>Ga0114920_10000647_pt1 | contig 15236 bp, 12 predicted proteins | sample ChitaG_FD_88683 | JGI IMG/M metagenome (GOLD analysis project Ga0114920, IMG submission 88683) | Deep subsurface microbial communities from South Pacific Ocean to uncover new lineages of life (NeLLi) - Chile_00310 metaG | ecosystem: Environmental > Aquatic > Marine > Oceanic > Sediment ... | reverse complement strand
TTTTTCTTGAGGGCTTTACTTATTAGCCGGTCTAGAAGGCGAGTATGGTAGACGGTTGACCTGGCAACGAAGGCGGCGCCAGCAGCTTCTACTACGCGACAGATATCGAAATCATGTTCGGGGTTTCCGTATGGTGAAGAAGTGGTTTTAACCCCGTGGGGAGTGGTGGGAGAGTACTGTCCCCCGGTCATTCCATACACATAATTGTTAATTACAAAACTTGCAATCTCCACATTACGCCGGGCAGCATGAATGAGATGATTTCCTCCGATAGCTATGGCATCTCCGTCACCCATTACAGTGATTACCTTGAGGTGGGGTTTAGCCAGCTTTATCCCGGTAGCAAAGGTGAGAGCCCTGCCATGGGTAGTATGCAAAGTGTTAAAGTCAACATAAACAGGAAGTCGGCCAGAACACCCAATCCCTGAGACGAGAACCACATCGTCCTTGCTGTAGCCGATGCGGTCAATGACCCTCAGCAAAGCGTTCATGAAAATTCCAATCCCACATCCGGCACACCAGATGTGTGGGAATTTCTTGCTAGAACGAAGGTATATATGGACAAGCTCGGCTGTTTCTTTCACGGCTGCATTTCCTCAAGCATCTTGAGTATCTCTGGTGGGGTTATCGCTGTGCCATCCACTTTGTTTAGGGTGGCTACTTCACACTCACCTTTATTGACACGCTTCACTTCACGGGAAATCTGTCCAATATTCATCTCTGGCACCAGGACTTTTTGAGAGTTGGCTAGGATTTTGGTTATGGTACGGCGCATGAATGGCCATAGAATCTTAAGTTTGATGAATCCTACCTTAAGACCCTGTTCCCGAGCTTCCTTTACTGCCTGAAATGCGGCACGGGCAACACAGCCGTAGGATATTACCGTTATTGTGGCGTCATCAGTGTGAAAAGAATCAAACCACTGTAAACGTTCGAAATCCTTTGATATCTTGGAGAAAAGTCGCCGAATTAAGGGCTCGACTTCATCTATTCGGGTGGTAGGGTAACCTCGCACATCATGGTAGAGACCTGTTACGTGGTAACGATATCCTTCCCCGAATGGCGGCATGGGTGGAACACCACTACCAGGGTCGCCATAGGGAAGATACCACTCAGGTGGAACTTTTGGTTGGGGCCTCTCCTCAATCTCTATATCCCCTAAAGCTGGTAAGATAACCCCTTCCCTCAAGTGGGCTATTACCTCATCAACAAGTATAATCACTGGTGTGCGGTATCTCTCCGAGAGGTTAAAGGCCTGGATAGTTAGCTCCAAGAACTCATAAACTGAGGCAGGGGCAAGGGCAATAATAGGGTGATCGCCGTGAGTCCCCCAACGAGCTTGCATGACATCAGCTTGAGATGGTTGGGTGGGCAGGCCAGTGCTCGGACCAGCCCGCATCACATCAACAATAACGCAGGGGACCTCGGCCATGCAGGCAAAACCAATGTGCTCCTGCATCAGGGAGAACCCGGGCCCACTGGTGGCTGTCATGCTCTTAGCACCGGCGAGAGAGGCACCGATAACCGCACCTAAGCTGGCGATCTCATCTTCCATTTGAATGAAGACCCCCCCAGCCTTGGGAAGCTCCTGGGCCATAATTTCCATGACCTCTGTCGCTGGAGTGATGGGATATCCAGCAAAGAAGCGGCAACCAGCCATGAGAGCACCCTTTACACAGGCCTCATTGCCTTGCAGAAGCACCTGCTCTTGCGTGAGTTTTCTCATCTCTGTACACCACTATCGCAAAATCGGGGCATCTCATCTCGCACAATCTACACCCGGTGCACTTTTCAAGATCCATTATGACGGGATACGAGGTTTGGTCTGCCTTCAGAACTTTGTGGGGACAGAAGGCAACACAAATGCCGCATTTCTTACACCACCCTCGATAAATTTCAATCCTGTTCATACGGCAATCAGAATTATACACACTCCCCTAGTAACATGCAAACTAAGGTTTTCATCAGCACAATTCACCTGAAATCCGCTGACACATATAAATTAGCTGCTTCATGCTAAATAAGGTAGGATTAGAAAGTAGCCTCACCACCTTGGTGGGCTATAAGTTATATTGAAATTGGATAGCGGCCATACTTCAGTGTTGTCTTGCGCATGGCGTTGTAATTCTTTAGAGGAATGTACTCGGGTACCGAGTTTGAAGCACCAACAATATAGCCGCCACTGGGTGCTATCTCCCTCAGGTTTCTTTTGACCAATTCTTCAACTTCCTGTGGGTTCCCCCGGGTCATCACATCCATGTCAATATTCCCCACCAGACATAGCTTATCCCCTACTTTTTTCTTGAGATAGCCAATGTCCATAGCATTTGGCTGGATGGGGTGTAATGCATTGACGCCAGCATTAATAATGTCTTCCAGAACCTCCACCACATTGCCATCAGTGTGATACATAAAAGGCAGACCTCGTTTTTTGCAGATATCACCTATTTGCTTGAGCCAAGGGAAAAAGTATTCTCGCAGGTGATTCGGGGAAACTAGTAGTCCCTGATTGGAGGCGATATCATCGTTGAACCGCAAAACACCAACGCAGTCAAAACTGGTCACTTTCTTGATACACTCAAGCTGTATCGCTCCAATCCTCTCAAACATTCTCTTTACCAGCTCAGGATTGTCCACCAGCGAGAGATAGAAGGTTTCAGCTCCCATTAGTAGCCAAGCGGGGGTAAATACCCCATCCACCCCAACAAGAACCTTCATCCCCTGAGGCAGGTAGCTCTTGATATCCTCAAAAATGGAATAATCAAAGTCCTCAGCATTTGGCCAAGGGAAGCTTTCAAATTCATCCAGGTTAGTAATCACCCCCTCACCTTCCTCCGCCCAGTCTCTCTCCGTATCGGCATCAGTAAACACGCTGTATCGAGCCATACTTGCCTTGAGTAGAGGTTTCTTACTTGATACAGCTTTTTGCTCCCCAGCACAAAGAGCTGGCGTTATGCCCAGAAAATAGCGGAATCCTATTTGAAGCGGTACGAAGTCATAGCCAGCAGCAATAACAAACTCTACTTCCTGTTTAAGGTCAGTTACCGGTTTACCGAGAAAGGCACTCTTCACCTCCTTGGCTACGATGTCATAAAGGGGGACACAGTCCGGCTCACCCTCGAGCAGAAGGGTTTTTCTCATTCTGGAAAAGTCAGGCTTCCTCATCCTTAGAACTACCTCTATCTTAACGATAGTAAATGATAAAAGAAAAAACCCAATATATCAAATGGCACACAAATAGAGAAGGTGAACATTAACAAAGGCTTAGAAGCGTGTTATATAATAAGTTATCAAGGAATAAAACCCGGTACTTTTCATCAGAGCTATCCGCAAAGTACAAAAGATGGGGAAATAAGGAGGAAGTGATGAGAATCACAGAAATAGAAGCAATCGAGGTTCGGTTACCAGAAGTCAAAGACAAGGCTTCTTCAGCCCAAGATGCATGCATTATAAAGATCCATACTGATGAAGGGATTGTAGGCATCGGTGAGGTAGACTCCTCTGCCCATGTTGCTAAGGCAGTTGTTGAGGCGCCTTTAAGCAGCAGCATTGCCTCCGGGTTGGGACACTTACTCATGGGAATGAACCCACTGGACATTGAGGTTATCAATGAGAAACTATATCAAAGGAGCTTTTACTACGGCCGACGGGCGGTGGTTGTCCATACCATAGGTGGTATTGACATGGCACTGTGGGATATCGCCGGGAAGTATTACCGACAGCCTATTTATCAGTTGTTGGGGGGAGCGTTTCATAAAAAATTTCGGGCCTATGCCAGCGACCTTTTTGGTCATGATGGCAAGGTAACTTGTGAAAAAGCTAAGAGATGGGTAGATCAGGGCTTTACGGCAGTGAAGTTTGGCTGGAAACCCATGGGCGAGAGTGAGGAAATAGACTTGGACCTAGTCGAGGGTGCCAGGCTAGGTGTTGGAGATGAGAATGATATTTTAATTGATGCCGGCTGCTGTTGGGATACCAAGACGGCTAAGATACGTGCCAGGCAGTTTGAGCAATACCGCATATTATGGCTGGAGGAGCCACTCGAGCAGGATAACCTGGATGGTTACAAGGAACTAAGCCAAGTGTCGAATATCCCGATTGCTGCCGGAGAAGGGGAAGCTGGCATACATGCCTGGCGGGACTTGATTGAACGCGGTGGCATTGATATTGCACAAATCGATCTGGCAAGGAATGGTTTTACTACAGCCAGAAAGGTTGCTGATATGGCTGAATCTCGTGGTCTGAGGGTGGTCAACCACTTCTATTCAACACCTATAAACCTGGCTGCCGGTCTGCATTGGTTGGCAACTCGAAAGAGTGCCTTTGTTTTTGAGTACTGTGTTGAAGAGACCCCAATAAGAACGCAACTTACTAGGCAGGAAATAAAAGCCATCGATGGCTTTGTTACGGTACCCGAGGAGCCGGGGCTAGGAGTCGAACTAAACGAGGAAATCGTAAGTCGGTACCGGGTAGGGTGACCATTTTGCCGGCCTGCTTACTTTCAAAAAAGACAGAAATTTTGACAATATGGGAACGGTAAAGGATTTTAGATCGGGGTATTGACAAATCTATATTAAGTACGTAGAATGACCAGAAAGATTGTGCTTCTTTGATACGGATGTTTAAACCAGTAACGAAGGGGGGTGATATATAGAGAAACAAATAGTTCATAGTTCTCTTTAGGTAAAGGAACATTAAGGAGGAGAGTGGTAAAAAGTGCGACACAGAAAGCTGTTAAAAATTAGTAGCGGTATTCTGATAGCTATAGTCTTGGCTTCTCTGCCCTTGATAAGCGCTTGTGCTGCCCCGGCACCAACTCCAACACCAACGCCAACGCCAACCCCAACCCCAACCCCGACCCCAACACCGACTCCAGAGAAAGTCTTTGAAATCAAAGACGGCCCCTGCTATCCTCTGATGCATCCGTCCTTCTATGATGGCAAGGCTGTGCTGGGCGAAAAGGTTACGGAGCTAACCGATGGCAGGGTAGAATATGTCTTCTACAATGGACAGGCTCTGGTTGAGTATAGGGAAGCCTTCGATGCTATCCAGGCGGGGATGACTCAGCAGGGGGAGGTCTGGGCCCACGTGATGGCGGGTCGCTTTCCCTTTACTGAAATGCTCTGGCTGCCCTTCCTTGCCGGTGCCTCAGCAGCAATATACGGCCTCGCTGCCTACGATTTCATTACTACTGACCCACTGGGAGAGCCACTCAAGAAGGAGTATGAGGCTGTCCATCACTTGACCACCCATTCAAGCGCCGTGCAAAACCTTCATATGCAGACAGTGCTTATCAAAACAATGGAGGAAATGAAGGGTAGGATTATCGCCGGCGAAAACCTGATTCACCTGACCAGCCTGGAAAACTGGGGTGCTACCCCGATGCTCATCCAAATGGCAGAATCGGTACTGGCGCTGGAGAAGGGTGTCATTGAAGGCGGCATCTGGCCCTGGGCACCTTTGAGGTCATTTGGCACTGCTGAGTACCTGCATCACCATACCATCTGCGACCTCAATTTCTCAGTTTGTAACCCGTCGATGAACAAAGAGTTCTGGGAGAGCTTGCCTGCAGACATTCAGGACGTCATCAACCAGAATTTTGCGGGTCACACCTATTCGTTAATTATCGGTGCCACCCTGGACCACGGTTCAGAGGTAGATCTGGCGTGGTTTAAGGAGAAGGGTGACGACTTCTACACCCTGCCTCCAGACGAGAAGGCAAGGTGGCTCGAAGGGGCTATTCCAAATTATGAAATATGGTACCAACAGGCTGTGGACAACGGAGTAGCATGGGACCAGGCAGAGGCAATGGTTGCTGCGTACCGTACGCACGTAGATCGCTATACAGCTAGCCCGATGGAAGAGCCGGACTGGTTTGGCTATGCCGGCCGGTATGGTAGCCCTCGCCGACCCGGTGGATGGGACTAAGCAGAAACTGGTGAAAGGGATTATGGCTATGCGGGCTAGCTAGCCCGCATAGCTGTGACCCCTAATAATCTTTATATCTACCGTGTATCCTAAAAACGTTAACTTATAATTAAGTTTAAGTCAACGGAGGATAAACGTGACTTTTTTGTCCAAATGGGCTGATGCTATTGAGGTACCAATGAGGCCCATTGCCCGAGTTGGTATCTATATAGCCATGGTATCATTGTTCTTCATGGTCACCTTTATGGTGACTGATATTATAGCCCGCAACGCCTTTGATATTGGTTTATACGGCACCAAGGACTTGGAGCAGTTCCTGCTCTGTTTTATCACCTTTCTTGGTTTACCCTGGGTCACCCTGACCATGCATCATGTCAAGGTTGACCTAATAATGGGCAAGTTCCCCAAGTGGGTACAGCATGTTACTGATGCCTGCACCGGTGTCATAGGCTTGATGGTCTGGACACTGATTGCCTGGCAGAGCACAGTTTGGGCAATCAGAATTTCAAAGACTAACCTGGGTGCTGAAGTATTAGACATACCCATCTACCCGTTTGTCTTTATCGCCGCTTTTGGCGTGGCGCTCACCTGTATTATAATAGTAGCCCAGATTTTCCGCCACACTGACGCCGCTATAGCCGAGGGGGGTAAGAAGGCACTCTGGATACTCCTCGGTCTGGCTCTCGCCGGCGTTCTGGTTTGGGGTTCGCTTAATGTCGAGCTCCCAATTAATCCGCTGATTATGGGAGTGCTGGGTATTCTCCTGCTGATGGTAATTTTATTCGCCAGGATGCCGATTGCTTTCGCCATGGCTTTTATCGGCATCATTGGTTCCTGGTACTTTATGGGTCTTGAGGCCGGTCTTGGCCTTCTGATGCAGAGGCCCTATTACCAGGGAACTTTCTACTTCGTCGTGGTGATTCCCTTCTTCTTCCTCATGGGCTCATTCTGCTTTCATGCCGCCATCAGCCGCGACCTCTATGACACCTGCGCCACCTGGATGGGTCGGCTGCCCGGCGGGCTCGCCTCAGCCACGGTCGGTGGCTGCGCCGGTTTTGCCGCCATCTGTGGTGATAGCCTGGCAACAGCGGCTGCCATGGGCACGGTAGCGCTGCCGGAATTGCGGAGATTCAAATATGATAATAGTCTGGCTACCGGCTGCATTGCCGCTGGAGGCACCTTGGGTATACTAATCCCCCCCAGTATGGGCTTCATCTTCTACTCCATAATAACCGAGGTATCAACAGCGGTGCTCTTCATCGCCGGCATTATTCCAGGTATAATGCTTGCTAGCTTGTTTATTATTACCATCACCATTCGCTCCAAACTTAATCCAAAGATAGGTCCACCCGGACCTCGAACGAATTGGAAGGAGAAATTCGTTTCCCTCAAAGGAACCTGGGCAATGCTAGTACTGTTCCTGCTGGTTATCGGCGGCATCTACAGGGGATTCTTCACCGTGATTGAGGCCGGAGCCGTTGGTGCCCTTGGTGCGTTCTTTATGATACTCGTCAAGAGAAGGTTCAAGTGGGCAACGATACGTGAAGCTCTCCATGATTCGACACGGACTTCAGGAATGCTTCTGGTCACCCTGATTGGTGTCATGATTCTTGGCTATTTCATGGGAACAAGCAAACTCCCGCTGGAGACGGCGGCATATATAAGCGCACTGCCGGTAGACCGTTACGTTATTCTTGCCCTGGTTCTGCTCGTATATGTTGTACTTGGCATGCTAATGAATATTATCCCCATGATTCTGCTCACCCTGCCTATCTTCTGGCCGACAATCGTCATTTTGGGGTTTGACGGCGTCTGGTTCGGGGTGATGATGGTGGTGATGATGGAGATGGGGCAGATTACCCCGCCGATAGGAATGAATGTGTTTGTCATCGCCGGGGTGGCTAAAGATATCCCCGTGGGGCAGATATTTAAGGGTATTGTCCCCTTTGTTATTGTTGAGGTGATATTCCTGGTTATCCTGACCATCGTCCCCGAGATTGCCACGTGGCTGCCGACTACCATGGGAATGGTGACGGGGAGATAGCCCCAGTAATAGCTTATAAAGGCCTTGGGGGAAATAATCCTGAACATAATTGCTTGTTTTCGGCAACAAGGAAAAGGATGAAAACGCAGTAAAGGAAGCTGTAACCTAGGCTTTAAGATGACCAATAAGAGGCAAAGGAGCTAAGAGTGAGAATTCTACGTGAAAGGTGCCGGGTGACGGTTTATGAGCGGGGTAAAGCCTTTGAGGGCTATACTTTAATTGACCCCTTTACCTCGAACGATGTATGGCTCATTGATATGGAAGGTAATTATGTCCATAGATGGATGATGCCGGCTTCACCCCGTAATCACGGTGTAATTGTGCCATCCGGTAACCTGCTTTATGCCATGGCACAACGCCGTCAGGAGGATAGCCCAGACCTGCCACGACAGTGGGGTTTAAGTGCCGGACTGCTTGAGGTCGATTGGGATGGTGACCTTTTGTGGAAATACGTAGATATCCGTCAACACCATTCGTTTTTCCGGATGAGGAATGGCAACACGCTTTACTGTAGGGCGATGCGTGTGCCTGATGAGATAGCTAGAAGAGTCAAGGGCGGCATTCCCGGATCTGAGGACAGAGGGATGATATTTGCTGATGGTGTCAACGAGGTCACACCCGATGGTGAGGTAGTCTGGGAATGGGAAGCATATGAGCATCTAGACCCTGAAGTGAGTGAGATCTGCCCCTTATGCCCTCGTGATGATTGGACACACCTCAATAGTTGTTTTGAGCTTCCAGACGGCAACATCCTCTTAAGCTTTCGCAATATCAGCACCGTCTGTATTGTTGATAAGTCCAGTGGCAGTATAAAATGGCAGTGGGGACCGGGTGAAATAGCTCACCAGCATGATGCCACCATGCTTGATAATGGGAACATTCTGCTATATGACAATGGTGGTCATCGTCTAAATGGCTCGCGTATGTGTTATTCTCGGGTAGTAGAGGTAAATCCGTCGACCAACAAGATTGAGTGGGAGTATAAAGCCAACCCACCTCAGAGCTTCTACTCTGGTGTAATCTCTGGCTGCCAGCGGTTACCCAATGGCAACACACTGGTGTGTGAAGGGACGAAAGGACGTGTCTTTGAAGTTACCATGGATGGAGAAATGGTCTGGGAGTATACCAGTCCCTTTTTTGCTCCTCACCCCATAGCTGCAGGGATAGAATATACAATGCACGTCCAAGTTCCGCATTTAAGGTTTACCAATATGCTGTTTCGTGCCTATCGCTATCAACCAGACTATCCGGGCTTTAAGGGGAAAGAGCTTGACCCGGGGAAACTAGCTTGGGTAAATCGTCTATATGGGCCAGAAGCTTTTAAGTGACTTAAAGTAAATATACTAGCAAGAGGGGTAGATTTCATGCCAGAAGTTAAACCGTCAGGGTTATCTTTATACAAAAGGGAAGCTTACAAGGGATACACCTTATTTGCTCCATTAGGTGGCAGGGAGGTGTACTTGGTGGACATGGCAGGGCAGCTGGTACATATCTGGAAAATGCCTGTTGAACTTGGCAGTTACGGAGAACTGCTGCCCAATGGTAACCTGCTTTATGCTGCCAAGACATCCAATGCCCCGCTTGGTGACTTTGATGGCGCTGGGGGCAGCATACTGGAGCTGGGTAGGGACAGTAATCTAGTCTGGAAGTATGAAGACCAATACCTGCATCATGCCTTCTCCCGCCTGCCAAACGGCAATACCCTGGTGCTGCGATGGATTAAGACTCCTGAGGAGATGGCGCAAAAAGTCAAGGGTGGTCTACCCAACACTGAAAAAGATGGTGTTATGTGGGGTGATGCTATTCAAGAAATTAACCCCGCTGGCAAAGTGGTCTGGGAATGGAAGGCATATGAACACCTGAACCCTGAGGTGGATATAATTTGCTCAATATGCTTTCGCAACCAGTGGAGCGAGGCTAACTCCTTAAGTGTTACTTATGATGATAATATCTTAATTAGTTTTACGAGGACTAGCCAAATTGCCTTAATCAGTAAAGAAACGGGAAAGATTGATTGGCGCTTCGGGGAGTGGCCAGAGCTAGTGCATCCACACAATGCCTGTCTGCTGGCCAACGGAAACTTGTTGATTTTTGAGGCCGGTGTACACATCATCGGTTATGAAGCTGGACGTGCTCGGATTCTGGAAATTGACCGCAGTACTGGGGAGGCAGTGTGGTGGTATGATGAACCCAGCGCGGTTGATTTTATTGCTCCCACTAAGGGTAATTGTCAACGGTTACCCAATGGTAATATTCTAATCTGTGAAGGTGACTACGGTCGCATCTTTGAGGTAAACCGTAATAAAGAGATAGTCTGGGAGTATATAAATCCCTACTATCATGAGTATCAAAAATATGGGCGAAATAACACGCTATCCCACGCCTATCGGTATGGACCTGATTATGAAGGTCTGAAAAGCTAATCCATAGGAGGTGACTAATAATGGCTGCGGAACAAACTGTTGGCGGTTACACTGGTAAAATTCTGAGGGTGAACTTATCTAATAATAGTTATTCGGTAGAGACACTCGACGAACTAGTCTTGAGGCGCTATCTAGGTGGCGCCGGTTTTATTGCCTACTATCTATTGAAGGAGCTTAAGCCAGGGGTTGCCCCCTTGTCCCCTGATAACAAGCTGATCTTTGCCTTAGGACCGGTATCGGGAATTCGACTGGCGGGAGCTGCCCGCGCTTGTATTGGTGCCAAATCCCCCTTAACCGGTGGTTATGCCAAAGCTGAGGTCGGTGAATTTTGGCCCGCCGAACTCAAATGGGCTGGCTATGATGCCATCATTGTTGAAGGTAAAGCAGCAAACCCGGTTTATCTGTGGATTAGTGATGGCAAAGTAAGTATCAAGGATGCCAGTCACCTCTGGGGAAAGAATACCAAAGAAACACAGGAGATAGTCAGGGCTGAACTGGGTGATGAGAAGATACGGGTGGCAATGATAGGACCGGCCGCAGAAAACCAGGTGCTTTACGCCTGCATCATGTTCGGCCTCTTTGATGCCGCTGGCAGGGGGGGGATGGGGGCGGTCATGGGCTCAAAGAACCTTAAGGCGATTGCCGTTAGGGGGCACAAAGCACCAACAATCGCTAATCCTGAGCGACTAAAAGAAATAAAGAATTGGTGGTTAGCCAATTGGCAAGCTAAAATCAAGGCTACATTTGCTGACTATGGCACCGGTAGTGCCATGAGAGTTTTCGAGGCTACCGGGAATCTACCGGTGCGAAACTTCCGTGACGGGGTATTCCCCGGGGTTGAGAAGATTCGCCCCCAGACCATTGCCGAGACCATTTTAGTTAAGATGGAAGCCTGTTGGGGCTGCCCAGTGCGCTGCAAAAAAGTGGTTAAGTTTGATGAACCCTATCAGGTTGACCCTGCCTTTGGTGGGCCCGAATATGAAACCCTGGCTGCCCTTGGCTCTGACTGCGGTATCGATGACCTCAAGGCTATCTCTAGAGGTAACCAGCTTTGTGGTGAATATTCGCTAGACACAATTTCAACCGGGGCAACCATTGCCTTTGCTATGGAATGCTTTGAGAACGGACTACTTACTGCTAAAGACACTGGTGGTATTGATTTAAGATTCGGTAACGCTGAGGCGATGCTAGAAGTTATCCCCCTGATTGCCAAGCGTCAGGGTATCGGTGAACTCTTGTCTGAAGGCACTGCCCGAGCCGCCAAGAGAATTGGCAAGGGGGCAGAGCGATTTGCCATGCATGTTAAAGGGCTGGAACTCGGTTTTCACGAACCACGCCTAAAAGCCGGACTGGGACTGGGCTTCATGGTAAATCCGCACGGTGGTGACCATGTCGATCCCCCTCAAGATGTCAATTTTGTTACTGATGCCCAGATAAAAGACCTAAAACCAATGGGGATTCTTGAGCCTATGCCCGCTGATGAGATGAGTCCCCGAAAGGTAACCTTAGTTAGAGCTATCCATCAAAAACAGATTCTAATTGACTCAATGGTGCTATGTGTCATCTCAAGCTTGCCCTTCAGTCATCAGCACCTTGCCGATATTATCGGCGCGGTTACCGGATGGGAAACCGGCATCGTGGAACAAATGCAAGTGGCGGAAAGAATCTTAACTACCGCCAGACTATTTAATATCAGAGAGGGATTTACAGCCAAGGATGACATGCTGCCCGAGCGCTTTTTCCAACCCAAGACTGATGGGCCTCTAGCTTCGAAACCCTTGGACCCGAAGAAATTTGAGCAGGCTAAGCGTTATTACTACACCCTCATGGGCTGGGATCCAGATACCGGGATACCCCTGCCAGAGAAATTGGAAGAACTGAATATTTCTTAAACCAAGAGTAACGCCGGCACCAGAAAAATGGACAGACAAAAGAAAAGGGATAAATGTATATTAAGCAAAGGCCAGAGCAGTCTGTAATCATTTATGACCCGTCAAAGGCATATAACGGTTATACCTTGTTCGCCCCACATGCCTCAATGGACGTTTTCTTGATCAATATGAAAGGTCAGGTTGTACACCACTGGAAAATGCCAACCACTCTTGGAAGTGACGTGCGGCTTTTGCCCAATGGCAACCAAATTCGTATTCATAAAACCGGTGAAGAACCCACTGCATTTCTCGGTACCGGTGGCAAAGAACTAGTTGAGGTAGACTGGCAAGGCAATGTAGTCTGGAAATATGAGGATTTATACATGCACCACGACTTCTGCTGTATGAAAAACGGGAATACTTTGCTTAACAGGTATGTAAAAATCCCCAGCGAGATTTCATCCAAGGTCAAGGGCGGTATCCCTGGCACGGAGCTAGAAGATGGAATGTGGGGTGCCGCCTTCCAAGAGATTAGCTCCGATAGCAAAGTAGTCTGGGAATGGTTTGGCTATGAACATATGGATCCAGAGATAGACGTCCATTGTCCACTCTGTCGGCGCACTATCTGGGGCTATGTCAATGGCTTGGATACCTTCCCCAATGGTGACATTGTAGCCAGTTTCCGCTACCTTAACACTCTGGCAATTATTGACCGACAAAATGGCAAGATAAAGTGGCGGTGGGGCACTCATGAGCTCGGGCATCAGCATAATCCTACCGTCCAAGGAAACGGTAATATTCTTGCCTTTGACAATGGATATCATCGGATACCTCCTGATGAACGAAACCCTACTCACTTAACCGATGGTTACTCACGAGTAATCGAAGTTAACCCAAAAACTAATAAGATCGAATGGGAGTACAAAGCCGATAACCTGCATGGCTTTTATTCAGCAGTTTGCTCCGGTGCCGAAAGACTGCCTAACGGTAACACCCTAATCTGTGAGTCGACGAGCGGACGAATTTTCGAGGTAACACCTGAGGGAGAGATAGTTTGGGAATTTATTAGCCCATTTTATGAATTTAAGTCAAGTTTGGGGTGGACCAACTTCATCTTCAGGGCACACCGGTATGGGTCTGACTTCCCAGGTCTCAAGGGGAAAGACATAGATCCCGATAGCTTTGAATTAGTGCTCAAGGAAAAAGGTAAGCCAGGCTCTGAGGAAGCCTCCGAGTCCGAGAAGACTCTACTTTCGCGCCTTGGTCACTTGGGATACTGATAATTTAACATCTCTGGCGAACCAATACGAGGGTCTAATCAGTGAGAAAGGTGGTTGTTCTTGCTACTACGCTACTGGGTGTCTTGTTGTCGATGACTTTGGTAGTTGGTTGCCAGCAGGCTGAGGCACCATCATCTACAGCCGAGACGGCCGAGCAGCACAATGAACGTGGTGTTGCTTTAGCTGAAGTAGGTCAGTACGAAAAGGCCATCTCTGAGTTTAGCCAGGCCATCCAATTAGCCCCCGATTTCTCCGAGGTCTACAACAATCGGGGACTCACCTACCGCAAGCTAGGCCAGTATGAGTGGGCCATTGAAGACTATGATGAGGCCATACGCCTCGACCCTAAGTGTGCCTTTACCTACTACAACCGAGGCGTCGCGTACCGCAAGCTAGGCCAGCTTAGGCGTGCCATTCAGGACTACGACGAGGCCATTCGTCTTGACCCCAAGTTTGACTACGCCTACAACAACCGGGGCTTTGCTTACACACAACTGGGCCAGTATGAGCGGGCCATCGAGGACTATGATGAAGCTATCCAGCTTAATCCTAACTACGCCCCGGCCTATGCCAACCGGGCATGGGCTTACACCCTTATGAATATGGATACAGAGGCGGAGCAAGACATTACCCGGGGGGTAGAACTAGGGATTGACCGTGCCCTTCTTGAGGAAATAGTTGAGCAAGCGAAACAGGCACGCTAGACTCCTTATACTCTAGTATATAGACGATTATTATGATAGCCGCGGGTGTCAATGTTAAGGCAATAAAGGGGAGGACTCGGATACGCGCCTAGAGGGATTCGAACCCACGACACTCGGTTCCGAAGACCGATGCTCTGTCCGCTGAGCTATAGGCGCTAATTTATTGGGGTGAGTGGAGGGATTCGAACCCTCGATCTCCAGGGCCACAACCTGGCGCCTTAAACCTCTGGGCTACACTCACCATAAGATGAAGCATAGCTATTATAGCTAAAAGCCCTTGTCCTTTCAATGGAGGTGGATATCTATACTGAGGCTAGTTCAACCACGGTAACCCCGTCGCCTCCTTCCCCGTAAGCACCGGGTCGGAATGATTTAACCAGCGGGTGTTTACTCAACCTGTCACTGACTACCTGGCGCAATGTCCCTGTTCCCTTACCGTGAATTACTCTGACCTTATGTAAGCCAGCCATAAAGGCATTATCTAGGTATTTATCAAGTTTTATTAGCGCTTCATCTACAGTGAGCTGGCGAAGGTGTAGCTCGTTGCTTAACTCTATCCTACTTTGGTGGTATTGGTTCTTATGCATCCAGTTACTATTCCCCTCTTAATTCTAACACCGTAATTGGGATTGAACAAATCTAGCCTATCTCGTCATCAGCTTGATTTTCGGCTAGGTTATAAGGTAAATTATAGTGATTTTGTCCAACAGGATTTCTTAAGGCTAAAAGGGCATTACTTTGGTGGAACCAAGTATCAAAGAGCAGCTAGACGAGATATTATCACACTACAGCGGGGAGAAAGACGAGCTTATCTCTATCCTCCAGGAAGCGCAGCAAAGATTCGGCTACTTGCCGCCTGAGGTGATGCAGGAGATCGCTGGGTTTCTGAAGCTACCAGAAAGCACTGTCTATGGGGTGGCTACCTTTTATGCCCAATTTAAGTTTAAGCCCACCGGTAAGCGGATGGTCAAGGTATGTGGCGGGAC
>Ga0114920_10000646_pt1 | contig 15245 bp, 11 predicted proteins | sample ChitaG_FD_88683 | JGI IMG/M metagenome (GOLD analysis project Ga0114920, IMG submission 88683) | Deep subsurface microbial communities from South Pacific Ocean to uncover new lineages of life (NeLLi) - Chile_00310 metaG | ecosystem: Environmental > Aquatic > Marine > Oceanic > Sediment ... | reverse complement strand
GCTTGCGGGTCTGCTTTTGCACAGCTCTTCGTTCATGGAGTTTATCGAGAACGCGCTTAACAGCAGTCAAAAGCTCCTCATCGGTAAGGCTTGGCAAGATATTCTTCGGCTCCGGTTTTGACCGCTTCGACTGCACCTTCGATCGAAGGATAACCCGTGATCATCATCACTTCAGTATCCTTGAAATTCTCCTGGATATGTCTGACGAGACTCAAACCGTTCACCTTGGGCATTTTGAGGTCTGTTATGACCAAGTCCATGGGCGTGGACTCAAGAATCTTTATGGCCTCCACAGCACCAGGAGCAGTGAAGACGCGATACCCTTTGGACTCCAGGTTTCTCTGCAGCACCTCCAAGGTATCCGGAGAATCGTCCACGACGAGAATATGTTCTTTCGCCAAAGAATTTTTCATTATAACCTCTCCCCTTTAGCCCTTCGGTTCAGCAATAGGAAGCTGAATCTCAAATCTTGTCCCCCGGCCCACTCGACTCTCAACGTTTATCGAGCCTCCATGAGAAGTCACGATTCCATGGACCACAGGCAGACCTAATCCGGTTCCCTTGCCAACATCTTTTGTTGAAAAAAACGGGAGGAATATCTGTTTGATAGTGCTCTCCTCCATACCAGCACCTGTATCTTTCACTATGAGTGAGACAAATTTCTGAGATGAATTGGTCTTTATGGTCAATCTCCCTCCATTGGGCATGGCCTGTATTGCATTGACAGCGATATTCACGAAAACCTGAGTCATCTGAGCTGGATCAGCAGTGACTTCTGGTAAATCCGGAGAAAAAGAACGAATGACTTTTATTCCTTCCTTGGCGCATCTCGATTCGAGGAAATACAGGCTCTCTTCCACTGTATGATTCAGGTTCACTTGGGTCTTCTGCGGAGGCATCTGACGCGCAAAGAGCATCAGTTTCTTAACGACTTCTCGGGCATGAAGAGATGCTTTCATGATCTTCTCCATGTCCTGTTTTACCGGTTCTGATAATTCGGGATGTTTTTGGACGAGCTGCGCAAATCCAAGAATACTCCCGATAGGCTCGTTCAATTCATGGGCCACACCTGCAGATAATTGACCGATAGTCGCTAAACGATCCGCATGCCTGAGCTGTTCCTGGAGCTTCTCTTTGTCATGCTCTGTCTGTTTTCGCTCGATCAGCAGAGAAATCTCTCTGGCAATTGTATCTATCAGATTGCGTTCTTCTTTGAGAAAAGGCCCTTCATCGAGTTCAGGCATCTTTTCTGAATAAATCACTTCGACAAGACCAAGCTTCTCGCCATCAACAACGATATTCGCGGCCTGCCTTTGGACGATCTTTTGAAAACGGCCGGTCGAATAAGAATGTCTATCTAAGATTATCCTGGCCGATGTTATCTGCGGGTACAACCAAGCAGGAGGAAGAAGCCCCGCAATACCCTTAAGGATTTCCTCCAATGAAAGACTGGCCCGTTCCGCAAGCTTGGCAATACCATAAAGGCAAGTGAGTTCCTTAACTCTTTCGCGCAACTCCACCTGTGTCCGCCGGTGGACCAGAGCAATCCTCAGTGTTTGGATGGCGCCTTCATAAAACTTTATAGCTTCTTTTGTGAAAAAACCAGGGGTTTTTATCTTTAGCTGCAATAGGCCGATGTTCTCATCTTCGATTGAAATCGGGATCACGACCAAAGACCTGTAATTTCCAGGTATGATGGGTTTGCTCGAAGTCGCTCCTTGACTCTGCGGGAAGAGAAGGGCAAATGAATTCTCCGTATCGCCTGTCCAGAAACTCCCATTCTTCGTGAAAAAGGGTAGAGACGAATCGTATTGCCTGAGAAGAAGATTCAGGCATAACTGCTCCAGATGAGAGTTTCTTCTCAATCTTGGAATGTATCTGCCTTTTTCATCCTTTATAATAGGCATAATTTCAAAGCGGAAGGGATGCTTTTTTGAACGCGTGACTTCACTGCGGTAGTATTTCCCGCGCTCCTTCAGCCACATCTCAACAGAATCGCATCCGGAAAATTCAATCAGTATATTTGAGGCTTCGTTCAAGAAGTCAATCCTCAAAAGACCACGCAAGGCGAGATTCATGATCTGATGCGACAAATTTAGGGAATCTTCAAAGTTGTATCGGCGGGAGGCCCGAATATCCGTTTGTTTTAATGCTTTCTTGTTCATCTCTATTATTAACTTTAATTCCCTCACTGAGAATGTCAAGAAAACAATAATCAAAAATATCTCGAAATTGCCTTGAGTAAGCTGCCCGTTACTTTTAAAAATGTGAAATTTTTGGGATAATAGGAAAAGAAGTTGGCCCAACAAAGAAGAAACAGACAGTAGACGGGAGAATACTCTTGCCCAGAAAAGGAACGAAAACAATGAAGAATCGCCCCAAAGCTAAAATTTTAGTTGTGGATGATGAAGAAAACATCCGGAAATCTCTCAAAATGATCCTGGAATACGAGGGCTACAACTTCCTCGAGGCCGCAGACGGAGAAGAGGCTCTGGATATTCTGGAGGAAACAGTGGGATTGGACCTTGTCTTGCTGGATGTCAAACTCCCGGGTCGGGATGGACTGGAAGTGCTCGAGGAAGTGAAGAAGAAACCGTATGCTCCTGAGGTGGTCATGATATCCGGGCACGGCACGATCAAGACCGCTGTGGATGCGACAAAGTTAGGAGCTTTTGATTTTCTGGAAAAGCCTCTCCATAGAGAGCGAGTTCTGTTGTGTATCCGGAACGCACTCAACCAGAACAAGCTCTTACGAGAATGCCAGGATTTGAGGACAAAGGCTGAAAAGAGATACGAGCTTGTGGGGAATCATCTTTCGATGAAGAATCTCTGGAAGGAAATACTGAAAATTTCTCCCACCAACGCCACAGTCTTCATCTACGGCGAAAGCGGAACAGGAAAAGAGCTCATCGCCAGAGCCCTCCACGGGCACAGTTTGAGGGCGAAAGAGAGGTTCATCCAAGTGAACTGCGCTGCCATTCCAGAGGAACTCATCGAGAGTGAGCTCTTCGGTCACGAAAAGGGCGCCTTTACCGGTGCCACGGAAAAGAAATCAGGAAAGTTTGAACAGGCAGACAGCGGAACGATCTTCCTGGATGAGATTGCAGACATGAGCTTGAAAACCCAGTCCAAAGTTCTCCGAGTTCTCGAGGAAGGGGAGGTCCAGAAGGTCGGCTCGAGCAAGATCAACAAGGTGGATGTCCGGGTCATAGCCGCGACAAACAAAGATTTGAATGAGGAAAAGCAAGAGGGACGGTTCCGGGAAGACCTGTTCTTCCGGCTGAATGTGATTCCCCTTCATTCACCTCCATTAAGGGAGAAAAAAGAAGATATCCCGCTTCTTGTGGAATACTTCAGCAAAATCTACGCAGAGGAAAACAATTTCAAACAGAAAAAATTCTCGAAGGACGCTGTTGACGCCCTGATGAAATACCCCTGGAAAGGGAATGTCCGGGAGTTGAAGAATGTGGTCGAGAGATTGATTATCATGACAGAAACGGATACAATTGAAAAAAAGGATTTGCCCGAACAGATAAGAGGAGAGATTCACATATTCCTCCCTGGAGCCACTGGAGTCAAAACGTTGAAGGAATTCAGGGAGCAGGCGGAAAAAGATTTCATCCTGGCCAAGCTGAAGGAGAATGACTGGAATATCTCTCAGACGGCCAGAGAGATCGATACTCCGCGGAGTAATCTTTACAAGAAGTTAGAGCATTACGGCATAAAAATAGAGGCTGGAGTAGGCGAGGCGGTTGCTCCTTCTTCTCAAAAGAAGTAAGGGGAGGAAAGTCCGAACTCCAAAGGGCAGGATGGTCGCTAACAGCGACTCCGGGCGATCGGAGGAAAGTGCCACAGAAAACACACCGCCTCAGAAGATGAGTGTTTCACTCTTCTTGTGAGGTAAGGGTGAAAAGGTGAGGTAAGAGCTCACCGTCCTGATGGTGACATCAGGAGCTTGGTAAACCCCATCCGGAGAAAGACCAAATTGGCCCATTCAGAGGCGGCCCGTCTCATGGGGCGGGTAGGTCGCTCATCCCCTTGAGCAATCAAGAGGTTAGATAAATAACCGCCCCCGCCGGGACTCCGGCGGGAACAGAATTCGGCTTACGTCCTGCTCCAGCCTTCTTTTCTATGGTTCTATGGGGACGTTCCCCAAGGTACCATCTCTCGAAAATCAATACTATCTGTCTATTGTGTCTATAAAGGCGTTTTCCATCCTGCCATCCCTCTGATACCAATAATACCTGAATACGAATGGATATGTTTTCTGCGCAGCTGGCAAAGAAAGGATTTGATTCTATGAGGTGGTACCTTGGGGAACGTCCCCATCTAGACCATCTAGAGCAGGCTGACGGCCTGGTTGATGAGAACGAGGATGTTCCGTGGATACAGGCCCAGTTGAAGCACTCCGTAGAGGCAGAGGAAAAGCACAAGAAATAGAGCCGGGTTTTCCACGACGATGTCGACTTCGCGGGAAGGCTCACGCATGTACATGTGAACGATAATTCTCAAATAGTAATACACAGAGATGAGGCTGGCCAGGACTCCGATGATCACCAGCGGCACAAGCCCCTGCCTAACAGCGGAAGAGAAAACGTAAAACTTCGCCAGGAAGCCTCCGGTGGGCGGGAAGCCGGCAAGGGAGAGGAGGAAGATGGATAAAGTGACTCCGATCCACGGATATTTGAACCCGATACCTGAGTAATCCTCGAGTTCGAGATACTCCTTGTCTTTTTTGCTCAGGGCGATAACAGCGGCAAAAGCTCCCATATTCATGAAGAGATAGACAGTCAGGTAGAAAACCAGACTCGAGTTGTCCTGGGCCAAAAGGGCCACGAGCAGGTATCCCGCATGGGCGATGCTGGAGTAAGCCAGGATTCTCTTCACGTTCGTCTGGCGCAGCGCCACGAGGTTTCCGACGACCATGGTCAAAACGCTAATGCCCCATAGAAGCCAGAAGATGGCTTGAGAGTCGAAGGCGGTTTTCCAGAAGGGATAGAATATACGGAGAAAAATGGCAAAGCAGGCGGCTTTGGGAACCACGGAAAAGAAGGCCGTGATCGGAGTCGGTGCACCCTGGTAGACGTCAGGAGTCCACATGTGGAAAGGCACCAGTGCGATCTTGAAGCCAAAGCCGATGACGATCAAGCCCAAACCGATAAGGGCCATCAAGCTCAGGTCAGTTTCCGTGTTGAAGTATCGGATAATCGTAGGAATGCCTGTAGAATGAGACGCCCCGTAGAGGAGCGCCAATCCGAAAAGCAGAAAAGCGGTGGCGAAACTTCCCAATAGGAAATATTTGATGGCTGCTTCCGAAGACAGTTCATCCTTTCTCTTCAATCCGGTCAGAGCATAACTGGAGATGGACAGGACTTCCAATCCCAGGATGATGACCAACAAATCAGGAGACGAGACCATGATTATCGCACCTGAGACGGCAAGGAGAAGAAGAGCATAGAACTCGCCGTAGTTCACATCCTGAAGAGAGATGTATTTCATCGAGAGAAGGACGACAAAGCCCGTGGAAAGGAGGAGTATGAATGTGAAAAAGAGGGCAAACTGATCCAGGAGGAGATTCCCGTCGAAATAGTAGTAGGCTTTGTTCCAGAACTGGATGCACACGAACGCGCAGATCACGAGGAAGACGAGAGAGATGTAAGCCAAATAGTCTCTATTCTCTCTCTTCAGGAAGACTTCAAGGATCAAGACTGCAAGGGCGATGAACACGATGATTAAAAGAGGAAACAGGGCAAAAAAGCTGTTCATCTGGTTTGTTCTTCCTTTTCCTTATTTTTTTCTTCCAGAGCCTGATCGTCGATTTTGACCAGCAGGTCCTCCCCCTTTTGCGTTTGAGATACTGTGGCTTCTTTTTTGTTGACCATGTTGAGAAGATGGGTCACTGAGCTGTCCATTTTCCTCAGAAACATATTGGGGAAGATTCCCATCCAGAATATCATGATGACAATGGGCACAAGATAAGCGATCTCTCTTTTGTTGAGATCCTTAAAAGACTGGACTTTGTCATTGATGATCGGTCCGTGCATCACTCTCTGGAACATCCAGAAGAGGTAACCCGCGGACAGGATGACTGTCGTCACGCCGAGAATCGCGAAGATTTTATTGGCCTTGAAGATCCCGAAGATGCACAGCACCTCTCCGATAAACCCGTTGAGTCCGGGCAGGCCCACAGATGAGAGCATGAAGATGAGGAAAAAGGCGGCAAAAACAGGCATCTTCTTGCTGACTCCACCGTAGTCTTTGATCAGGCGGGTGTGCGACCTCTCATACAGGATGCCCACGGCCAAAAACAGGGCACCGGTGCTCAATCCATGGTTGAGCATCTGGTAGATGGCTCCTTCCATCGCTTCGGTATTTAGAGAAAAGATAGCCAGCATGATCAGTCCCATGTGGCTGACACTCGAGTAGGCGACAAGAGACTTCACGTCCTTTTGAATCAGGGCCATCATCCCTCCGTAGATGATTCCTATCAGGCTGAGCACAACGAGAAAAGGAAGGAATTTGATCACCGCGCTCGGAAAAAGAGGCAGGGCAAAACGGAGGAAACCGTAAGCTCCCATCTTCAAGAGAACGGCGGCCAGGATGACAGAGCCAGCCGTCGGGGCTTCCACGTGAGCATCCGGAAGCCATGTGTGGAAGGGGAACATCGGCACTTTTATGGCAAAAGCCAGTGCAAAGGCTAAAAAGAGCCAGATTTGAATGCCGGGACTCAGCGACATGTTGTAAAAATCAAACAGGTTGAGAGAATACGTGCCGGTCGCCTTGTAATACGCTGAGTAGAGGTAGAAAATGGCCACCAACATCAACAGGCTTCCCACCATCGTGAACAGGACATATTTGATCGTGGCGTAGATCTTGCGGTGTCCTCCCCATACGCCGATAAGGAAGTACATCGGGATCAGCATCGCTTCCCAGAATACATAGAAGAGAAACAGGTTGAGCGCGACAAACACGCCGATGATTCCTGTTTCGAGCATCAGCATGAAGATCAGGTATTCCTTGGTTCTTTTTTTGATGTATGTCCAGGAGGAGAGGATGGTGATGGGCATCAGGAAAGTGGTCAGCAGCACGAGGAAAAGGCTTATCCCATCGATCCCCATATGATATTTGATGCCGTAGCCGAGCCAGACACTTTTCTCCACGAACTGTGGATCAGGAGTCGAGGAGTTGAAGTTGAAATAGAGGAAGAGGGAGATGATAAATGTCAGGAGAGTTATACCCAGAGCGATGTACCGGAGATGGTTTTCTTTCTTCTTGTTGATGAAGATCAGCAGAATGGCTCCTGCCAGCGGGAGAAACGTGACGACACTCAGTATTGGAAAGTTCATTTTAGAAAATTATTAAATAGCCGATGAAGATGATGACTCCTAATAAAAAGATCAAAGCGTAGTCTTTGATCAAACCGCTCTGGAAATAGCTCAGGATTTTTCCAGAGAAACCGGTGACTTTCGCTGTTCCGTTGACAGCGCCGTCGATGACTTTCAAGTCAAAATGGTCGTATATTTTTTCCGAGCCTCTGACAGTCGGATTCACAAAGGCTGCGTTATAGATTTCGTCGATATAGTATTTGTTATAGAGAAGTTTGTAGATACGCGGGAACCGCTCTCTGATCCTCTCCGGGATTCTCGGAGCCTTGATGTAGAAGAACCAGGCAATGATGATTCCCAGCAATGCCACTCCGACCGAAATGCCGATCAAAATCCATTCCAGATCGTGGCTGATGTGCGTCTCATGGCCGCCTCTCAGCACAGGTTCCAGAAAATGTCCGAAAAAGTTGAGTTTTTTTCCAAGAACAACAGGCAGCCCCACAAAGCCCGCGATTATCGAGAAGAAGGCAAGGATGACCAGAGGAATGGTCATGACCGGGGGAGATTCATGGATGTGTTCCTTGACTTTAGGATCGAGCCGTTCCTGCCCGTGGAAGGTCAGGAAGATGAGGCGGAACATGTAGAAGGCTGTCAATACGGCACCCAGGATTCCCAGGCCCCAGACGAAATAATACCCGTTGGCGTAGGCTGCGGTGAGGATGGCGTCCTTCGAAAAGAAACCCGAAAAAAAAGGAATACCGGCGATGGCGATCGCGCCGATGAGGAAAGTGGGGTAGGTGAGTGGAAGGTATTTCCTCAATCCTCCCATCTTTTTCATGTTCAGCTCACCGGAGAGGGCGTGCATCACGCTTCCGGCAGCCAGAAACAGGAGGCTCTTGAAGAAGGCATGGGTGTAGAGGTGGAACATTCCAGCCGCATAAGCTCCGACGCCGCATCCGATAAACATGTATCCGATTTGAGAGATAGTCGAGTATGCCAGAACTCTCTTGATGTCGTTCTGGGTGAGGGCCATGGTGGCAGCATAGACAGCAGTGACGGCACCCACGATGGCGACGATTTGAGCGGCTGTTCCGGATAGCGCGTACAGGAGGTTCATCCTGGCGACCATGTAGACTCCGGCCGTGACCATTGTCGCGGCGTGAATTAGAGCACTGACAGGCGTCGGGCCCTCCATGGCGTCGGGAAGCCAGATATAGAGCGGAATCTGGGCGGATTTTCCTGTGGCACCCACAAACAGAAGAATGGCAATCAAAGTAGCCAGTCCCTGAGTGATGGCTCCTCCTCCGATGGCAGCGTTGATCGCTGTGAATTCGCCGCTTCCGATGTAGATAAAGATGAACATGATTCCGAGGAGAAATCCGGCGTCGCCGATCCGGTTAACGATAAAGGCCTTTTTGCCCGCACTGGCTGCTGAATGTTTTTCAAACCAGAATCCGATCAGCAGGTAAGAGCACAGGCCCACGCCCTCCCAGCCGACAAACATCAGGACAACGTTAGAGGCCATAACGAGTAACAACATGGCAAACATGAAGAGATTGAGATAGGTGAAATAGCGGGTGTAGCCCTCATCCTTCGCCATGTATCCGACTGAATAGATGTGGATGATGAATCCGACTCCGCTCACGACCATTGCCATGACCGCGGATAACGGGTCGAGCTGAAGGGAAAGGTTGACGTTGAAGCTCCCCGAACTGATCCATGAGAAGAGGTTTTTCACCAAAGGATAGCTTTCATGGGAGACCTGGAGAAGACTCAGGAAGGATATGACTGAGATGACGAAAGACCCAAACACCGCCAAACATGCCTGGTAGGAGACGTATTTCTTGGGAAGCTTAGTCCCAAACAGAGCCAGGATGAGGGTGCTCAACGCGGGCACAAACGGAATGAGCCAGAAAATCTCAGTCATTTTATCCTTTCATCAATTTGATGTCTTCAGTTTTGATGGTTTTCTTTTGCCTGAGAACAAGCAGAATGATCGCCAGCCCGACAGCCGCCTCAGACGCAGCCACAGTGATGATGAAAAAGACGATCACCTGTCCGTCTATGGAATTGGCTGACCTGGCCAGAGAGAGAAAAGCTAGGTTTGCGGCATTGAGCATGATCTCGACAGCCATGAACATCGTGATCAGGTCCTTTTTAATAAAAAAGGCCAGGACTCCCAAGACGAAGAGAATGATGCTCAGGATCAGAAAATAATTTGGAGGAATCATTCTTGTTCCTTCTTTTTCACCAAAACAATCGCTCCGACAAGAGCAGCGATGATCAGGATCGAAGTGATCTCAAACGGATAGAGATATTTCGTAAAAAGCAGCCTTCCCAGGTTGACAGGTCCTGCTTTTAGTGTCTCAGTGGAAACCGGGAGGGTGAACGCCGCTTTGAGGGCAACGGCAAGTTCGATGACGAGAACCACAGCGAGCCCGAAAGAGAGATACAGGGTCCATTTCTTTTTCTCAGGGGGAACACCTTTCTGGACGTTGATCATCATGATCACGAAGATAAAGAGCACCATGATCGCACCGGCATAGATGATGATCTGGACAACAGCGATAAAGGGGGCCTCGAGGAGTCCGAAGAGACCGCCCAAAGAGGCAAAAGCAGGGATCAAAAAAAGGGCATTGTAAGCCTGGTTTTTGGAAATAATCATCCCCAGGACTGAACCGACACACAGTGCAGCAAGCAGGAAAAAAAGAAAATAGCCCATTTTTTAAGTCTCTAATTATATTTTTTGAACAGAGTTAATGTCAAGGAAATTTTAGTGTTATATACATTTTTTATTTTTTGGGATTTTTTTGACAAAGAGAGGAGTTTTGCTATAATAGGTTCATACCGCGGGGTAGAGCAGTCTGGTAGCTCGTCGGGCTCATAACCCGGAGGTCGCCGGTTCAAATCCGGCCCCCGCTACCAATTTATTCCCCAATTTTTCCCTGAAAATCTTCGATTTAGATTGGTCTACAGTTTATCAGGAAGTGTTAGATTTTTAATATCATTACATCTATTGGCTAATTCTCCTGTTCTAATCGGACCTTAAGCAGGAAAACGGTATCCTTCCTGAGATTAGTTTTGGCCCAGGCTTTCTGCTTTTCATCCAAAAGCTCGCCCATACCGGAAAGGATATTGCGGTCACTGAGAGATTCAACGAATGCGATGCATGTCTTCAGATGGTCTTTGAAATTCATCCTGGTCCGCTTCTCCACGATTTCCTTGTTGATCGGCCACCGGTTTTTCAAGAAATGCCAGATGTCGTAAACATCTCGATTAGCTGTTTTTGCCCGTTCCAGAACAGCCACCAGTTTGTGGGCGAACATGTCTCCCCTGACCATTATCAGCATGGATATGCCGAGATAATTCTTCAGTTCGTAGCGGGAGCCGAAAACTCTTCGGTTGATCTCCACTTTGATATTCTGGGACTTTTCGTCATAGGAAATGACAAACAGCAGAGTGTATTTTTTTCTGTACTTTTCCTTTATGGTTCCGTATTCGCGGAGGATTTTTTCAATCTTCTCAAAAACAAAGGCTTCTTTGCCTCCGTTCAATAGATCAAAATCAAGATCTACTGAAAAGCGGCCGAGATCGTAAAAGAAATTCGCGGCTGTTCCACCCTTAAAGCCCAAAATAGGACCAAGGGAGCTATCGGTATAAATGTCTTTCAATATTTGAAGTAGGACTGTTTTATGGACGTTTCGATCAAGCATGTTAGGTTGATTTACGATACGAATTCAATCTCTTCCCCATTGCCTTATTGTCATAGATAGGGAGCATTTCAAAACATATATCCCAGTTTATCGACGACAAATTGTCGAAATGGTAATTCTTGTTTAAATAGATCGTGTCCAGAAAAGCCCTCTCTTTGCATGCGATGTAATAGTTACCTTTTTTCTCTACGCCGATCGAATTCGTCAGAACAACATCTTTCATCCGGCGGAAAACATAAGTCTGACCGTCGCAGGAAATCTCGCGACTCAAGTAACTGACAACGAAGATCTGGTCATAATGCTGGAAAACAATGCCTTCCCTGGACAAAACGGTTTCCAGGCTGATATAGGCTGGAGTGAATATTTTATTTGCCAGTTCCAGCTTGTCGTAATTCTTGTCTTTGGCGTAGATTCCTTTACGGATCGGGTAAAGCTTGCCCATTTTCGTATAGCGATACACACGCTTTTTTGTCAGTTTGACGTCCGTTTCGTTCCAAATCAAAGAAAGCTCTTTGAACGTAAATACGGTGTTATTTGAACGAAGTAGAGTTGAGATGTAATCTTTTTCCATATTTATGAACCAAAGGTGCCCAATACTGGGCACCTTCAGTTTAAATTATTATATATAAATGTCAAGCCAGATTTAAAGAAGACTCTACCAAAAGGATTCATAACCCGGAGGTCGCCGGTTCAAATCCGGCCCCCGCTACCATCTCATTTTCCCAATTCCTCAAGAAAATTATCGTGTTTTATTTCGTCTTGCCTTTTCTTTGTCTGCATATTTGACTCTTTTCTGTGTAAATTTTATGCTACCAGTTGCACAGTTTGCTAAGTACGGAAATAACCTGATGAGGAGGAGGGATGCGAAAACGATTGATTATCTACTCCTGGATTTTGTTCATAATTTTGTTCGTAACCTTTCAAGCGTGTAAGAGCCAAGAGAATAAGAAGGGTTCGGGGATGTCTCAATCTGAAGTGTCAATCCAGCCGGTCAAGCTGAAGCCGATGCCTCTGGGATCGATCAAACCCACAGGATGGCTGAAAAATCAACTTCGGATCCAGGCCGATGGACTCAGCGGGCACCTGGATGAGTTCTGGCCCGATATCAGTGACAGTGCCTGGTTCGGCGGGAAGTCGGATGCATGGGAAAGGGCGCCATACTGGCTGGACGGTGTCGTGCCTCTGGCATTTCTCCTGGAGGATGAAAATCTGATAGCCAGGGTCACAAAGTACATGGATCAAATCATCGCCCACCAGGACGAATCCGGTTGGATCTCGCCTGCTGAGGATCAGTCTAAGTATGATCTCTGGGCCATATTCTTAGTGCTCAAACCATTGATCCAGTATCATGAAGCCACCGGTGATGAACGGATTCCAGAGGTGGTGGAGAAGACGCTAAGGTGGGTGGACGGACATATCGACCGGCGTCCGCTCTTCAATTGGGGCAAATTCCGCTGGTTTGAATCACTGCTCAGCATATACTGGCTTTACGAAAGGACCCAAGAGGATTGGCTGCTGGATCTGGCGGTGAAGCTCCACGCTCAAGGTTTCGACTGGGAGTCATTTTTCCGGCGTTTCCCTCTTACGGGAATCACTCCCAAAGGGAAATGGACCTTCATGGGCCATGTGGTCAATAACGGCATGGCTGTCAAGGCTCCCGCGCTGTGGTGGCGTCTGACCGGCGATGAGCACAACAAGCGCATGGTCTATGAGATGATCGAGAAACAGGATTTTTACCACGGTCAGGCAACGGGAATATTCAGCGGGGATGAATGCTTCGCAGGCAAGAATCCATCTCAAGGCACCGAGCTCTGTGCGGTGGTGGAATATCAGTTTTCTCTTGAGATATTGCTGTCTATACTGGGGGATCCCGCATTCGGCGATCGCCTGGAAAAAGTGACCTATAATGCCCTGCCTGCCACGTTTTCCCCGGATATGTGGTCCCACCAGTACGACCAGCAGGTCAATCAGGTCGAATGCAGCATCCAAGAGAACCGGCTGTGGACCACCAATGGCCCGGAATCTAACATCTACGGTTTGGAACCCAATTACGGCTGCTGCACATCCAACCTCAGTCAGGGTTGGCCCAAATTCGTCACTCACCTTTGGATGAAGACAGAAGATGAGGGACTGGCAGCAGTGGCCTATGCGCCGAACATTGTCTCCACACGAATAAAGGATGTTCCGGTTTCTGTAGAGATCGTCACCGATTATCCGTTTCGCCAGGATATCCAATTGAAGGTGAGCGTTGACGAGGCGGTTCGATTTCCTCTCCATCTGCGAATTCCTGCGTGGGCAGATGAGGCATCCATTACCATCGGAGAAAGACGGCATGCTCCCACCGCAGGATCCTTTTATGTGCTGGATAGGGAATGGACCGGCACGACAGAGGTTGAGATGGTGTTCCCGATGAGACCACGTGCGACCCGCCGGTACAACAATGCCCTCGCTTTAGAGCGGGGACCGCTGCTCTTTGCACTGAAGATAGGAGAGGAGTGGAAGCGGGTCAATGCCGATAAACCTCATCGTGAACTGCCCCATGCCGACTGGGAAGTCTACCCCACCACACCCTGGAATTACGCTCTGGATCTGACCCAAGAAAATCTGGATACACTGAAATTTGAGGAGCATCCAGTAGGGGATGTGCCCTTTTCACCTGAAGGTGCACCGGTATCCGTGAAGGTCAAGGGGATAAGGATAGAGGCCTGGAAACTGATCAACGGTTCTGCGGGTGAACTTCCAGAAAGCCCTGTCTCAGTCAAAGGCGACCTGGAAGAACTCATCCTCATTCCCTACGGATGCACAAACCTGCGCATTGCCGAATTCCCCACCATAAGGAAGGATTAGATGAAAGCGAATTTTATTTCTCTCCTGTCATTGGTATTAGTGTTTCACTGTTTTTCGTTTGCAGAGGGTCAGGATCCTGCTGTGAAAGCTTTTGAGGAAAAGATTCTCCAGGCTCGGCCCCTTCCTTTAGACAAAGTCCGATTGACGGGAGGGCCTCTCAAACGAGCCCAGGACGTGACAGCCGAATATCTGCTTCAATTGGAACCTGACCGTATGCTGGCCGGCTACCGTATTCGCGCTGGCCTGAAACCTAAAGCCGGGGGCTACGGAGGTTGGGACGCCGTGGACAGCCGCCAGCTGACAGGCCACATTGCCGGGCATTATCTCTCAGCTATCAGCCTGATGTACGCTGCAACCGGCAATGAAGAGTTCAAACGGCGGGCTGATTATATTGTCGCCGAATTTAAGGAAGTTCAAGACAAGCGGGGCGATGGGTACCTGGGCGCCATAATCAATCGAGACGGTATCGACGGCCGAGAGCTCTTCGAACGTGTGTCCCAGGGGGAAATCAAATCCGCCGGCTTCGACCTTAACGGCCTGTGGTCGCCGTGGTACACCCTGCATAAGACGTACGCTGGATTACGGGATGCCTATCGCTACACAGGCAATAAGAAGGCTTTAGAAATCGAAATCAAGTTCGCCGAATGGGCGGAACGCATTCTCGCGCCCCTCGATGCAGGCCAGATACAGCGTATGCTGAACACCGAGTTTGGTGGGATGAATGAAATCATGGTTGACCTCTATGCGGACACGGGGGACAAGCGTTGGCTGGACCTTTCCTATAAATTCGAACACCGCTCCTTCATCGAGCCTCTCAAACGTCACCAGGACATCCTCGAAGGCAAACACGGCAACACGCAGGTGCCTAAGCTCATCGGCTCTGCCGATCGCTACGCCTACACGGGCAGCGTAGGGGATATCATGGCTGCAAGATTTTTTTGGGATCAGGTCGTGCAGCACCATAGCTATTCCACCGGAGGTCACGGCCATGACGAATATTTCGGTGCACCCAGTAAATTGAGTGATCGCGTGGACGGACGCACAGCCGAGACATGCAACGTCTACAATATGCTCAAACTGACACGCCGGCTTTTCGCGATCCGGCCCGATGCCCATTACGCCGATTTTCAAGAACGGGCCCTTTTTAACCATATTTTAGCCTCGATCGATCCCGAGGATGGCCGGACCTGTTACATGGTGCCGGTCGGAAGAGGGGTTCAGCATGAATATCAAAGGATGTTCCGCAGCTTCACCTGCTGCGTAGGATCAGGCATGGAGAGCCATGCTCTGCATGGAGACGGGATCTATTATGAAGCGGGTGACAAGCTCTGGGTGAACCTGTATACGCCGTCCACGGCAG
>Ga0114920_10000645_pt1 | contig 15257 bp, 15 predicted proteins | sample ChitaG_FD_88683 | JGI IMG/M metagenome (GOLD analysis project Ga0114920, IMG submission 88683) | Deep subsurface microbial communities from South Pacific Ocean to uncover new lineages of life (NeLLi) - Chile_00310 metaG | ecosystem: Environmental > Aquatic > Marine > Oceanic > Sediment ... | reverse complement strand
CCGATTATCCTGTAGCGACTGGATTTTGGCGTTATGCCGTATCTTTAAACTGATAGCCCACACCAGAGACGGTGAGGATATAGGAGGGATTTACTCGGTCAGACTCAATCTTATTCCGCAGCCGACCGACAAAAACTCGCAAGTACGCCTTTTCTTGGATGTAATCGGGGCCCCAAATCTTGTTTAGGAGATAAGTATGGGTAAGAACCTTGCCCGCATTAAGGACGAATTCCTGTAGGAGGTTATATTCGGTGGGTGTTAATCTTACCTCATTTCCGGCAACAATTACTCGCCTCTGCACGAAGTTAATTTCAAGGTCACCACTGGTAAAGGATGGTGGGGTGACGGTGGTACTGAGGGCTTCGGTACGCCTTAGCACCGCCCTGACCCGGGCTAGTAGTTCGCTTATTCCAAACGGTTTGGTAATATAGTCATCGGCACCAAGGTTAAGGCATCTTGCCTTGTCCTTTATCTCACCCCGGGCACTGAGCATCAGAATCGGGATTTGTGACCACTCACGAAGCCTCTGGCAGATTTCAAAACCATCCATCTCAGGCATCATGATATCCAGGATTATGAGGTCAGGTAGTTCCCTTTCCACCAGATTAAGCGCCTCAGCACCATCAATTGCCGTAAGTACCTCACAGTCTCTAGCTTCCAGATTGGCTCGCAAGAATCTTATTAGTACTGGGTCGTCATCAACAATAAGGATTTGAGGACGGCGCTTTCTAGCCTCACTTTGCCATAGTTTGTTTGGTTAAAATTAAGATAATCACTGATTTTCAACCATTCTCCTGTGGACTGGTATCTCATACTTCATTAGGAATTCATCAAAATTGTCTCTATGTATCCGATTGTGACCCCCAGGAAGTTTAAACGCTGCCAGCAGCTCCTTCTGAATCCACCGTAGTACTGTCACCTTGGTCACCCCGCAATACTGGGCAACAGCACCAGTGGTAAGGTATTCTGCGCACCACGGTTCCAAACTTTTCTCTAACTTAGTTATCACTACCAAATCTGTCTCCTAATACCTAGTTAATTATAACTAAACCCTTGAGCTTACCTTATAGGTGTGCTGCTTAAGCTGGGTGTTTTAGTGAGAGCCTATGCCTTCGTTGCGTGATTGACGATTGTATTGATTGTTACATACCACACATAAACAAAGCATAAACAACTGGTCCCAAGGAATAAATATCTCGTAAACATTTCGAAGTAACAAATAGGGAAGATTCGCTGGTAAAGAGAGGCGCTCACCCCTTGGTGGCGAAAAACTAGTTAGTACTTTTTTCTTATCCCAACCTGGTACCAAGGAGTCATTGTTATCCCAACTTGGCTAGCCTAGAATGGGCTCATGGCTACCGGTTCGAGGCTACGCCACAAGATGGGGAATAAAGACTTGTGAGGATAAAAGCTAACGATGAAAACCCTTTCCGAAGAAAATCGAATCAAGTTACGAAAATATTTGCCTCAGCCTGAGGCATTAAGACTCATCCCTGAGGTAATGGCCAGGGAATATAGCGTCATACCACTGGAAGTAAATGATAGTACCCTTCGGATAGCGATGGCAAACCCTCAAGACATCTTTGCCCTGGAGGCTTTAGCCACTCATAGCCAAATGCGTATCGAGCCTGAAGTAGCCAGTGTTGAGGAAATTCGAGAGGCTATTGACTCTAATTACAAGGCTTATGATGAAATCGAGAAGCAAGTTTCCAGTATTCCAGTACCCGGTGAGGGAGCAGAACCACAGATTAAATTTGATACTGCCACTGATGCCCCGGTAGCCCGGGCACTGAAGCTTATCATTGATGAGGCGGTCAAAGCCCGAGCCTCTGATGTACACCTTGAACCACAGGAAGATGGGCTGCGAGTACGCTACCGCATCGATGGTACCCTTCACGATATGCTTTCCTTGCCTTTGAAGACGGCTACTCCACTGATTTCTCGAATTAAAGTCCTGGCTAATATGAACATTGCTGACCATCACCGTCCTCAGGATGGTCAGTTTTCAGTCAAAACCAAAGGGCGGCTGGTGGATATCCGGGTGGGCACTACGGCTACTGTCAATGGTGAAATGGCGGTGCTACGGCTTTTGGATAAATCAAGGGCTACCCTGGCCCTCCTTGAGCTAGGTTTTTCCCCCCAGAGTCGGGAAATATATGAAAAGATGCTCAAGGTTCCTTATGGCGTGATCCTAGTCAGTGGCCCTACTGGTGCCGGTAAAACCACCACCCTTTATGCTTCAGTTAACCAGCTTGACTACATCGGACGAAATATTGTTACCATTGAAGACCCGGTGGAGTATCGGTTCAAGAACATTAATCAGGTTCAGGTTAACCCCCGGGCTGGCATTACTTTTTCCAGCGGGCTTAGGTCACTACTACGCCTTGACCCTGATGTGATATTAGTCGGTGAGATACGTGATGCCGAAACAGCTAAGATTGCCGTCCAGTCAGCTCTCACCGGACATCTGGTACTATCTTCGATCCATGCCAATGATGCGGTAGGGGTAGTCTTTCGTCTCCTTGATTTAGGTGTCGAGCCATTTTTAGTCTCCTCAGCCCTAATTGGTGTTGTGGCACAACGAATGGTGCGTTGTGTTTGTCCTGATTGCGCCCGCCTAGTTAAGGTTCCTTTGCTTGAGCAGCTGGCCTACTCAAGTGATAGTGGGGAGGAGCGGAGTAAGTTCCTCTATGGTAGTGGCTGCAAATCATGTGCCCAAACCGGCTACCGGGGAAGAACCGGAATCTTTGAAATACTAAATATGAGCGATGAGATAAGGACAATGCTACTTGCTGGTACTACAGCTGGCCAGCTACGCTCTCAGGTAATTAAAGAGGGGATGATACCCTTAATAAAGGATGGCATGCTTAAGGTAGGGGCAGATATAACCACCCCTTCCGAAGTCTTGCGCAATGCCTACACTCTAGAGTAGGGTAGTCTTTTTAAGGATAAAACAATGGGGGTGAAGTTAAATAATTTACCAATATGTTGCCTACAATAAGAGCGGGGAGGTTATAAGAGGCAAATTAGCGGTTACAAGTGAGGAGGCAGTAACTGAGCTTTTGGACTATGCTGGTTACCAGGTAATTAACCTTAAACCGATTGCTCAGTCTGCTAGTTTTGATAAACTCAAAAGATGCCTGTCTCGGCCCAAGCCAACCGAAATACTGCTTTTCTACCGCCAGCTAGCCCTGCTCCTTGAATCTGGCCTAAGTATTGTCACCTCTCTTGAATTACTACAGGCTCAGGCATCCAGCCGTGCTTTAAGAGGGGTTCTGCTTGAAGTAATCACCGATGTTCGCGGCGGGAATCAACTCTCTGTAGCCATGCGCAAACACTCCGAGTTCTTTTCTCCAATTCATTGCCAGTCATTGAGTGTGGGTGAAGAGACCGGGGGGCTGGAGATAGTGCTCAGGCAGATGGCTGATTATATGGAGAAAGAGATTATTGCCACCAGAAGTATCAAGAACGCGCTTATCTATCCAGTCATTGCCTCTGTAGTAACTATTGCCGTCATCGGCATCTTGGTCACCTTGGTTTTACCAGCCTTCGGTAGTCTGTATAGTTCGCTTGGTGCTGAATTGCCAGCAATAACCAGGTTGGTGATTAACCTCGCCAGTGCACTCCAAAGCCAGGGGGTTTATATCCTGTTAGCGCTGCTTATTGCTGCTGGTCTGGCTTTCGCTTACAACAAGACCCTAGGTGGCAAGTACCGTTGCCACCAACTAGCCCTTAGCCTACCTCTAGTTGGGCGAGTAAACCATTTAAATGAGCTTGCCCGCATATGCCGGAACTTGTCACTATTATTCCGCGCTGGTTTGTCCCTGACCGCGATTATGCCCCTCGTCATCCAGGGCTGCCGTAATATGGTGATAGCTAAGGCGCTCATTGATGTCCAGCAGGATATGATTAAGGGTGAAGGCTTATCCCAGCCAATGGCCAAGAACAACCTCTTTCTGCCGATGATGGTGCAGATGGTCAGGGTTGGTGAGGAAACCGGTTCCCTTGATACCACCTTGCTTGCTGTAGCCGAAAGTTACGAGGCTGAAGCTGAAGATAAAACCCGCTCCCTCATCGAACTGATTCAGCCGATGATGACCTTGATTATAGCTATGGTGATTGGTCTTATTGCCTTGTCCTTAATTTCAGCTATGTATTCCATTTTCGGGCAGGTAGCTTAGCTTGAAAGAAGATTGGCTACTTAAGGAGATTATAGTGATGCGGTTACGGGTTTTAAGAGTGTTAAGTATATTTAGGAGTCAGCGAGGGGTAACCTTTATTGAAACGGCGATTGCCCTGGCTGTTCTGGGCGCTGTTGCCGTAAGCTTTCTCAGCGGCCTGGCTACTACCTCCAAGGCTACTATTATCGCTGATGAACAGGCTACTGCCGAAAGCCTGGCTCGAAGTCAAATAGAGTGGGTCAAAAACGCTGATTATATATACGATGCCACCGAGTATTCCCCGGTATCATTGCCCAGCGGTGACGATTATATTAACTACTCGGTGATAATTACCGCTGAGCCTTTACACCAGCCTGATGATGGCATCCAGAAGGTAACAGTTGCTGTCAAACATGACGAGAAAGAAGTAATCAAACTGGAGGGTTACAAGGTAGATAGATGAAGCGGAATGAGAAAGGTTTTACCGTTATTGAACTTATAGTAGCTTTGGCTGTTATAGCCCTTTTAGCCAGCGCCGCTACTCAGGCTATATTCCAGACCCTCAAGGGGACTGAGCGCAGTAACAACCATATAACTTGCGTTACCCAAGTGCAAAATGCTGGCTACTGGCTAAGCTATGATGCTCAGATGGCGGAGAGTGTCATTATTGACAACCTAGAGCCCCCAGATTTTTTAGTTTTAACCTGGACTGAGTGGCATTATGGCGATGATGATATCAATCACTCAGTTAGGTACTTTTTTGAAGACTTAAGCGGTGGGGTTGGAACACTTAAGCGCAGTCACTGGAGTAGCGCTGGGGCCAATGAGCAGACTCTGGTGGCTAGATATATTTATTATGACCCTGATGACCCGGATAATACCAGTAAAGTGAGTTACCAGAGCCCGGTGCTAGCCATAAAGCTCACTGCTCTCTCCGGAGAAGCCAGAGAGACCAGGGAATACCAGGTTAAGCGCCGTCCCAACCTCTAATTAAGGGAGTAGCATGCTGAGACTATTAAAGCAAATAATAGCTAGCCAGAAAGGGCAAGCCCTGCCTATAGTTTTGGCCCTGCTCGTTTTGGGCGGGCTTACGATTGTCCCCAGTCTTAATTATGCTGCCACTGGCCTTAGGAGTGGCCAAGTAATTAAGAGTGGTGTAGATGGGCTTTATGCTGCTGATGCTGGCGTGGAAGATGCGCTGTGGTGCCTTCAGAATGCTATCTCGCCACCCCAGCAGCTAACAGAAAGCATCAACCAGATGCAGGTAGCAATACAAACTGAAGAAGAGGGAACTTATACCTTGTATTTCGGTGAGCTTGTTGAGGCTGGAGTGCACTGCGACTGGCTGGCAGTAGATGGGGAGGTGGTTTGGGATGCGGGGGAGCAGGCTTATAAACATACCATCACTGTCACTTGGCAACCCGAGTCAGGACAATCGGTCATCCACTTGCTAGAGATAGGAGCCAGGATTCCGATAGGTTACAGTTACAGCCCGGGTTCGGCTTCATACTTTGTAGATAACCTATCTACTGAGGAGCCGGATGAGGTCTTAGATACTCAGGGGGTTTACCTGCTCAACTGGGAAATGAATCCGCCTCACCCCGATGTCTCCCTGAGTAACCCTGTTAAAACCCAAACCTTTTATATTAGCGGGCAGGAGAGCCAGGAGGGTGATTATTGCTGGGTAGTAGCCTGTAGTAGTGACATTGGGGAAGTTGGTGAAATCACCGGCACTGCATATAGGATTACGGCTACAGCGACAAATTCTGAGAATGATGTGATTAGCGTCATAGTAGCTGATGTAATGTTAGCCGATGGGGCAATATATATCCTCTCGTGGCAGGTATCAAAGTAAGGGTCGTATAAAATGCGAGCTTTGAAAATAAGTAAAACTGGCTGGATAATTCTGGGGGTTGGTATTGGTATTATTGCCTTAGCCAGCCTGGGGGCAGTTCGTTTGGGGCAACTTCAGGAGCAAAGCCGACTTAGAGAGGGACTTCCCTTAGCTAAGCTTGAGTTAAAAGGGGTTCAACTTGAGGAGCTTGTCTCTCAGCAGCAGGAACTTGAGCAGCGCCTGAGCCAGACCTTATCCCAGCTTGAAACTGCCAAGGCTATGCTCTCTCCGTCCATTGAGAGCATTAATCTCACCGACACCCTATTTGAAATTGCTGAGACCTGTGAAGTTGAAATTACTAGGCTTTCTTCAACAGGCCTGACCAGTGGTGACCTGAACGGAATTACTTGCTCTGTTCTACCGCTTACAGTAAGGGCTGAGGGAGAGGTAACTAGTCTAATAAGCTTTATTGCTAGGTTAAACAGTGACCTTACCACCGCCGTTTTAAACTCGGTGGAAATAAGTGTCTCGGAGCCAACCGCTGATGAGAAGCCGTCAGCTACAATTGGGCTTGCTATCTATACTTATCAGGGTGACTAACTATGGCGAAGAAGATTGTTAGCTTATATATTGATGATGGTAGCATCCGACTACTGCTAACCGATAATAAACGAATTAAAAAGTGGGCTTACCTGCCACTTGAACCAGGCCTGGTTAAGGATACTGTTATCATCAAGGAGACAGAACTTGCCACCGAGATTCAAAAACTCCTCCGGGCTCAGAAGATAAAGGCAAAAAAAGTCATCGTTGGCTTAAGCGGTCGTTTGTGTTTAACCCGACACATTACTTTACCCCAGCTACCGAAAACGATGCTGGCTGAAGCGGTAATGCAGGAGGCAAAAAGAACACTGCCAATACCTCTGGAGCAACTTTACCTAACCTGGCAGGTGATTCCAGGGTGGGGAAGTAAAACACAGGTTTTTCTGGTTGCCCTGCGTCGTAAGACTGCTGATGCCATGCTTACCACACTGCATAAGGCAGGGCTTAGGCCTTATTTTCTGGATCTAAAACCATTAGCCCTAGCTAGGGTAGTGAAGGAAAGGACGGCCATAATTTTAGATGTCCAGCCAACTGAGTTTGACATCGTAATTATGGCTGAAGGGATCCCACATCCAGTTCGTACTGTCTCCTTCCCCTCAGAGGCGCTAACCTGGCAAGAGAAGCTGCCGATGATAAAGGAAGACCTTGACCGAACCATCAAATTCTACAATTCCAATAATGAGGATAAGCCCCTTACCCCCAGCACCCCGATATTTGTCTCTGGGGAACTGGTTAATGAGCCGGAGCTGCGCCTCCTCTTATCAGACGAGCTTGGGTATCCAGTTCTACTACTCTCTTCACCACTGCAGTGTCCCGAGGGGTTTGCCCTTAGCCACTTTATGGTCAACATCGGTTTAGCCTTAAAAGAGCTACCATTAGGGGAAGAGACCGGGCTCTCGGTGGCAAATTTAAACGCCCTGCCTGATGCCTACCGACCCAAACCCCTGTCATTAACTAGGGTTTTAATACTGCCCGGTTCTGCCGCTTTTATTGGTCTAGCTGTTCCGCTGATGATGCTGGTTCAAAGCGCTTCCGCCAATATTGAGGCAATGCATAGCCATCTGGACATTACCAACCAGCTTGTCAGACAAAAGCAACTTGAGAAGCGGGAACTGGTGCAGAATATTGCTCAGTTAGAGCAAGAACTGGTTGAGGCAGAGGCTTCTCGTGATGCCTTCACCACGGCGCTTACCGGCCTTGATGGTCAGGATTATAAAATTAGCCGCGATTTAGAAACAGTAACCAGTGCTCTGCCTAGCGCCATAAGTCTAGCTAAAATCAACCACGATGGCAATATATTGACCATATACGGCCAGGCGCCTGGTGAGGCTGAAGTCCTAGCCTATGCCCGAGGCTTAAAGGAAAGCGGTAGGTTTCGGGAAATAATTATTGCCACTATGGCCATGACCGAAGACGAAGGGATGGATTTCACCCTAGTTATAAGATCAAAAGGATAAGGTTGATGGATATCTTCTCGCTCCTTTATTTAGCCAAAGAAAAGGGTGCTTCTGATTTGCACCTTGTTTCCTCCAGGCCGCCGCTTTTGCGTATTAATGGTCTGCTTGAGCCAGCAGATGATATGCTGCCCCTTGTGACAGAGGATATAAACCAGGCTTTTGAACAGATAACCTCGGCGAAGGAAAGAGAAGACTTTCAGAATAATCTTGAGTTAGACCTTGGCTATACCGTCTCCGAGGTTGGCCGAATCAGGTGTAATGCGGCAATGCAGCGCGGCACGATTAGTCTTGCTATCCGGCTGCTGCCAATGACCATCCCCACACTTGACGAGCTGGAATTACCTGAGGTATGTAAGGAGCTGGTTTCAAGACCCCGAGGTTTGGTGGTAGTCAGTGGCCCTACTGGTAGCGGTAAATCTACTACGCTGGCAGCGATGATTAACCACCTCAACAATACTGAAAGCCGGCGTGTGGTTACCATCGAAGACCCTGTAGAATATGTCCATCCCGATCTCAAATGCACCATAACCCAGCGGGAACTTGGCAGTGATACCCTGTCCTTTGTTGCGGCACTAAAGCATGTTTTGAGGCAGGACCCGAATGTGATTTTGGTTGGAGAAATGAGGGACGGCGAGACAGCAGCCGCAGTACTTACTCTAGCTGAAACTGGACATCTGGTGCTTTCTACTGGTCATGGCCCAAGTGCCCCCCAGACTATTGAAAGAGTAATCGACCTTTTCCCTCCCCCTGAGCGTCATTTAGCTCAAGCCAGGCTAGCCTCCCTGCTTCTTGGTGTGCTATGCCAGGCGCTTGTCCCCAGGGCTGATAACTCAGGGAGGATAGCAGCGGTTGAGATTATGCTGGCAAATCCAGCGGTCAAAAACCTAATCCGGGAGGGCAAGATTCACCAGTTACCCAATGCCATCCGCACTCATGCTCAGCAGGGAATGCAACTCTTAGACCAGGCACTGGTGAGACTTTACCGACAGGGTGTAATTAGCCGCCAAAGCCTTTACGACTTCTGTAGTGACCGGGATGAGGTAACAAAACTCATCCCCAAAGACGAGGCAAATTAACCCGTTATCCAACCCTACTTTGAATTCAAAAGATAGCCACCAAAACTGCCTTTCCTTTAAACAAAAACAGGAAAGCCTGCCAGCAAATTTTGATCAAACAGTTCGCTGGCAGGCTTTTCCAATGTAACGATTTAAGCAGGGCTCAAATCGTCAAGCTAAGGCTATGGGGTCGTCTGGGTAACAGTCCCATCTGTGGCAAAGTCATAGGTACAGCCTGTCTTGACTGTGCCGTCAGCATTAAGTCCGGTCAGATAGTCGCTTAGTATTAAGGCCGGGGTATCAGTAGTTAGCACCGTGTTCATGTTACTAACACCCGCTACTGGAGCCAGAGTACCTGCCGTGCTGTCGGCTAACATTGCCATCGAAGAGGTCTGGATGTTGTGCAGTTCAGTCGCCCAAGCCTCGGCCTTACCCTTGCCAATGAATTTGCCGACATTGGGGACGGCTACGGCAGCCAGGACACCGAGGATGGCAACCACCACCAGAAGCTCAATCAGGGTGAAGCCCTTCTCACCATAGTGAAACTGCTTAATGAATTTTTTCAACCCTTATCACCTCCTTCTTTTGTTTTATTGGCTTTATTTAAAGCTTATCACAAGCTAGCCCAGCGTCAATGAGTTATTGGTCACCCTCTGGCATAAGAAGAAAGTCCTGTATAAACTAAGCTTTGTTGTGGTTTTGCTCTTGACTGGCTGGCCAAAAGGATACACAATGTAGCCTAATGGAGATCCTCTTTAGTATTCTTTTTGCCTTACTCGGTACAGCGGTGGGCAGTTTCCTCAATGTCTGCATTGACCGCCTGCCCATTGGTAAATCACTGGTCTATCCACCCTCTCACTGTGATTCCTGTCAGCATCGCCTGTCAGTAAAAGACCTGGTACCGGTGTTTAGTTACCTGTGGCTGCGTGGTCGTTGCCGCTACTGCCGAGCGCCTATATCCCGACGCACATTCTGGGTGGAGGTTGGGAGTGGGCTCCTTTTTGCCTGCCTCTACTTATACTATGGTTTGAGTATTGAGCTCGCCGTTAGCGCCTTTTACTCGTCTCTATTTATTGTGCTCGGGCTAATTGACCTCGAGCACAAACTTATCCTAAACAAAATAGTCTATCCGGCGGCGGCAGTAGTTTTGATTCTAGATTTCCTCTTGCCCCAGTCAGGGATTTTAGATATCTTCCTACCCCAGCCTTGGATTTTGGCAGCTCTAATTGGCGGAGCCAACGCTTTGATCGGTGGTATTATCGGTTTCACCATATTGCTAATAGTGGCCCTTGTTTTCCCTCGAGGAATGGGGTGGGGGGATGTCAAAATGGCAGCCTTAATCGGGCTTGTTAGTGGTTTTCCCCTGGTATTTGTCGCCTTGTTTCTGGGAATAGTTTTAGGCGGAGTGGTAGCGGCAATTCTTCTCCTGCTTAAAATAAAGAGGAGGAAAGAGTATATCCCGTTTGGTCCTTTCTTGTCACTGGCAACTATAGCTACCTTACTCTGGGGAAGCGGCGTCCTTAACTGGTATCTGGGGCTATTTTAGATTCTTAAAGTGGCATCATCCCTGGCTTCTTAAAAAGGGATATTAAAATAAACCCATTGACAACCCTTATCTAGGCTAGTACAATAGTCCTAGTAATTAAGTGGGGTGGGTAACGGATGAAGCTAAATCAGCGGCGTTCCAACATTGAAATAATTGCCGATATGTTGAAGGTGGGCGAAAATGGCGCTGGCAAGACCGAGATTATGTACAGCGTCAATATGAGTTATAGTCAGATACAGAAGTATCTTGGTTTCCTTATCAGCCAAGGCTTTATTGATAAGGTGAATGTTGGTAATCCTTCGGTGACCTACCGGGTGACTGATAGCGGTTTAAGCTTGCTTAAAAGTATCAATAAAGTTAGGGAAATGCTTGGTCTGGGTGATGACGGGCTTTAGCATGGTTGAAGAACTTTAGGCTTAAAGCATAACCTGAGGATAGAAGGGTCTTCAGGTTATTCTATATTGAAAATGACTGGAGGGGTATAGCGTGACCGAGAAAAGGATGTTAATCGTTGATGCTGAAACAGCCCGAAAAATAGATGAGAATCGCGGCGATATGAACCGCTCCGAGTTTTTGGACTTCTTAATTGATAGTCAGCTCAAAGAAGATAGTGGCAACCAAGACTATGTAAATAAAGAGGAATTCCACCAGTTTGCCGAAGGGATGAAGGAACTTTTGCGCAACTTCCTTGAGTTCTTCCTAAGTTATGGACTGGAACTGGGCAAAAGGCCCGAGGATAAAACCTTTGAAGAGCTGAGCCAAAAATTACAGGCACTGGGTAACTCTGGTAAGAAAGGCTAACCCCTAATTAAGCCTCTTTTATGACCCCTCAAAAGCTTCCCCACTAAGCTAACCCCCTGGAATAGAACTATATTCTAGAACATAATCACTTCCCAAACTAAGAAACCTGTCATAGTCTTTATCCTGAGAGGTTTGGTTTGGGAGGTTAATAGATGCCAAAAGCAGTTGAGCTACTGCGACAAGGCAGGGACGAAGAGTTATGGCAGATGTGCTGTGGTTTTTTAAACCTTAACCTTGAGCAATTCATGGCTATCCAGAAGCGGTTACTACTTGAGCAAATCGGATTACTGAAACGGTGTTCGCTGGGCAATAAGATAATGCATGGGGCAAAACCGGAGACCATAGAAGAATTCAGAGAGCAGGTGCTATTGACTACCTATTCTGATTATTGTCCTGAACTTATGGCGAAGAGAGAAGATATATTACCGGCAAAGCCGGCTTTGTGGGTGCATACTTCAGGCAGCTCAGGTGAATACCCCTGTAAATGGATACCCATAACCACAAAATATGCCGAGGAACTAAGTGCCATAATGTATGGTATTGGCATCTTCTCCTCTTGTAAGGGGTGGGGTGATACCTCGGCACTTAAAGAGCGTCCCAAGATTGTTTATACCGTGGCCCCCAGACCATATATGTCCGGTGCACTTGCCAGCATGTTGGAAAGGCAAACCCCCTCGGATTATTTGCCTCCTCTTGATGAAGCTGAAAGCCTGTCTTTTGAGGAGAGAATAAAACTCGGCTTTAAGCAAGCCCTGTCCCAGGGGATTGATTACTTTTTCGGTCTGTCTCTGGTTCTGGTTGCTGTTGGCGAGAAGCTTAGCCAGTCTAATGGCAAAGTAGACCTTCGCCCTTTCCTATCACAGCCTAAAGCGCTATTTCGCTTAACCAAGGGGCTACTTAAGAGCAAATTAGCCCGGCGTCCGATGCTGCCCAAAGATATATGGTCGGTAAAGGGGATTATGTGTGGTGGCCTTGATAGCGTGGTTTATAAAGATAAAATAAAGCACCTTTGGGGAAGGAGTCCTTTAGACGTATATGCCTCTACTGAAGGTAGCATTATCGCTACCCAGATCTGGGATTATGATAGTATGGCCTTCATCCCCAACCTTAACTTCCTCGAGTTTATACCGGAGAAAGAACACTTCAAATGGCAACTAGACCATAGTTACCAGCCTAAGACTGTTTTACTTGATGAGGTAAAGGCCGGTGAAAACTACGAGATAGTTATCACTAGTTTTCATGGCGGTGCCCTAGTCAGATACCGCATTGGTGATATGATTCGTATAACTTCACTCAGCAATGGAAAACTGGGCATTAAAACCCCGCAAATGGTTTTTGAGAGGCGAGCTGATGACCTGCTTGACTTTGTTGTCATTCGGTTGACGGAAAAAACACTCTGGCAAGCAATTGAGGACACCGGTATTGCTTATGCCGATTGGACAGCTTTAAAGAAACCCGGGCAATCGGTACTGGGGCTTTATATCGAGCTTAAGGACGGCTACCAAGCCAGCGAGTCAGATGTTGCCCAAGCGGTATATCAGCAGATTATGCACTCGGATAACGATGCCTATACCGCTTCAGCGGCCCATGACGATTTAGCCGACATGATTAATTTTAGGGTAGAGGTCAACTTGCTGCCCCTTAATGCTTTTGCCAATTACACTGCTCAACGGCAAGCTGAGGGTGCTGATTTGGCTCACCTCAAACCACCCCATATTAATCCATCAGAAAAGGTACTGTCGCTGCTTAAGGGCAAACCAGAAGCGGTACCAGAAGAACTTAAGGTGGGGGCTGGAGCGGTGACTGTCTGACTAGTACTTTAGTCCACTTACCTTAGTTTACTTACTTTAGTTTTACCTTGACAGCTTTCTTATTTGGGGTGATAATTGCCCCATAGATGAATATTTATGCCTTAATACCTTTAATTGCTACCATCGCCTATATTCCGCTGCTGGTTACGACCGCCAGCAGCCGTCCCTGGCGCAGGCAACATAAGCTGTTCACCGTATTTCTCATCGCCGCTATGGTGTGGAGTCTTACTGATTATATTTTCCGCAGCAATTTTTTCCCACAGCATAATTTCCTTTTGCTTAAAGTTATTCTCATTGCATTAACGTGGATGGTAGTGCAACTCCACTGCTTTGCTTCTTCCTTCTATGCCCAGGGTCAGGGGCGCTGGTTACCCTTTGCCTACGCTTCACTGGCAGTGGTTATCGCTCTAGTTGCGCTGGGTTATATCCCCGAAGGCGTTGTTGCCAGCGGTGACAAACTTTATCCCCAGTACGGTAAAGGGGTAATTTTCCTAGCTATCCCACTCCTGACTTTGGCCGCTAGGAACGTTTATATTTTCTGGAAAAGGCTCAAGATTTTAGATAATCCAGTACTATATAATCAAATCGTTTCTCTGCTGCTGGGTATCTTCGTGCTGACTATCTTTATTCCCGCCGCCCTCCTCCCCTGGGGAAGGGAATTTCCAATAACTCATTTCGGCAACCTTATCAATGCCCTCATTCTGAGTTACGCCACTGTCAGGCATCAGTTAGTAGACATCAGGCTTGTTTTACGACGTGGTTTGGCATTGGTGAGTTTAGGGATTATTGGCGCTCTTGGATACTGGCTTTTCCTCGCTGCCCTTCACACGTTGTTCCGCATTGAAATTGACTTGACCACTACACTGGTAGCTACTCTAGCTACTATTTTAATTGCTATATTTATCTATAAACTGCGCCACTTTTTATTTGCCACCATAGGTAAGATTTTTCAGGGGCAAAGCTATGATTACCGCCGCAAACTATCTGATTTTGCCAGCAAAATACACCATGTTTTCAGCCTTAGAGAACAAGGCGGGGAGTTGCTAGCACTGGTAACCAAAGCTATCGACTGCAGGAAGGCTTGCCTGCTCTTCCTTGCCATTGGCAGCGAGGATTTCACCGTCCAACTTGTTGAACCTAAAGATGAAGACAATCCTCTGTCTGGTCTGAGACTAGGAGGAGACAATCCTATCGTGGAGTACCTGAGAGAGAAGCGAAAACCCTTAACCAGAGAGGAATTATCTATCCTACCCGAGTTTCGCAGTCTATGGGAGCAGGAAAGGGCGCAAATTAAGTCAAATGAGATAGAGCTCTTGATGCCTCTGATAAGTCGTGATAAATTAATCGGTATTCTGGTGCTGGATAAAAAGAAGTCTGGCAGGTACAGCCTTGAAGATTTCCAGATGCTAGAGGATATTACCGGCCGTGTCGCGGTGAGTATGGAGAAGGAATACCTTCGCGAGCAACTCAGGCAGCGTGAAGAGGAGCTATCCCTAATCAATCGCTCCAGCGCCATTATAACCTCAAGCATGGATATTCAGCGGATATACGATAGCTTTATTAGGGAGCTAAAGAAGGTAGTTGAGGTTAACTGGGCAGCAATTGTCTTGATTGAGGAGAGTGAGATGCACTTCCTGGCACTGTCCTCAGAGATAGGCTCAGCCTGGCAGGTCGGAGAGCGAATACCACTCAATGGCACCGCCACCGAATGGGTAGCCGCTCACCGTAAGGCTATAATTGAGCCTGACCTAGCCCAGGAAGACAGGTTTTCAACCGGGAAATACCATCTGCAGCAGGGTGTGCGCTCGATTGTTTACCTGCCGCTAATAGTAAAAGATGGGGTTATCGGCAGCCTAATTGTGGCTAGCTGTAAGCCAAATGCCTACACCCAGAGACACGTAAAGCTCCTTGACCAGCTCGCCTCCCAGATTGCCACACCGATTGAAAATTCCCGCCTCTATGCTAAGGCAGAGGAGGAAGCTCGCCTTGATGG
>Ga0114920_10000644_pt1 | contig 15257 bp, 15 predicted proteins | sample ChitaG_FD_88683 | JGI IMG/M metagenome (GOLD analysis project Ga0114920, IMG submission 88683) | Deep subsurface microbial communities from South Pacific Ocean to uncover new lineages of life (NeLLi) - Chile_00310 metaG | ecosystem: Environmental > Aquatic > Marine > Oceanic > Sediment ... | reverse complement strand
GCCATAGCATATCCATCACCAACATCCAGTTGTGCGTTGCTGGTGACTGTGAAGATTCGGCCTGCGCCGCCTGTGGCCATTACCACTGCCTGAGCGCGAAAGACGAGATAGTCACCGTACTTCAGGTCAATTGCAGTGACGCCTGCTATACGACCATCGTGAACCAGCAATCGCGTTGCGAATATCTCATCAAAGACACGAACGGATTCTTTTCTGATTCCCTCTACTAGGGTAATCATTATCTCGGAACCGGTTCTGTCAGAAGCATATGCCGTTCTTCGCCAACTCTGCTTGCCGAAAACTCTCTGAGCGATTTTACCCTCGGGAGTGCGATCAAAGAGCGCACCCATCTCCTCAAGGTCGAAGACTCTCTGTGAGGCATCATTGACCAGAATCTCTGCGAGTTCCTGGTTGTTTAGGTAGTTGCCTCCCACGATTGTGTCTTTGAAGTGGGTTTCAGGATCATCATCGGGGTCCACATTTCCTAGCGAAACGTTGTAGCCGCCTTCAGCCATGGATGTGTGGGCTTTGCCGATGAGCTCCTTGCTCAGCATTATTACGTCTAGGTTGAGCCTGGATGCCTCGATTGCAGCCCGGCATCCTGCTCCGCCAGCGCCGACAACGAGAACGTCACAAAGAATCGTCTTGTAAGGCAGTTCGTCCAACTGAAGTCCTCCGATGGAGATTTCTCTCCGTTCCTTCCAGAGGGCGGGAACAGGCCCTCGTTTAAGACTTACTGTTGGGGTTGAGTCGGATTACTCCTTGATACCAATCAGAGAACCGCAGGTAAGAGAATGCGAAAGGTGGCTCCTGCGCCTTCATCACTATCAACAAGCTCGATGGAACCACCGAGTGCGTCCACAATGGCCTTGGACAGGTACAGGCCAAGGCCCCCACCATGAGTGGAAACCCCCTTGTGAAAGAGTTTTTCACGGACCTCCTCGGCAACACCGGGACCATCATCGGCCACGATTATGCTTACAAAGTCCCCTTCTCGTGTCACGCTAATTTGGACTTCTGGAGAGGTCCCGGCATGTATGGCGGCATTCCTCAATAGGTTATCAAACACAAACGGAAGAAGCTTGCTACCTGTGATTTGGACTCCTCTGGCCCGTTCATCTACTGTAATGGCTACCTTTAAGCCCATACTAGCCTCTTCAGCTTGAGATGCGATCTTCTCCACCATAGGAACTAGATCACTTTCGGCAACCTTCGAAGCTCTACCAACAGCGTTCAGGAGATTCATCATTCTCTCACAGACAGCCTCAGTAGATGAGAATAATTCGTCCAACAATTCATCTCTATCTGCGATTGTCATTTTTGCAATCTCAACATTGCCAATGATTACTCCAACATCATTCTTTAGATCATGCCTTAGAAGTGATGCATAGAGCTCGAGTTCTCTGTATTGCTGACGCATAATTCTCTCCATGTCCTTGCGTTCCAGATAGCCGCCTAGCTCTGCTGCCACTGTGTCCATGATGATTCTCTCATCGGATAGAAAAGGTCCTTCTTGAGCTTCCGGTTTCTCCTCTAAGTAATATACCTCTAGAATCCCGACCTTCGTGTCATGTGTCCTGATTTCCGCACTTTGCTTCCAGTTGGTTTCCTGAAAGTTGATTGATTGAATCGTGCGGTCGCCTAGGATAATTCTGATACAAGTGACAGCCGGGTATTGCCACCCCTCTGGAAGCAGGTGGACAAAAGTATCGAGAACTTCATCCAACTCTTTCCCTGATTCTGAGAATAGCTTAGAGATGTTGCGAAGACAAACGATTTGGTGAGCAAACCTTTCAATCTGGGAACTTGAGCCTTCAGTCATGATAGATTATCAGCCCTACTTGGTTCTTCAGAAGTCCTTCTGTAATGTGATTTAGGTTTCATTAAAAACCTCTTGGAGCTATCAATGTATCGCAAACTGCAAGAAAGGTGGTTCATTCAGTACTAGTCCAAGAGCATATTTTGGCAGGAATGCCCTTGATATGTCAAGAAAACAACTAAAAGAGAAGACGATATGAACCGCAACCTAGCCACAAGAGGTTAAGTCAATCACGTCCGTGTTAAAGCTCCTCTTGTCGACAGAGCTCGATGGTGAGTAAGAATGAAGATCAACAAACGAGGGCCTGAGTACATTGATTCAGCAGTTGTTGGAGAACTCACTCATGGCAATCTGCACTCGTTGAATAATCTTCTACAGGGGATTATTGGATTGTCAGAACTGCTAAATTGCAATCCCGATCTACCTGCAGATGCAAGAACGGACTCCAAGGTCATTCTCGAAATGGCACAGAATGCTTCGGATCTAATCAAGAAGATTAGGCAGGCAAGCCAAGTTGAGGATGCTGAGTCAGAAACAAGAGTTGTTGAGGTGATTCCGGATGTCGAAGTTACAAAGCCGGAAAATCGATCTGATGTGAATATTCTAATTGTTGATGATGACCCTCTCGTGTTGAAGGTTGTGGCAGGGATGTTAAAAGCGGTGGGTTACTCAACAATAACAGCCCAAGACGGACTGGAGGCACTTGAGAAGTACAAGGAGAATCCGGACAAAGTATCTCTGGTACTATCAGATTTGGCTATGCCGCGAATGAGCGGTCTACAATTGGCAGAGGAACTGCTTGCGAACAATCCGAACATGAAGATTATCATAATGTCAGGATACATGCAAGAGGAACCGGAAATCGATCCGGATGAGTTTGGACTCGCGGCCTGGCTTGAGAAACCCATGACTGCCGCAAGACTTACAGCTGTCATTCAACCCATTGTGGGCGTATAGCGGCTAGCTCATCATCTTTAGGCAACCTCATCAGAACTTCGTGGAACCATAGAGCGGCTAACAGCGTGAGCTATCAGAGCTCTGACCTCTGCTATCCGATTTCTCGCAATAGCCATTCCTTGAAGAATCACTCTTTAATGCCGATTCTTGCGTAGACATCAACCTTTCGAGTCGCGACCATTCTATCCATATCGTCATGAAGACTCTTGCTATGTGAGTCCATAGTCACAAGTAGGGGACCGAATTCTTCTGCGGTAATAACCCACAATGCTTCAGGCATTCCCAAGTCATCCCAGAGGTATGCGCGAACCTCCTTGAGACCCTTGGCAGCGAGCGCGCCGCAACCTCCTGTGAAGCTGCAATAGACAGCGCCGACCTCCTTCAATGCATCGAGTGTCTTGGCGCCCATTCCGCCCTTGCCGATTATGATTCTGGCCTTGTACTTCCGCAAGAACTCATCTTCGAAGAGCTCCATCCTGATGCTTGTGGTAGGGCCTGCTGAAACTATTTCCCACTTGCCGTTCTTCTGCCATGCCACCGGGCCAACGTGGTACACAACACTGCCCTCAAAGTCCACGGGCGGTTTCTCGCCCTTCTCGTACATCTCCAGAGCTCGCTCATGTGCCTCATCCCTAGCAGTATAGACATGTTCTCCGGTGACGTAGATAATATCTCCAACATTGAGCTTTCGGGCATCTTCTTCAGAGATTGGTGTCGTTAGATGATATTCAGTCATTTCACTGCCCCTCCATTGGATGCGTCAAGTACGTCACGTCAAGATCCTTTGATATGATTGCAGTGCTCTTTCGTGCGGCCCAGCATTGTATGGCCACACCAACGGGAAGACTAGCCGGATGTCGCATTGCATAGTCTACTTTGACAGCAAGGACAGTTGTCTTGCCGCCAAGGCCCATGGGTCCGATTCCGGTAGCGTTGATGGCGTCCATGATCTCAGCCTCGATCTTTGCCACCTCGGGCTCCGGATGTCTGTCATTGAGCGGCCGGAGTAACTGCTGTTTTGCAATCTTAAGGGCGATATCAGAACCACCGCCAATTCCTACGCCGATTATGTTGGGTGCACACGCCTTGCCCATGTATGACATTGCATTGTCAACCACAAGCTTCTTGACACCAGCTAGGCCAACACCAGGCTTCAGCATGCCGAGTATGCAGACATTCTCACTGCCACCACCCTTTGGAAATGCGGTAATCTCCAATGAATCACCAGATACAATCTCCCAGTTTATCCATGGTATCTTCTTACCAGTGTTATCGCCTGAATTCCCGCCAACAATCGGATTGACTGCATTTGGCCGAAGCGGAGTGTCAGCAGTGGCCTTTCGCGTAGCTTTCGCAAGAGATTCTTTGATCTCTCCAATGAATGGGAACTTGTCACCGACTTTAAGATAGAATATCATGATACCCGTGTCCTGACACATGGGCACGCCAGCGGCAGCCAATTCGATATTCGTCAGAATGGCGGAGAACTGAGTTTTTGCGGTTTCATCAGTTTCACGCGCATGAGCCGCTTTCAGTGCTTCTTCAATCTCCTTAGGCAACACAGTTGCTGCCTTTCTCAAAAGACGGACTGTTGTATCATGGATAACTTGACTTGGGTCCTTCATCATATCAGCTTCTGAATAATGGTTTTACAGCGGGATGAATATGCGACCCCTTATGCGGCTTAATCTATGTTACTATGAACACCGATGAAACATGAGTGAGGACTATAAGAGACGGTGAATATCCAAGATTTATACAACAGGTGATTGTAGCAGAATGCAACTAGACCCTCTACTCATAGTTCCTACCATTTCCTTTGCTACAACGGTGATACTCCTTCTAGTGTTCAGCTATCTTGATGTTAGGGAGAGAAAAGTGTCAAATGGGCTTCTTTCTGCGGGGGGATTAGTCGGGTGTGTTGTGTCAATCCTAACTGGGCAGCTCTTCCGCCTTCCCTTTCTGTACCTCTCGACACTCTCATTTGTCCTGGCCCTGTCCTACGTGCTATTCAGACTGGGTGCTCTTGGCGGTGCAGATGTGAAAGCGCTCATAGTAGTCACCCTCACAAGTCCTGGAGTGGTCTACGCCCACTGGGAGAATCAAATCTACGAAGGCATCATGATAAGTACAATTGAAATTCTTGTGATGTTATTCGTGGGGTATCTCTACTGGCAGATTCGTCGGCGCTCAGGTAGAACTAGCTCAGAAGATAGAACAGTCCCGCTCATACCCCTGCTTCTTGTTGGATACATGATCGTTCAGATGATGCCATTCATCTCGCAGATTCTGCTCGTCGGCTAATCTCACCCTTGGATGGGCAGACGTGGCCACATGACTGTGACTACAGTGTGAACGCATAGAGAAGGGTCCAGATTAGCACCCAGAGTAGCAGGTAGGACGGAAGGGCGCTCGTTATCAGCTTCTGGCGGCCCCCTAGGGCTTTGATATCAATCTCTATGAGGTAGACCAGCACAAAGAGAGTCACCACATAAATAAGAAGACCAAACATGAGGCCGCGAATTCCGGCGAAGAAGCTGCCACCGACGCCGCAGATTATGGCGCTGATGATAGCGAAAGATATCTTGACATAGTAATTCTGATCGTTGGGAACCCTCTCCCATCGACCGTATAATCGTTGGAAGAAGCTCTGCAGAAAATCCAGCTCCATCATCTATCACCGGACCAGTTAGTGCTCCGTCAATCGACTACGTTATAACAATATCGTTCAGTTGCAGAAGGCGTCATGAAGGAAGCAATGAGTAACATCGACATACGACTCATCCTGCATGAATTGGGAGAGTCCTCAGCGGGATCTTTCATCAAGAATATCTACCAGTATGGCGATGTCTTCGTCCTCAAGCTCTATCGGCCAGGAGGTGGAACAAGCCAGCTCCTAATTGAGCCAGGACGCCGTTTCCATATTACAGAGTACAGGCGAGTGGCCCCTAGGGTGCCGTCTAAATTCTGCAGTGTGCTCAGAAAGTACCTGCGCGAGAAGAGGATTCTCTCAATCAGCCAGCACGAACTGGATCGAATTGTTGTGATTGAGGTGGGTGATGAGGAGAGTTCCTACAAGCTGGTTGCCGAGCTATTCGGGAACGGAAACCTATTGCTGCTGGACCCCGAGGATATGATCTTCGTTGCGCGTCGTTATCGAAGGATGAAAGACCGCAATGTGATTCCGAAGGCGAAATACGAGTTTCCACCTCCAAGAGGAGTTGATGTTTTTGCCCTTGAGGAGGATTCCTTGGAGAGCATCCTATCCGAGTCGAAGGCCAACGTCGTCAGAACGTTAGCAAGCAGGCTGAATCTGGACTCTCTCAGCTGTGAGGAGATATGTGCCCTCGCAGGCGTAATGCCAACAACCAAGGCGTCCGAACTCAATTCTCAGGCACTCAAAGACCTGAACTCGGGCCTTCAACGTTTCACTAAGAAACTCAAAGAGGGGGTGAAAGAGCCGCGGATTGTCTATGCAGAACCTGATGAAGAGGAAGTAGAGCCAGAGTCTATTGCGTTTCTTCCCTTCGAATTTGAAGTATACGGCGAAGAAAACGTCGAAACATTTGATACATTCAGCCAAGCCATCGATGAGTTCTTCGGAGTACCCGAGTCAACGGAAGAGCTGGATGCTCAGCAAGACGCCATGTCAATGGAGCGTCAAAGGCTGCAGAAGATAATCGATAAACAGCATGAGAGCATTGAAGCACTAGTAACTAAGTCTGAGAAACTAAAGGCAACGGGAGAGCTGATATACAATCATTTCCAGACCATGCAGGATGTGCTTGACACAGTTTCAGGGGCTCGTGCCGGAGGTTTCTCGTGGGATGAGATTACCCAGAGGATTGAGGCTGGCAAGAAGGGAGGAAATCCATCAGCGCTACTAATTGAGAAAATCATTCCATCTCGAGGGCAGATTATTGTATGTCTGGACGGTACTGAGGTTGTCCTAGATATCAGGCAAAGTGCGCAGGATAATGCAGCTCTCGCTTACAATCAAGCAAAGAAAGCACTCTCAAAGTCCAAAGGGGCTGAGAAACAGATAGGCAAGACTCAAGCACGACTTGATGACCTTGTAGCAACCGACATCGAACCTGCAAGCCAGAGAATCCAGATGAAGATTCGGAAGAAACACTGGTATGAGAAGTTCAGGTGGTTTACTTCATCGGAGGGATTCCTCGTCTTAGGGGGTCGTGACGCCAAAAGCAACGAACGCTTAGCAAAGCGACAGATGGGTGCTAATGATGTATTCCTTCATGCAGCGATTCACGGTGCACCTTATGTAGTGATTAAAGTCCCGGACACTGCGCCAGGGGACCAGACCATCAAAGAGGCGGCACAATTCTCTGTGACTTTCTCAAGAGCTTGGCAGGATGGCCTCTCAGGTGGGGATGCATTCTGGGTGAATCCGGAACAAGTGAGCTTCTCACCACCCTCCGGAGAGTATCTCCCAGCTGGCGGAGTTATGCTCTATGGCACGAAGAATTACGTTCGAAGAGTACCTGTGGAACTCGCAGTGGGAGTGATATTCGAGGAAGAGGATGCAATTCCCATCTCCGGGCCGCCATCAGCAGTAGAGGCGAATACGGAGTTCTTCGTCCGAGTAATGCCAGGAAAGACAAAGAAGGGGCAGCTGGTGAAGAAGATTCTCAAGCATCTTGCTGGAATTGTACCTGAAGAGATGAAGCGCGCTATTGAGCAGATACCGCAGGAAGACATGATGCGGGTTCTGCCTGCGGGAGAGGGTGAAATAGTCACCCGAAAGTAGGGAATCGCCGTGGATTCAGCAGCCTTGAACACAGACACATTTAATAACGCACTCCAAAGGAGTGCGGCGGAGAGGCACTCTGAACCACATACATCTAGAGTGGCAAACCAACCTTCTGCCTAATTGAGGTCGTTCCAATGTCCGAACCGTCACCAATGATGCCTGTTAGGGAAATCATGTCTGTGAATGTTGTTACAATGCAACCCGATGCCACGGTTCTTGAGATTGCCAAGTCAATGACTAGCATTAACATCGGATCAATAATCATTGTGAAGGCGGAGCGTGCCATAGGCATCATAACTGAAACCGACATAGTCACTCGAGTAATTGCTGAACAAAAGGACCCAAAGACAACGAAGGCCAAGGAGGTCATGAGCTCGCCTCTAGTTCACATCACTCCTGATACGGCCCTCACAGAGGCAATGCGTGTGATGACACGCGCTGGAATCCGACGAGTGGCAGTCCTGAAGAATGACTCGCTGGCTGGAATAATCACTTCCAGAGACATTCTGCGCTGGTCTCCGGAGCTCATTGACATCATGGTTGAGTCATTGCGTCTTAAAAACGAGCAAGGAACCGAAGTAGTAGAAGAGGAAGACGAGCTCATTGCCTATGGAGGCGTCTGCGATGTATGTGGAGAGTACTCCATTGACTTGGCGCTGGCAGACGGCGAGTATATCTGTGAGGAGTGTCGTAGCTAGTAGAGGAACTATTCCTTGATTTGCATCAGATATTGACTCAGCATAAATGTTGGAGATTCATGCGATGAAGGTAAGCCAAATAATGACCAAACCTGTCACGATTGACAAGGACCAGAGACTGTCGTACGCACTAGACCTGCTCGATAAGAAGAAGGTAGACCGCCTTATTGTTGTCGAGAGTGGAGAACTGAAGGGGATTCTAACTTATGCGGATATTGCGGATAGACTGGGAGTCAGTAAGGTAGTGGCGGTTTCCATAGGAAGACTTCACGTGTCCAGTGCGATGACTGACACTGTGATCACCGTGACTCCTGACGATGACGTAACGGATGTTGCCAAACTTATGATAGATAAGGGCATGAGTGGATGTCCTGTTCTTGACAACGAAGGTAAGCTCGTTGGCGTCATAACAAAGAAGGACCTGTCAGAGCTCGTGAAGAAGTTCAAAAAGGTGAAGGTGGAAGATTTGATGACAACGGAAGAGCTCCTAGTCGTCAACCCTGTTGAGAGGCTGATTAAAGCAAGAATGGAGATGCTTACTCGAGGCCACTCAGGCATTCCTGTCACTGACGGAGGCCGTGTATTGGGACTCCTTACGGAGAGAGCCGTGGCTGAGGCAATGGCTCGCTTTAGCGTGGAAGTGCCTGATAAATATCGTAAGAGCCAGGTGAGGCAGATACGTGTCGTTGATGCAATGATAAGACAGCCACCTCTGACCTCTCCGGAAGCTTCGTTGGATGAAGCAGTGACACTTATGCTTGACGCGAATCTCAACACATTGCCTGTTGTTGGTTCAGGGAACAGATTGATGGGTATTATCAGCGCCACGGACTTCACTCGCTTTGTGGCCAACAAATTCAAGGTCACTGAGAAGACTGAATAGGGCATTCTCACAACGTCATGACGCTGCCGGAAAGGCGGTGATTGCGTATGACTGTGGACTACCTCCTGAAGAATGGTCTAGTTATTGTCGAGGGTGAGCCTGCGCGAAAAGCTGTTGCTCTGTATCTTGGCAAGATTGAGGGAATTTACAGTCCAGGAAGTGAACCACCAGCCCAGCAAGTGATAGACTGCGAGGATCTCTATATCCTACCTGGTGCAATTGACATCCACGTTCACCTAAGAGACCTAGATAATTCTGACAAGGAGGATTTCGCAACAGGCACGAGAGCTGCCGCTGCAGGCGGTGTGACTACGGTAATTGACATGCCCAATTCCAATCCGCCCACACTTGACCGTGATAGCCTAGAAGAGAAAGTGGATAGAGCAAAAGAGAAGCGATTTGTTAACGTAGGCTTCTATTCCGGAATACCAGGGAAAACATCAGACTTCGATAAGCAGATAGTGCCCGACATTCTTGGGTTCAAAGTGTATCCACATTCGCCAATAATCAAGGGTACTTCATACAGTCAGAAGCGAATACGTGCCTGCTTGAAGCTGTCAGAAGAACATGACATCCCACTTTTGCTGCATCCTGAAACTGGTGGAAAACATTCTGCACCAAAAACGCTTGATGCATTCCTGAAGCAGCACACCTGCGAGAGTGAGGGAGATTCGATTCGGCAGTTCCTAGCCGCACAATCAGAGGTTGGCGGTAGATTGCACATTTGCCACGTTAGCTGTGCGTCATCTGTAAGAACAATAGAAAAGCATAGGGCTGAGGACCTCCTAACAGCCGAAGTTACGCCGCATCACCTGTTTCTAGCAGGAGGTGATTTTACACACACTGACGGCGCATCCAAGATGCTTCCCCCTCTTAGATCACCCTATGACAACAAGGCGTTGCAGGAAGCCCTCCATCAATGTGTGATTGACTGCGTTGCCTCTGATCATGCACCTCACACAGAACAGGAGAAGAGAGCCACGTTTCTCGAAGCATCATCAGGGATACCCGGGTTAGAAACAACTGTACCCCTCATGCTAACAGAAGTCTTAGAGGGGCGACTTTCATGGGTCGAGTATCTGAGGTGTTGTTGTTCGGCACCAGCCCATATACTCAAGCTTGACTCTAAGGGAGTCCTCGCCAAAGGCTATGACGCGGACATTTGCATCGTCAAGAGAGAGGAATCGGTGATTTGTGGTGCTTTCTTCCATTCAAAGGCCAAAGTCACTCCATTTGAGGGGCGACCGGTCATAGCCACACCAGTCATGACGTTTGTTGGAGGCGATCTGGTCTATAACTACGGTCAATTTCTTATTGGCCCCGGGGTTGCAGGAAGGGTTCCTGTACGAAAGACATAACCGCGTTTAGTGGATGGGGATACCCGAGTTGATGCTGGATGAACCATGTTTACTCTGATGATGATGGCAAACTCCTAGTCGAACTGGCAAGACGGACTGTGGATGAGATTGTACAACATCAGAAGAAAGCACAACCTCCGCAGGACGCCCCTGAGCACCTATGGAAGGAATCGGGGGTCTTTGTGACCCTCAACTCCATCAAAGGAGATGCTGTCGCTCTGAGAGGATGCATCGGCCGACCATATCCGACCCAGTCCTTAATCGATGCCACGATAGACTCCGCTGTCGATTCGGCTACACGCGACCCACGCTTCACCCCGGTTGAACCGAAAGAGTTGGACGCGATTCTAGTTGAGCTCAGTGTTCTGACACCTCCTATGAAGATAGAGTATGATAATCCAATGAAACTCCTAGAGTTAGTTGAGGTTGGGCGCGACGGCCTCATAGCATCCAGAGGTATGTGGCGCGGACTTCTGCTCCCGCAGGTCCCGGTCGATTGGGGGTGGGACGTAGAGGAGTATCTGAAGCACACATGCAACAAGGCAGGGCTACCTGCTGATGCGTGGAAAGATTTGCAAACCGAGTTCATGTCATTCCAGGCAGAGATTTTTGGAGAAGAATCACCACACGGAACCGTGATTAGAAACCCTAGTCACCCAAGATGCTAACAGCGAGTGTGAATTATGATGAACCGACCATCGCCAGCAGTAATGAAAGCGTTGAAGGAATACCTTGAGGAGGATATCAGGTCTGGCGATCTGACCACGAAGGCCATAGGTCAGCCAATGACACCTGGAACGGGCACGATATTCGCAAGAAGCAAAGCTATCTTGGCCGGCGCGATTGAGATTGCCGCAATAGCTGAGATTACTGGACTCGGCTGCGACGTGCTTGTTGATGAGGGCAAATGGGTAGGACCAGACGAACCTGTCATCCGCCTGAAAGGACCTGCAGGGACACTGCTCACTGTCGAGAGGGTCTGCTTGAATATAATCATGCGGATGAGCGGAATTGCCACCAAAGTGCACCGAATGACAGAAGCTGCGAGAAAAGGAAATCCGGCCTTGGTTGTTGCTGCAACAAGAAAGACCACTCCTGGTTTCCGATATTTCGAGAAACGGGCAGTCCAAGTTGGTGGAGGCGATCCTCATCGGTATGCGCTCGATGACATGGTTTTGATAAAGAATAATCACATCGCGGTAGTAGGAGGGGTGGGAAAGGCCATCATAGCGGCAAGAGGTGCAGTATCATTCAGCAAGAAAATCTCCTGTGAGGTGGGAAATCTCAAGGAGGCTATGGAGGCTGTTGAGGCAGGAGCGGACATAGTTTTACTGGACAACTTCAAGCCCGCGGATATCGCGAGGGTGAACGATGCACTGACTAAGAAGGGCTGGCGCGAAAAGGTGATCCTAGAGGCATCTGGGGGAATAGATGAGAGCAATGTGAAAGACTACGCACAGAGCGGCGTCGATATTGTGTCCTCGGGAGCATTAACGCACTCATACGACGCTTCCAACTTCAATATGAAACTGACTCTTACATAGTCAAGAAGTGTATGGTGCCCCGGCCGGGATTTGAACCCGGGTCATAGACTCGAAAGGCCTAGATGCTGGGCCGGACTACACTACCGGGGCGTCGTGAGGCCTGCAGCCCGCTGAGCAGTTATTAAGATTACGCAGTAGAACGCTTCTCAGTGTCGGCAAGAGGCTTCAGATGACTCAGCGCAGGTGCATTCTTTATCATGTGCTTTCTCGCGCGAAGACGAATCCGCCTTAACCAGCAATCTGCGTTGGTTGGATTGAAATCTCCTGTGTCTTGCAGACCTCAAGACTGACCTTGCATCCTCATCCTTGTTCAGAGGTCTGCCAGCAATGGATTGAAACAGGAACGAACGAAGATCATCAGAGCAAGGGACACCGGATAGCGATTGGGACCCCGATACCAGAGTTGGTACTGCCGATACGCCATATGTTTCTGCGATATGCGTATGCCTCTCTACATCGACTTCGTATAGTCTGGTGGTTTCCCCAATAGTGTCACATTCGGTTTCAACCATGTCCTTGACAACATCACACCAAACACAGTGCGGAGAGGTGAACAGTAGTATCATCCATTGTACTCCAAGCGACTTTCCTCGTTGTTACGATTGTGCCATTTAAGGTCGGATGATTACAGCGATGACTTCGTGTGTGTTTTACTGAGTTTGGTCTGCTCAGGTACTATCTAAGAAGACCGATGGTCAGATGTTCAGTAATCGCGACCGTATTGAGATTGGGTCCTCCTTTCTTTCGTAACCTTAATATCGCAAGCGCGAAGCCGATAATACACTTAGACTGAGCAGCAAGGGCCCGTAGCTCAGCTTGGTAGAGCAGCAGGCTCATAACCTGTATGTCCGGACACCTCGTCCGGGCAGGGGAACGGTCGTGAGTTCAAATCTCGCCGGGCCCACATCCTTCTATCGCCTTTAGCAAGGGCCTTATACCACCTTCACACCACTCTACATCCAAATAGGAGCAGTTGAGATGCAGCTGTTACCCGACATCGTCACAATGGGAGTATTAGCAAGTCTTCTGGCAGGCGCCGCAACAGGATTAGGTGCAATCCCAGTTCTAATTGGTGGCAAGCCCAGTCGAAGGACTCTAGACATCATGCTTGGATTTGCTGCGGGAGTGATGATTGCAGCCTCTGCATTTAGCTTGCTCGTGCCGGCGCTGGCACATCCACTAGGAGGGGTCTGGGTAGTTGCCCTAGGGTTTGCACTTGGTGGTTTTTTCGTTCATGTCGCGGATAAGTTCATTCCACATGAGCACTTCGAAACGGGACCCGAGGGCCCGCCCTCTGCAATGTCACGTATCTGGCTTTTTGTTATCGCAATAACAATTCACAACTTTCCAGAGGGGTTAGCAGTCGGTGTTGCATTTGGAGCAGAAGACATGGGCACAGGGATCGCAATCGCCATAGCAATCGGGCTTCAGAACATCCCTGAGGGGCTTGCAGTAGCTGCTCCACTTGTCAGAGAAGGCTACTCAAAGTGGAAAGCTGGGGGCATTGCACTGCTCACTGGCTTGGTCGAGCCAATCGGAGGCCTTCTCGGAGTTTCTGTTGTCACTTTTGCACAGTTTTTGCTCCCGTATGGCCTAGCCTTCGCTGCTGGGGCAATGATATTCGTGGTAAGTGATGAGATAGTGCCAGAAAGCCATTCTGGCGGCTTTGCGCGAGTCGCAACGATCGGACTCATGGCAGGATTCATACTCATGATGGTTCTGGATAATGTGTTTGGGTGAATCGTCGAAGGGTGTGGGACAGCAATCCTGATATTGCAGCGCGTTACTTCCTGAAACGCGTAGGAAGACCAACCACATATGCGGAACCCACTGCAAAGCAAGTAGCCGTTTGAGAGGGAGTCACACTGCCACGTTTCGCGAAAGAACGAAGTCATCCGGAGAAAGCTGGAATTGAAAGCAAGGACTCAGAATCCAAGGAAATCCGGAATGAAAAGCTGGAGTTTGTGACGGAGTCGAAGCGAGCGGAATCGATTGAGAAAAAGCTAGAGGATTCATTTGAGGACCTCGGTAAGCTGGAATGTGAAGACCGCACAAAAGAAACTAGAAATAGCAGACTTGTAGAAGCCTTCAAAAAAACTTGAGGCTCATGAGAGAGTGGGGCGAATTGAGTCTTCAGATCAGATACTCGATTCTGAAACTCCAAGAAGACTTGGCGAAATTCGCTCGTTGACTGGACTCGATGAAACTCTGAAGCAATGCCCTGAACGCCGAATACAGAGAAGCTTCGAGAATGAATACCAAAAGGCAAAGGCGTACTTTGAGTCGGAAAAAATTACTGAACGCGAAGAGGCAGCGAACGGAGGTATGGATTCAGCAAGACCAAAGCTTGTTGAAGACATGGAGAAGCGAGAAAAAAGACGGAGATTCGAAGAGGACCATGGCGGGCCTCCCGAAGTGTCCATCGAATCAATGAATGATGTGAACGATCTGGTTGTGAAACATCCCGACGTGAGAAGAAGTAAGAAATTCGAAACGATGTATGGACATTGTGAGATCTATTTCGAGGTTAAAGGTGATTGGTCCAAGACTCGGGAGGAGCTCTCACAGATTCATGATGTATGCTGCACACGCGCTGGCAATTGGCGAGCAGGAAAGGAACCAACTATGATATCCAATCTTCGCGAGCTGGAAGAGGATATAATCATCAGGGAATGGGCGGCGAGTCAATCAGAAATCGAGCCGATTAAGCCACAGATAGTGGATGACACATCCGAACTAGGGAAAGCCAACTCCGAAGCAGTTCATGAAATCAGCTCGGAAGTGGTGTATCAATTACTAGGAGGAATTGGGGAATCGAGGCTATGGAAAGACAGGGAGGTTAATGCATCTATCGAGAGGATGTATCGAAATCAGATTAATGAGCGACATCATATCTACATTGCAGATTTACGAAAAGATTCGGGATGGAGTCAAACCCAACTGAAGGACTTCGAGAAGTACGTCCAGACAAACCAACGGAGTCTAGAGAAATCCCTAGCAGCCATCAGTCTACATGAAGGCGTCCAAGAACCCCGGATATCGATGGCTGATGGCCGATTATACGTCTGGACACCTAAGCTAAGAGCTGATGAGCTCCTTGATGCCTACGAGAAGCAGTTCTTCTATTTCCAAAACAATGGGGGTGTAGCGCGGCTTGTGGAAGACCTTCAGAGGCAGCTGCATCTGGAGGGCAGCCTTCGCAAAGCCCATGGTCATCTCAATGAACT
>Ga0114920_10000643_pt1 | contig 15258 bp, 10 predicted proteins | sample ChitaG_FD_88683 | JGI IMG/M metagenome (GOLD analysis project Ga0114920, IMG submission 88683) | Deep subsurface microbial communities from South Pacific Ocean to uncover new lineages of life (NeLLi) - Chile_00310 metaG | ecosystem: Environmental > Aquatic > Marine > Oceanic > Sediment ... | reverse complement strand
GGAGGTGGAGAAGGACGTTTCCGGAGAGATTTTCACCTCTATTACTTACAGCCATCTGCCAGGCTTACGGATAGAGAAATCAATAGCCAAGAAGCGGCCAATAAAATTGAATCCATTCTTGAGAAAATTTGAAAAATGTTATCTTAAAAATTGCATTCTCACTGAGAATAATATATAAATTTTTTTGACGTGAATTTCACGCTTTTCTGGAAAATTTTACAAGCTCTCCTCATCTTTGGATTTCCTGCACTTGCTCAATTCGGGGCCAAACGATCGAAGATACTTCACGGAGTGGGGCCTGTTGTCCTCTGCTACATTTTTGGTATTCTCCTCGTCAATGCTGTTCATTTTCCGATACATAAACCTGAATCTATTTTCTTTACTCAATACACCGTGGCATTGGCCATCTCCCTTCTGCTTTTTTCAACAGATTTTCTTCACTGGCTCCGTCACGCAAAAAATACTGTCCTTTCTATTACAATCGCCTTTGGCTCTGTTTTGATATTTTCGTCCATTGGAGCTTTTTTACTCTCCAACAAGATCGAAGAGCCTGGAAAAATCGCCGGAATGCTTGTCGGTGTCTATACAGGCGGAACACCAAACCTAAGTGCCATTGGATTAGCATTATCCGTAAAGGAGGAGACGTTTGTTCTCATCAATGCTGTCGATATCATTTTTGGGGCGATCTACTTAATCTTCCTGATGAGTGTGGCCCAGAAGCTGCTGGGAAAATTTTTGCCTTCTTCCCAGAAAAACGAAGCGGCCTCTGAGTACATCGCCACTGAAGCGACAGTCAAAAAGACATCTATCCAAAATATTTTATCTGCTATAGGACTTTCCGCTCTCATTTTCGCTCTCAGCATCGGTCTCTCTTTTCTCCTCTTTGGAGAAGTGAAGATTGCGCCGGTTATCCTTGCAATAACGACTCTGTCCATTGCCTGTTCATTCAGCAAACGTGTCCGTACTCTTCAGTGTTCTTTTGATACCGGCCAGTACATTCTTCTGATGTTCTGCGTGGCTATAGGAACACTGGCCGACATTAATGAACTCCTTGTCGCAAGCCCTTACATCTTTCTTTTTGTCGGACTAGCAATGTTTGGTGCGATTGTCCTTCATTATCTTTTAGCAGCCGTGTTCAAAATCGATGTGGATACAGTCTTGATCACATCGACCGGTGCCATTTACGGACCGGCTTTTGTAGGGCCGATAGCCGGAGTTCTGAAAAACCGGGAGGCCGTTGTCGCCGGACTCACCGCGGGCCTTTTGGGTTATGCACTGGGAAATTATTTAGGAATTGGGCTGGCTATGCTGCTAAAATTTTTATAATATTAAACAAATTATAATTAAAGAAAGGAGATCAAATGAGCAATCAAAAACAATTTTTTCGGGGTATGGCCATTTTGGGCCTTTGCAGCATTTTTCTATTCTTCTCCATGCTGCCGCTTCAGGCCCAAAAAGCGAAAAAACAAGAACTCATCAAAAACACCGATCCCAAACTTCGCCTCGAATGGTTTTCCACACATCAGCAGATGGCTGAGAATTCACCATTCAAAAGCCAGAATTGGTATCACATAGGTCCGACCAATGTCAGCGGCCGCTGCACGGATATAGCCGTCGTGACCCCTAAGGGAAAGAATTTTACGATCTATGTGGCAACAGCCTCAGGCGGCGTTTGGAAAACCGTCAATGAAGGAACGACCTGGGAGCCAATTTTTGAACATGAGGCCTCAGCATCGATCGGAGATATCGCCTTGGCCCCATCCAACCAGGACATCATCTGGGTCGGAACGGGTGAGGCCAATATCTTTCGTAGTTCCCAGAACGGCGCCGGAATCTACAAATCGACAGATGCCGGAAAAACATGGAAGCATATGGGGCTGGCCGACACCTTGACGATCGGACGGATTGTCATTCACCCGACAAATCCCGACATCGTCTATGTCGCCGCTACCGGCCATGAATGGACAGACAACGAAGAGCGTGGAGTTTTTAAGACCACTGACGGCGGTCAAACGTGGACCAAGATCCTTTACATCGATGAGAAAACAGGCGCATTCGACCTGGCTATCGATCCATCCGATCCCGAAACTCTGTACACGACAGCTTGGTCGCGGGTCCGTCCAAAATGGAACGACCCTCGTGTCCTGCCAGGCTACACAAAAAGCGGTGTCTACAAATCTACAGACGGCGGGGCAAATTGGAAGCCAATCAACAAGGGACTGCCTGGGGATCAGCATCGCGGCCGGATCGGCCTCGATATCTGCCAATCACAACCCAACGTGCTCTACGCCCTGGTGGACAATTATGAAGTGGCGCGGGAGCTTACGGCCGAGGAGAGGGCGGATTCCTACACACGAAACCTGAGTGCCATCATTAAAGGTGCCACCGTTTACAGATCGGACGATAAGGGCGAAAGTTGGACGCAGGTCAGCGGGCTGACCGAAGAGCTGCTTCAGTACATGATGCGCCATTCCGGCACTTTCGGCTGGGTATTCGGCCAGATTCGCGTCGATCCCAACGATCCGGATAGGGTCTACATCATGGGCGTTCCCCTCAGTGTTTCCAATGACGGAGGGAAAACCTACCAGAGGCTCAGAGGTATGCATGTCGACCATCACGGCATGTGGATTGATCCGGACAACTCAAACTACATCATCAATGTCAACGACGGTGGGATCGTTATCTCCTATGACAAAGGAAAAACCTGGCGCCAGTTCCTGAACAACCTGCCTGTCTGTCAGTTCTTCAATGTCTCTTTCGATATGGACACTCCGTTCCGCGTGTACGGCTCCATGCAGGACCACGGCAGTTTTAGAAGTGTCGTGACAAGAACCGCTAACGGATTCGCTGCCGTCGAATGGGAAAGAGCCCCCGGTGGGGAAGGATCAACCCACGCCATAGATCCCCGGAATCCCAACCTCGTGTATTCGGCAGGATTCTACGGCCACATTTCGCGCGCCGATCTCAGCAAATCTGGTAGGCAAAGTTCGAAAAGCATTTTTCCTCCTGAAGAGAAAGGGCTGGAGCTTCTTCGCGGCCAATGGCTGGCGCCCATCGTTCTCTCCCCCACTCATCCGGACACGGTGTATCTTGGCCTCCAATACCTCTACCGCTCCCGGTTCCAGGGAGATGTCTGGGAACGAATCAGCCCGAATATGAGCTATAACATCAAAGAGGAATTGGGCGATATCCCCTACCAAACCATCTTCACAATCTCCGAATCCCCCCAAAACAGTAACCTTATTTACTGCGGCACTGACGACGGCAAGGTCCATGTCACCAAGGACGGCGGCAAGACATGGAAGGAAATCATGAAGGGCCTGCCCTACCGAAAATGGGTCAGCCGGATCGCCGCCTCCCGTTATGATCAGGGAACGGTGTTCATGACCCAAAACGGCAAACGAGATGATGACTTTGCACCGTATATCTGGAAATCAACGGATTTCGGCGAAACCTGGCAGAGCATCTCCGGGAATATCAAGCTCGGGCCTGTCAACGTTATCGTTGAGGATCCGTTGAATCGGAATATCCTGTATGTCGGAACCGACGTTGGAGTCTATGTCACAAAAGACGGCGGCAAGAAGTGGGACGTACTGGGCGGCAACCTGCCAACGGTCTATGTTCAGGATCTGGTCATCCATCCAAGGGAGAATGTCATCGTCATCGCCACTCACGGTCGAGGCATGTGGGCCCTCGACGCCAAGGACGTTAACGGAGGAAGACAGCAGCGAAGATTCAACTTTTAGTTATCACTTTTAAACAAAAGACAGGATGCCCGGTTTCTTTTTGATCGGTAAAGGGAGGGTCTGAAACGTCACATTTATTCATTAATTTGATTTTTATATTTTAATCGCGTCTTATTTTTCATGAAGATTCAAATGCTAAGTTGACTTATCATTTGATTAATATTAGATTAATGTCGCTTTGTCATAAGCGATTTTTCAGTTTTTGACAAATAAAATGAAGAATCAACTTCAAAATGGCTTTCGCCTTCTACCAATCAAAAAAGTAATATCTCAATCAGAGTTTTTAGACACTGTAGTGGCATTTTTAGATAAGCTTAATATTCATCCTAATAACCTAACATACGTGACATTAATCATAGGAATAAGTTCTGGCATCTTATTTGCTCTATCACATCCAACTTGGGCTAGCATCCTCATAGTTTTGTGTGGAGGATTTGATATTTTGGATGGCAGATTAGCTGAATTCACAAATAAAAAAAGCTTATTTGGTGCTATCTTGGACTCGACAATAGACAGGTGTTCAGAATTCTTCATTTATCTAGGACTTGCAGTATATTTTCGGAACCATTGGACAATATGGATAATATTTTTTGCATTTTTAGGTTCAGTTCTAGTGAGTTACACAAAGGCCAGAGCTGAAAGTTTAGGAATTAAATGTGAAATAGGAATCATGCAAAGGGCCGAAAGAATGAGCATTCTTTTCCTGGGAGCTTTTATTGGATCGATCTTTAATATTTTTACCCCGTTTATGATTGCTAGTCTAGTCATGATTGCGGTTATCTCTAATATTACTGCATTTCAAAGAGTTTATTATGTAAAGAAAGTAGAGAATCAATATAAATAATTTAAATTGATCTCGAGTACATAAAACACATCAAAGACACGACTCAAGCCAAAATCTTTGTCGATCCACAGGGTTTAATCCGGAATGCCAGGAACCGGAGACACGTATGCCGCGGGAGTTCTCTATTCTTTGAGTCATCCATTAAAATCGAACACTGCGGTCCGGACTTTCCTCTTACCTTGGCAGAAGCAGAAAGAAGAACGAAGCTGTTGCTCAAATAGGCATATTCTGCTATTATTATGACTACAGTAATTTTATAGGATTAGGATAATAAACATGTCTAAAAAAGTATTTCGTCTGATCGTTTTAGCATTTTTTGCAGGTTCTCTTTTTAGTGTGGTTGTTGCCCTGCAGAATGGCAACAACTCTGTTCAGTCGGATCTTTCGGCTCTCCTTCAAAAGATCAATGACAAATTGAGCAAGGGAGATCAGACTAAAGAGACTCTGGCGCAAGAAATCAAGGAATTCGATCAGCTCATTTTCAAATACAAAAAGTTGAAAACAGATGATGTCGCCAAAATTTTACTCTGGAAGGGCAAGTTGTTCCAGGACGTTTTCGGAGATGAACAAACAGCCCATAAAATCTTTCTTCAATTGAAAAATGAGTACCCCTCCGCTGATTCTGCGGCTGAAGCTGAGGCTCTTCTCATCTCACTAAATCTCAGAGTTGGCGTCGAATTTCCGGATTTCCTGGTGAAAGATATTGACGGCAAATCCCTCTCTCTCGGCCAGTTCAAAAACAAGGTCGTTCTCATCGATTTCTGGGCAACCTGGTGCCCACCCTGCGTCGATGAAATGCCGACAATCGTAAAGACCTATAAAAAGTATCATGACCAGGGATTTGAGATTATCGGCATCAGCCTGGACCAAAACGAAAATAAACTCTTGAGATTCATGAAAGACAACGGCATGACCTGGCGGCAGTACTTTGACGGAAAGGGAGGGCAGAATGAGCTGGCCCGCAAGTATTCCATCGACTCCATCCCTGCCACTTTCCTTGTGGGAACAGACGGAAAGATCATCGCAAAAAATCTTCGAGGTTCTGCACTGGAGGAGGCCGTAAAAGAAGCTGTGGCCAAACTCTAGTTTTTCGGTCCAACCTTGACTCCGGAAATTTCCAGCCCTAAAAATTCATGATGTCGGAGCACTTCGTAAACGACAACGGCGACGGCGTTGGATAGGTTGAGCGACCGTGCTTCTCTGACCATGGGGATCCTGAAGCACCTGTCTTTGTTTTGAGCGAGGAGTGGACTTGGCAGCCCTTTTGTCTCATTCCCAAAAATAAGGAAAATATCACCGTTAAAATGAATCTTATCGTAGGATTGGGACGCCATTTTGGTTAAAAAAGAAAAACAGCCATCCGGATATTGATTGAATAATTCTTCAAGACTGTTTTGGTAGAACACATCGACAAGATGCCAGTAATCGAGACCAGCCCGTTTTAAATACCGGTTTTCCGTGGAAAATCCAAGTGGTTTAATCAGATGAAGTTTGGCTCCAGTGGCTGCACAAGTTCGTGCAATACTGCCTGTGTTCTGGGGGATTTCAGGCTGATGGAGAACAACATGGAGACTCTTCATAAAATACCTTTAAGTTCCATTGTATATATTTTCGATCTAAAGTCGAGGAACATGGAGGTCTCCCGTGTTATTGACTTTAGCCACTACCTCTGTTATAAGTCCTAATTTGCACGAAAATAACAGCGCAGAGTCAGAAAGGACAGGATAAATGAAAGATTTCAGAAAAATGTGGACAGAGCTCGGTATGGATCTCGAGCTTCACGACCAGCTGATCCAGGACATGTCCAATCTCCACAAAAAAACACATCTTTCTCAACAGAACCGCCCCAAAAGTATGGACCGTTTTGATCGTTCATTTCATGCCAGTCATGCCGGACGTGTGGCAGAAATTCTTGATTTCCGCAAGAACGGCGGCAAAATGATCGGGACCTTCTGTATTTTTGTTCCGGATGAAATAGCCCTGGCGGCTGGAGTTCTTCCTCTCCCGCTGTGCGGGGGTTCGGGATGGTCAGTATCCTATGCCGACAAACTCTTTCCCCGTGATATCTGCCCTTTAATTCGCTCCACATTCGGGATGGCTTTTAGTAAAACCTGTCCGTACGCCTCTCTCGAAGATTTTGCCGTCGGAGAAACAACCTGTGATGCAAAGAAAAAGACCTGGGATCTCCTGGGGATGAAGGTCATGGAAGTCCCCCAGAGGAGAAATGAGGCCGATCGCAGCCTCTGGCTTGAGGAGGTTTATAAATTCAAGGACATGGTTGAAGAGCTCTCCGGCATGACAGTGACGGCAGACACACTGCAGGACACAATCAAGCTCGTCAACCGGAAAAGATCTGCCCTCCGGCAAATAGATGAATTCAGAAAGCTGGACGCCCCCCCCATCAGCGGTCTGGATGCGCTCCTGGTTGCTCAGGTTTCGATGAATCAGGACATAAATGCATTTATCAAAGACACTCAGGCACTCATTGATGAACTCCAGGAGCGTGTGGATAAAGGTATTTCAGCATACAGTGAAAAAGGCAAAAGAGTGCTGCTTGCGGGCTCTCCATCCCCTATGGGATATGCCAAAGTTCATCACATCGTCGAGAGTTCGGGGCTGCGAATTGTGGCAGACGAATCCTGTACAGGTATCAGATACTTCCGTGACCTCGTCAATGAAAATCTTAGCGATCTGGATGAAATGATGGAAGCCGTGGCCGACCGGTATTTCGGGATCGACTGCGCCTGTTTTTCTCCTAATTCCGAGCGTATAGAAAACCTCCAGCAGCTTGTCAGAGATTACAATGTCAATGGAGTTGTACAGAGTATTCTCCAATACTGTCACACATACAATGTTGAAGCAAAAATAATTGAGAACTCTCTAAAAAAAATCGCGATTCCATCCATAAAGATCGTGACTGATTATTCTCAGGAAGACGTTGGACAGATTCGCACGCGGATAGAGGCTTTTGCTGAGCTTTTAACGGATTTGTCATGAACAGTTTTGTCGGGGTCGATCTTGGATCGAGAACAACGGAAATCATACAGTTGGTCGATGGGAAGATCCGGTATTCGGAGATCTTTGAAACAGGCCATAACCCACTCCCCAAAGTCAAAGAATCGCTCAAACATTTTGAAAATTCTCTTGTTGTGGCTACAGGATACGGCAGACACCTCATCAGTGAAAATTTTGGGGCCCATCGAGTGACTGAAATCAAAGCCTGTGCCAAAGGTACTCATTTTCTTTTTCCTTCCAGCCGGACGGTTCTCGATATGGGAGGTCAGGATTCGAAGCTCATTTTTTTAAATGACAAAGGTATAGTTATCGATTTTGAGATGAACGACAGATGTGCCGCAGGAACAGGAAAATTTTTAGAGTTTATGGCCCAGACATTCAGTATGGATATCCAAACATTCATCCAAACCGCCCAGGAGGCGACCGAATACGTTTCCATCAGCAGCATGTGTACTGTCTTTGCCGAATCCGAAGTGATCTCTCTCATCACATCCGGAACACCTAAAGAGGAAATCGCGCTGGGCTTGCATGTCTCTATCGCCACACGACTGCATGCCATGATTGCAAAAATTCCCCTGGAAGAAGACATCTTATTCGTTGGCGGAGGGGCAAAGAACGACTGTCTACATGCGCTCTTAGAAGACAAGTTGAGAAGGACTATTAAGCGCCCTGAGGAACCTCAAATGGTTGTGGCCCTTGGCGCAGCACTCATCGCTTCCGAACTCTAACTATCCATTAGAGGGACAATAACAGCCCCATCCGGCTTACCTCGCAGGTCTTGCAGAGAGACACCGGTTCTGCTGGCTTTTAAGGCTGTAAATTTAACTTTACAGCTGGTACATTGATAGGAGGCAGGTCATCAGCGGACAGTACTGGGCATTTATTTATTCTTCTTTTCTTTTTTCAATCTTCGTTTTTCCTTTGGATTAAGCTGGGCCTTTTTCTGCTGTTCCCTTTTGCCTTTATCCTTTTTTCCCTTATCACCCATATCTGTTTCTCCTTGCTTGAAAATGACTTGCGCCTGACTGTAGCACCGAATGTATGTCGTCAAACAGTATCATACTACTACGAACTGATTCCTTTTGACAAGATTCGAAGCGAATGACAGGTGCTTCCTTCATTAACTGTTGTTACTAAGCCGAAATCCACTTAAACTTCTCTACTCGGATCCGAGTTCTCAAAAACATGGAAAACCACCAAAAAAGGATTTCCACAAAATTGTGCTTAACTTGTTTGGAAATAATAGCTTTCTGGGCATTTTTCTTCAAGTAACAACACTTCCCTGAGGAAGCACCCAAAAAGAGAGGACCGAAGACGCCAAGAATTTAATTTCGAGTTGTCGCCAATTAAGGACAGTTTTAAGTCTTCAACAATAGGTTTTTCGAAGCTCATCAGCCAGCTTGCGTTTCTTTTCGAGTTCCTCATCAGTAACATACCGCCCAAAACTTCGAAGCCCTGCCAGTTTCAGCTTGTGTTTCTTGAATAGTCGATATATTTCCTTAACACGATCCATCTCGATGTTGCGTCCTATGGTGAAATTTTCAAAGCGTCCTTCCATAGCCAAGAGCGCTGATTCTGCAAGACATGCATGAACGATGCCCGGAGGTAATCCAATATCGAAACCCACATCTGGATTTCCTGGGAGCTGGATTTCTCCGGCTTCAACTACTAGGACATCCGGTCGACGTCTTGCATCTTCTTCCTTTATATCAGGCGGGGAAGCAACATCACAGACCACACAACCCGGTTTGAGTTTCATAACATCAATGACTTTCTGACCGAAAGATGATGTTGTTGTGACCACCAAGTCTGCATTAGAAAGATGAGCTGCAGAATCAGTGGAGATGATCACCTGCACACCCGGAGTTTCCTTCTCTATTGTTTTTTGTAAAGATAGCAACTTCTCTGGACGAGGAGCCACTAATACCACATCTTTACTAACCTGAGCGATAAGTCTTGAACATACAGAACCAATAGAGCCCGTCGCACCTATAATCACCACTCGTCCCCTATCTGTACGGCCGCCCATCTTAAGGACAGCTTGTTTGGCCGCCTCTAGAGTTGCAGAAACGGTTAAACTGTTCCCTGATGTTATTGCAATATCGGATTTATATGCCACCGTGGCCCCTGCATCCCCGACAATTTTTGTAAAAGCGCCTAGACTCATTATTTTCACTCCCAAGCTCTGCGCCATCCGTGATGCCACAATTAGCCTTCGATATGTAAAGCCGGATTTGCGGCGAATCAACTCCCGCGGGGTGGCTCCAAGACTAATCAGGAAGCCTTCTACATTCTTTCCTGTGACTGGTGAACGAATACCTGTGATCTGTGAAACAATTCGCGGCCTAATTTTAGCCATGGAACTTTCCACTAAACGGTGAGGGAGATAACGGAGAAATCTCAACTTAGGTTGTTTAAAAATGTAATCAAGACTCAGCGGATGAATTACATGAGCAAAACGAACCACATCTTTGGGCTTGTTCAAGACAGTGATATGCGGTTTTAGATCGCAATGAGCAGATCGTTCTAAATAATCGCTATCATCCCTTTTTATTGTGGGCTGTTTGAGGAAACAGGTAAATATGGCTTCGATAACATCCAGGCCTACAAAAGGATATGTTTCGCTTAATGAAGGAGTAACAGTAACTAGTGACTCTACGCCCCGCTTTCGAAATTCCTCCACATCGGCCGCCGAAAGGTCATCAGAAATAATGACTTTGCCTTTCAGCTCAACAGGAGCATGGTTTCGGATAAAAACTGAGTCTCCGACAATAATGTCTGCTTGATTAAAATGCTTCTCACCTAAAGGATTTTGAGATCTGGTGTCTAGTTCAAATGCATGATATCGCAGATGAGAAGACCGACAGATCAGAGGAAGGGTGAACTTCGCGTACCGCTTAAGTTGCTTCAAAGAGTTGAGAGTAAATGGTAAGTTGAAATGAAAGATTGGATCTCCAAAAGAAATCTTTTGTGTGTAGCCGCTCAAAACTTCGGCTAATCCATATGACTGGACTCCTGAAATAAAAAAGATACGCTTGTAGCGGAATATATCGCGGTTTTTGCGAGCCACCTCACTGATTGCCCAACGTAGAAAGGTATTTTTTATATGAATCCCATCGACTACTGGGGTGGCCTTAGCGGTGAGTGCTAATTTCTGGACCTGATTATGTGAATATGTCCTGTCAGCTATCCTATAGGAAATGTTCATTCCTCCAAGGCTTATGGCATCTACCTTCCCATCAAATTGAGCAACTAACTCTTCAGCACGAAGAAAGCTGCCATCCGTCCCAAATCGCTGTATTTGAATTTTCTCTCCAAAAATTTGAGTCGAGATTTCATAATTGCGAGATGTAGAATCAAGACTGATACTGATGACGTTCTTACTCAATTAAAACTCTCTACAATAAAATTCAAGGATCGTAACCGTTTCCCCTCCTATTGTACGAAATAAGCTTATTTATTTATAGTAGGAGTGTCAAATAGAATATAGACTTCCCCCTAATGTCACACAAATGTCACAGATAGTGACTACAATCGCCAAGTTATGCCAACGGATGCGAAAAAGTTAATGTAGCTTCCACCCCATAAAATGATGGCTCCTCGGGTAGGACTCGAACCTAGTAGTTAACAGCCACCCGCTCTGCTGGTTAAAACTATAATTTTAATTGGATATATTTAGAGGGATCTATCTCACTCAATAGGGGGGAGCATGTTTAAATTGGAATAAGGGAGTGTTCATCTTAATAATACGCCGCTGTTATTAGTGGCCGACCGTGGTTGTAACGATCACCGCAGGCCTGATACAGGTGACCAGAACCGCCGCCCGCATGGCTTGGATGGCGGCCTGAGTGGCTTACTTCATGAACGCTTGGATCATTTTCTGAGTCTCCTTTTTATCCCCCTTTTCCAGGTAAAAAAAGGATATTGGAGTGCCGAGGGCCGGACTCGAACCGGCACGTAGGATCACCTACGAGGGATTTTAAGTCCCTTGCGTCTACCAATTCCGCCACCCCGGCATCGGATCGCAGATTATATCACAACCTCAAAAAACCGACAAGGTTGGAAAGAGCATCCCAATTTCTGTGATTTACAAAATGTATTTATTGAGTGTCATTCCGTCGGGAACTTTGACTTTTTCCTGATAGACATTCCAGAAATATGTCCTCGCTTCACCAAGCTTGTCATAGAGATGATGATCCTTTTTAGGGAAATGTGCAGCGATTGTCCTCCCCTCTTCATCAACCAGGAGCAGCTTTTCACAGCGGTTCAGGATACCGGCCGTGCCCACACTTCCGATAGCTACCAATTCGTTTGTTTTGACTTTTGAGATCAATTCCCCATAGGATAGATGTCTTTCTATAACAGGCACATCCATTTCTTTCAGAATCTCGACAATGCCCTGAATCGTAATTGATGGAAGGATCAAGTTGCTCTCGGGGATTTTAATGACTGTCCCGTCTTGAAGAGCAAAAAGGCAGCAGGAGGAATCCCATTCAGAGATCAACCGCTCCTCCAGTTCTAAGTGCGGCTTATCGTCTAAAAATAAAGCCGAGCCGGCCTCAGGATCGATTTTTCTGGCTTCATCCACAGCTTTAACGCTGATGAGATAATTCACGCCCAACTTTAAACACCCCATCTGGTTGGTATCCACAGCACGGACCAGATGCGGCACAACCACGCCGGAAAACGGCTCGCCTAAATACCGGTCGTAACGGCAAACTACGGCTCTAATACCCGGACGTCCGGGAAAAGTGACACCTATGGATTGTTCCTCGTCAATCGTAAACGGCCGGAGATAACCCTGGGCCCCAAGTTCGGCCATTTCCTCAAAAAAGGGACGCAGATCAGGCTCGCTAAAAAACTTATGAATGAAAACATCGACCATCTCTTCAACTGCCGGGACTAAACCCTGTTGTTTACTGGATAGGTTGAAGGCTATCCCTTTCTGGAATCTCTGCAGATTTTTTAACCAGTTAAAAAATACGACTTCGATTTGACCCGATTGATTGCGTTTGCAGAAAAAACGGATGCCCTCAAAAGATAAAAAAAGCCCGTAATGGATAGAACGTGAAACGGCAAAAACTTTGGAATCCGGTTCAAGCAGCGCATAGTTTTTTTCGCCAAGGATATAGCTCATCTGCCTCGGCGCCCATTTGACACCTTCAAATCCAGCCATTCGTCCTCCTCTTATAAAGACATTTTTTATGAATTATTCAGGGTAGATTTATCATTGAACAGAGATGAAGTCAATCCCCCTATATTGACTTGATTTCTGATCATGATAGAATGTTTTTATCACTTTCGAGTGACCAAGGAGAAGCCATTCATGAGCAAGATTAACGTCGCTATAATCGGCGTGGGCAACTGCGCATCCTCGCTCATCCAAGGGATTCATTACTATCAAAACTCTAAAAATTCAGATTCCATCCCCGGAGTCATGCATGTCAGCCTGGGGGGATACCATATTAGGGATATCAACTTTGTGGCGGCTTTTGACATCGACAAAAACAAAGTGGGAAAGGATCTCAGCAGCGCCATCTATAGTCCCCCCAACAACACAACAAAATTTTCTGACGTCCCCCATCTCGGCGTCAAAGTGGAACGGGGAATGACACATGATGGGATAGGAAAATATCTCTCTCCGATTATCGAAAAAGCACCGGGCATAACGGCCGACGTCGTCGGCATCCTTAAAAACAGCAAAACAGACATCGTCATCAATTACCTTCCTGTAGGCAGTGAAGAAGCCACAAAATGGTATATTGAACAGGTTCTGGAAGCCGGGTGTGCTTTTATCAACTGCATACCAGTTTTTATCGCCAGCGAGCAGTACTGGCAGAAAAGATTTGAAAGCAAAAATCTCCCGATCATTGGTGACGACATCAAGTCCCAGGTGGGAGCGACCATCCTTCACCGAACTCTCGTCAATCTCTATCTGGACCGGGGAATGCCCATTGACAGGACCTACCAGCTGAATACAGGGGGAAACACAGATTTTCTCAACATGCTGGAGAGAGAGCGGCTGAATTCGAAGAAAAAATCAAAGACAAATGCCGTAACCTCCCAGATAAAAGCCAGGGATCTGGATATCGCAGCGGATGATATCCACGTCGGCCCCAGTGATTATGTGCCCTGGCAAAAAGACAATAAACTCTGCTTTATCCGCATCGAAAGCCGGCATTTTGGAGACGTTCCGACATATCTGGACTGCCGTTTATCCGTAGAGGATTCACCCAACTCCGCTGGAGTGGTTATCGATGCCATTCGCTGCTGCAAGCTGGCCTTAGACCATGGCCTCTCTGGAACTCTCTCTTCTCCTTCAGCCTATTTCATGAAATCTCCACCTAAACAATACACAGATTCGGAAGCCCATGTCCTCACTGAAAAATTCATAAATAAATTTGGAAAAAACAAAAAAACGAAATAAAGACCTCAAAAAAGAGAAAAACCATGATAAAAAAATCCATCGTCCCTCTGTGTCTGGCCGTGTTTTTTCTTTTTCCATTTCAAGGATTCGCCAGCGAGACAGGGAAAATTCAAGGCCGCGTAGTGGATAAAAATGGGGAGAGCCTGCCTGGGGTGAGTATAGAAGCAAGGAGCCCAAACCTTCAAGGGATACGCACGGCTATTTCCACTCAAGATGGTGATTTCCAATTCCCCCTTCTTCCGGTAGGAAAATACACCCTCACATATAATCTGGGAGGATTCAATCCTCTTATCCAAGAAAATGTCACTGTCCGGCTGGGTCAGGCTACGAGTATTAAAGCCACAATGCAGCTCTCAGAAATCAAAGAGGAGATTGTCGTCACGGCCCCAACGCCTCTTATCGATATCACTTCAACAGACACCAGCTACCACATCACAAGCGATGATTTGACCAAAGTTCCCGTCCAAAACCGCACCATCGTAGATGCCATTAAATTCACCCCCGGAATAACAGGAGTTAGGGCTAATACTCGCAGGGGAACCGCCGCTCAAGGACAGCCCAGCTTTCGAGGAGAAGGAGAAGAGGGCAACAACTGGGTTGTTGACGGTCTGTCCATAAGCGGTGTTCGGATAAAAAATTCCGGTTTACATATCAATTATGACTCTATCGATGAAATCCAGGTGATCTCCGATCCATTCAGTCCGGAATATGGCTCGGCCTACGGCGGTGTCATCAATATGGTGACCAAAAGCGGCGGCAATAAGTATTCAGGGGAATTCTCCCTCGTTTTTATGGACAAAAACCTTCAGGCAGAGAGGTTAGACCAGCTCTCTGTTGTGAGTGAACCGGACAAGTTTTCCAACTATAACGGCTATTTTAACCTGGGAGGCCCTATCATTCAGGATAAACTCTGGTTCTTCATCTCCAACAACTTTTTTGCCGACTCGACACAAACCAGAGATAACAAAATCGACTACCTCTCCATTCCGGGAGGAAATCTCTCTTTGCAGCATAACAACATATTTGCCAAGCTCAGTTATGCGGTGACAAACAACCACAATGTTTCGCTGACGACAATTTTTCATAGCTTATTGGGACAAAAGGGCGGCACCGGGATCCCCGACCTTTTTGAGGAAAAACGGTTCTCCGACTCTATTTTCCGGATCAACTACAAGGGTATTCTCAATACCTCAACACTTATCGAGGCCGGCTTAGGACACGTGAGG
>Ga0114920_10000642_pt1 | contig 15262 bp, 14 predicted proteins | sample ChitaG_FD_88683 | JGI IMG/M metagenome (GOLD analysis project Ga0114920, IMG submission 88683) | Deep subsurface microbial communities from South Pacific Ocean to uncover new lineages of life (NeLLi) - Chile_00310 metaG | ecosystem: Environmental > Aquatic > Marine > Oceanic > Sediment ... | reverse complement strand
CTCAAAGTAATTATATTGTTTCCGTGGAGTAGGAGGGGGTGATTTCGGCTGTGACTGTAGATTGTTACTGATAGTACCTCTGATCTGTCATCTGAGATGGCTGGGGAGCTGGGGATTACAGTAGTACCCCTCTATGTTTACCTTGGCAAGGAGTCCTATCGCGATGGTGTTGACCTGACTACTGAGGAGTTCTACAGGAAGCTGGAACGCAGCGAGACTCTACCGACCACTTCAGTACCACCTGTTGCCAGCTTCACCCAAGCATATGATAAACTGGCTGAAGAGACCGACGAAATCCTGGTCATCACCATCTCCCATAAACTTAGTGCTACCTATGAGACAGCGTCAAACGCTGTAGAGCTAATGAAGAGAAAATGCCGGGTAGAGGTAATTGATTCCCTAACGGTTCTTATGGCTCAGGGGTTGATAGTCATTGCTGCGGCTAAGGCGGCTAACGCCGGGGTTAGCCTTGATGAGGTGGTGAAAATAACTCGCCAGAATATTCCCCGGTCGGAGGTCCGTATGACCCTTGATACACTGGAATATCTCAAACGGGGCGGACGCATCGGCAAGGCACAGGCCTTCATAGGGTCAATACTCAAGGTAAACCCTATCATCGGTATTAAGGATGCTGAGGTCCATCCCTTTGCCAGGACGCGCTCTCGGGCAAAGGCGATAGATTACTTATATAACTTTGCTACGGGCTTTTCCCATATTGAGGAGATGGCAGTTGAGGATGCTACCACTCCTGATGAAGCCGACATGCTAGTTGAGCGGCTCAGCTCTAAGTTCCCCAGAGAGCGTATCTACCGGTCAAAGGTAGGCTCAGTAATAGGGACACATGTCGGCCCCCATGTGCTGGGGGTATGTGTGTTGGGGGATAGGCAAGGCTAATTACCCCTGTGCTTCTTCATCAAAAAGGGACCTCTTATCATTCATCAAAAGGGGAACGGTGCAACATGATCAACCACACCTTGAGCCTACCCGAGTCGAAGATCCGTGTCGCCGCACTACAAAACTTCGCCTTTGGCGGCGTCAACACCTGGCTATTTGCCAAGAGGTTTGGATGATCGCAGCATGTCTTGGCACTTCCAGATCATCAAGAAAACCGTAGACATACTGGTCATGACGGTGCTGGCGCTGTACTTTGCACTGGGCTTTTTGGTCGGTTTCCTTCCTCTCTATCTGGTGGTTTTGTTGTTCTCCAGGGACAGGGAGCCGGGCTTCCAGAAGCTCACCCACTTCTTTTTCCGCGGTTTTTTCTGGTTAACACAGGCCATTGTCCCTGGGTTGACGATTCGGGTATCCAAAGAAATACACAACATCCGGTCCTCGGTGATTGTGTGCAACCACGTGTCTTACCTGGATCCCATCCTGCTCATCTCGCTGTTGAAGAGACAGAAGACCATAGTCATGAGCGTCCTCTTCAAGATTCCCATTTTCGGTTGGGTCGTGAGACACTCGGGCTACCTGCCGGCAACGATGGACAAAGGTCTCAGCTCGCTGATGATTGATCAGGTCCAGCACTTGAAAGACTATCTGGTCTCAGGTGGTAACATCTTCATCTTCCCAGAGGGGACACTGAGCAAGGACGGCGAACTGGGCAGCTTCAGCCCGGGTGCATTCAAGATCGCCAAAGTATGCCAAGCCCCCATCGAAGTGCTCTACATCAAAAACACAGATATACTTTACACTGCAGGGCGATTTCTATTCAACACCTGCGTGCGTAATATAATTGAAGTGGAGCGGATTTGCCGGATCGAGCCTGACTTCGCTGGCGACTCGTTCTCCACCTTCGATTTGATCGAACGGGCAAGACAGGTCTACCTGACCAAGATGGGAAAGCGTTCTTAGGACACCATGGAAGGGATCCTTTCCTGCACTAGATGCCACGAGGAAAAGTCCCATGACATCCGGAGGGTGCCTGTACAGCAAAGGTGTTAACAGCATTCCGTGTGTTTGCTCAGACTAGAAATTTACGAAAAGGATTTATGACCCCCCTTCAATTGGGGAGAGTTTGTGAATGCCGTGGAGATATTGGGTTTTACCACCGGTTACCGCTTTACTGACAGAAAACACGAGGACAGACTCTTCCTGGCTTTTGACCATGATTTCTTTGCTTTTTAGCACTACCCCAGCCAGGTCCAGATGGGAGCGTTCAGCGATAATGGCCACTTCTCCTTCCAGGGTTACGGCTGTCAAGGTTATCCATGAATCAGTAGCCGTCAAGGCAACTTTGCTCCCAGCTATCCAGGAATTCTCAATATTGGCCTCTGATTTGGTGATGAGAAGAGACCGGGCAGTGACCTTTTCGAGCTTGATATTGTAGCAATTATTGATCTTGACTCGATCATAGGCACCGGTTATGGTCAGGTCGTTTTTTTGTTCAAATCGACCAACACGTTTTGATCCAACGATCTTCAGAGGAACGGACCGATCCGTCGGAGCTGAAATATTTTGCATGAGTAGCTTGTTGAACCGCTGCGGATCCTCCAGCATAGGAGAATGGCCGAGTCCTTTCATCTCGATGAGCCGGGCATTCGGCAACCGGGCAACCAGAGCTTTCCCTGTGCGGATGGGAGCAACGGTATCTTGTGCACCCCAGATAATGGTCACCGGTTGGCCAATGTATTCGACCCGCCGGCTGAAGTCTTCATTCGCAACGGCCAATCCTGCAATGATGTCGGGGTTACCCTTAAGGATTCTCTGTCGCAGTCTCGCACTAGCTAGGATGGAGTCCAGATCCTCAGGCAAGCCCCCGTATTCGATTGCCGCCATTGCGATTTTGGCACATCTATCCACGATATCCAGGGGTTTTGACAACAGTTCGCCAAACGGGATATTTTTTTTTATTTTTCTTGACAGTTCACTGATTACGGTACGGTGCAGTACGCCAGCAACATCAATGAGAATGAGGTGTTGAAGGTGACGCGGGTAGATCGCCGCGAAATGCAGAGCAATGGCACCGCCCATCGAATGGCCCACAAGGGTGAACGGTCCTTGTACCCTTTTTTCCACGACCCATTTGACAAGAGCAGCGTAATTGGCCGGCGAGTAAAGAGCATTCTTTTTATCAGACCGGCCAAATCCCGGAAGATCAAAGACGACCACATGGTATTGCCGGGCCAAAGTATGAATAACATTTTCCCAGTTTCGGGCGGCTCCACTACCAATTCCATGAATCAAAACAACACTGTATGGGTTATTGCGACCGACTTCATAAACATAGACTTTCCCTTGAAAAACCGGTTCCTCAACGAATCCTTCGAAGGTGTCGGGAAATCGGTGGTGAATTTCTCGGTGATGGGGCTGTGACTGCTCAATCGGTGAGGCCTGGCAGGAGCAGAGCCCGGCATTCAACAGCACCATCTGCAGCAGCAGAGCTACCAGGAAACAACAATATCTGCCCATAATCACCATCTCCATCGTTCGAAAAATACCTTAGTCTTGAAGTAAATACAAGCTATTTATTGATAGGAATTTCGACATTAACTGCGATCTTCATATCTTATCAAAAGGATGGGGAAGTTTGCTCCATTGGCGTTATTGGATCTCTCCTTTATCGGAATTGCGGACTCTAGCCTGGATCGAAATTCCAACACCTCTAATAACTTTGCTATGGTTGTAGCCAAACCTCTCCATGCCGTTATTGGTTTGTTGGTAAAATGAATTCTTACTTGATTCACACGCTGGTATTTGATAGTATTTAAGTGTTAGCTTTATGATTTAGCCTTATGATAAGGACGTCCTAGCGCCCCATGAGTCGCTTCCATACCGCAACCATCTTTCTGGTCCTGACCGCTTTGGCCGCAGGGTTCTCCCTCGAAGGCCCGCTTCGCTGGCTCGCCCTGGGGATTCTTCTGGCTGTATACCTCGTCATATTCGCCCTGGGCGTATCCATCCTAAGACTTAATTTCTTCGTCAAGGCCACCTGCCGGGGTGAAGCAACCACGAGGGATGCAGCACTGACCTTTGATGATGGGCCAGACCCAGCCACCACGCCGGAACTCCTGAAGGTCCTGGAACGACACGAAATTAAGGCCGCCTTCTTTCCCATAGGAGCCATTGCCGAGAAACATCCCGAGATTATCAAACAGATCGACCAACAGGGCCACGTCCTAGGGAACCACTCCTATAGACACGCCTGGTGGTCTAATTTCTTGGTAGGCAGGGCGCTGGAACGGGAAATCGGGAGGGCCCAGGATGCGATCAAGGCTGCCACTGGCAAGGTGCCGGCCTTTTTCCGCCCGCCCATGGGCCTGACCAATCCCCATCTTCCAGGAGCGCTCAGGAAACACGGGCTGTCAGTGCTGGGCTCGGACGTCCGACCCTTTGACACCAGGGCCAGCACCGAGATGGTGATAAACAGGGTGCTCAAGAAAATTCGACACGGGAGCATCATCCTTCTCCACCACGGCGGACAGCACGCCACTGACCTAGCGCGCCTGGCCGATCAACTCGTGACCGAGCTCCAGGCACGGGGATACACCCTTAGTGGACTCGAGGAACTCACCGGCCTGGCGGCCTATCAGAGCCCGGGCAAAGCGCCCACGCCAGGACCCTCCGTATGGATCCAAGCCTGGCGCGAATCCAGGGCTGGCGGACCGAAGGTCAGGATCTACAGGTTCTTGGCACTGCTGTTAGCCTCCACTGCTTATGTCAAAAGGGCCATCGAGGAGCAGGCGAACTTGGAGGCCTTCAAGACTCGACCCTCGCCTAGGTTCCTAACCGGGGTGGGCCTGATCGCATTCAGTTTTGTATTGGGATGGCCCATGGTGGGTCTATTCACCATCCTGGCTGCCTATTTCCAGGCCCCTGCCCTTCTGATAGTGGGACCGGTCTCTTATGGCTTCTCCCATTTGGTATGGATGTTCGGGATGTACCTGACCGGATGGGACAGCATCAAGTACATTGACATCGTGCTCCGCTGGAGCCTGCGAAAGGCAGTGGAGAGGGCCCTCAATCAAAAGCCCGGAAGGCCCCGGCGGCGATGAAATAACCTGAAACCGTAGGTTGAGGAAAGAATTCAGTCAAATTGGAGTGAATAATTGACAAGCTTGATACTGCTGGCTCCAGTAGCCTATCTGGCCGCCTCAGTCAACTTTTCCATTCTTCTCTTTAAGCTACTTGGCCAGGGCGATCCTAGAGAGAAATTTAGTGGCAATGCTGGGACCGTAAACGTCACCCGGCAGGTAGGCATGGCCTGGGGTGCGGTGATCTTATGGCTTGAAATGGGCCGGGGTGGGGCCATTGCTCTAGCAGGGACCTTGCTTCTGCCTGCGCAACTAGTCCCCGTGCTGGGCTTTTTCCTCGTGCTTGGGTCCCAAAAGCCCTTGTTTCACGGTTTCCGAGGAGGTAAAGGTGTGGCCTGTTATCTGGGCTTCAGCGCTTTCATTTCCCCCATCTCGGCAGGGGCCTCTTGTTTGGTATGGGTCTTCGTATACAGACTGTTCCGCCAACCCTTTATCGGTTCTTTCTTCATGATCGCAGTCTTGGGGCTGGGTACGATGATGCATTCCTCCATGTCTTGGCCAGCAATTGGTGGGACTGGACTTACCATGGCAGCCATTTACTTAGCCCATAAAAGGAATATCATCGCTTACAGAAAGGAATTTACCAAGAAGTAAAACCGAAGCCGGTCCTCTGGGGGGCTGTTTGGGAACACAAAATTGGATTTTTTCTTCATTCTGGCTGCCAATACCTATCGAGAATTTTTTGAATTCCCTTCTTCCAGCGACACGCCAATGGCCTTATTCTTGTCGTTCAACAACACGCTTTTCACCCGGTGATTAAAAAATATCTTTGAGCCGGCAGATTCGATGTTCTTGCAAAGCTGCAAGACAAAAGCCTGGCTTCCGCCTTTGGGAGGAGCTTGAAAGTCTCCTATAAAGCCCCAACCAATAGGCACCACAACGGACATGAAGGTTTCTTCGCTGCAAAACAGGTTTTTGATACCTTGGCTATTGAAATAACGCTTCAAACCTTTTTCAGCTGAAATTTTTAGATGTTTCCACACAGGCAATACCCAATGTAGCATTTTTGAACCATAAACGGCTTTTTCGAAAAGAGACATGGTTTCCAATGCCCACATTCTGTCGTTCAGAACTTTCAGTCGAGCTCCGAGCACCTCAATATCCTTGAAGAATCTCTTAATACCATTTGCATCATCAGGAAAATCCTCAATAAGGTGATCTCGCAGCTTCAGTGGGTTTGTGGTTAAGAGATAATCAAATGAATCACCTTTATAACGGCGTAACCGGGTAACAGGATTACATTTCGGAAAATCATCCCCCAGATAATCAAAAAGCCTATAGACGAATCCACCAGGTTGACATTGATTCAACCATTGAATAGCGGTGTCGAAAATAAAGTCCTTACGCTCAAAGCCGGACAAATAACCACCGGGACGGGGCTGAGCTTCAAAAACGACTATATCGAGTCCGGCTTTGGGAAGTATTGCTGCTGCGGTAAGTCCAGCTATCCCGGAGCCGATTACAACCGCATCACAACTGGTTGGCACCTGATTGCCTTGAACCCAGGACGCTTCACGTTCGCGGAGAAACCCCAGGGCATCTCTATCATATAAGACATCATCTTTGCTCACCGGTATGGGGCTCTGTGTTAATTCATCCTTTGTGGGCCACCAAAAGCACCCTGGGACTGTTCGCTTCTTAGAGGATAAGAGATGATAATAGAAAAACTCAGAAAATTACAACTATTTTCTATTTGTGATGAAAATCGGCCTTTCTAAATCTTACCCACATTATTAAAATGAAGTATGGGTGGTAGAAAGAACTGAATATCAGCCGTATATAAGTTTATACTAAATACACAGGCCTACCCCCAGTGGACAACTCTTCAGCACAATATCAACCAACTACTCTAGGGAGTCACAGTTTCTTGTATGATCTCTATATCGGAATTCTAGGTTTAGAAAACATTCAACTTGACAGAATTCAGAATATGATTCATAAATTGGTCAGCCTAAGATGTCTATCTGATCTTTCCATTTTCTTGAGACAGTTGCAAGAGCTCAAGTTTATGAGCCATCTATAGATGCTTCCAGTTGATGATTTGTTTTTGAAAAATAGGCCCCTTTTTGGAGAGGTGTAATAATGAATAGAAATGGACAAAAGAGTTGTGAAGTAGAACTGACTGTCCCTTTTCATGATTTGGATATTATGCAGTTAGTCTGGCATGGAAATTATTTCAAATATTTCGATATCGCAAGGTTTGCATTGTTTGATAGTCTAGATGTGGACTTCGAAAAATTCTATGAAAAGACAAAATGCCTTTTTCCTATTGTCAAAACCTCTACAAAGCATATAGTTCCTCTCCGACATCGTGATAGGTTTATATGTACGGCGACAGTCATTGAGGCACAGATTAAGATTGTGCTGGACTTTGAGATAAGACTTGTTGAAAGCACTGAGGTATGCACGAAAGGAAGAAGCGAACAAGTTGCAGCAAAATTTCCTGAAATGGAAATGATGCTCGCGATACCGGATGAGATCCGAACAGCATTAGGGTTTTAGGTTATTCCAAATGCAAGGCAAGAACTCAAGCCTCAAAAAATTCTTTTAATTTCAATAAGTTATAGACTTTCCAAAATGTTACAATTATGCAATATCGACAGACTATTGTCAGTGTCGATGGGGTAAGTGCCTAAGCTAAGGAGATGCATCTGACCCGGCAGATCTTTTTGATTCTGCAATTTTCCAGATCAATGCACAGCCTATAACGAAATTGTTTTTCTGTTTTACAAGAGGGCTGTCATCAAATACGGCACCGTCAATATTGTCCCAACGGGAATAGCCCCCCAGGGACAGGCTCTGGGTGATTTTTTTCTGTAGGCTGGCAGATACTGAAAAGCCGGCATATCCACCGTCGGATTCGTAATAACCTCTTTCAGGAAGGACGTAGTTACTTGATACATCGTAAAAATAACTGTTAAAATCGTAATCGGCAAAATCTATTCCAACGTTAAGATCAAACTCAAGATTGTTTTGCGCAAAAAGGCTGCGGTTGCTATAAATTAGGTTTACGCCACCATGCAGACCCTGGTACGCAAGGTCAATGCCGGAATCGAAATTTACGGAGGAAACACCTCGCAATGCGATTAACAAGTAGAGAGAATCAGGTGACTCGCGGTCTTTGAAGAACCATTTTATCGCAGGACCGATTTCAAAAAGAGCATCCAGATCGGGCATTCCCTTTCTGGCACGGTTATCGCCGCCCACCGGTGGATTACCATAGAACGAGAGACTTGATTCCAAATGTTTTGTTTTAAAAAATATCCCTTTTATCCCGTATTTATCAGATTGAATAATCTTCCCCCGGTATATAAGATACGGCAGCGGCAGAGCATACAATTTGTATTCATCTGAACCACGATAGTGAGGGAGACGGGCCATGCCGTTAAACAGTCCCAGTTCCCACAGAGGCCTTTCATTTTTCGACAAAGTCTGGGCAAGACAACTGCTGGTCATCGCAAAGAAACAGATTTGCACGAAGATAATGTCCCTGATAATCCTATTGTCCTTCAGCATTGTCGCTATTTTAAACTGGATAACCAAGTTTATGGGTTCCAATTTTCTTGCTTTTCCCTTTTAGCGGCTTGTAAATGTTTTTTGATTTTCCCGAAATTCGCGAATTACAAACTCTTAGTGTTGATTTCCTGTTTACTTTGATTCTTAACTGAAGTCAAATTGAAATAGGGTCAGGATAAAATGATGTCACCATCTAAGAAACGCCACGTATCAGAAATCAATAAAATGGGAAGATTTGCCTTTGTTATCCCTGTTTACAACCATGGGCAAAAGGTCGCGGATGTCGTAGAAATGGCCCTCAAATTCAATATCCCGGTTTTTGTAGTGGATGATGGATCAACTGATTCTACTTATGAAAGAATTAAGGACATTGAAGGGATTAATATTCTGCGCCACAATGAAAACAGGGGAAAAGGCGCGGCAATTATGACCGGCTTAGCCGAAGCAGTCAAGACCGCTGATTGGGCCATAACCATAGATGCTGATGGTCAGCACAATCCTGAAGATGCGATGTATATGATTCAAGCTATTCCTGATAATATGAGACCGATCGTTGTCGGGATGAGAGAAGGAATGATTAAACGGGGTGTGCCCTGGACAAGCCGGTTTGGTCGGAAATTCTCAAATTTTTGGGTATTGCTTTCAGGCGGCCCCAGGATAACAGACTCTCAGAGCGGTTTCAGGATATATCCTTTACCTGAATCTTTGGGTCTGAAGGTAATTGCAAAGAGGTTCCAATTCGAGGTCGAAATCCTTGTAAAAGCAAGATGGAACCATATCCCGGTAATTGAGACGCCTATCAATGTAAGTTATAGGCCAGGGAGAGAAAGGATATCCCACTTTCATCCATTTATCGATTTTTTGAGAAATTCCAGTACATTTACTCGACTTATTGTACAGAGGATTCTAATCCCTCCGTTTATGAGAAAACGATTGTAATTTGAAGATCATAACCTGATTTTGAGCATCCAGTTTTCGATCAAAATGCACTCAAAAGAATATACATTTGATTTGCCTTTAACCATTTTTGACTTATTCCCGAAAGCGCGAGTTTATGGTATTGAGCCTTGTTGTAAGAGAGTCAGAATCTCATCCAGGGCAATTGGAGAGAGCCTTCCGGATCCTGCCAATAAAAAATCTGGTTTCTAACAAAGACAAGGAGAACATAAGCAGGCATAATGAAGGAATTTTTTTATAGATTTATCATTATACTGTCAAAGATATTTGGCCTGTGGGTATTTATAATGTTTGCCTGGATAATATCCACAGGTTTTTTTCTTTTTTTCCCGTCAAGAGTGGCTATCAGTGTACGATTTTATCGGGCGCTGTTTCCAAATAGGAGCTGGACCTATCATCTATGGTGTACATGGAGACAGTATCGTAATTTCACATATGTCTTTCTTGACAGGTTTTTGCTTCAGGACTCTGGCGACATCTCCTATACCTCCGAAGGATGGGAATATCTTGAAAAAGCCGTAAAGAATAAGACAGGGGGAATTCTCCTCATGTCTCATATGGGAAATTGGGAGATTGCTGCACGTCTCTTGAAACGGAAACTAGAGGAAATCAGGCTTCTCCTTTATATGGGTATCAGGGATAAAGAACAAATCGAGCGTATACAAAAGGATAGCCTTTCTCAGAGCGACATAAGGATCACTGCCGTGAGTCAGGATGGTGGATCGCCCTTTGATATCGTTGAAGGTTTAGAGTTTCTGAAAGAGGGGGGATTGGTTTCATTAGCCGGTGATATTGTATGGAGTGGGGATCAGCGCATTATCCCGGTTCGATTTCTGAATCACGAGGTCTATCTTCCAGAAACTCCCCATATCTTTGCTCTTCTTTCCGGTGCGCCGCTATTCATCTTTTTTTCTTTCCGTACCGGCAAAAACCATTACCATTTTACAATAACTAAGCCAAAATATGTTAAAGCAGCCTCGCGTTTTGAAAGAAAAGAAGCAATCAGGAAATCGGCCCAGGAATATGCAGATCTTCTGGACCAAACCCTTCGCCAGTATCCCTTGCAATGGTATCATTTTGAGCCTTTTCTTGGCAAGAGATTGAAATAAATGAAATTATGCCTTGAGATTTGACAGCAAACTACTTCGCCGGAGCTTTTGACAAGGCCTTTTTATCACGCCTAACCGGCAGACCCTATCAGATTCGCACCAGCAGAGGTGGTGGTTTAAGGAGAGAATTCAGGCCCGCTTCGCTCCACAATTGGAAAAATAGAATAGTGCTATGATGGAGTTTTCAACACGTGTAATTAAATTAATTGACTTTTTTCTATTTTCTTGTTTATATCTCTATAGTAGTCATAGGCGGTTTGTTAATCCATATCCGTCATTGCAGTTCGGAGATCTTAACAATTCGAGCTCATTCAGCAGTCTAACCTATTGACCTAATTGGGATTTTGCCGCTGGCTTTGAGAAAGCGACTCAAAGTATAATGGACATTTTATCCATTCGAGAGTCTCAGAACGGCCAAAAGTAACTCAAATCCCGTAGGCCAAAATGGCAAAAGTTGCTCAAGATTTCAGCGATCGGTTCCCAGCCGAGAAGCCCTGGAACATCAAATATTTCTTACAGTTATGTGCTGTGGCGCTTGTTCTGTGCTCTCCTGAAGAGGTCAGTTCTTTGATCCTATTATAGCTCTTTCACGTTAATTGAAAAGGGCGAATAAGAAAAGAGCCTTATGATATGACACGAGAAGAGATACAAATTGAGATTCTAAAAATCCTTAAAGACGAATTTGAGATAGAGAATCCAGGAATGGATGATGATCTGAGAGAGAAATACCATTTTGACAGTATAGATGCCATACAACTCCTAATTGAGATTGAAGATTTATTGGAATCAGAGCTTACTATGGAAGAAAAAACATCGGCTATGGATATTCGTACTATCAATGACATTTGTGACTACATTGAGTCGTTGGTGAAAGAAAGACCTTAACACTTTGTACCTTATTATGGGAGAAAACTCCAGCCGTTTTTGTGTAATGGGGGCATTATGGAAAGAAGAGTTGTGATAACAGCAGGTGCTGCAATAACGCCAATCGGCCACTCAAAGAATGAGATTATTGACAGCCTTCTTAATGGTATTTCTGGGGTTAAAAAAATGCGCGAAGATGACCTGTTATCCCCTCATATACATTCCAAAGTCTTTGGAACAGTGGATTACGCAATTGACTATGATTTCGAACGCAGATACCGTAAGACCATGGGGCCTGTTGCATATTATGCCTGTCAGGTGGCTAAAGAGGTTATTGAAATGGCAGGTCTGGACAGTGATTTTATCTCCTCTGGCCGGTTGGGAGTTTCTTTCGGGTCAACCCACGGGAGTCCAACTGTCCAGCGACAGATGTACGAGACATTTTCCGGCGGTTTTCGCCCAGGGCATTCCCCAGTCTCCGCAGTTGATTACCTTAGGTCAATGGTTCATACCACTGCAGTTAATATAACAAGGATGTTTGGGATAACAGGACGCGTAATCTCTTCTTCAACTGCTTGCACTACCAGCAGTCAATCGATTGGCTTTGGTTATGAATCGATTAAATACGGCATGCAAGATGCTATGATTTGTGGAGGGTCAGACGAATATGACACCACCACTGTTGCTGTTTTTGACAATTTGCTTGCGTGCTCAACCAGATTCAATGATACTCCGCATCTTACACCTCGTCCCTTTGACGCGAGCAGGGATGGCCTTGTTGTGGGTGAAGGAGGTGGGGCAGTTTTGCTGGAGGAGTTTGAGTTTGCCAAAAAACGGGGAGCTAATATCCTTGCAGAGATAATCGGATTTTCGTGTAACAACAACGGGGGTGACCTGATTTTGCCGGATATCAATGGCATAACACAGACCATTTTACTTGGGCTTAAGGATGCTGGGATTGGTGCCAATGAGGTGGATTTTGTTAGTGCCCATGCCACTGGTACCAAAATGGGTGACATTATTGAGGCCCAGGCTATTCGAACAGTGTATGGGGATTCACCATATGTCACTGGGTTGAAGAGTTATGTGGGTCATACAATGGGGTCATGTGGGGCTATTGAGACTATTATCATATTGTATATGATGGAACACGGCTTCATCGCGCCCACGTTAAACCTGCATGAAATTGATGAAAGGTGTTCTATGATTCGACACACAATGAAACTTCACGAATCTGATATCCGAATTGCTGCTATCCAGAATTTTGCCTTTGGCGGTGTTAATACCAGCTTGATCATTAAAAAGTTTGACGATTAACAGATTCTAATAGCCCCGAAATGGCAGTTGTCCTCAAATACATTAAGCCTGTCGTTGATTTTGTAATTACCTCGCTTTTCTGGATATACTATATTTTTGGTTATTTACTCTTTTTTTTCCCACCCTATCTGGCTTCATTCATATTCTCAAGTAATCGCGAAGCTACCTTTCAACGGCTTAATCATTTTTTTTTCAGGGGGTTTTTTTTCCTCACCCGTACCATAATACCTCAACAGAAGCTGCATATACAGGAAGAGGTTCTTTCTGTCCGATCCTCTGTTATAGTGTGTAACCATTTGTCTTACTTAGATCCTCTTCTTCTGATCTCTTTATTTGAAAAGCAGAAGACTATTGTTAAGAGTGTTTTTTTCAAAATACCTGTCTTTGGTTGGTTAATGAAAACCTCAGGATATGTGCCATCAAGGGCTGGAGAAGACTTTGCTTCATTGATGATCAAGAACATAGAAGGCATGAGAGACTATTTGTCATCAGGAGGCAATCTTTTTATATTTCCCGAAGGTACTAGAAGGCGTGACGGCAAGATTGGCCGGTTTCGGGAAGGGGCATTCAAGATAGCCAGGCTTTGTGGTGCCCCTATTAAAGTCTTGTTCATAAGAAATACAGATATACTGTTCGGGCCTGGAAAATTTCTATTCAATACATGTGTTCAAAACTCAATTGAGGTCAGACTCATTGGCAGCATTGAACCCGATTATGAAAACGACTCATTCTCTATTTCAGGCCTGATGGAGCAGGTGCGTTCCTTATTTGAAAGTCAAAACTCAAACCTCCAAACTCAGTAATCCAGCATCCACTTTCCAAATTAAGACTGAGGTCCTTTCATGTTAACTAATTCATTCTCCTCAAAGAAGGCCCTAATAATCGGGTCCGGTGTAGGGGGCCTTTCAACTGCTATTATTCTTGCAAAACTTGGATTTCAAGTACACGTAATAGAAAAAAATCACCTCCCAGGTGGATTAATGCGAAGCTATACCCGTGATGGGATTGAGTGTTCTGTTGGGGTCCATTATTTGGGATCATTAGGTGATGGGCAGATACTACGAAGGCTTTTCGATTTTCTGGGTGTCACCTCAAGAATTCCAGTAGAGAGAATGGGAAGAGATGGAATTATTGACAAATATATCTTTGATGACTTCACCTTTGATCTCCCAGAAGGCTTTGACCTATATGAAAAAAATCTGAGAAGCGCTTTTCCGGGCGAGCAACGACAGATCACTTGGATAATGAAATCACTAAGACATGGTGCTGAAAAAATGCACTCCCTTGATTTCCTGTTTTCAACACAAAATGGTTTCTCAACGCTTGAGCAATCAAAACCACTTGGAGAAATCCTCGCTGAATTGAGATGTTCACCAGGTCTGAGGGGTGTCCTTGGCGTTCCTTGCTGCTGGATTGGTGTACCCTTAGAAGAATGCCCTTCATTTTATCACAATACGGCACTTGCCACCTATCTGTTCTCATCATGGAGGTTAAAGTGCAGTGGCGCAGAAATGGCAAATGCCTTTGTTGAACGCCTCAAGTCGCTTGGAGGCAAGATTATTCAAGGCAAGGAAGTTGAAAAAGTGCTCATAAATTCCCGCAGAGTTGAAGGCATTCAATTGAAATCCGGAAAGATACTGAGGGCACCAATCGTAGTCGGAGCAGTTCACCCAAAAATAGTCCTCAACATGCTGCCAGAGGGCGCAGTGAGACCTTCATATAGGAAAAGAATATCGCAATTAGAAGATACCTGTGGAATATTTTGTGTTCATGCCAAAGTTGATGCATCATCTCACAAAGAGATATCATATAACATTTTCAAACTTGACACTGATAAGAATGGGAATATAGCTGATATGAGATTTCATCAATTAAGAAAAAGTGAGCGGGCTGGAGACAATATTCTTTCGATACTCAGATCAAGTAAACCTGAACTTTGGAGGCAATGGGAAGGCACCAGGTCTGGGCACCGATCCAGCGACTATGTTGAAACGAAAGAAAAGGAGGCCCGAAGATTAATCAATGAAGCCAAAGAAATATTTGGGCCACTACAAGATATTGAGTTGCTTGACGTCTATACTCCTCTTACAATACGAGACTGGGTAAACAGCCCAGGGGGTTCAGCCTATGGAGTCCTTCGTTCCTCTAAACAATTACTCTCAGCAGCTTTACTGAATCGTACATCAGTAAAGGGATTGTTCCTTGCAGGTCAGAGTGTCTTGGCTCCAGGGATCATTGGGACTATAATCGGGTCTCTGAGTACAGTTAAGTCGATAATTGGCTCTGAACAATTCAGGAAAACAATATCACTATAAGTGAGCTAAAGCGATCAAAGATTAGATGTTACCAAAGTGAAAACGGCAATATCTTTGTTTTTGGTGCTTTAGACAATTATGACTCTAGGTACTTGCCTTAGCGTACTTTCTTCCCAAAAGCCTGTGATGCAAGATCTCTCTCTCTTGGTCT
>Ga0114920_10000640_pt1 | contig 15294 bp, 16 predicted proteins | sample ChitaG_FD_88683 | JGI IMG/M metagenome (GOLD analysis project Ga0114920, IMG submission 88683) | Deep subsurface microbial communities from South Pacific Ocean to uncover new lineages of life (NeLLi) - Chile_00310 metaG | ecosystem: Environmental > Aquatic > Marine > Oceanic > Sediment ... | reverse complement strand
CCCGCAGCCGTTCCAGCTTCTCAAGCTGCTGCGTCCGTACTGCGTTGTTGTCGACCTTGAGGAGTTCGATTTCGGCATCGTTCTCGACCCGGTATTTATTGACACCGACAATGGTCTGCTGGCCGGAGTCGATCCGCGCCTGTGTGCGCGCCGCCGCCTCCTCGATGCGAAGTTTGGGGATACCCGCGGCGATCGCTTTGGCCATGCCGCCGAGTTTCTCGGCTTCCTCGATATGCACCAGTGCCCGCGCTGCGAGATCATGCGTAAGTCGCTCCACATAGGCGCTGCCCCCCCACGGATCCGCGATCCGGCAGGTGCCGCTTTCCTGCTGCAAGAACAGCTGTGTGTTACGCGCGATGCGGGCGGAGAAGTCCGTCGGCAGGGCGATCGCTTCGTCGAGACCGTTGGTATGCAGCGACTGCGTGTGGCCTTGCGTTGCCGCCATAGCTTCGATCGCCGTGCGGATGACGTTATTGAATACGTCCTGCGCTGTGAGCGACCAGCCCGACGTCTGCGAGTGCGTCCTGAGCGATAGCGAGCGCTGGTTCTCAGGGGCGAACTCTTCCTTGATCAGTTTTGCCCAAAGCAGCCGGGCGGCCCTGAGTTTCGCGACTTCCATGAAGAAGTTCATGCCGATCGCCCAGAAGAACGAAAGCCGCGGAGCAAAGCGGTCGATCGGCAGCCCGGCGGCGACACCCGCACGAGCGTACTGGACGCCATCGGCCAGCGTGTAGGCGAGTTCAAGATCAGCCGTCGCACCGGCTTCCTGCATGTGATAGCCGGAGATCGAGATGGAGTTGAACTTCGGCATATTTGCGCTGGTGAAGCCGAAGATATCCGAGATGATCCGCATCGACGGTCCGGGCGGATAAATGTAGGTGTTGCGGACCATGAACTCCTTCAGGATGTCGTTCTGTATGGTCCCCGATAGTTTGTCGGCCGTCACGCCCTGCTCTTCGCCAGCCACGATGAACAAGGCGAGTACCGGCAGCACCGCTCCGTTCATGGTCATCGATACCGACATTTGCGACAGGTCGATGCCTGAAAACAGCGTACGCATGTCGTAAATGGAATCGATCGCCACGCCGGCCATCCCGACATCGCCCTTGACCCGCGGATGATCGGAATCGTAGCCGCGGTGGGTTGCAAGATCGAACGCCACCGAAAGCCCTTTTTGTCCGGCGGCGATATTGCGCCGGTAGAACGCATTCGACTCTTCAGCCGTCGAGAAGCCCGCGTACTGGCGGATCGTCCACGGTTGCGCCGCGTACATTGCCGGATAGGGTCCCCTCAGGTACGGGGCGATGCCCGGGTAGGTCTCGAGAAAGTCGAGCCCTTGAAGGTCCGCTTCGCCGTACACCGGTTTGACGTCGATCCCCTCCGGCGTCGTCCACACGGAAGCGTTCGGCGCCACCTTCGGCAATTTAACGACCGCATAGTCGATGGTCGTAAAATCGGGTATCTGAGTCATTTTTTCTGCGACCTCGCGGCGATCAGTGTTGTTCCGTGTTAATCAGACTTAGCGCCTTGCCGCCATTCTGAAAATAATCCAACAGTTGCGCTTGCAAGGGACGATCTGGCATTCGCCACCAACTCTTTCAGGTGGTCTTGTCAATGGCCATCCGAACTCCGATTTCCAACACGATTGACCTTGATTATATCAGCCGGAGCCGCGATTGGTACTCCTTCCCCTAATTCACTCCGCGGGCTCGGTTGAGCCGGTTGGAGGCCCGGGGCGGGCGGGATAAGCTCCTGAGTAGAAAGAGAAAACATTCGCAGATGCAACTCAAAACACTCCTCGTCATCGTATCTGTGGGTCTACTGACTTCCGTCACTGTGCTTCGCGCGAAAGAGCCGGTTCCGGAGCCGGACGGTTACCGCACTGAAAACTACCGTGCACCAGTCCCCGCGACGCTGAAAGGCGCCCTTGTCATCGATACCGACCAGGCCGAGCTGTTGTTGAAGGGCGGCGAAGCTATCTTCATCGATGTCTACCCGCAAGCCCCGAAACCGCCAAACCTGCCAAAATCGACCGTCTGGCGCTCACCCAAGCACACAACCATCAAGGGCGCTTATTGGCTGGCCAACGTCGGTTACGGCGTGATGAATCCGAAATTCGAGAGCTATTTCCGTGAACATTTGGCACGGCTAACCAGCGGCGATAAAAAGAGGCCGCTTGTCTTCTTCTGCCTGCGTGATTGCTGGATGAGCTGGAACGCCGCCAAGCGCGCCGTCGAATGGGGCCACGACCACGTCATCTGGTTCCCCGACGGCACAGACGGCTGGCGCGATTGGAACCTGCCGACTGAATTGAAGACCCCAGAGGAGTGAGGCAACAGGCAAGCTGCGTGCGCTTTTCGACTCTAAATAGACGCTCAACTAACTTCCGCGCTGACCGGCATCGCCTTTTCCTTGCGTGATGTTGATGGTCGGGGCGAATTAATCAACCGTCGGCTATTCCGCCGCCTCACGCCAGGCTTCAACCTTCTCCATCAGCCAGCCCCAGGCCTCTAACTCCCGCTCGCCGGCGGTTTTGGAGATGGCAATGTTGAGGTACTCCAGCTCGCTTTCGACTTTCTCTTTCGGAAGCATTTTCAACCTGGAGACCAACACAGCGGCCTCAAGTACGGCGGCCTGCGCCCGATTAAAGCCCGCCCACGGTTTGTGGCCAGCTCGATAAATTGCCCGGCAATGGAACCGCGGACGAACGTCATCGTCCTCGATGTTTTCCACCTTCAATTCCCAATGCGTCATCGCGAGCTTCAAAACCGCACCGTCAACCTTTTCGGCGCGATTCAACGGCCAGTTCTTGCGCCCGGTCAGGCAGCCGGCGAAAACGCGCACGTCGTCGACGTGATTGGCCACAGCGCAGGGGTTCTCGCGCAGATTATCCAGCGTCGTTGACGGCTTGAACGGCGCGATAATCCAGTGCTCGCCATCGGCGATCAATCCCAGCGGGGCGATATGAACTTCCCCGCTTTTGGCCCGCGTCGTGACGATGGTTTCGACGATCAGCGGCATGGGGACCTCCCTATTCGTCTTGTTGTGTGTTCTCAAGTCTTGTCGTTGCTGCGCGCTTTAGCGGCGTCTTTTTCAGCCCTGGCCGCCGCTCTCGCCTTCTCGTTCTTTTCTCGCGCAGCGCGCAGCGTCGCGCCCTCGGGCGCATGGTGGATTTTGTCGTCGTCGGGCGCGTCGGCAGCGACACCCCAATCGAGCGGCCTGTCCTGAGTGTAGCGCTTGCCGAGCCGTTGCGCGATCTCCGCCTTGGCCAGCTCATAGCCAAGGTAGAAGGCGTGCGAAGCATCGTCCTCGATCCCGAGCTTTGGAAAAAGCTCAAAAGGATCTGTGCCGGCATGATGCCCGAAGCGGTTGTAAATGTGGACACCGTCGCTGGCCGCCTCGATGCGGAAATTGGAGTCCCTGATCGCCTTGGCGGTTTCAGCGATTTGATCGGGCGTCTGCGCAAACGCACGCAACTCATGCAAGGACAACAGCCCGCCGCCGTACCCTTTAGGCAGCGCATTGTCCTCTCGCGCCCGGTACATCAGCCGGCGAGCCGCGTCATGCTCTTCGACGGTACGCCGCGTGTGAGGCGACACTTGCACAATAAGAACGTTACGGATTTGCAGTTCGGAGCAAATACCGAGGAGCAGTGCCGTCAAACCCTGGCTGTCGGCGTCTGTCAGCTCTGTCAGATTGCCGGTCCCCATCAGGATCTCGACGTTCGGGCAGCATCGCCGCAGCTCCGCGTAACGTTCCAGCGAGGGCACAAAGCCAAAGTGAATCGGATCAAGGATCGGATCGGCAAGGTGCTTGATGCCAAGCGCATTTGCTTTGTCGATGGCTCTGAGGAGAGAGTCGAGATCACCGTGCGGTTTCGGGACCAGAACCGGTACGCACGTCGTTCCAGCCACCGCATCAAGGCTCGTCTCGTCGAGGCTCAGGACATAATCCGCGCCCGCCAGCGCACCCCGTTGCAGTTCGTCGACGTCGCCGGAATCCACGCTGACCTTCAACCCCTCCGCCTTTAAAGCCTGCACCGTCTCTTCCAGCTGGGGAAAGGGCACATCCGGCTGGCAACCGATGTCGATGACGTCCGCGCCGGCCGCCTGGTACGTGCGGGCCCGCGCGATCACCTCTTCGAGCGGAACCTCCGGGGCCTCGACGATTTCCGCGAATATATTGATGTCATAGCCGCTGAGATCGGGTGGCTTGGCGCCACGGCCGAGGAATTGCGGTAGGTCGATCATCTCCTCCGGCCCCAAGATGAATGGCACGCCATAGTGTGCACTCAAAGACTCGAGGTCCATGCGCACACGGCCAGGTAAGATCACCTGGTCGGCTTCGAGTGGCCCCTCAAGCCGGTTGCGCAGGATCTTCTCCGTCATCAAGGCGGCCACCTTGATGCCGACGTTGTGCACCGCCCACTTGTGCTGGTCCAGGCCCGCTTCAGCCAGCGTACTCTTGAGCCGTGCCTCGGCCAGATGGCCGGTCAGGAAGAGGAGCTTGTCAGACATTCGCGCCGCGCTTGTAGCGCCTCTCTTAGCTCGCCCACGCTCTCAACGACGGTCGTGAATTCGAAGCTCTTCAGCTTCTCCGTATTCTCCAGATCGATGCGGCGTGGGAAGACTTTAACCGTGTCTTTGGGGGCTTCGGTGAGATCCTCAGGTTTCGTATCGCAGGCGAACACGATGGACGGAACCCGGCACTTGCCGGCCTGCGCGTAGACGTTGGTGGCGAGGTTATCAGAAATTCCGCACACACACTTGGCGACCGTGTTGGATGTCGCCGGCGCGATGATCAAGGTGTGATAGACGCCGTAGTAGAAGCCGCCGACCGGAACCGCACTTGCCGTACGGTCTCTGAAAACGCGCGTTCCAGGTGGCAACTCGTCAAGGCTTTGCTTGTACATGTTGAGCACCTCCTCAGCGGCCGCCGAAACGAAAACGTCAAGCGGCTGCAGCTCGGCCATGAACGCCAAGCTTTCTTTGAAGAAGTGGCCCGAGCCGGTCAGTGCCCAGCCATAGCGAGGTGTTTCAACGTCAGATTTTGTCATGGCTTCGCATTATCACGCGCTGGGTTGTGCGTCGACGTCCAAGTCCGTACCGAGCAATTCGGTGAGGACCGACGTCTGTCCTGCTTCGATAATGGTGAAGGGTAGTCTGCTGCGTTCCAGAATCTCGGCGGAAACCGGATCGATCAGTTCTTCTGCGGCGAGGCTCGCAGGGTCGAGGTCCCCATGCGGCGGACGCGATTTGATGAATACCAGCGGCAGTCCGCCAAGGCGTTCGGCGAGCCGCGCGGCGATGGCGTCGGAAGTCGCTTGCCAGGTCGCCGGCAAATCCGCGTCGGCCTCGCATTCGTGCAGCGGCAGCCAAATCGATTTCCGCCCTTTGTGAAGCTCATCCTTGAGTTCGGATATCCATTCCAGAGTTTGCAGACCGGGGGACAGCGCCGCCATCATCAAGCCGTTCTGATGCAGTGCTAGGATCGCCATCCTATGGGCGGTGTGGTCGCTGAAGCCGACAGCCGGCTGCGCATCTCGCACGGCATCGGCAAAGATCCCGCCGCCCGGCACCACCGCGAGTGGGCGTCGTGCGCGTTCAACGACATCGAGCACAGGCATTAATGCTGTCGCATGCCGTGTCAGGCTTCCGCCAATTTTTAAGACGACGGGTGTCGAACTCTCAAGACCAGGATTGAGTGCATCAAAAAACACGTTGAGGTTCGCTGCCGCGCGGGCGGACGATCTCGACTCCGACGGCACCAGGACCGCGTTCCAGCTTGTCGATGCGGATACGCACCCAGACGATGCGCTTGTCATCCAGGATGTGCCGGGCAATCTGCTCGGCCATGGTCTCGACCAAGTTGATATGCCCTTCGGCGAGTGTCGCGTGCACGGCTTCAATGAGATTGTCGTAAGAGGGCACTTCGGCGATCTGGTCGTGCCGGCTGGCCACGTCTGGCGCGACAGCAGCCTCGATCGAAAAACCGACCTTCTGCGTGATGCCCTGCTCTTCGGCATAGACACCAATATGGCAATCAAGGATCAAGTCGCGGATGAAAATTCGATCGTACTGGCCTTCTCCAACGCGCTGTTGCAGGCGTCCGGCAAGGATGGACATTTCCGTCATGTGTGTACTTCCTACGCAAGTCTAGTTGTGTTCATGCCTCAACCGGCAGCGCGCGATCTGATTGCGGAAATCGCGTCGATCCGCGACCGAACGGTCGCGACCGCCCGTTCATCTATCGCGAATGTACGTTCACTGTCGAGACAGAGTGCACCGCGAAATCCTAGGATGTCGGGCTTAAGGTTGGCGAGAGCGTCGATATCGTTGAGCCTGAGGCTGCCGGCGAGCCCCGCAAAGAGCCGACTTTCCTTGCTGCGTTGGATGAAAGAACTGAGTTTGCCACTGCTCAAAATGCGACTTAACGATCCAGCCTTTTTGTCGGCCGTATCGAGCATCACACCGGCAAATCCGGCCCTGGCCATAGCTTTGATGAGCTCAAAATCTGGATTCTGATCGGCAAACAGCACCCCAACGAGCCGCGCCTTTCCAAGATCGCAATCCGCCAGCCTGGAGATGACGCCTTGGGGGTCTCCGCCGCGTTGGAACCCGACCTTGACGTAGTCGACGCCGGCCGCTGCCATCTGGTTTGCCGCATCGCAGACCGGTTCCGGATCGGCGGGAAGATCACCGATCGTGGCGCTGACAGCTCTAGCGGATTGCGTTTCGCCCGCCCCGATCTCTGCCGCTATCGCCGTGGCACGTGCAACCGACAAGGCACCAAGCGCACCCGCCGATGGATCCTTCGCATCGATGATATCTGCCCCCGCGCCGAGGCACACACGAGCTTCGGCGGGCGAAGTCACGCTTGCCAGCAAGAGCGGTGGATCGGGGGTGAAAGGCGCGCGCGCCGTCAGCAAACTCATTCAGGCATTCTCAAACAAGCGGCCGCGCCAGGCCAGAACCTTTTCGCGATCGAGCCGCTCGTCGGGGCTCAGATCAACACCGCTGTCCTGGACAATGCTGGCGGGATTGCCACCGAGCCGTATCAGCCGCGTCGCCAGCATCACCGCTTCGATGCGATCGTGCGTGACGAACAACACCGTTGTTGGGCGCCGGTTCCATAACTCGATCAGCAGCGCCCGCAGGCTGTCGGCGCTTGGATCGTCGAGCGAAACAAACGGCTCGTCCATTAACAACACATCGGGCTCGATTACGAACGCCCGCGCCAATGCTGCCCGCCTCTGCATGCCAACCGACAGCCGTTCCGGGTAGGCATTGGCCGCCTCGCTCAATCCGACCCGCGAAAGGATCTCAGCGACACGGGCTTTGGCATCCGGACCGTCATCGTCGAGAACCAGAAGAACGTTTTCTTCAACCGTCCGCCACGGCAGCAAGCGCGGGGTTTGGAACATGAAAGAGAGTTTGCCAGTGTCCTTGCCGAACGAGACGGTGCCTTGGTAATCGTCATCGAGGCCGGCAACGATATTGAGCAGTGTTGACTTGCCGCACCCAGATGGCCCGGTGAGAACCACGAACGAGCCCCGCTCGACCGTCAGTTCGACACCGCCCAGCACCACGTGCTCCGGTCGGTCGGCAATGGCGGGAAACACCTTGCGCGCAATGGAAACCTGGATGGCCGGCTCGCTCCGCTTCATCGGCGCCACCGGTTAACACGAGCTTCAAGCGGCTGCAGGACGCCAATCTCGATGATCTGCACAACCAAGATAAAGGCGATTGCGTAAGCCAGGATCATCGGGACATCGAATAACTGGAATGCAATATGCAGCTGGTGGCCGACGCCGTTGGAGCGCCCCAGCAGTTCCACCACCAGTACGATCTTCCAAACGAGCGCCAGCCCGCCTCGCGCCGCCGCGGCGAAGAACGGCGCCAGCTGAGGTATCGTCACATGGCGTAACGTCTTCCAGGTGCCGAAGCGATAGATCGTGGCCATCTCGGCAAGGTCGCGTGAAAGACTGCGGGCGCCTTCGCGCACGGTCACGGCGACGTTGGGAATCTTGTTGATCGCCACAGCCAGAATGGCCGCGACTTCCGTCAGCCCAAACCACACATAACAAAGAATGATCGTCACCAATGCCGGCAAGTTGAGGAAGAAGATGAGCCAGGTGTCGAAAAACTGATCAGCACCCTTGGCGCAGCCAAGTGCGATGCCGATGGCGCAGCCAATGAACATCGCCAGGAAGAACGACACCGCCACCCGCGCCAGCGTCACACCGACATTATAGCCAAGTTCGCCAGTCGCCGCCTCGGAGGCAAGCTTTTCTCCAACTTCCATCGGCCCCGGAAACAGGCGGCTCTGCAAAACCGCAGCCACGATCGCCCACAGGACCAGCAGCGACAGAAACGAAATCAGCGTCCAGCCGAGGCGGCCGACGAGTACGCTACCGACGACGCCGCGGCCGACACGTCCCGTCCCAACCGTATTGTTTTCAAGCGCCATGAAAGAGTGCCGGATCAAATCTCGTGTTGCTGCCTACAACTGTCTTTTCGCCAAGCTCGACGAGTAAACCGAAGAGTTTCTCCGCCGAAGCTGTTTGCGCCGAAGTCCACCCCCCTGGAATACCGGATCGATAGTAGGCTTTTAGCGCATCGAATTCTGCGTCGGATTTGACGCGCATGCGTGGCTTCAATCGTGCCCAGGCGTCGTCGGATTTCGCAAGCACTGCGTTGGCTGCGCTGATCGCCGAGAGAAACATGCCGATTTCTTGCTTTTTGCCGACCGTCTTCTTCTCATCCCAAATGAAGCCAACGAGCGACGGTACGGGTGTAATGCCAAGCCCGGAAAGAATGTCGGCCATCGAAATCAGCTCTCGATAACCGGAGCCTTGCAGACGTGCCGAGAACGTCCAGAAATTCAACGCAGCATCGACACGGCCTTGGCGAATTTGTTCCGCGATGAGCGGGGCGGCGCCGAAGACGGGTGAAACCTCATCCGCAAGGTCCCGGCCGGTTTGCTTGCGCGCATAGGCCCTGAGTAGCAGCCAGCTCTTGTCGAGCGCCGTACCGGCAATGCCGAGACGCCTACCTTCCAAGTCGGCGACCGATTTGATAGGGCTGTCCGGGGCGACCATCACCGCGCCCAGCGCCGAGGAATAGGGTGCGAACTGCACCGCCTCACCCTCCGAGCGCTGTCGCATGGCCCACGGCCAGTCACTGACGATGACGTCGGAGTCCCCCGACAGTAACCCGATTTTCGCGGCTCCCGTCGACGCCATATCGACGAGGTCGAGCTTGAACCCGTGCGACTTGTCGAGGCCTTCCGCGATGACGGTCTCCAATAGCCAGCCCAGCGAACCGAACTTCAGCGAACCAACGCGCAGGCTACCGGCACCCAGTGATGATCGAGGCAGCGCAAGTACTGCCGCGCCGGCAAGACCGGCGGCCAATAAGTCGCGGCGGTTCGGGTTCAAAACTGTGATGCTCACTTGGGCTCACTCTTAGGTGCGAGACGGTTCTTGACAAGATAGCGAACGGCGCGGAGCCACCCAGCGTCGTCATTCTGCATAATGCTGACGAGCATGGACTTCACCAGCTCGCCGGTTTTCACATCACGAACATAGATTGCGACGTTGAGCAACATTTCCGACGACTTCTGAATAACTCCAAGCACGGTGACGTCAGCGTTAACGCGCTTGCCAAATTCCACCTCGCAGCCATCGCAGCGATCGAAAGGAGACTCACGGCGGATATCGGATGCATGTTCGGAAAGGTCAACGATCTCGTAGGCGCCACGGTCTTCGAGCATCTTGATGAGCTCGGCACGCGCCAGTTTAAGGCGTTCCGTCTCCGATTTTTTCGGCTTTGGTGGTAAGCCGTAGAGGCTCAATCCATCCATCTGCAACTCGACGCGAAGTTCGAACGGCAGCACGGCGGCTCGCTGCGCCGACTGCGCCGCGCCGAACGGTAAAACCATCAGGAGCAACGCAAAAGCAGACCTGTAGAGCATTCTCACCTCATTTCTCCCGGCAGTATTTCCTGGAGCCTGATGCCGGTTGTTCCCGATCTTTTTCCTGTCGCCACGCTCTTGCTTCTTCATTTATTAGACGTATGAGGCCAAGTCACGAGTAGAAAAGACTTCAAATGCGCTTTGGCCATCAATTGTACAGAAAGTCGTCATAAGAAATATTTGCCTAAACAAGTGGTGCGCACCCTTCCACTTGATCGGACCATTTCCCATACTCAGACTTGCCTAGCTGAGAAATGTCACTAGTTTCCAGTTCAAAAAATGGTTTGGGAGGAGACGCGTTTCATCATGAACAGGGCGAAGCAGTCCGGGTGTTCGTTGTCGCTACGGCGGCTGCGAGAATTGATCGTGATGGTGCTCACCTTCGCCTTCACTGCCTCTGCACTTGTTGCGGGCCATACCATCGCTCGCGCCGCGCCGGCGGTGAAGGGCACGGACGTCATCTCGATCCCGATCGTCTATGTCAAGGAACAACGCAAGCGGCTGCCACCGCTCTCCCTTTTGGATTACCCCCCTGACAACGAGGGGATCGCCGGCGCCGAACTGGCGATCGACGATAACAATACAACCGGGCGCTTCCTCAAGCAGGATTTTTCCTTGGAGATGATTTCCAGCCCGAAACGCGATGATCTGATAGAGGGCGTCGTTGCGAAGGCGAAGGCTGGCGTCGGCTTCTTCGTCGTCGATGTCAGCGCCGAGACCTTGCTGGCCCTTTCTGATGCGTTGAAAGACCTTCCCGCCGTTCTCTTTAACGCCGGAGCTCCCGATCAAAACCTTCGTGAGAGTGAGTGCCGCTTCAATGTCAAGCACACCGCGGCCTCATACGCGATGCTGACCGATTCCTTGGCTCAGTATCTGGCCTGGAAACAGTGGCGCAAGATCGTCCTGGTTAGCGGACCGCAACCCGAAGATAAGCTTTACGTGCAATCCTTGAAGCGCTCGCTCAAGCGTTTCGGTTTGAAGTTGCTGGCCGAAAAGCAGTTTGAGTACCAGCCGGGCAGTCACCGGACCGATGGCGGGTACGAGCAAGTGCAAAAGCAGATTCCAACGTTTACGCAGGGACTGCCGGAGTATGATGTCTTGCTCGTTGCCGACGAGGCGCATCAGTTCGGTGATTATTTTGCCTATCGGACTTGGAATGCGCGGCCCGTTGCTGGAACGCACGGGCTTTATGCAACGACTTGGCATCCAGCTTCTGAACTCTGGGGCGCAAGTCAGTTTCAAAACCGCTTCAATCGTAAAGCGGGCCGCCACATGAAACCGCTCGACTATGCAGCATGGATGGCGGTCCGCTCCATCGGCGAGGCGGCGACGAGGACCGGCAGTAGTGATCCCAAAACGCTGATCGAGTATATGTTGTCAGACAACTTCGAACTTGCCGCCTTCAAGGGGCAGAAGCTGACATACCGACCTTGGAACGCTCAGCTTCGTCAGCCGATCTTCATGGCAACGCCCAAGCTCCATGTGACAGTCTCTCCGCAGCCAGGTTTCTTGCACCGGATCACGGTTCTCGACACCCTCGGGATCGACCAACCGGAAACCGAATGCACTGCCTTTAACTAGCTGCCAACGACACGTTCTGGAATTCGCCCCTGCGAACCAGGTCCCGCTCAAGGAAACGCAACCAAGGACTGCGCACTGTGAAAGCCGTCTGCCAAAATGCCCTTACCTGCCTGTTTGTGAGCTACGCTCTTATCACCGCAACGCTTCCCGCTCACGCGTTCAAAGCCTTCGTGTCAAACGAAAAGGACAACACAATCAGTGTCATCGACACCAAGTCGATGAAGGTCATTCACACAATTAAGGTTGGGCAGCGGCCGCGCGGCATCATGCTGGCCAAGGACGATACTTGGCTGCTCATTTGCACCAGCGACGACAACCGCATCGAAGTCTACGACGCGAAGACCTATGAATTTATCAAGAACCTACCCTCAGGACCCGACCCGGAACTTTTCGCTCTCCACCCTTCTGGCAATCCCCTCTACATCGCCAACGAGGACGATAACATCGTCACGGTCGTCAACATCGACACCGGCAGGATAATCGCCGAAGTGCCGGTCGGCGTTGAACCGGAGGGTATGGGTGTCAGCCCGGATGGCCGCTATGTCGTCAACACGTCCGAAACGACCAATATGGCCCACTTCATCGACACCAAGACCAACGAGACGGTCGCCAACATCCTCGTCGACAATCGCCCTCGCGTCGCTCAATTCACTTCCGATGGCAAGCAGCTCTGGGTATCCGCTGAGATCGGAGGCACCGTAACCATCATCGATGCCGACAAGAAGGTGGCGATTCACAAGATCAGCTTTGCAATCCCTGGCATTAACGCGGACGCGATTCAGCCGGTTGGGATCCGCATCAACAAGGCGGGCACCAAGGCATTTGTCGCGCTGGGTCCAGCAAACCGCATTGCTGTCATCGACGCCAAAACCTTCAAGGTCGAAAAGTACATTCTGGTTGGGCAGCGGGTTTGGAACCTCGCCTTCACCCCCGACGAGAAACTTATCCTCACAACGAATGGGACGTCGAATGACGTTACCGTTGTCGATGTGAAAAAGCAGCGGGCATTTAAGTCGATCACGGTTGGCCGTTACCCCTGGGGTATCGTCATTGCCAACCACTAACCGGCTGAACTGTCAACGAATAAAGCCACCGACGGAGTGGAATAAGGTCCATGAAGCTAACCGCCGCACTAACGATCGCGATAACCGTACTGTCAGCAAGCGCTGTGTTCGCTGAAGGTTTCCTTGTTCAGCGCACCAAGCGGCTGCCTGATCTGGAGCTCGGCCTCGGCGCCGCCGGCTACGGCGTTTCCGATCACAAGTACGAACTGGAAACAGGCAAGGGATACCGATTGTGGCTGAAGGCGACAGGTGCCAAGGAATGCGCATTTGTGGCGCCAGAGTTCTTTAAAAACGTCTGGTTCCGTAAAATCGAGATCAACAAGGTTGAGCTCAAGTTGCAGGCGGTCTACGAGATCGAGTTCGAGCGCGAAGGTTCAGCCGAACTCTTCTTTACACCGATCAAGCCTGGAGAATACGAGTGGGCCTGCGAAGGTCTCGAGGATAAGGGCATGAAAGGTATCATTTCGGTCAAGTAATGGACGCCAGCGTCAAACAGATGAGCCAGTCCCTAGACGCCTTGAATGTTCGAGGCGTGTCGCACCGCTTTGGCAAATTGCGGGCGCTCGACGACGTCTCACTTTCGGTGCCCACCGGCAGCTTCACAGTTCTGTTGGGCCTCAACGGCGCCGGCAAGTCGACACTATTCTCACTTGTCACCAGGCTCTACGACAATACGTCGGGGACGATTTCTATACTCGGTCGAGATGTCCGTCGGCAGCCGACGGCGGCACTGCAGCGTCTGGGGGTGGTTTTCCAAGCCCGCACGTTGGATGCCGACTTAAGCCTGTTGCAGAACCTAACCTACCACGCGGCATTGCACGGTCTCGGGGCCAGTGAGTCCAAGCGCCGCTCCATTGCCGCACTTGAACTCGTTGGGCTCAGCGAGCGTGCCGCAGAGAAAGTACGGCACCTTTCCGGCGGTCAGGCGCGACGTGTTGAGATTGCCCGCTGCATGCTGCATCGCCCCGGCCTGCTTCTCCTCGACGAACCGACTGTCGGCCTTGATATTGGTTCTCGCGAAAGCGTCATTTCGATCGTTCGCGAGCTGGCGGCGACCCACGGCATCGGCGTGCTCTGGGCAACGCACCTCATCGATGAGATCGAAAACACCGATCGCATCGTGGTGCTGCATAATGGCAAGGTTCTCTACGCGGGGACCGTGCCGGGGCTGCGTGAGCATGCCGGCGCCGACAGCGTGTCGGATGCCTTCCGGGCGTTGACCGGGACAACCCAACCGGAGCTGGCATGAGCATGGATGCTGTCGCCGAAGCCGTGAAAACGCCCAGTTCACCGGGCGGGCAGGCGTATAGCCCGCATGGTTTTATCGCCTACTTCAACTGCTTCCGAGGTATCGTCTGGCGCGAGGTTCTGCGCTTTCTTCATCAGCGTGAACGCTTCCTTTCGGCGCTTGTTCGGCCACTGGTGTGGCTGTTCATATTTGCCGCCGGTTTCCGTCAGGTGCTTGGGATTTCGATTATCCCGCCCTATGAAACTTACGTGCTCTATGAAACCTACGTGACCCCCGGCCTGCTCGGCATGATCCTGCTGTTCAACGCCATGCAGTCCTCGCTGTCGATGGTTTACGATCGTGAGACTGGGGCCATGCGCACGCTGCTCGTCAGCCCGTTTCCGCGCTGGTTTTTGCTGTCCTCCAAGCTTCTTGGCGGCGTTGCCGTGGCGCTCTTGCAGGTCTACACGTTCTTGCTGCTCGCCTACTTTTGGGAGATCGAGCCGGACTGGCCCGCCTGGCAGATTGGCGTCGGCCAGGGCGATGATTTCTTCGGCATAACGATCCCGCCGCCCTTCAATGGATACATCACGGTGCTTCCGGCGATCGTCATGTCGGGATTAATGTTGGGGGCACTGGCGTTGTTCATGTCTTCAGTGATCCGCCAACTGGAGAATTTTGCGGGTGTGATGAACTTCGTTATCTTCCCGATGTTCTTTGCTTCTTCGGCGCTGTACCCCCTTTGGAAAATCCGAGAATCAAGCCCGCTGCTCTATGAGATCTGCTGGTTCAACCCCTTCACGCACGCCGTTGAGTTGATACGCTTTGCCTTCTACGGGCAGCTCAACGTGACCGCGTTTCTCGTCGTGCTAGGCTGTCTTATCTTCTTTCTGGGCGCGGCGATTTTCGCTTACAACCCATCGAAGGGTCTGATTGCACGACGTGGCGGACCGAGAGGATGAAATTCGAATGAGAATGCGCTTTGACCTGCGGGGTTGCATTGCAATCCTTGGTCTCACGATTGCGGCCCCCGCATTTGCCGTTGACGCCGCCAATCCAGACTGGCCATGCGTCCAGCGCAAGGTGCTGAAGCTGACTTCAGCGCAGATCTGGGACGGCCCTGCGGTCGACGGCATCACCAATTGGTGGGAGGACAAAGAGGTTGGCAAGATTGTCCGTGTTGTCGTCAGCCGCCGCGTTCCCATGGAAAAGGCCGAAGAAGTTATTCAGAAATTCGCCGAATCCATGCCCGAGGGCGAACAACGCGACAAACGGCTGACATTGCTGTTTGCCGGCGTTCTCGACGAGACCAACAAAGTCCGCTCCAGCGTCGTTAGCGGCATCGAACGCTTTCAGCGACGCCAGGTCGGCCGTTCCAAACGCCTGCAAGAGCAAAGTAGCGAGATTGCCGCGCTCAGAGCTCGTGCCGCGAAGGGCGTGGATCTG
>Ga0114920_10000638_pt1 | contig 15299 bp, 10 predicted proteins | sample ChitaG_FD_88683 | JGI IMG/M metagenome (GOLD analysis project Ga0114920, IMG submission 88683) | Deep subsurface microbial communities from South Pacific Ocean to uncover new lineages of life (NeLLi) - Chile_00310 metaG | ecosystem: Environmental > Aquatic > Marine > Oceanic > Sediment ... | reverse complement strand
GGACGTCCATGCCCGGGCGGGTTGTGAAAGTTTTTGTCGAGGAAGGTTCAAAGGTAAAGGAAGGACAGCCGATTTTAGTGCTGGAAGCAATGAAAATGCAAAATGAGATCAAATCTCCGCGATCCGGGATAATAATAACGATAAATCCCAAAGCGGGCGATGCTGTCGAAACCGGTTCCCTCCTCTTTTCTGTTGAATAAAAAAATAAAAAAAGCAGAAGAAAAGGGGACTGTCCCCTTTTTTTATTTTTTGCTCAAAAATGCTATATTAATAATGTTATCTGGAGGTGCAGGTCATAAGAATTGGCTTTGTCTTAAGGCCAGGCAGACATTTGATCAAGAAAAACAGATTTTATGCTGTTTTGAATAAATATGAAGATAAAAAAAAGGCTTAGATCACTCATCATTTTTTCTATTATTATCCTTTTCTTAGTGAGTGCGGGAGTAGCCCTTAAAAATATCTTTCTGTTCCAGATAAAGAAAAAAATCCAATCAAACTTTGATTATACGGACCTTTATATGTCTTTTTTTCCTCCTGCCTTGGTCATAGAGAATGTAAGAACTCATTCGCTAACACCTTTTTTCTCTGCCGATAAAGTCGCTGTAAGCATCTCTTATAGGGCATTATTGACCAAAGAGAAGCCGTTTAAAGTTTTTATTGATCATCCTATCATAAGAATATATGAAGGATATTCAGAAAGCGAAAAGGCAGAAAAGAAAAAATTCTCCATCTCACTTCCCTTCTCAATAGAGAAAGGAGTAGTGAAAAGAGGAGAACTTTATTTCTGGGGAAAAGACATTAGTTTTCTATCCAAAGGAATAAAAGCGGTTTTTGCCCAGAAAAAAGATCATTTTTCTTTTCAATCAGAAGCAGAAGAGAACATCTTCTCTTTCTCCTCGATCCAGCAGCATATCGAAGCGGAAATCAGCCTTTCAGTCGAGGGCCGTGATAGAGAAATCAAGGTTAAAAAGATTAGAGCTAACGGTCCAGGTTTTATCCTTAAGGCTCAAGGCAGTTTAATTGATCCTTTTGATCCTAACATACACCTGGAAACCTCTCTCCAAGTCAGAACGGGATTGATTGTGGACTTATTCGCACTTCCTTTTGAATGGGAAGGCAAGGCGAGTGGAAAAGGAATTTTGACTCGAAAGAATGGAGAGATCGCCTTTAGAACCGACTTTTCGAGCAGCAGCCTAATCTTAAACGAAATCTCAATGGGAAAGGTTGATGGAAGACTCGATTATGTCCATGGGGCAGGCGGCACTGTAGAATTCAATATCCATAAGGAACGCCTGCTAAGAGAATTTGTAAGAATTCATTTCACAGGAAACAAGGTAGAGGGAATTGCCCGAGGATTTCATTTAGACCCAATAATGAATTATGTTTCTTTACCTTGGCCTATTGCATCTCCACTTTGGGGAAGTTTCACTATTGATAAAGAGAGGCTCCGAGCTGAGGCAGAATTCAGGGACCGAAGTTTACAAGAACGACAGGGAAAGTTTTCTTTTAGGGGACAAGTTAAGTTAGATTGGGACAAGGAGAGCAGATTTTCTTTATCTTCGCAAAGTCTCATATCCAGTTTCGCTGATGTTGAGGTAAAGGGAGAGGTGAATATCGCCCAGGATGTGGAATTATTTATAAAAGGCAGGATTAGCGACCTAAAGCAAGCAAGGCAGTTTATGTCTATCGTCCTTGGAAAAAAATTTCCTTTTCCAGAGATAAGAGGCAAAGGCAGGGCAGAGCTTCGGATCTTTGGCGATTATGCTTCTCCTCAAATAAATGCGAAATTTTCTCTCTCCCCTGGAGGCTTTGATAAGTTTGATGCTCTTTCAGTCGAAGGAAAAGCTGAGTTTGTCGATAATGAATTCTTGGGAAGATTTAATATCGATGATCCTTTTTTTAAAGGGAAGATTAGCCTGCATTCTAATCAGGAGAGAACGAAGGCAAATATATGGCTTGATCGAGGTTTAGTAGAGAAACTTCTTCCCGCTTTAGATTTAGGTTTTGATCTTCCCCTTCAAGGTGAAGGTTCAGGAAATTTCGAATTCATACAGACAGAGGGAGATCTTCAGTTTAAAGGTGCTTTCTCCAGTTCTTTACTGAGATTCATAAACCAGAATCTGAGTTCAGTAAGCGGCAGGCTAGAATGGTTGGGGGATTCCTTCTCTTTCCCTGAGATTCAGTTTGATTTACACAAAGGAAGGGTAGGAGGCTATGCTTTTATTCGTCCTTTGAGTCAAGATTTTGAAATCGATCTTCGAGGAGTGGACATCGACCTTTCCTCCATTTATGCTGATCTAAAGGGAAGTCTCCGGTTTAATCTCAAAGGAAAAGGCATATTAGGCCAGGATTTAGCATCGGGTCAATTTGAAATAAAGGATTTATATCTCGCTCCATTTCAGAAGACAGAATCAAATGGAGAAGTAAAACTTGGTTACTCAGAAGAAAGGATTAATTTAGATCTGGATGGAAATTTCCTTCCAGGCGATAATGAATATCATGTTTCTTTTTTTATCCCTGTTGTTGGAAGCACGTTTTCAGCTGACATAAGAGGAAGCTTTACTAACCTTGATCTCCTTCTCCCGTGGGGGGGCGCAGAAGGTCGCGTTAATTATTTGGGTGAAGTTAAAGTCCAGGAAGGTCCTCCACAAATCAAAGGAGGAATTGATTTTCAGGGGCCGGTTTTACCCCTCCCGAGATTTGCCCACGCTCTCAGGGATTATTCTGGTTTGATGTATGTCGAGAACAGCAAACTAACCATTCGCTCATTCCTCGCAAAATTAGGCGGTGGTGATGTGCAGGGTTCTGGTGAGCTAAGGTTGGGAAAAGGAGGCGTTCGGAACATCAATCTCAAAATGGAGGGAAAGGATCTACTCCTTTCTCCCCTAGAGAGGACAAGGGCGTTGGGCGAGGCTACTTTAAATCTCACCAAAGACACGGATAGCTTTATTTTAGAGGGAGATCTTTTGGTTCGAAGGCTTTCCTGGAGGCGTGAGCTTAATGAAAAATTTGTTTTTTCCTCAGTTCCATATGACCAGACTCAGAGAGAACCAGGCTTTTTTGACGACCTCACCTTGAATGTGCGCATTAGGGCTAATGATAATGCCTGGATGGAAAACTCTCTGGGTCGGATTAGGGGCAGGTTTGACTTGACCCTAACCGGCAATGTGAATGTCCCCATAGTGCTGGGTGAGATCGAAGTTCTGGGTGGAGATGTTTATTTTCAGGATAGAAAATTCAGGATATTGAGCGGGCGGGTCGATTTTTTTAATCCCTTAACCATCGAGCCCTATTTAAGCTTTAAAGGAGAGACTTACGTTAAAGATTATCGAGTAACTTTTTCTCTCGATGGGCCGATAGAACGTCTCAATCCCGAATTTAGTTCATCGCCGCCTTTGCCCCCAGAGGATGTTCTGGCCCTTCTTGCTTTAGGCGAGTCATTCAAGAGAACTTACTCCTATGATACGAGTACCCAGCTGAGCACAGCTTCCCTTCTTTCTTTTCAACTTTCCGAAGAAGCCAAAAAACGTGCCGAAGGGCTGTTTATCATAGATCGGTTTAGGATCGACCCTTTCATAATGGGAACATCTGCCGAGATGACGGCTCGACTGACGGTAGGGAAAAAAATATCGAAGAACTTTTTTATCCTCTACTCTACTAACCTAGCAACCCAGAAAGAAGAGATTGCTCGATTAGAATGGGAGCTTACGAATGATCTCTCGATTGTTGGCACCCGTGATGAAAAAGGACGGATCAGCATTGATGTGAAAATTCATAAGAGATTTTGACATGAGAAAGAATAAACACGCGATTTTTTGTATTTTTCTGCTGATGCTTTTTCTATTCCTTTTCTCAACCCGGAGTCTCTCTCTGTCCCAAGAGGCGTCTTCACGAATAGTAAAAGTTTCTATCATTGTTGATGGTCAGCCGGGCGGTAGAGATATGGAGGAATTGATTCCAATCAAAGAAGGAGATGTGTTCTCCTTGATGAAGATATCCAATAGCATTAAGCAGATTTACCAAACTGGGCTTTTCTCTGGTATTGAGGTTTTGAGGGAAGGAAAAGAGGCGATTCAATTAACTTTTCTCATGACAAAGAAACTTCTTGCGCGAAAGATTTTCTTCCGGGGAAGAGCGGAGATTTCCCGTAAAAAGTTAAGAGAAGGAGTGTATTCTTTGAGAGTGGGCAGTTCTTTTTCTGAGGCGAAGCTGAACAAGGCTGTCGAAGAATTAAAGGAAACGTTAGGCAAGGAGGGTTATTTTCAGCCTGAGATTAAGGTCTCAGTCGAAAAAGACCTGAAAACATCTTCTATAGATGTGACCTTTAAGATTCTGTCTGTAAAAAGGTTTACTATCGAAAAGATTTCATTTTCTGGAGAATTGCTTCTTCCTGAGGCAGAGTTGAGGAAAAAAATAAAGAGCAAAGAGGGGAAGCCCTACATCCCTTTAGCTCTTGATGAAGATATCACCAAGCTCAGAGAGATTTATAACTCAATGGACTACCAGCGGGCTGAGATTGAACTGGAAGAGAGGAGTTTTGATGAGAAGAAAGGGCTGGTTTCGTTGTCTTTTAAAGTCATTCCTCATGAGAAAGTAGAGATTGTGGTACAGGGAGCGAAAGTTCCGCTGAGTCTTCTGAGGCCGATATGGGAGGCAAGGATTTTTGAAGAATGGGGATTAGCTGAAGGAGAAGCAAAAATTTATGCTTATTTGAGGAAAAAAGGTCATCTTTTTCCCTCTGTCAATTCTTATGTTGAGAAAGTTGATAATGAAATTCGTGTTATTTATGAAGTCGACCCAGGCGCAAAGCATAAGATCCAGGATATTTTTTTTGAAGGGCTTGGATATTTTACTCCTTCTCAGCTAAAAAAAGAGATTGGAATAGGAAAAAAATTTCTGTTTTTAGGTAGGATTGATGGAGCAAGACTGTTTGAACTGCCTCGCGAGATAGAGCTTCTCTATAAGACTCATGGTTTTTCTGATACGAGAGTTGACCTGGGTTTTAGTAACAAGGGAAATAAGGTTAATGCTTTCTACTACATTGAGGAAGGTGGCCAGGAGAAAATTGAACACATATCTTTTGAAGGCATAAATCTTTTCAGCCAGAAGACTCTTCTGGAGGAAATAAGCAGTTTTCAAAATGGGCCATTCTTCCAGCCAAACATCCAGAAAGACATAGAGAAGCTGGACAGATTTTATTTGAACCAGGGGGTCAGAGGAACGAAAATAAGGGCAAGGGTTGAGGTCATAGGTGAGTCTCTTTTTTCTGTCGTTTTTCAAATCAGCGAAGGAACAAAAGTTGAGATCGAGAAGATTGCGATTACAGGGAATAAAGTTACCAAGAGAAACACTATCCTCAGAGAGCTCAGGATAAAAGAGGGTGAGTTTGCTTTTTATGAGAAAATACGCGAATCAAAAAGAAGGCTTGAGAGGCTTGGTATTTTTACAGAAGTTAAGATTGAGGAGATCCCTCTTTCTCCGGAGAGAGAGAACCTTGTCATCAGTGTCAGGGAAGGTGCGAGAAATTATGCTGGATTGGGCATAGGATTAGAAACCGAGAATGAACCTCAAAACCTTGCAATCTGGAATAATGTGATAAGACTCAGAGGAACCGCCGAGTTTATCAGAGGGAACATTTTAGGGAGAGCGGCACAACTCAGCCTTGTAGGTCAGATCAGCCTTAAAGAGAGGAGAAGTGTTTTTTCCTGGGAAGAGCCTTATTTTTTTGGGCTCCCTTTGCAGACTTACTTGAATGCCTGGTTAGAACGGGAGCAGCGTACGAGCTATAGTTTTGACAGGCAAGGTGTCAGTTTGACTGCGATTAAGTCTTTTTCAAAGGAACTTACGTTTCTGACGACTTTGAGATGGGTGAGAACAACTCTTTTTGACCTTGAGATAGAACCGAGTGAAGTTGACCGTCAGCATCAGCCGTTTTCTGCTACTTCTATTTCTGGGAGTTTCATCTGGGATAAGAGGGATGATCCCTTTAATCCTGAGAAGGGATATTTTTTGAGTTTAGCTATGGAGAGAGCCTATCCTCTTTTTATGTCTGAATCAAAGTTTTTTAAAAGCTTCCTCAAGTATCAGCATTTTATTCCCGTAGTCCCTGGCATTACTTTCAGTTTGACTTCTCGTCTCGGTATGGGAGAAGGCGATATGCCAATCCACGAGAGGTTTTTTGCCGGGGGGAGCAACTCTTTCCGCGGAGCTAGGTTCGATGAGTTGGGTCCAAAAGACTATACATCATTTAAGCCAATTGGAGGAAAAGCCCTTGTCCTGCTTAACTTTGAGCTGACGTTTCCTCTACTTTCCGCACTTAAAGATTTTTCAGGAGTACTATTCTACGATAAAGGATCAATTTTCGAAGAAACGGAGGATTATAACTTAGCCGGCCTTGAAGATGCTTTAGGGTTTGGAATCCGGTATCGCACTCCATTGGGCCCTGTGCGATTGGAGCTCGGCTGGAATTTTGATGCCCCTAAAGAAGAAAGAAAGGTTTTGGCTTTTATTAGTATCGGAAATGTCTTCTAGACTGTTGTTCGGCTTTCGCACTTTAGCTTTTTCTCACCGGATAGTTATTGGCTTTCTGCTTGGCGTTTCCTGCCTTGCCGTTACTTTGTTTTGTTCTCAAGAAACAATAGACTACATTGTTGCTGTGGTCAATGATAAGATCATAACATTGACAGAGTTAAGAGTTGCAGAAGCATTCGGTCTACACGAAGAAGAAATCAAGGAAAAAGGGGGAAACCTTCGTCACTTGATCTTGGAAAAGTTAATTGACCACGAATTAGTCATTCAATTAGCCAGCGAAAGTGTATCTGTCCATGAAGAAGAATTGGATTCTTTTTTCAAAGAGGTTGAAGAGAGGGTTGGTTCTGTTATGCTCCGGAAAGTGCTGGCAGAGTTTGGCATGAATCAGGATGATCTAAAGGTGCATCTTCGAAAAAAGCTGCTTTATCAAAAAACCATGTCGCAAAAATTTAGCCAGAGTGCAACTGTGAGCTTAAAAGAAATTGAAGAATACTATGGTCAGACATATGTGCCTTCTCAAAAGGAGAAAGGAGTGCAGCCAAAACCGATGGTGGATGTTCTCAGCGAGATAGAATTGAGCATCAAACAGGAGAGGATTGAAAAGCAAGTTGAAGATTGGTTAGAGAACCTCAGGAAACAGGCAGAGATTCAGGTAAATCCGATACGGATCTGATTAAGCTGAATTATTCATAAAAAATCTGGTGAATAATCCAGGTTAGTTCGCAGGAGCTTGATTTATCCGCAAAGGCTTGATTCAGATGTAGGGGCTTGATTCGTCAAGTCCACCTGCAGCGTGAGATGAAAGAAAATGTCATTGCGAGGAATGAAATGACGAAGCAATCCCACAATAAATATGTTAATCCTTTAGGGAGTTAAAATGAACCGGATAGCCTTTTTATTTCCTGGACAGGGTTCACAGACAGTAGGCATGGGAAAAGATTTTTACAATAATTTTCCTTTAGCCCAGGAAATATTCCATAGGGCGGATGATACTCTTGGTTTTAAAATTTCCGAGCTTTGCTTTGAGGGACCAGATGAGAAGCTTCGAATGACACAGAATACTCAGCCTGCGCTCCTCGCTGTCAGTTATATTGCCTATAAACTTCTGGAAAGAGAACCTGGAATAGCGGCTGGCCACAGCCTCGGGGAATATTCAGCCTTGGTAGCTGCTGATTCTTTAAAATTTGAGGATGCTCTCCGTCTCGTTCATAAGAGAGGGAGGTACATGCAGGAAGCAGTACCCCTCCCGGTTGGAGCTATGGCTGCTGTCTTAGGTGTCGGTTACGAAGATGTGAAGGGCGCTTTAGCAGAGGTCAGGAAGGGAGTAGTCGAGATAGCAAATTGGAATAGCCAGGAGCAGATCGTGATTTCTGGGCACAAAGAAGCTGTCGAAGAGGCTATTTCCATCATAAATCCGCCTCGGTCTGTTATCCTGCCAGTCAGTGCACCCTTTCATTGTCAGCTTATGAAAAGTGCGGAGGAGAAGCTTTCCAGTGATTTAGACCAAGTGGAGTTTAAAAATTTGAAGTTTCCAATAGTTACCAATGTGGATGCGCAGGTCATCCAAAAAGGAGATGAAGCAAGGGATGCCTTGAAAAGGCAGGTCAGTCGACCAGTTCTCTGGTATAAATCCATGGAGACGTTATCAAATGAAGAGGCAGATTTATTTGTCGAATTGGGGCCGGGAAAGGTCTTATCGGGATTGATAAGAAGAACCAGCCGGACATGGTCTTCACCAGCAACTGTGCTGAATGTAGAGGATTCAATAACTTTGGGGAATACCAGGGAATTTCTATCAGGACTTCTTTGACAGGACAGCAGGACGAAATTTTATATAATATTCTGCAGCAGAAATGATAGCTATTGCGATAACAAGCCAGAGTCCAACTTGAGAAAGAAAATAGAATTGTCCCAGAATTTTCTCTCCCAATATCAACAAAGATATGGTGATTATTTCTAAGATCATTTTGTTTTTACCGAGCCGAGAGGCGGGTATGTTGATTCCTTTAGAGGAAGCAATTGCTCTAAAGCCTGTCACTGCAATTTCTCTTCCAATGATAATAATGACAATCCAAGCGGACACAGCTCCCAATTCTACAAGACAGATGAAGGCAGCAGTTACCAACAATTTATCCGCAATGGGATCTAAAAGCTGACCGAGAACACTTGTCTGTTTTTTTCTTCTTGCAATTAATCCATCCAGCGTATCCGTCAGAGCTGCCAGTAAAAAAATGGCGAGAGAAACAAGCTCTTTTCCGTCAAATTGAGAAAGAAGAACTACGATTAATATTGGGATGGAAAGTATTCTCAGGCCAGTAAGGGAATTGGGGATATTCATTTTTAAAAGATATACAATAGCTTCTTTTGAATGTCAAATAAATAATAGTAGAAATGGTAGAAATGGGGTCAGGTCTTGTTTTTTGCTTTGTCAAAAAGACAAAATTAGGATTAAAAGCCAAAAAACAAGACCTGACCCCAACCTACTTTGGGGAACGTTCCCATGCATTTTGCTTGAAAAATCGAGTGTCTCTAAGTATAGTTGGTTGAGGAAATGGCAGGAAACAATTCAGTAACTCCGATGATGGAGCAGTACTTCCGGATTAAAAAGAATCATCAGGATGCTCTCTTGTTTTTCCGCCTGGGCGATTTCTACGAGTTATTCTATGAAGATGCTAAGATTGCTTCTTCCATAATGGAAGTCGCTCTGACTTCCCGCCAGAAAGTTCCGATGTGTGGTATCCCCTATCATGCGGCCGAATCCTATCTGGTGAAACTTCTCAGGCGAGGTTTTAAAGTCGCCATCTGTGAGCAGGTGGGGGATCCAAAGCTGGCTGAAAAAATCGTTAAAAGAGATGTTGTCAAGGTTCTAACTCCAGGGACTGCTGTTGAATTAGACCTGGAAGGCGCAAAGGAAAATACATATATTGCGAGCCTGTATCTAAAGGATGAAGGATGGGGATTGGCTCTTATTGATCTGGCGTCTGGACAGATGAAGACCGCTCAAAACGATCCTCAGATGAGGAGGAGTCCGGCAGATGAACTCTTCAGGATGTCTCCTAAAGAGATCATTTTTCCAGAGGGAGAAAAAAAGAAAGTCATGGAGGTCTTATCCAGAAATAACATGACTTCTGTGGTTAACAGCCCTCTAGAAGATTGGGCTTTTGACATTTCACAGGCAACGAATTCTTTAATGGACCATTTTCACGTAAAATCTCTGGCAGGTTTTGATCTTGCCGACAAAGACCTTGCTGTCTCAGCAGCCGGAGCCCTACTTTTTTATCTTAAAAAGGTTAGGAAGGATTCTCTATCCCTGATTCATAAAGTTACTTTCCTCCAGTCAAGTCAGCAGATGGTTCTAGACGCTACGGCAATAAAAAACTTGGAGCTTGTCAGGAATCTGCGGGACGGCCGTCTGAAGGATTCATTGCTGGATTATATCGACCTGACTGTGACTTCAATGGGGGGAAGGCTTCTAAGAGGCTGGCTTCTTCACCCTCTTCTTGACTGCTTACAAATTGAGGGCAGATTGGATGCGGTGGAAGAGTTTCTCAGTCATACAATCGAGAGACAGGAATTGAGAGAAAGCTTGAAAGGAATATTTGATTTGGAGCGCCTGACAGGAAAAGTTTCTCTGGCTGTTGCCCATCCCAAAGATCTTGTATCTTTGAAGATATCTCTTATGCCTCTTCCTCAGATTCAATCCTTGATTGAGCCCTTTTCCACCGAGGAGGTAAAGGAAATTTATGATCGTTGGGATAACGCTCAGGATGTTGTTGATATAATAGACAAGGCGGTTCTGGATGAGCCGGCCTTTTTGCTCACGGAGGGCGGGATTATAAAAGATGGCTACAATGCAGAGCTTGATGATCTAAGAGAGGTGAGCCGGTCCGGGAAAACATTTATCACTCGCCTCGAGAAAGAAGAGAAAGACAGGACTGGAATCTCTTCTTTAAAGATCCGTTACAATAAGGTCTTTGGTTATTATATTGAAGTCACCAAGCCCAATTTGCCTCAGGTGCCCTCGGATTATATCAGGAAACAGACACTGCTAAATTCTGAGCGGTTCATAACTCCTGAACTTAAAGAATATGAAGAAAAAGTCCTTAATGCTGAAGAGCGAATTAAAGATTTGGAATACAATCTTTTTCTTGAGTTCAGGAAAAAAATTTCTGTTGAAACAACGCGCCTCCAAAAGATTGCTTCTAATATTGCCATTCTCGACGTTCTTTCCTCTCTGGCCGAGGTGTCCTCTTTACACAACTACCATCGGCCCAAGGTGAATGCGGAAGACAAGATAAAGATTATGGAAGGTCGGCATCCGGTCATCGAGATCACCAATGAAGAACCTTTCATTGCCAACGATACTTATCTGGATAGGGACGAAAACCAGATTTTAATTATCACCGGGCCAAATATGGGAGGAAAATCCACCTACTTGAGACAGGTTGCCTTAATCTGTATTCTGGCCCAGATGGGTTCCTTTGTCCCTGCCAGGGAAGCTGAGATCGGCGTTGTCGATCGCATTTTCACCCGCATCGGTGCTATGGATTTCTTAAGCATAGGACAATCGACTTTTATGGTCGAAATGCTGGAGACAGCGAATATTTTAAACAATGCCACAGAGAATAGCCTGATCTTACTGGACGAGATAGGACGAGGAACGAGCACTTTTGACGGACTCAGTATTGGCTGGGCTGTTGCGGAATATCTTCATGAAAGGGAAGAAATCAGGGCCAAAACATTGTTTGCGACTCACTACCATGAATTGACAGAGCTTGCTTTGACCATGAAAAGGATCAAAAATTACCATGTGTCTGTGAAAGAGCAAAAAGATGATATCATTTTCTTGCGGAAGATAATTCCTGGTCCTTCAGACCAAAGCTATGGTGTCCATGTGGCCAAACTGGCAGGGATACCTCGGGATGTAATTGATAGAGCCAAAGAAATTCTTTTTAATATGGAGAAGCAGGAGCTGGATGATTTAGGACTCCCCAGAATAGCTTATCGATCTCCGGAAAAAAGGGATAAGGCCCAATATCTTCTATTTGAGCAAGACAGAGAACAGGCGATTTTAGATGATATCAAGGAGGAAATAGAGAATATGGATGTCTCTTCGCTTACCCCATTGGAAGCGCTTAATTTTCTCAATGAGCTCAAGAAAAAAATCAAAAAATAGGCAGAAAACAAAATCAAAAATAGGGGGTCAGGTCTAACAAAAATAGGGGGTCAGGTCTTGTTTTTTGCCTCATGCCTCATGACCAAGAAGTTGTATTTTCATCTACTTTAGAATCGAAGAAGGAATCTGGCCTTGTTTCTTGTTAGATTTATATCTGGAGAATTTAAGGCAAAAAACAAGACCTGATCCCATTATATTAAAAGGAGGAATGATCAATATTTTTCTGCATCGTCTTCAAATTCACTTTCGTCTTTTTCCTCTTCGCCTTCGTAGGCTTCATCATATGAGCGTTCATCTTCATAAGGAGTTTCTCCCTCTTCTTCCTTTCGTTGTTCCAGGGCATTCTGGAATTCATCCTTAATTTCGTACCGTCTTAGGAAGTTCGAATCTGTGTCACTGTAATATAGCTCCAAGTAGTCCTCTCCTATTATACAGAAAACAGACATGCTGTGGCCTGATTGGAGGTTGCCAAGGGTTTCCACAACTTTTGCGGTTTTTTTAATGGCATCCAACGTTAACCAGTTTGAAACTTCAATTTCTTCCATTATTGGCTCCAAGAAAAAAATATCAGCTTTTAATAAATTGTCAAGAAAAAAAATTGGAAAAAAATAAAAAAGGAGCAAGGACGTCATGTCTTGACATATCAAGGTTTGAAGATTTAAATAAAGGAGGAGTGATAGATTAAAAGGAGAAATATGAATGAAGGAAGCAGTAAAGAAGGCAGTCGAGGAAATCAGGCCTCATCTCCAGGCTGATGGAGGAGATGTGGAGTTTGTTGATGTGACTGAAGACGGGGTAGTTAAAGTTCGTCTTTTGGGTGCCTGTGAAGGCTGCCCCATGAGACAGATGACTTTAACCCAGGGAATTACCAATTTTTTAAAAAAGAAAGTACCCGAGGTTACAAAAGTCGAAGCTGTTTAGATATATATTTTTTGGATCAGGCTTGCAAAACTTGCATTTTCAGATTTTTGGTCATGCATTGCCATTGGGAAGAAAAAATTTTCTGCCTTTGACTGTCAAATCTTTCCTCATGATAAAGGCCTATCCCCAAAAAAAATGCAAGTTTTGCAAGCCTGACCCCAATATGTATCATGATTCAAGAACCGACCCCAATTTCTTTCTAATATCATAAGTCTTGCAAAAATCGACAGGAAATTTAAGAATATAATAGACAAAGAAAAAACATGAAGGAGGATAAGGTGAAGAAAGGAAAGATGTTTTTTTCTCTTGTCGTTTTTATCGCCTTGCTTGGCTCTCGAGCCCTAGCCAATGGTTTGAACCTAAACAGCCTTGGTACAAAAGCCTTGACCATGGGCGGGGCCTTTGTTGGATTAGCAGACGATTTTAGCGCCCTTTACTGGAATCCTGCGGGGATGGCTCAGTTCAATAAGAAGTATTTTGGATTCTACGGTACAGATATTATTCCTTCTGGTACCTATCAGTTTGGCTTGGTCGATGCCAAAACAGAAACCAAGCATTATATTGCAGGAATGGCTGCCTATTTTCACCCAGTAAGCGAGAATGTTGTGGCGGGAATAGGGGTTTATGTTCCTGCAGGACTTGGTGGCAATTGGGATGGTGCTGATTTTGCCTCGATAGCCAATAACAATCCAAATCTTGAGTGGAAAAGCAAGATCGGACTCATCACTATCGCTCCAGCACTTGCATTTAAGATTAACGAACAGTTTTCCATCGGAGTTGCCCTGAATATAAACTACGGAATATTCGATATCGCCATGCATGCTGGCTCTGCAGATACTCCTCTTGGAAAAATAGACCTCGGTCAGTATGAGGAAAGCATGAAGGGATGGGGATATGGCGCGACTTTTGGAGTTTTGGTCAAACCCAATGAAACATTCAGCATTGGCGCAACTTTTCGGACACCCTGTAAAGTCAAGTTTAGCGGGGATGCAACCATGTCAAATTTAAGTTTGCTAGGATTGACGCCCACTTCAGACCTTGAGAGAGAAATCACCTGGCCGATGTGGCTTGCAGGTGGCGTAGCTTTTAAACCAATCCCTAATCTCACCTTAACTGGAGACCTTCAATGGACACAGTGGTCAAAGATCGAAGAGATAGAGGCAGATTACAAGGATATTACCTGGCAGATTTTGATGGCAGCAAGCGGCGATGACATAATGGCGATGTACTGGGAAGATAAAGTGCAAATCAGGTTCGGAGCCGAATACAGGATAAATACAATCGCGATTCGCGGTGGGTATTACTTGGATCCTTCTCCTGCTCCTGATGAAACCATGAATGTCCTACTTCCTAATTACGACTTCAACGTATTTACTCTTGGTCTTGGATACGAGCTCAATGGCCTTCAAATTGATTTAGGCATTGAATACCTGATAGGAAAAGAAAGAAGTACTCCCTACGAAGTTGTCCCCCTTTTCTTTCCTCCTTTTATCGAAATTCAGACTGAGTACGGAACTGCAATGCCCGGCACATACAAAATGAACATCATTGTTCCCAATGTCTCCATAAGCTATAAGTTCTAGGAGAAGGAATAAAGAAATGAGCATTTTTTTTAGGAAAAAAAAGGAATAATTACGGATTAAATAAAATGGTCTCTATTCGAAAAGCAGTCATTCCAGCAGCAGGCTTTGGAACGCGGTTTCTCCCTGCTACCAAATCCCAGCCCAAGGAGATGCTGGCCGTTGTGGATAAACCTCTTATCCAGTACTCTGTGGAAGAGGCTGTCCAGTCAGGGATTGAGAGCATCGGGATCATAACAAGTAGGGGGAAATCCTCCATGGAGGATTATTTTGACAGAAGTCCAGAGTTAGAACAGTTTCTGGATGAGAAGGGCAAGCTCGACTTTCTGGAGGAAATTAAGAGAATATCCAGTCTTGCTGAATTTTGCTGGATCCGCCAGAAAGAGGCTCTTGGACTGGGACATGCCATTTTGATGAGCGAGAGTTATATAGGGCGTGATCCCTTTGCCGTCCTCCTTCCTGATGATATATTTGACTGTCCCACACCCTGTATAAGACAGCTTATCGATGCGTTTTCTGAGCTCAAGTCTTCGGTTATTGTCCTCGGGCGGGTAGATGAGGAAGGGATGAAAAAATATGGAATCATCAAACCAAAGAAAATTTCAGAGCGCGTATTTCAGGTTGAAGACATGATTGAAAAGCCTGGTCCGGAGAAAGCCTTTTCAGACCTGGGTATTCTCGGCCGGTATGTTTTTACGCCCGAGATATTCGAAGCAATAAGAGAGACTGCTTCCGATAAAAAAGGCGAGATTCAGATCACAGATGCCATCAAACTCTTGCTGGAGAAACAGCCTGTGTATGGGTATCTTTTTGAGGGAAAGCGTTACGACGTTGGAGATAAGCTGGGATTTATCGAAGCTACCATCGAGCTCGCCCTGAAAAGGCCGGAGTTCAGAGAAAAGCTCAGGGATTATCTGAAATCTCTTTAACCTGAATTATTCATAAAAAATGCCGATACCATTACTCACTTTCAATGATATCTGCTTATTAGCATGATCTATCACAAGATCAAGAGAATCGCTTTTCTTGTTAGATTCTCTCTCAATTATAATCGGCATTTTTTCCCTCAGGGTGAGCCGATCTCACCGCAT
>Ga0114920_10000637_pt1 | contig 15326 bp, 11 predicted proteins | sample ChitaG_FD_88683 | JGI IMG/M metagenome (GOLD analysis project Ga0114920, IMG submission 88683) | Deep subsurface microbial communities from South Pacific Ocean to uncover new lineages of life (NeLLi) - Chile_00310 metaG | ecosystem: Environmental > Aquatic > Marine > Oceanic > Sediment ... | reverse complement strand
GATGCCTGGGGACAATGTGAATTTAGAGATAGGGTTGATAGCGGATGTAGCGATGGAGAAGGGATTGCGGTTTGCGATTCGGGAAGGAGGACGCACGGTAGGAGCGGGTACGGTTACGGATATTTTGGAATAAAAAAAATGTCATTGAGAGGAAAATAATCCTCACGAAAGATTTTTGGGAAGTAAGATGAGAGAAATTGTTACTCTACAGTGCTCAGCATGTAAACGAAGGAATTACACCACAACAAGGAATAAGAAAAGTCAAACGAACAAGATTGAGTTGAAGAAATTTTGTAAATTCTGCCGAAAACATACGTTACATAAGGAGGTAAGATAGGCGCCAGAGACACATTGAAAGTAATGTCTTAGGGCGTTAAATCTTTATACGAAGGTGGCAGAAAAACCGGCGGGATTGATAAGTGAAACAAAACCTATAGGAGGTGAGAAAACTAAAAAATAGGTGAGTAGCTCAACTGGCTAGAGCATCGGTCTCCAAAACCGGAGGTTGCGGGTTCGAGTCCTGCCTCACCTGCTTTCTCAAATAAATAGATAGGATTAAGATCAAACTTTTCCTTTCTTAATTTTCTTAGTTTTGAAGGATTCTTTGAAATATTGTTGAGAGTAATTCAAGCTTATTAGATGCAAGGATGATGAATGAGTCAAAAAAAGAGATGGTATAAGCGCTTTTTTTCGTTTTTAAAAGAGGTCAAAGCCGAGTTAAAAAAGGTTACATGGCCTTCCAAAAACGAAGTATATGCTACTACTGCAGTGGTAATCATAGCTGCTCTTTTTTCTGGATTCTATCTTTTTTTTATGGATATCATTTTTTCTTGGGTGATTTCTCACATCAAATCTTTGTTTGCATAAATTGAGTTATAAAATGGCAAAAAATTGGTATGTCGTTCATACTTATTCAGGTTTTGAAAAATTTGTGGCTGAGTCTATCCACCAAAGAGCTGTTGAGATGAATATTGAAGACCAGATTGGTCAGATCATCATCCCCACTGAAGGTGTTGTCGAAATCAAAGGAGGAAAAAAGGTCGTTTCCACAAAGAGATCTTATCCAGGTTATATCTTGATCGAGATGGAAATGAATGATGAGAATTGGTTGACCGTTCGCGAAACGCCCAAAGTCACTGGTTTTGTCGGTTCTGGAAAACGACCTTCGCCATTGAGGAAAGAAGAAGTCAATCAGATAGTGGAACATATGGAAACTACTTCTGAAAAACCAAAGCCAAAGCATTCTTTCGAGAAAGGAGAGGCGGTCCGGATCATTGATGGGCCTTTCTTCAATTTCAATGGAATAGTTGAAGAAGTGAATCATGAAAAAAACACTTTAAAAGTATTGGTTACGATTTTTGGTCGATCGACTCCAGTTGAACTGGAATTTTTACAGGTGGAGAAAATTTAGGAGGGAAAATGCCTAAAGAGGTTGTTGGAACCATTAAGCTCCAAATTGAAGCCGGCCAGGCCAGCCCAGCGCCTCCTGTTGGTCCTGCCCTTGGTCAACATAATGTCGCCATCATGGATTTTGTGCGTCAATTCAATGATAAGACGCGCCAGATGGAAGAGGGGACTGTAGTCCCTGTGATCATCACTGTTTTCAGGGATAGGAGTTTCACTTTTATTCTAAAAACTCCTCCTGCTTCCTATCTTTTGAAGAAGGCAGCGGGTATTGCAAAAGGCTCCGGAGAGCCTAATAAAGAGAAGGTCGGCCAAGTGACAGAAAAACAGGTTGAAGAAATCGCCAAGATGAAGATGCCTGATTTGAATGCTTATACGCTTGAAGCTGCAAAGAAAATTGTCGAAGGTACTGCAAAAAATATGGGATTGGAGATTACGAGTGGCTAAAAGAGGAAAAAAATATATCAAAGCTAGTGAACAAAAGGATAAAGAGGAGTATTCCCTGGAGGAAGCTGTAAGCCTTGTCAAGAAGATCAGCTTCACCAAGTTTGAGGAGTCTGTAGATATCTCTCTTCGTTTAGGAGTAGATCCTAAACATTCTGAACAAATGGTTAGGGGTATAGTGGTCCTCCCTCACGGTACAGGAAAGAAAAAGAAAATATGCGTCATTGCTTCAGGAGAAAAAGTCAAAGAGGCTGAGGAAGCCGGTGCTGATCATGTTGGTGGCGATGAAATAATTGATAAAATATCTAAAGGATGGATTGATTTTGATGTAGTGATAGCAACTCCCGATGTTATGAGGAATGTGGGCAAATTGGGCCGTATGCTTGGCGCGAAGGGACTCATGCCCAATTCAAAATCAGGAACAGTGACTTTTGATATCAAGAGAGCCGTGGATGAGATCAAATCCGGCCGGGTGGAATTCAGAGTGGATAAAACAGCCATTATCCATTCTCCTGTCGGGAAGATATCTTTTCCTGACGAGAAACTTATAGAAAATATAAATTTTTTTCTCCAGGCAGTCGTTCAAGCGAAACCCGCCGCGGCAAAAGGCAAATACATAAAAAGCCTTTTTATTTCATCTACCATGGGGCCTTCCATCAGGCTTTCAGAAGTAGTATTAGAAAAATAGGAGAGAAGAAAAGGTGAAAAGAGAGGATAAAGAGAGTCAGGTCAAAGAATTAAGCGAGGCCTTTGAGAGTCACGATACATTTTATTTGCTGGATTTCATAAATATGCATGTTTCCCAATCCGTGCAGCTGAGGAGACGGTTACGAGATCAATCATACACTTTCAGAGTTATAAAAAATCGACTTGCCCTCAGAGCCTTAAGCGAGGATTTTCCTGACGATTTGAAGGGATTTTTCCAAGGCCCAACAGCAATCGCTTTTGCTCCTCAAGATCCTATAGGCTTAGCACGGATGCTGAAAGATTTTTCCATTGAACACAAAGTTCTATCCGTCAAAGGAGGCATGTTTGAGGGGCAATTTATTCCTGCTCAAAGATTCGAGGAAATTGCCAATCTGACATCAAGAGAGGATTTATTAGCCAAACTTGGCTTTTTAATGTCATATCCATTGACAAAGTTATTAAGGACTTGGCAAGCCCCTGTAGATAGTTTAGGCAGGTTGTTGAGTCAATTAAAAACAAAAAAATAGCGTTGGAGGTAAAAATGCCCAAAGCACAAACAAAAGAAGCTAAAGCTAATGAGACCCCTAAGGGAAAAAAAGAGAAAACAAAGTTAACAAAGGAGCAATTTTTTGATCACTTGGATAGCTTGACCATTTTAGAGCTTGCTGATTATATCAAGGAATTTGAGGAGAGGTATGGTGTAAGTGCAGCTGCTGCTCCCGTGGCCATGGCAGCTCCTGGTGCTGCAGCTCTTCAGGCAGAAGCCCAAGCAGCAGAAGAAAAAACAGAATTCACTATCGTCTTAATAAGCATAGGCGATAAGAAGATCAATGTTATTAAAACCGTGAGAGAAGTAACAAATCTGGGCTTGAAAGAGGCCAAGGATTTGGTGGATAGTGCCCCTAAACCTGTTAAAGAGGGGATCTCCAAAGAGGAAGCTGAAGAGATAAAAGCAAAATTTGAAGAAGTGGGTGCAACCGTAGAATTACAATAAACAAAGATCGCCACCCTGTGCTCGCGATGGCAATTTTATCCTAGCACAGGTTACATATATAATAAAAAAAAACTGAGGGTATTAACATGGCTAAATCAGAAAATATTTATCGAGAAAGAGTCAATTTTTCGAAGATTAAAACTGTCTTTCCTATGCCAGACCTACTCGCTATCCAGAAACAATCCTATGCTGAGTTTCTCCAAATGGAGCTATTGCCGGATGAGAGGAAGGATGTCGGATTGCAGGCTGCCTTTAGAGATGTTTTTCCAGTTTCGGATTTTAAAGAAACCACGCAATTAGACTTCATCAGCTATTCTATCGGCAATTGGGAGTGCAAATGTGGACGTCTGAAAGGTGTTGAGAATTCAAGACGTCGATGTGATGAGTGTGGAACGCTTCTGCCTTCTGATGTTGAACTGCCTGAGAAAGAAATCTGCCCTTATTGCGGGTCCATGAAGAGAATAGATATTCCGCTATGTGACCATTGCGGAGATAGGGTTGAGCTGAAAATGAAATACAGTCCCAACGAGTGTCTGCAGAAGAGCTACACATATGCGGTTCCGTTAAGGCTTAAAGTTAGATTAATCTGCTGGGAAAAGAATCCTGCTACAAAAGCCAAAAGGTTGAAGCATATCAAGGAACAGGAAGTCTACTTTGGCGATATTCCTTTGATGACTCATAAAGGAACGTTTATTTTTAACGGGATTGAAAGGGTTGTCGTCAGTCAGCTTCAGAGATCTCCAGGAGTCTTTTTCAGACAGGGGGAAGGCAAGGGCTTTTATATTGCTAAGATAATACCTTACCGAGGAGCATGGGTTGAGTTTGAGTATGACGCCAAGAATATCCTCTCTGTTCGTTTAGACAGAAAAAAGAAATTTTTAGCAACAGTTTTCTTGAGAGCTCTAGGCTTTGGGTCAGATGAGGAAATCCTGCGCCTTTTTTATACTCCCTATAAGATATTCCCTAAGGGTAAAAAGCTTTACTGGGAACTTACAGAAAACCTTATCGGGAAGACTGTTAGCGAGGATATCGTCGATCCTGCCTCCAAGAAAACCGTGGTCAATGCTCGAAAAAAGATCAAAAAAGAACTATTAGAGAATCTAAAAAAACTCAAAATCAATAAAATTCCTTTGATGAACGATGAATTTAAAGAGGCATATTTTCTTTCCTCCATTAACGATGAATTTAAAGCCAATAATGAAATTGATGTGTCAAAGCTCGACCAGCTCAATGCGCTCAAAGATCCGTTTGAGATATTTTTTCCAGAGAAGGATAAGATCGGCAGCATCATCGTTAACACAGTAAGAAAGGATTTGAATATAGACTCCAACCAAGCCTTAGCTGAAATCTACAGAAAACTGCGGCCTGGTGAGCCTCATACTATGGAAAGTGCTCATAATCTGTTTCGCAATCTCTTCTTCAACTCTCAACGGTATAATTTTTCCCGCATCGGCCGCCTGAAGATGAATATCAAGTTAGACCTGAACAGCTCCCTGGAGGAAAAAACCCTATCTCCTTTAGATTTTGTCGAGGTGATTAAATATTTACTCAAGCTGCGTCGCGGAGAAGGCCTTGTCGACGATATCGACCACCTGGGGAACCGCCGAGTTCGTTCCGTGGGAGAGCTTGTGGAAAATGCTTTCCGGATCGGATTAACTCGCATGGAGAGAACGATTAAAGAGAAAATGACTATTGCCACAGATCTAGCCTCGGCCATGCCTCAAGATCTTCTCAATTCCAAACCTGTGATTGCGGCCTTGAAAGAATTTTTCGGAAGCTCCCAGCTTTCTCAATTCATGGACCAGATAAATAGTCTTGCTGAAGTTACGCATAAAAGGCGATTGAGCGCTTTGGGGCCTGGAGGGCTGAGTCGAGAGAGAGCAGGTTTTGAAGTGAGAGATATTCAGGCCTCCCACTACGGCCGAATTTGTCCGATTGAAACTCCAGAAGGTCCTAATATAGGTCTAATTTCTTCTTTAAGTTGTTATGCGCGAGTGAATGACTTTGGATTTGTAGAGACTCCTTACAGAAAGGTCAAAAACGGAAGAGTAGTCGATTATGTGAAAATCCTCCACCCTGGACAGAGTTCCTATAAAGTTGGAGATGTAATCGAAAAAGATGAACTTCTGAAGAAGATAAGAAAGCTCGAGAAGGGAAATGCAAAGCAATTGCCAGTGGTAGTGCCCCACTGTTTTTACCTGACTGCATGGGAAGAGGAAAAGCACAATATTGCCCAAGCCAATGCTCCGTTTGATGATAAAGGGAATTTTATTGATGATATCATAAGCGCAAGGCAGGCTGGTAATTTTAAGCTTTTGCAGAAAGACCAAATTGACTATATCGATGTTTCTCCCAAACAGCTTGTTTCCCTCTCTGCTTGTTTGATTCCCTTTTTGGAACATGATGATGCTAACCGTGCTCTTATGGGATCAAACATGCAGAGACAGGCTGTTCCTCTTCTCAGATCAGAGGCACCCCTGGTTGGAACGGGGATGGAATACCTCGTAGCCAAAGGATCAGGTGACGTGATAACCTGCAAGCGGGCGGGAGTTGTAGAGTTTGTCGATGCAGAAAGAATCTTGATTCGCGTGGATGAGAGAAAAAATGCCAAGGAGTATGAGGTAGGAACAGACCTTTACCTTTTGACCAAATTCTTGAGAACAAACCAGAATACAAGTGTAAATCATAGGCCTATTATCAGGAAGGGTGATAGGGTGGAGAAAGACCAAATCATTGCTGATAGTTCTTGTACAGACATGGGTGAATTATCTCTTGGCCGGAATATTTTATGTGCATTCATGCCTTGGAGAGGCTATAACTTTGAGGATGCTATCATTGTTAGTGAGAAATTAATTAAAGATGATATCTTTACTTCTATACATATTGTCGAAGAGACCATCGAAGCCCGGGATACGAAATTAGGGCCGGAGGAAATCACCCAAGATATTCCTAATGTAGCCGAAAATCTTCTTCGCAATCTAGACGAAAATGGAATAGTGCGAATCGGAGCTCAAGTGAAATCTGGAGATATTTTGGTTGGTAAAGTAGCGCCGAAGGGCGAAACCCAGCTATCCCCAGAAGAAAAACTTCTCAAAGCAATATTTGGCGAGAAAGCTCTGGATGTCAAGGATGCTTCTCTGTATTGTTCCCCAGGAATAGAGGGAACAGTCATTGATGTTAAGATTTTCTCCCGGCGGGGAATTGAAAAGAGCGCCCGAGGCAAGGCGATCGAGAAGGACGAAATAGTCAAGATGAGGAGAAATCTGGATGATGAGATTAGCATACTTGAAGGAGAGAAATATCGAAAAATGCAAAGTCTCCTCAAGGGAGTAACTATCCAGAAAGATCAAAAGCTTTCTGGTCAAGTCCTGAAGAAAGGGACTAAACTCGATGAGAAAATCTTCGATAAACTGAAACCTGAGGATGTTTTGGAAATAAAGCTCAAGGAGAATGCGAAACAAGAAGAAAAAATAAAGGATATTGAAAGGAAGGTAAAACGACAAATAGATGCGCTCAAATCCATTTTCAAAGAAAAAGTGGATAATCTCAGAAAAGGGGATGAGTTAGCACCAGGAGTGATTCAGTCTATTAAAGTATATATTGCTATGAAGAGAAAGCTTTCAGTGGGGGATAAAGTCTCAGGTCGGCACGGCAACAAAGGCATCATCGCAAAAATAGTTCCGGAAGAAGATATGCCTCGTTTGCCAGATGGAACTCCTGTTGAGATTGTTCTAAATCCCCTCGGAGTACCATCCAGGATGAATGTCGGTCAGATTTTGGAAACCCATTTGGGTTGGGCAGCAAAGAAACTCGGAATCTGGATCGCCACACCTGTATTCGATGGGATTTCTGAGAAGGAAATCAAAAGCCTCCTGGATGAGGCAGGACTGCCTTTATCAGGGAAGATTCCCCTTTATGATGGTATTAGTGGGGAGCTATTAGATATGGAAGTAACCGTAGGTTATATTTACACAATGAAGCTTTACCATCTTGTCGATGATAAGATTCATGCCCGCTCCACTGGACCCTATTCTCTTATAACCCAGCAACCGCTGGGAGGGAAAGCTCAATTCGGGGGACAGCGGTTTGGAGAAATGGAGGTTTGGGCGTTGGAAGCTTATGGAGCGGCTTATACGCTTCAGGAACTTTTAACAGCTAAATCCGATGATGTGGAAGGGAGAGCTAGAATCTATGAATCTATTGTTAAAGGTGATCTTGACTTTTCTCCCGGACTACCTGAATCAGTGAACGTTCTTATTCGTGAGCTTCAGAGTCTTTGTTTAAATGTTGAATTAGAAAAAGATAAAAAGGAAGAGATTTTGCCATGGGGAATTGATGTTCCTCAAATCCTAAAAGGGGACGAATGATGGAAACAAGGCATTCATTAGCGGGAAGATCAAAAGTTGATTTTGATAGGGTTAGAATAAGCATCGCCTCTCCTGAGAAGATAAAATCCTGGTCCTGGGGAGAGGTAACAAAACCTGAGACCATCAATTACAGGACATTCAAGCCTGAGAAAGATGGGCTCTTTTGTGCGAAGATATTCGGCCCCATAAATGATTACGAATGCCTTTGTGGAAAATACAAAAGGATGAAATACAGAGGAATCATCTGTGAGAGATGCGGAGTTGAAGTTACTAAGGCTAAAGTCCGTCGAGAACGAATGGGGCATATTCTGTTGGCTTCGCCAGTGGCCCACATCTGGTTCTTCAAGAGTACTCCCAGTCGGATTGGCCTTGTCTTAGATTTTACCATCAAAGATTTGGAAAAAGTCCTTTATTTCGAATCCTACATCGTGATTAACCCTGGAGATACTCCTCTGCAAGAGAAACAGCTTCTTAGTGAAGAGGAGCACAAGGAAGCCCAGGAGAAATATGGAGATAAATTTGAGGCTTCTATAGGAGCTGAAGCTATCAAGAAGCTCCTTGACAGCATAGATATCAATAAAGAAGCAGATCGCTTGAAGAAGTTGATGAAAACGGAGACCTCCCAGCAGAGAAAACTGCGCCATGCCAAAAGATTAAGAGTTTTCAAGGCCCTCAAGAAATCTGGTAATCGTCCCGATTGGATGATTCTTACAATCATACCGGTTATCCCACCTGACTTGAGGCCCTTGGTTCGGTTGGATGGGGGACGTTTTGCCACCTCTGATTTAAATGATCTTTATAGGAGGGTTATAAATCGGAACAATCGATTGAAAAAATTGATCGAACTCAAAGCTCCCGAACTCATTATCCGCAACGAAAAGAGAATGCTTCAGGAAGCTGTTGATGCCCTCTTTGATAATGGAAAGAGAGGACGAGTTCATCTAGGGGCCAATCGGAGACCTCTGAAATCTTTAAGCGAAGCCTTGAGAGGAAAGCAAGGTAGATTTCGTCAAAATCTCCTTGGCAAACGGGTCGACTATTCAGGAAGGTCAGTTATCGTTGTCGGGCCAGAGCTCGAGTTGAATCAATGTGGGCTGCCGAAGAAGATGGCTTTAGAATTATTTAAACCTTTCATTTTCCATAAGTTAGAAAAAGAAGGCCTAGTGCCGAGTGTAAAGGTTGCCAGGGAATGGCATGAGCAGGAAAGACCTGAGGTTTGGGATTACTTGGAGGAGATTGTCAAAGAACATCCAATTTTGTTAAATCGTGCGCCTACTCTTCATCGCCTAGGAATTCAAGCTTTTGAACCTATTTTAGTAGAGGGGAAAGCAATCCAAATTCATCCTTTGGTTTGTGCCGCATTCAATGCAGATTTTGATGGTGACCAAATGGCTGTCCACATTCCTCTTTCTGCAGAGGCTCAGGTCGAGGCTCAGACATTGATGCTTTCCACGCAAAACATCCTCTCTCCAGCGCATGGCCGGCCTGTTGCTATCCCCAGCCAGGATATGGTGTTAGGCTGTTATTACCTTACTTTAGAAAAGAAGGGAAAAAAGGGAGAAGGAAGGATTTTCGGATCTGCAGATGATGTCCTCTTAGCTTTAGAAAATAAAGAGATTAGCCTTCATTCACCAATGAAACTGAGATTCGATGGGTCTTTCATGAATTTATCGATCTATTATGATGATCAAGCAGTGTTGTCCTGTCCTGTGACAGAGCTTCAAGGGGAACTTATTGAGACAACTCCTGGGCGAATCATAATAAATAACATTCTTCCTGAAGGGATTCCCTTTGTCAATGGCATCCTAAAGAAAAAAGGTATCGAGAATATAGTTTATTATAGCTACTTAAAGGTAGGTTTTGAGCCCACTGTTAAGCTGCTGGATAAGATGAAGGAAGTGGGGTTCAAGTATGCAACTCAAGCTGGATTCTCTCTGGGAATCGATGATTTTCTCATTCCCAAAGAAAAGTCCGAATTGGTGGAAAAGGCGCAGAAGGAAGTGCAGAAGATTGAAAAGCTATATCGAGAAGGAACAATCTCAGCTGGAGAACGGTTTAACCGCGTAGTCGAAATATGGGGAGAAGTCACAGATAAGGTTTCTGCTGCGATGATAGACGGGATGCGTAAGGTGAGCCTTGAAGGAAAGGAATTGAATTCTTTATTCGTCATGGCTGATTCAGGGTCAAGAGGAAACAAGCAACAGATACGCCAGTTAGCAGGGATGAGAGGTCTGATGAGTAAGCCTTCAGGTGAGATTATCGAGACTCCGATTATTTCCAACCTGAGAGAAGGTCTGAACGTCTTGCAATATTTTATTTCTACTCACGGAGCACGGAAGGGATTGGCAGATACAGCTTTAAAAACCGCTAATTCCGGCTATTTAACTCGAAAACTTGTTGATGTTGCCCAGGAGGCTATCATCGATGAACATGATTGCGGAACTCTAAAAGGAGTAAACGTTTCTGCTATTGTCGAGAATGGAGAGCTTATCGAGCCTTTTGAAGATAGAATCATTGGTCGAACCGCTATAGAAAGAGTTTTACATCCTGATACAAATGAGGTCCTTGTGGATGTGAATGAAGAGATCACCGAGGACATAATCCAGGAGTTTCAGAATTTGGGTATAGAGAAGATCAAAACCCGCTCCCTTTTAACCTGTGAGTCAAACAAGGGCGTCTGCCAGCTCTGCTACGGACGCAACATGTCCACTGGTTCTGCTGTCGAACTCGGAGAAGCAGTAGGAATAATTGCCGCGCAATCCATAGGAGAACCAGGTACCCAGCTGACGATGAGAACCTTCCACATAGGTGGAATTGCGATGAGAGGGGCCGAGAGGTCCAGATTAGAAGCAAAGAATGACGGAATTATCAGGTTCAACAACCTTAAATCTGTTATCAATAAAGAAGAGTCTTTAATCGTTGTCAACCGGAATGCAAACATTGTCGTTCTTGACCATCGGGGAAGAGAAATTGAGCACTATCAAGTCCCATACGGTGCAAAAATACTGGTAAAAGATGGAGAGGAGGTGAAAGCGAGACAGGAATTTGCCGAGTGGGATCCTTTCAACGTCTTTATCCTTACCGAAGAGACGGGAGTTGTTCGGTTTCGTGACGTTGTTCTCGGCATTTCCATGGAAGAAGTCCAGGACGAGTTTACAGGTTTAATCAGTGAGGTTATTATCGACTCGAAGGATGAAAAATTTCAGCCTCAGATAGAAATAATAAATCCGAGGAAAAAGGATGAAAAAGGCAAACCCGTAGTGCTCAAAAAGTATTTTCTCCCCTCTGGTGCGCATCTGGAAATTAAGGACAGTGATAAGGTTTATGCAGGAGATATTTTAGCGAAGATGCCTAGAGAAGTGGCTCGAACTAAAGATATTACTGGCGGTTTGCCTAGGGCAGAGGAACTCTTTGAAGCTCGAAGGCCTAAGGCGCCTGCGGTTATTTCAGAGATTGATGGAGCCGTGAGCTATGGAGGCCTAGTGAGAGGCCACAGGAAGTTGACTGTTCATAACGAACGAGGTGGAGAGAAGGAATATCTTATACCCAGAGGCGCCCACTTGAGTGTGGGCGAAACAGAGCGAGTGAAGGCAGGAACTCCCCTGATGGATGGCCCTGTAAATCCTCATGATATTTTGAAAGTTCTTGGCGAGAAGGAATTGGCAGAATATCTACTGCGGGAAATTCAGGCAGTCTACAGACTGCAGGGTGTTTCAATCCACGACAAGCATATTGAGATTATCATCCGTCAGATGCTGCGTTGGATAAAAGTGGAGGAAGCAGGAGATACGGAGTTTCTGGTGGATGAGCAGATCGATAAATTTGTTTTTCAGGAAGAAAATGAAAAGATCATCAAGAAAGGAGGAACCCCTGCAAAAGCCAGACCTCTCCTCCTTGGAATTACAAAGAGTGCTTTAAGCACGGATAGTTTCATATCCGCCGCTTCTTTCCAAGAGACAACGCGAGTCTTAACAGAGGCAAGTCTTTATGGAAAAGTAGACCATTTAAGGCGGCTCAAGGAAAATATTATTATGGGCAGGCTGATTCCTGCCGGAACGGGATACAGATACTATAATACCGTTGAATTGAGTGAAGAAAAAGAAGAGGAAGCTGAGAAAGATATGGACAGCCAGCTTCAAAGTAAGAATTTACTCTAACTGCTTTAAATAGCTTGACATAGCAAGTCGTTTTTGTTATTGTCCACACATTCATTCCGAGCGGATTTTCCTTCGGGGTGGATAAAAAATAATAGAAAGGAGCAGGTTCGTTGCCTACGGTTAGCCAGCTTATTAGAAAAGGTAGAAAAGCTAAAAAGTACAAAAGTAAATCTCCAGCTCTGGAAAGGTGCCCCCAGAAGAGGGGGGTATGTACTCGTGTTTTTACGACAACGCCGAAAAAGCCTAATTCAGCCATGAGAAAAGTGGCAAGAATTAGATTGACTAATAATATAGAAGTCACAGGATATATTCCTGGAATAGGACATAATCTTCAGGAACACTCAATCGTCCTTATTCGTGGAGGGCGAGTGAAAGATTTGCCCGGAGTGCGCTACCATGTCGTTCGTGGGTCTTTAGACTGTGAAGGAGTCGAGGATCGTATGAAAAGCAGGTCTAAATACGGCAGTAAGAAGCCTAAAGAAAGAAGGATTGCTGGATAGAGGAAAAATCCAATGCCCCGAAGAGGAACAGTAAAAAAGAGGAAGCTTGAACCTGATTCCTTCTATAATAGTACAATCATCTCTAGATTCATCAACACATGTATGAAAAAGGGAAAAAAGGGCCTGGCAGAGAAGATCGTTTATGGAGCAATGGAACAAGTAAAGCAAAAATCGAAGGAGGGTCCTCTGAAGATGTTCGAAAAAGCAGTGGAAAATGTGAGGCCATTGCTTGAGACAAAATCGAGAAGAGTTGGAGGAGCTACGTATCAGGTTCCTATAGAAGTTCCATTGCATCGTTCAACCTCTCTAGCAGTGAGATGGTTGATCCGACATGCGCAGAAAAGGGGAGGCAAGAGCATGACAGAGAAGTTAGCTGCAGAGATCGTAGATGCAGTGAACAATCGGGGCGGAGCAGTCAAGAAAAGAGAAGATGCACATAAAATGGCTGAAGCCAATCGGGCTTTTGCTCATTATAGATGGTAGTCTCCCATAAAAAAAGGAATTTGACAAAAGCTAAAATGGAGCTACGAGTTAATGCGAGAAGATCACATAGAAAAACTCAGAAACATCGGTATTATGGCGCATATCGATGCGGGGAAGACTACCACTACGGAGCGCATTCTTTTCTACGCTGGTATTACCTACAAGATGGGAGAAGTGGATGAAGGCACAGCAGTTATGGACTGGATGGATCAAGAGCAAGAGCGCGGAATAACCATCACCTCAGCTGCTACCACCTGTTACTGGAATAGCTACCGTATTAACATTATCGATACTCCAGGACACGTGGACTTTACCGTTGAAGTGGAGCGGTCTTTAAGAGTCCTGGATGGTGCCATCATAATTCTTTGTGGGGTAGGCGGAGTCGAACCACAATCAGAGACCGTATGGCGACAAGCTGACCGATACCAAATGCCTCGGATTGTGTACATTAATAAGATGGATAGAGTCGGTGTTGACCCGGAAAGAGCCGTAGAGCAGGCGAAGACAAAACTTGGGGCCAAGCCATTGGTCATCCAGATTCCCTTAGGTAGGGAAGAGAATTTCAGAGGAGTCATTGACCTGGTCGAAGAGAAAGAAATTGACTGGGGAGATGATTTATTAGGAACGCATTTTAAGGTGAAGGACATTTCAGAGGAAAATAGACAGGAAGTCCAAGAAAAAAGGAATGAGATGTTAGAGAAACTCAGTGATGTGGATGATACCCTGATGGAAAAATACTTAGATGGTGCAGAAATATCTCCCGAAGAAATAAAGAGAGTAATCAGAAAAGGCACAATTTCTCTCCGCCTTGTTCCTGTTCTCTTCGGGGCTTCTTTCAAGAACAAAGGAGTTCACCCCTTACTGGACGCAGTTGTCGATTTCTTGCCGTCTCCTGTAGATGTTCCAGCAGTAAAAGGGCAGCATCCCCGTACTTATGATGTAGAAACAAGAAGAGCCGCTGATGATGAACATTTCTCGGCATTGGTGTTTAAAACAATGAATGACTCCTATGTAGGCAGTCTTTCTTTTTTCCGAGTGTATTCCGGAAAGGCGAGGGTAGGTTCAACTGTTTTTAATTCAACAAAAGGAAAAGAGGCGAGAATCGCACGTCTTTTAGAGATGCATTCGAATAAAAGAAAGGAACTCAAAGAAGTGTATGCAGGAGACATCGCAGCCCTTGCTTCTATGAAAGACCTTTCAACCGGAGATACGCTATGCGAGCGGAGTCGTCCCATTGTCCTAGAGCCGATAAAATTTCCCGTACCTGTTGTATCGGCCATGATTGAGCCAAAATCAAAAGTTGAGCATATTAAATTGGCTGAGGTTCTGAAGAAGCTTACTGAGGAAGATCCCACATTCAAAGTGAATCAGGATCCCATGACTGGACAGACTCTTGTTTATGGCATGGGGGAGCTTCATTTGGAAATAATTATGGATCGTATGGAGAGAGAATTTGGAGTGAAGGCTAATCTAGGAAAACCTCAAGTTGCTTATAAGGAGACTATTACCTCGCATTCTGAGGGAGAAAGTAAATACATCAAGCAGACAGGAGGAAGGGGACAATATGGTCATTGTAAACTTTCTATCGAGCCTTTAGAGAGAGGAGAAGGATTCGAGTTTATCGATAAAATGAGGGGAGGCGGCGTCCCTAGAGAATTCATTCCCTCTGTCGAGGTTGGAGCCAAAGAAGCCATGGAGATGGGAGTTTTGGCTGGTTTTCCTATGACGGACGTTAAAGTAACGCTCATCGATGGCTCTCATCATGAAGTAGATTCTTCATCCATCGCTTATAAAATAGCAGGCTCTTTAGCATTTAAAGACGCCGCATCTAAGGCAAATCCTGTTATTCTTGAGCCCTTCATGAGTATTGAGGTGGTTGCTCCCGACGAATATCTAGGTGATATAGTTAGGGATCTCAACGCCCGCCGAGGTAAAATTGAGGAAATGGAAATCAGGGGAGGGTCCAGAGTTATAAGGGCTCTTGTCCCCCTGGCAAAGATGTTTGGATATGCAACAGGTCTTCGAACCATAACTCAGGGAAGAGGAGTTTTTTCTATGGAGTTTCTCAGATATAAGCCAGTCCCCTCGTTGATTATGGAAGAAATAATCGCAAGGATAGAGGGGAGAGTACCTATTCGACAGGTAAAATAAAAGAAATGGTGTTAGAAAGCCAAAGGAATAGGAGGTAAGGATGGCGAGGAAAAAGTTTGAGAGGACGAAGCCGCATTTAAACATAGGGACGATAGGGCATGTGGATCATGGGAAGACGACGTTGACGTCTGCGATAACG
>Ga0114920_10000636_pt1 | contig 15341 bp, 9 predicted proteins | sample ChitaG_FD_88683 | JGI IMG/M metagenome (GOLD analysis project Ga0114920, IMG submission 88683) | Deep subsurface microbial communities from South Pacific Ocean to uncover new lineages of life (NeLLi) - Chile_00310 metaG | ecosystem: Environmental > Aquatic > Marine > Oceanic > Sediment ... | reverse complement strand
GCCGGGCGGGGAGAACTTCGTCACCAGCTGGGCGAAGAAGTCGACGATCGGATTGCCACCCAGCAGCGCGTCAGCATGCGATCCCCCGGCCAGCGTCGCACCGACGAACTGACCCGGGCGGGCCGCCACCAGCTCCTCGGTGGTAGCCCCGAACGAGTTCCACAATTGGGGCGGCGCCGCGACTTGATAGACCGGGATAGAAGGGTCGTCCAGCTTCGCTAGGGCATCCGCCACGACGCCACCGAACGAGAAACCGTCGAACATCACAACGCCGCGCAGGTTGGCGTCGTTTCCCGGGTCCGTCGCGTAATAGCCACCGACGGCGGTGGCGAAGCCACCACCCGCGGATTGACCGGACAGCACGAACTCCTGGGGCAACACGCCCTGATAGCCGGCCGCGTTCGCGCTGCTGTTCAGCGCCTCTCGCTCCCCGAGGAACATGGACGCAACGGCCTCTTGCATCGCTACGCCGTTGAGCCAGCAGCCGGCGCAGCGCAACGGGAACGACGCGACGTTGGGTGCCAAGACGATGCTGTTGGTCTGTTGCGACAGCGTCGTGGCCAGCGAGGAGACGAAAAACTTCCTATTGAGAAAGCCATGCTGCAGCCAGATGACGCCGGTCGCCGACACGGTGCCGTCCGCCTGGGTGGGTAAGTACCAATCCGCACGGGTCTTGTAGCCGTGGGTGCCAACCGGAATGACCAGATTGGCGTGGCCGGTCTTGACGCCGGTGACCGTATCCGAGTTGGCTGTCTCGGGGTTGGCTGTCTCGGGGTTGGCTGTCTCGGAGTTGAGCACAGGTGACGCGGCCGCCACCGGGCGGGGCGAACGCGGGTTGGTCGCGACCACCACCGGCTCGACAGCGACCATCGGCGACGACATGTCGCCCACCGACATCGCCGGACCGTCAACACTGGCGACATCGACAGGCCCGTCATCGACAGCCGGCTCTACCGAACGCTTCTCAGTCGTGGATGGCGTCTCGACGGCCTCGGTTGATGCGTGAACCTCAGCATTGCTGGTCGAGATACGCTGCGCCACCGGCTCGACCGTTGAAACGTCCAGACTGTCACCCTGTCCAGAAGAATCCTCCATCGCCTCGGCGCTAGCAGCACCGTCGTCTTCGGCAGCAAGGTCGTCTTCGGCAGCAAGGTCGTCTTCGGCAGCAACGTCGTGTTCGGCAGCAAGGTCGTCTTCGACAGCGACGGGAGACTTCACTTCTGAGCGCTCGTCGACCGACGAAACCGTCCTGGTATCGGCCGAGGCGTCCGATTCCTCAGCCGCACTAGCGCGCTGCAGCCGCGATTCACCTGAGGATCGCGATGGGTCGCTCTCGGCTGGCCGTCCGTTTGAACTGCTCGAACCATTTCTATCGGAGACGTCCGAGTCGGCTGCGGCCACACCCGCTCCGGTGAACACGGCCGCGCCGAGGCCAACAAAGATCGCGCCCGCACCAAGCCAGGAACGCTGCCCATCAACCATCGGAAACTACCTCCTAGAGAATCTCAGCAAAAATAACGGAATGGAAGCCGGATCGCGGTGCCTAGTGCCGCAATTTGGGCCCCGTAACGAACACATCAGCGCTTCTCTCAACACCTTTGGGCGCGTCAGGCTTCTGGGGGCAGAAGCACCGTGTCGATCAGATACACCGTGGCGTTGGCCGTCTGTACACCACCGCAGGCAACCGAAGCGTCGTTGACCTTCAGCGTGCTCGGGGTCCCCGTGACGGTGACATCGGCGCCCTGCACCGTGGTGTGGGTGCCCACCACCTGCGACGGGCTGGCTTGTCCCGGAACCACGTGGTAGGTCAGGATGCTGGTCAGCAGCGGGGTATCAGTCTTGAGTTGCTCGATGGTGGCGGGGTCGATCTTGGCGAAAGCCTCATCGGTTGGCGCGAACACCGTGAACTCACCGCCATTGAGGGTATCGACCAGATTTACCTGCGGATTGAGTTGTCCCGAAAGTGCTTTGGTAAGCGTGCTGAGTAGCGGGTTGTTCGACGCCGCGACCGCAACAAGTTCCTGCGACATACCCTGCACCGAGCCCGGACCCTCGGGTACTTGCTCGGCATAGGCAGTGCAGCCTGGCCCGACGAGTTCGGCGTTGGCCATTGTCGCCGTTCCCAGCGATAAGCCGATTGCAGCGGCCACCGCGAATCCGGCACCCGCCAATGCTTGTCCGTTGACCCTCATATCCTGAACTTCCTTTCACCCCAGCTAACCCTGTGAGACGGCCGCTGTATGGTCCCTGTCCTACCGGACACTTACACCTGCTGTTCGGAGCGGTTCGCATCGCGGATGGGTGATCGGACCAAATATTTCGGCGGACTGGTTCGGAGGGTCCTTTCGGCCGCGCACCCGCCCAGATCCCGTTCCAATCACGGATCCAAGTCACGCTCCACCGCGTCCGCCGCACCGACATCTTCGGCGAGGCGTTCAAAACCTGGCTCGACGACGCCTGGCTCGACCTCGACCGATAGCCCGCGCCGTACCTGACAGCACCGACACTCGGCGCGGAGGTGGGCGGGCGATCGCCGAGAACTTCCGAAGTTGGCGGGAGACTGCTCGCGGCAGTGTTGCAGCGCGGCGGCGACCTCAGTGAAATAATCGCTTCCCCCGGGGTGAACACATGGGAACCCCAGATGACTGAATCCCGGCTTAGACTGACTTCCTATGAGGCCGACGAGAGCAGCCGCGGTGGCCGCGGCGGTACTGGCAGGGTGGTGGGCCACCGCTCCACTGGTCCAAGCCCAGCCTGCGCCGCCGCCACCACCGGAGCCCGCACCTGCAGAGGCACTTGAGCAGCCACCGGAGCCCGCACCTGCAGAGGGACTTGAGACCACTATCGACGGCAACGGTTCGTATGCGGTGGGCATCGACATCGCACCTGGGGCCTACGAGTCCGCGGGCCCGGTAGACGACGGTGCGTGCTACTGGAAGCGCACGGCCGGCGACGAGCTGGTTGATAACGCGCTCACGAAGAAGCCGGCGTTCGTCCAGATTCTGCCGAGCGACACCACGTTTTCCACCACCGACTGCCAAACCTGGAATCTCACCGGGGCCCTTCCACCGCCGCAGCCCGCACCCGGCGACCTTCTCGGCCAGCTGACTGCCCTCATCGGCAGCGGCATCCTCGCCGGAGGCCCGCGCTGACTGACGGCAGGATCGAGGTCCCGGCCGATATGGATGCGGTCACCTCGATCGGCCAGGAAGACCACTGCGGTGTCGACCCGGTGGCTGTGCAGCGGATCTGGGAAGCGGTCCAGCATTGGTATGCCGGCGGAATGCAGCCCGCCATCCAGCTCTGCTTGCGCGTTGACGGCCGGGTCGTCCTCAACCGGGCGATCGGCCACGGCTGGGGAAACGGGCCGGCTGATCCACCCGATGCGGAGAAGGTCGCGGTCTCCACTGAGACGCCATTCTGCGTCTATTCCGCCGCCAAGGCGATCACCACGACCGTCGCGCACATGCTTGTCGAACGCGGATACTTCTCCCTCGATGACCGGGTATGCGACTACCTGCCCGGCTACACCAGCCACGGCAAGCACCGCACGACAATCCGCCATGTGCTCACCCACAGCGCGGGGGTTCCCTTCGCCACCGGGCCCAAACCAAACCTCAAACGAATGGACGACAGCGACTACACCCGCGAGATACTAGGCGCGATGAAACCACTGTATCGACCGGGGCTGGTGCACATCTACCACGGTGTGACCTGGGGTCCGCTGATGCGTGAAATCATCTCTGCTGCAACGGGCCTCGATATCCGAGACATTTTGCGCACGGAGATCCTGGCGCCGTTGCACTTTCGCTGGACCAATTACGGCGTTGCAGAACAAGATGTTCGGCTGGTCGCGCCCAGCCATGTCACTGGTAGGCCGCTCCCTGCCCCGATAGCGAAGGCATTCAAGACCGCGGTGGGCGGCACCATGACCCAAATCATCCCATTCTCGAATACCCCGGCGTTTCTGACCGGGGTGATCCCGTCGTCCAACACCGTCTCCAACGCCAATGAACTCTCCCGGTTCGCTGAGCTCCTTTGCCGCGGAGGCGAACTCGACGGCGTGCGGGTGATGTCACCGGAGACCCTGCGCGCCGCGACAGCCGAGTGCCGGCGCCTGCGCCCTGACCTGGCAACCGGGCTAGTCCCCATGAGGTGGGGTACCGGCTACATGCTCGGGTCGAAGCGTTTCGGCCCGTTCGGCCGGGACGCGCCGGCGGCGTTCGGTCACACCGGGCTCACCCACATCGCCGTGTGGGCCGACCCAGCGCGGGCGCTGTCAGCAGCGGTGGTCAGTAGCGGAAAGCCCGGCAGGCACCCCGAGGCCGGTCGGTACCCCGCCCTCCTCGACCGGATAAACGCCGAAATACCCTGCATCGGATAGCGATTCCCCGGCTGAGTATCACGCGAGTGTTACCGACCGAGCTGGACGCGAAACATCTTTGGCCAATCCTTGCCGGTGAGCAGGAACTCGCCGCCTTGGACGTGGGCGATGCCGTTGAGAACACCGGCAGACGGCGGAATCCCGCGAGCTCGCAGCCCGGCGGCATCGACGACGAGGTCGACCGCCCCGGTCGTGGAATCGATGCGCACGATGTTGTCGCTGGGCCACACGTTGGCCCAGACTTGACTGCCGACACACTCCAGCTCATTGAGCCCGCTCAGCGCTCGACCGTCCCAGGTCACATCAACCCCGCCGGTCTCGGCGAAATCGTCGGTGTTGTGGAACCGCAACCGGTTGGAGCCATCGCTGCGGATCAGGCGCTCGCCGTCGTAGCACAGACCCCAACCCTCCCCGTCCAGCGGTGCTTCCCGCACCGGGGACAAGGTCGCGGCGTCCCATTCGACAGCTACCCCGTCGCGGTAGGTGAGCTGCCAGACACGGTCCCCCACCACCGTGATGCCTTCGGCAAAATAGCCGTTGGGTACGGGCGCCTCCCGGCGCAGCCCCCCGGTGGCCGGGTCCAGTTCCCGCAGGTGTGAGGCGCCCGCGAGGCCGGTGCCCTCCCACAGCGTCGTCCCCGCCATCTCGAGGCCCTGGGTAAAAGCCTCGGGGTCGTGGGCGATCTCTTCCAGCACGGTGGGCTCGATCACCCGGGTCACGCTGTCAGCCGGGCCGGCATCGGAGGCTGGCGCGGTAGCCCAGGAAATGGCTACGACGAAAACGAACCCGACGAGGACGAACCCTGCGTAGGTCTGCAGCTTCGGCATATGGCCGTTTCTACCGTGCAACGATGGTGAAATGAAAGCGGTCAGTTGTGTAAATAGCGCCCTGGAAGTAGTTGAGCTGCCGGATCCGCGGCCCGCCGAGGGCCAACTCGTGCTCGACGTGCTGCGGTGCGGCATCTGCGGATCGGATCTGCACGCCAAGGACCATGCCGACGAACTCACCGAAGTGTTTGCCGAGAGCGGCTACACAGACTTCATGCGCAGCGATACTCCGGTGGTCATGGGCCATGAGTTCTGCGGGGCGGTCGCGCAGCACGGGCGCAAAGTGGGCAAGGAGTTCGCAACGGGAAGGACGGTGGTGTCCTTCCCGCTCGTGAAGTCGCAGGGCGGGGTGCACCTCACTGGTCTATCCCCAATCGCTCCCGGGGCATATGCCGAGCAGGTAGTGGTGGAATCAGCGATGACGTTCGTGGTCCCCAACGGCCTGGATCCCGCAACCGCCGCGCTGACCGAGCCGATGGCAGTGGCCAATCACGCGATCCGGCGCAGCGAAATCAGCCGCAAGGACGTGGCGATCGTGCTCGGGTGCGGCCCGGTGGGGCTGGCCGTCATCTGCCATCTGAAAGCCCGCGGGGTGGGCACCATCGTGGCCAGCGACTTCTCTCCCGGGAGGCGGGCCTTGGCCGCCCGGTGTGGTGCCCACATCGTCGTCGACCCCGCAATCGACTCCCCTTACCAGGCTGTGCCCGCCAAGCGGCAGGGGCTTAGCGACCTGCCCGCGCTCTATGAGCTCGGCGTCGGGTCGATGGAGAAGCTGCGGCGGCTGCCCGGCTGGTCGCATGTCTATCGGGCGATGGACCGCCTCGGTGCCACCGCACCCGAACGGCCGGTGATCTTCGAGTGCGTGGGCGTGCCGGGAATGATCGACGGGATCATCGGAGCGGCACCGCTGGCGTCGCGGATCATCGTTGTCGGGGTATGCATGGGCGATGACAAACTGCGGCCGGCCATGGCCGTGGGCAAAGAGATCGACATCCGGTTCGTATTCGGCTACACGCCTTTGGAATTCCGGGACACGCTGTTCATGCTCGCCGACGGCACGCTTGAGGCGTCGGCGTTGGTAACCGGAACGGTCGGCCTGCACGGCGTCACGACGGCGTTCCAGGCGCTCGGCGACCCCGAGAAGCACGCCAAGATCATGATCGATCCCCTGAGCAATGCGACCACACCCTGAGCAGCGACGCCGATGACAGCCGTCGCACATCGTCCCGGCACTGGTTGTCAACTAGTCATGGACCGCATCCAGCGCGCGGAATATCCGTTGCTCGCTGACCGGATGAGCCGTCCCGAGTTGCTGCGCCCACAGGCTCACCCGCAGCTCCTCAATCATCCACGCAATGTCGCCGACGTCGGCGGCCGCTGCCCTGGCCGGCGATAACGCTGAAATGAGTTCGTCGTAGGCCTGCTGCACCGTGGCCACCCGTGCCATCCGCTGGCGGTCGGCATTGAGTGCCTGCGGCAGCCGTTCCAGGCGCCGACTCATCGCGGTCAGATAGCGGGTGAGATCACCGAGTCGGCCCACGCCGGCGGCGGCCACGAAGCCGGTCGGCATCAGGCGCGCGAGCTGGGCCCGGACGTCGGCGATCGCCTCGCTCTGCGTGGGCGCCGGCGTATCCGGCAGCGCAAGCTGTACTTCGTGAAAGGCGGCAAGCACTTTCTCGACCCGCCGTACCACGTCCACGGTGTCAGAAACCAGCGTGCGCGCGATGTGTTCTCGTGCAGACACGAACTCGGCCCTAGTCCAGATCGGTGCCGGAACGAGCACGGCGACGGCCGCGTCGGCACAGTCGTCGAGCAGCGCTGCAAGTGATCCGTCGGGGTTGTTGCCCAGCACCAGCTTGGCACGCATATCAAGTTCGCGCTCAACGGGTTTAGATATCGAAGGTCCCGCCAGACGCAGCAGCCTACGACTACCGGGTGCCGCGGCGGCCGCCTGCTCGGATTCTGTCGCGAACACCCGGATGCCCACAGCCATACCGTGGTCCACCAACGCCGGATAGCCGCGAACGATGTGGCCCGAAGTTCCGCTGCGTTCGAGCGCGCGCGGCAGTTCATCCAGATCATCGGGCCAGTCACGCAGATCTGAGCGCTCAAGTTCACCCGCCACTGTGGCAGCCACCGCCTGCTGTACTGGCCCAGCCAGTTGGTCCTGCAGTTCACCCAGACTCCTACTCTGGGCCACCACAGTGCCGTCCCCGCCCTCGACGGCAAAGTTGAAGCGTAGATGCGCAGGCAGCTTGTCCAGATCGAACGCGTCGACGGGCACCAGGATCCCGGTCATCCGCCGCAGTTCGCGCTGCACCGCATCCAGCACTGATCCGCTATCCGGTGGAATCGCTCCAAGCAGCGCTCTGGCGGTGTCAGGCGCTGGAACAAAGTTGCGCCGCAAGTCTTTCGGCAGAGATCGGATCAGCGCCGTGAGCAGTTCCTCCCTCAGCGCGGGTACCTGCCAGGCGAAGTCGTCGCCGCCAAGTCGGGCGAGCACGTCGACCGGGACATGCACGGTGACACCGTCATCGGCGGTGCCGGGTGTGAATCGATAGGACAGCGGCAGCGCCAAGTCCCCCGACATCCAGGTCTCCGGGTGCTCGGAATTCTCTTCGCTACGCATCAGGTCATCGCGACCCAGAGTGAGCAGATCCGGTGTGCGGTGACGCTGTTTCCGCCACCAACCGTCGAAATGGCGCGCTGAGACGACGTCGTCGGGAATACGGGCGTCGTAGAAGGCATAGACCTGTTCGTCGTCGACCAGCAGATCGCGACGACGGGCACGCTCCTCAAGCGCGGCGAGCTCTGCCCGCAACTTCGCGTTGTCCCTGAAAAAGTGGTGTCGGGTCTCCCACTCGCCGTCGACCAGCGCGTGCTGGATGAACAACTCCCTTGCGGCCTCGGGGTCAATTTGGCCATATCCGATGCGGCGGCGCGCCACGATCGGAAGACCGTAGAGCGACACCTTTTCGTATGCCATCACCGCGCCGCCCTTGGGATCCCAGTGCGGCTCGCTGTAAGTCCTTTTCACGAGGTGCCCAGCGACGTGTTCAACAGCTTCGGGCTGGATGCGGGCGGCCGTGCGGCCGTAGAGCCTGGCGGTTTCGACCAGATCGGCCACTACGATCCAGCGCGGGGGGCGTCGTGTCAGCACTGAGCCCGGCGCCAGCACGAACTTCGTGTTGCGCGCTCCCGAGTAGGTGCGGGTGTCGCCATCGCGTAATCCGATGTGCGACAGCAGCCCCGCAGTGAGTGCGGCATGCACCTGCGCGGGGTCTGCGGCGTCACCTTGCTCGCGAATACCAAGATCGGAGCAGATGCTGCGTAGCTGACCTACGAGGTCTTGCCATTCGCGGATTCGGAGGTAGTGCAGAAACTCCTCACGGCACATCCGGCGAAACGAGCTGCCGGAGCGTTCTTTTCGCTGCTCACCCAGGTATCGCCACAGATTGAGGTAAGACACGAAGTCGGAGTGTTCGTCGGCGAATCGGGCGTGCTTCTGGCGGGCGGCCTCCTCTCGGTCGGCGGGTCGCTCACGCGGGTCCGGAATCGACAGCACCGCCGCGAGCACCAGGACCTCGCGCACGCACCCCTCGGCGTCGGCCTGAAGCAGCATCCTGCCCAGCCGTGGATCCACCGGGAGCTGCGCCAATCGGCTACCGATCTTGGTAAGTACCCCGCTGCTATCGAACGCGCCGAGTTCCTGGAGCAGGCCCACGCCGTCGCGGATGCTTCGTGCGTCCGGCGGGTCCAGGAACGGGAAGTCCTCGACCTCACCAAGATCGAGCGCTGCCATCTGCAGGATCACCGCCGCGAGGTTGGTGCGCAGCAGTTCGGGATCTGTGTAATGCGGGCGGGCGTCGAAGTCGGCCTCGGAATAGAGCCGGATGCAGACACCGGGCGCGGTGCGTCCGCACCGACCAGCTCGCTGCTGAGCCGAGGCTTGCGAGATCGGTTCGATCGGCAGGCGCTGCACCTTGGTTCGGCGGCTGTAGCGCGAGATACGGGCGGTGCCGGGGTCGACGACGTAACGGATGCCGGGCACCGTCAACGACGTCTCGGCGACATTGGTGGCGAGCACGACGCGTCGCCTGGCCCGGCTGGACTGAAAAACCTTCTGCTGCTCGGCGGTCGGCAGCCGGGCGTACAGCGGAAGCACCTCGGTGTTGTGATCGAAAGCGCCCCGCAATGCCTCCGCGGTGTCACGGATCTCCCGCTCACCCGACAGGAACACCAGCACGTCTCCGGGCGGTTCGGCGGCGAGCTCGGTGACCGCGTCGACGATCGCCTCGGTCGGATCGCGCAACTCGGTGCGCACGACCTCATCGTCGGGATCGTCGGGGTCCTCGTTATGAGCCCCTGCGACAGGTACTTCCAGTGGGCGGTAACGGATTTCGACCGGATAGGTGCGTCCAGATACCTCCACGATCGGTGCCCCGCCGAAGTGTTCGGCGAACCGTTCGGGCTCGATCGTCGCCGAGGTCACGATGATCTTCAGGTCTGGCCGGCGCGGAAGAAGCTCGCGGAGGTAACCGAGAAGGAAGTCGATGTTGAGGCTGCGTTCGTGTGCCTCGTCAAGGATGAGTGTGTCGTAGCGCAGCAGGCGACGATCCCGCTGGATGTCGGCGAGCAGGATGCCGTCGGTCATCAACTTCACCAGGGTCCGATCGCTGGCTTGGTCGGTGAAGCGCACGGTGTAGCCCACGGCGTCGCCGAGCGGAGTGCCGAGTTCGTCGGCGATTCGCTGCGCAACCGTGCGTGCGGCCAGCCTCCGCGGCTGCGTATGGCCGATGGTGCCCCGGATGCCACGTCCGAGTTCAAGGCAGATCTTCGGCAGCTGGGTGGTCTTGCCGGACCCCGTCGCGCCCGCGACCACCAGCACCTGATTCTCGGCGATGGCCCTGGCCAGGTCATCCCGGCGATCGCTGACAGGCAGGTCCGGATACGTGATCGCTGGGACGGCGGCCTTCCGCGTCGCGATGAGCGCTTCAGCGGTGCCGAACTGCCGGGTCAGTCTGTGCAGCTGCTCGGCGCTGGGCGATCGCAGCTTTTGTATTCCGCGACCCAGGCGGGCGGCATCGCGGATCGTCAATCCGTCCAGCCGCGCTCGCAGGGCTCGGACGTCGGCGTTGGATGGATCGGGCACTCCCGAAACGATAGGGGGCAGGCCGTCAGCTCGCTCCGGGTGTGGTCACCGCTGCGCGCGGCCACACGGAAGGCGAGCGTGAGTTGTCGCTATTGCCGGTCGGGCGACCAGTAGTCCAGCATCTCGGCGAACGTCTGAAAGGCGGGTGTGTTGACGCCGTAAGTTGCCTCGAAGTGGACGCTCAGCGGGAAACCAAGCCCCCCGACGCCGTCGATCACCCGTTTGTACAGGTCCACCATCAGCTTGCGCCGGTCGGCAGGTTCACTCCCGGCGAGCGTCTTGACGAATTGCTGCTCGGCGGCTACCGCGGCATTGCCCGGATCCTGGATCAGCCAATCGATCAGACCGACCTTGCTCTCGATCTTGGGCACGAAGCCGAACGACAGCAGAATCTCGGGCCGGTGCTCGGTCGTCCGGGCGAACTCGCCGAGGAATGCGACGATCGCGTCGGAGTACAGCAGCTGGGTCATGCCGTAGGTCGCGCCCCGGCTGCACTTGAAGTCGAAGCGACCATGTTCGCTGTCTCTGGTCGGGATCAGGATCACGCCGCGGTTGTCGACGACGTCGTCGAACATCGCCAAAGCGTCCGTCGGTGCGACGCCCGAGCCCTCGCCGTCGTTGAGAGTGCGGGGTACCCCGACGAACGCGATCCCGTCGAACCCGCTGTCGCGCAGTTCGGTCAGCCGGGTGCGTAGCGCAGGCTCATCGGTAAACGCGGTGACCTGCGTGCACAGACCGTTGATTCCCGGGAGCTCGGGCTTGATCATCGACCAGAAGTCCAGGACATCCAACTTCGGCTTCATCTCGATAGGACGATCGCCGTCTTCCTGGATCATCCCCGGGATCATCACGTGGCGGATACGCCCCGCCAAACCTGCTTCGGCCGAACACCGCAGCACCTTCTCGGCCTCCTCGAGTGCGTGTTCCCGGCCACGGTCGGTGTTCGGGGGCACGAGCTCCAGAGCGATGGTGTTCAGGCTCACAACGTTGCTCCACATCTGACGTCGACTTGTCCGCGGCGGCCCGTCGATGTCGACTTATTACCTCGCCTTACCTTGCCGCCTGAGAACAATCACCATACCGGTCAGCGAATCTCGGGCCCGTGTGGACAACCCCGTGCGGACATCGCACTCGGGGTTGAGCTTTCATGGTGATAGAGAACCCATGAAGATTCCGCACAGAACGACGTCATCCCTCACGCTGCTCACGGCGCTCGCCTTGATCACGTCCATCGCCGCGGCCTGCTCCGCCGCCGAGCACTCGCCTGGATCCACGTCCGCCACTACGACGCGCCCAGCCTCACCATTCGACCCCACCGAAAAGCCGCCGAGTCCCACCGGACCTCTGCTCGCCTACCGCGCGATCGACGAGATCGGGCTCGTGGACGGCACGAACGTGGTCGCCTCGGTGTCTGGCACCTTCGGTTCTTCGAACGACCTGATCACCACCGAGGACGGCAAGTTCGTCTTCGCTCGCACCACCGACAACAAGATCGCCACGCTCGACGTCGAAAGCGGAAAAGGGGCCACTCGTGAGGTGCCGGTGGGTCCGACGCTGGGAACCGGCGGTGCAGGCACAATCATGTGGTTGGAGCAGCCGAACCGGCTGATGAAGCTCGATCTGGCGGACCCGGACTCCCAACCGGTACTGCACCAGACGGTCGACCTGCCACCGGCAGCCGGCGGGCACCTCCGTGAGCCGCGGTTGGTCGCCGCCCGCGGCGGCACGGCGGTCATCGCGCGCGTAGAGGCTCCACCGTCCCCGTTCGGCGGCCCGGACACCCTGTACGCCGTGCGTGGCCCGGCAGCGCCGACCCCGCTCGGCCAGGCCGACGCGAACTCGCCGGTGTCGGTGGCACGCCTCAGCCCCGACGGTGCTGAACTCACGTATGCGTTGTACCGCGCCACGGACAGCAGCTGCGGGACCGCAGCGGTCGTACTGTCCGCCGCAGACGGCACACAGCAGACCTTCGAGGTGGCGGGCCCAGACGCCGACAGCGGTTCCAGGGTGCCGAAGCTGTGGTGGCCTGTGACCGGTCCGCCGAAACTAAGCCTCCTGACCTGGCGGTGCGACCGGCCGGAAACGTCCTCGCCGCTGGTGTGGCAGCTGGCCGGAGAAGCCCCGGACAGCATCGAAGAGGTCAGCCCGCCGACGTCGGCGCTGCAGACCATCGATGTTGCACCCGCTCAGCGCGCGTTGATCCTGCCGGAGACCGGCGGATATGCGGAGCCGACAGGGACGTTGGTGCTCGAGGAGAGCACGCGTCGGATCTCGATCAAGAGCGGAGTCGACGCCATCGCGGTGATCCGACCGTCTCCGTAGGCTGGATCAGGTGAGCATCGCGCTGCAGAGCCAATTCGTCCGGGAGCTTCCCGAGCTGGCCGTTGGCTGGCAGGCAGAGGCGGCACCAGACCCCGAGCCTGTCCTCGTCAACGATGCGCTGGCCGCCGAACTCGGGCTCGAACCGACCTGGTTGCGCACCGCCGAGGGGCTGGGCCTGCTTGTCGGGACCCTGCTCCCGCGCGACGCGACACCCGCGGCGCAGGCTTACGCCGGTCACCAGTTCGGCGGGTTCGTCCCCCGCCTCGGCGACGGCCGCGCATTGCTGCTCGGCGAAATCGTCGACAGCCACGGCCGGGTGCGAGACCTGCATCTGAAGGGGTCGGGACGTACGCCATTCGCCCGCGGCGGAGACGGGCTGGCGGCGATCGGACCGATGGTGCGTGAGTACGTCATCAGCGAGGCCATGCACACGCTGGGAATCCCCACCACACGCGCGCTCGCGGTCGTCGCGACAGGACGCCCGGTGTACCGGGACACGATACTGCCCGGGGCTGTGCTCGCGCGGGTAGCCGACAGCCATCTACGGGTCGGCTCGTTCCAGTACGCCTCCCAGATTTCTCAGTCCAACCGAAACCCCGACCTGCTGCGCCGGCTGGCCGACCACGCGATCGCCCGGCACTATCCGGCAGCAGCCGAGTCCGATCACCGCTACGTCGCTCTGCTCGAGGCCGTGAGCGCTAAGCAGGCTGAGCTGGTCGCCGCATGGATGCTGGCCGGCTTCGTGCACGGGGTGATGAACACCGACAACATGACCATCTCCGGCGAAACCATCGACTACGGACCATGTGCGTTCATGGAGAGCTTCGACCCGGCGACGGTGTTCAGCTCGATCGACATCGGCGGCCGCTACGCCTACGGCAACCAGCCTGGGATCGCACTGTGGAATCTCACTCGTTTCGCCGAAGCGCTGCTGCCACTGCTCAAAGAAGACACCGACGACCCCGACGACCCGGCAAAGGCCATCGAGCGCGCCGAGTCGTCGTTGGCCGGGTTCGGTGACCGCTACGAGCAGTGTTGGTCGGCCGGTATGCGAGCCAAGCTCGGGTTGTCCGACGCTCCTGCCGCGGCGGTGACACCGTTGGTTGACGACCTGCTGAGACAGATGCAGCAGAGTCAGATCGATCACACATCGTTCTACCGCCGGCTCAGCCGGGCGGTGCGCGCAGACCCAGAGCGGATGCCCAGCGGCGAGTTCACCGAAGTGGCGGGGTTCGACGACTGGGCCGCCAGGTGGCGGGCGCTGGGGCCCGACCCGGATGCCATGGACCTGGTCAATCCCATCTACATCCCGCGCAACCACCTGGTGGAAGAAGCGCTGGCGGCGGTCACCGCGGGCAATCCCGCGCCACTCGAGCGGCTGCTCGACGCCATCAGGTACCCCTTCGACGAACGCCCCGGTTTCGAGCGCTACGCCGAGCCGGCCGAGCAGGAATTCAGTGTCTCCTTTCAAACCTTCTGTGGAACCTGAGCGGACCGGCGTACCGTGGCCTAGACCATCAGACATAGACCACCAGCAGCTACAGCCACAGGAGACTCAGTGAGCGACAAAAGTGTCAGGCTCGGGCTGCAGGACCTGATGTTCATCTACGGCGAGACATCCAGTTCGAAGATGCACGTCGCAGGACTGCTGCCGTTCACGCCGCCCACGGATCTACCTCGTGACTATCTGCGGGACATGATCGACGACGCGCGCAGCCTGGAAGTGACGGCACCGTGGAACCGCAAACTGGCTCACCCGCAGTTGCAGTTCAGCCCGGTGCACGACTGGGTGGTCGACGAGGATCTCGACTTCGACTATCACGTCCGGCGATCGGCCCTGGCCAGTCCGGGTGACGAACGGGAGCTAGGCATCCTGGTATCCCGGCTGCACAGCAACCACCTGGACCTGGCCCGTCCGCCGTGGGAGATCCACGTCATCGAAGGGCTCGAGGGCGGACGTTTCGCCTTGTATATGAAAATCCACCATGCGCTCGTCGACGGCTACAGCGCGATGAAGATGTTGGCGCGCAGCCTGTCCTCGGATCCAGACTCGCGAGATAAGCGAATGTTCTTCAACATGCCCACTCCGCCGCGCTCAAAGCCCCCGGTTACGGAGTCTGAGGGCTCGCTGAATCCCATCACCGCCACGCTGCGTGCGATCGGCGGCATTGGCTCAACGGTGGCCGGTGGAGTCAGCTCGGCGGTCGATCTCACCACAGCACTGGTCAATACCCAGATCAGACGCGACGGCGAGTACGTCCACATCGCAGGTTCGGTGTCAGCACCGCACAGCATCCTCAACAGACGAATCAGCCGCAACCGTCGCTTCGCCACCCAGCAATACGAGTTCGATCGACTGAAGCAACTGAGCTCTCAGCACGGCGCCACGATCAACGACGTGGCGCTGGCCATCATCGGCGGCGGTCTTCGCAAGTTCCTCACCGATAGCGACGAGCTGCCGGAAAGCTCGCTGATCGCGTTCCTTCCTGTCAACGTGCGACCCAAGGGCGACGAGGGCGGCGGGAACGCGGTGGGAGCCATCCTGGCCCCGATGGGCACCGATATCGAGGATCCGGTCGAGCGATTGAAGTCGATCAGTGCGGCGACCCACGCGTCGAAGGCGCAGCTTGCGACGATGTCGCCGGCGGCCATCGTC
>Ga0114920_10000635_pt1 | contig 15345 bp, 14 predicted proteins | sample ChitaG_FD_88683 | JGI IMG/M metagenome (GOLD analysis project Ga0114920, IMG submission 88683) | Deep subsurface microbial communities from South Pacific Ocean to uncover new lineages of life (NeLLi) - Chile_00310 metaG | ecosystem: Environmental > Aquatic > Marine > Oceanic > Sediment ... | reverse complement strand
TAGAGGTGTCATCAAAGGATCCGTCTCCGTCAAAATCCCAACGGAATGCCTCACGCGGAAGCTTTTCGCCCTGAGGATCATAGGAACGGGAAATAAACGTGATGGAATCCCCCACACTGATGGTGGTTTTATCCATAGTGAATTCCGCCACCGGAGAAAGGTTGGGGCCATTTTTGACATCCAGGTAACTAACTTCCCCAAAACGTTCCGCACTGTCATAAATGCCATTATCATTATCCGTGATCTTCACCGCAAAGAAGTAGCGGTTGGTGATGTCCGCCTCGCCAAAGCTGGTGATCACTATTTCCGTATCGGGCGTGGAAGTGGAATGAACGCCTAATATTTCATCGTCAAAGCCTTCACGGTAATACCACCATTTGTACTTTTTGATGGTGCCGTCCAGGTCTTTGGGATTGATCACTTTCAGCCGGACTTTGGCAGGGGTCACCAATTCCTCTTCGTCCGGCGGGGTGATCACAAAATCCGTGATTTGAGGGAGTTGGTTGATCACCTTAAAGTAAATCATATCTTCCGGGCTGAGTTTTCCCGTGATTTGGTCTCGGACAACAAGGCTGACCGAAAAGCATTCGCCTTCTCTATTGATTTCATCAAATTTATAAGTGGATTCTCTGTTTGAACTCTTCTCTCCGCCGGGAAACGTCCAGTCGTAAGAGAGCAAACGGGACGAACCATCGGTATTGATGGAACTTTTGGCATCAAAACGAATTAAATCCGCCCGGGTAACCACCGCCCCCTCCTGATCCTTATCGCATAAACCTTCCACCAACCGGGCTTCCCGGCCGTTCACCGTATAATTGATTACTGCCATGGGTTCATCTCCCGCACCTACCAAAATACGCTTGGTATCAACATTTTCATCATCATCGTCATCAAAGAAATTCATTTTGACGGTGAATTTACCGGTTTTATTGTAGGTATGGCTCACGATGGTTTCCTCAGTACTTTGCGTTTTCCCGTCGCCGAATTCCCACAAATAAGCCACGGCATTCGGGCTGACGGCCTCAAATTCAATGGGTTCACCCACGCGGGTGGCGCGGCGTTCGGTTTTGATGTCCGCGGACAAGATGGATTTAACGGAAACTTTTTTCTCTATCTGGTCACGCTTTCCAAAAGCATCTTCCACCTGAAGTTTAGCCCGGTATTCGCCCACCTTTTCATATTCATGCGTGGTCAAAGCCTCCCCGGAATTCACCATTTCAAAATCACCGTCTCCGTCAAAATCCCACGAATACGTGATCGTGTCTCCTTCATCCGGATCATAACTATCCACCGCATTGAATTCAAAACGATTCGGGTGATTTGTTTCCGGCGCCTCAAAAGTGAAACTGGCGATCGGCGATCTGGAAATCACATCCAGCTCTTTAACCAATTTATCTTTGGCGCCAGTGATATCCGTGACCAATAAAACAATTTTATAAGTTCCCGGCTGGTCAAAACGATGATAAAAGGAATCCTGGTCGCTCTCCAGAATGATCCGCCCTTCCTTATCTTCAATCTTCCATTCATACGACTTGATGATGCCGTCATCCGAGCGGGACCCAAACCCCACAAAACCAAATTCCGTATTTACGTTCCCGCTGGCCGGGGTGACATTGATATCCGCAGCCAGGGATTTGACAAATAATTTAACAATTCGCTTGTCTTTTATGCCTATATTGTCTGTGGTCTGGAGTTTTACAAAGAATTCACCGGCTTTGTTATACGTGTGAACCACCGTGGTTGGAGCCGTCCGGACTTCTTCGGTCGTATCCCCATAAAACCATTCATATTTAATAATCAAGCGCCCCAGGGCGGGCACGGTGGGGCTGGGATCAAACGTGAGGCCCGCCTGCCCTTCGCTGAGCGTGACATGGAAAATATCATACGCCTCCACACCGTTAATGCGAAAACGAACGTCGGATGCGGGTGGCAAAGCCCGTACGCGGACGATTGAAACCCCATCCGCCGCGGTTTTATAGCCATCGTCATCCACCTGAGAAGTCTCCACCCTCAGGCGCACCGAATAGGTGTTAACCTCAGTAAATTCATGAATAACCAACGGCTCATTTCCAATAACTACCGGCTGACCGCTGGCATCGATATAAGACCAGTGGTATACATTAATGGTTCCGCCCGTCGGGTCAAGGGAATCCAATCCATCAAACTGAATAGTAACAGGAATATTTCCCTCGCTGGGGATGGCCCAGGCAACCGCCCGCACATAAGGGAAATCGCGGATTAATTGTTTCAGCTTTTTGTAGTGGTTGTCAAAACGGCGGAATTTAACCTTATCAATCGGATCATCGATCAGAACATCCAGCGCATCAGAAGTCTCTTGATAAGCAGTTAAAATATCTGCGGACTCAGGACCTGAAAGGTCAATTGTCTCTTTAAGATCATCCAGTTCAGCCCGAAGAAGTTTTACCCGTTCAAACCCATCCACCAATCGTTCCAACATACGGACATCGTTTGCACTCAAACCATATGCTTCAGGATCATCGAGCATTTCCTCTATATTGTCAATTTTTTGATCAAGCCCTTCAACACCCGTGCCCGTATTGGCCGGATCCAAAGCCTCTGCCACATTCTCCTGAGCCTCTTCAGAGGAAAGGTCATCAACATCAAAATCCAAGGCATTTTCCAATCCCTCCATCAGATCATCAATATCATCCAGATTTTCATTCACAGCCGGCACACTTTCACTGCCCTGAGTACCGCCTTCATGAAGGCCGGGACGGTCGTGGGGTTCACAACGGAATGTGGTTTCATTACAGGCAAAACCAATCGGGCAATCCGCATCACCACCACAAATTTTTCCAGGTTCCGGGGTAGAACACTCATTAATCCCTGTCTGATTGTTGTACATACATCGTTCACCCACCGCACAATCAAAATTACTATGACAACCTGGAGCGTCAGGCCTAATTTCAAAATCAGGAGGAGCACCTTCCTCCGCAGACCGGGTAATAAATTGAACCACTGAAAAAGAAAGCATCACCACCACAATCCCCAGCCCCGCATAGGTCATGATTTTCTTAGCTTTAGTGATCTGCTCATCATTCCCGCCGCTCAGCACCCACAAAACCCCTGCGTACACAAAAGCAATGGTAGCAAGTAAGCCTAAAAACCCAATAAAATAATTAACCATGGCCACCAAGGCCTCACCAAAGGTCTTATCCTGTACAATGGCTTCGCTGATCGTCACCTCGCCTTTAGGGATAGCTAAACCAGAGCCTCCTGCAGCCAAATCATTACTGGCAAAAGCATCCGGAACAAAAAACAGAGCCACTGCAATCAGCAAGGTGATGCTTAAAACTTTTGCCCAACGATGTGTTAGTAAACGAATCATTAATAATATATTAATTTCCTGCTTTTCCAACATCTTCTACCAGACGAGTAGTAAAGAGCTCAACAATGGTGAAAGAAAGGATCACCAGTATCAAACCAGCAATGGAGTAAATAAGAATTTTTTTTGCTTTTGTGATCTGCTCATCATTCCCATAAGCGGTTACATACAAAAACCCGGCATACACAAAGCCTACAAAAGCCGCTAAAGACAAAAACGGTAAAGCGAAATTCACATATTTTAAAATCAAATTGCCCACATCCCCTTCCCCTGCCACGCCGGTAGGGGCAAGCTCTTCTCTGATTTTTTCGATCCCATATTTAACATCACTCTCATCTTCATCCACTTTAAAAATCTGCGCCATGGTTTTCCATGGGGAAAAAGCAACAAACAAGATGAGCGCCGACATGAGTTTTTTGAAATACTTTTTGATCATTTGTATTTTTAATACTTTCAAATCTATTTATTATAGCAAATTTCCCTCTAAAAATCAAGAACTATTGAACGATTAGCAATTAGCTATTAACGATCAGCTTGCTAATCAGCTAATGGCTAATAGTTAATAGCTACAAAAAAACCCACCCCCGCAATGAGCGAAGATGGGCTCTTAATTTTAAACAAACGATTTATTTCTTCGCCATATCTAAGTCGTAAACCGCACGACCCACACGAATGAAATGGGGATTCTTTTGCAAGTTCAGGGAAATCGTGCCGATCTTCACTTTGCGCTGTTTAAGTACCATTTCAACAATCTTCTTTTTGGGCATGGCGCCGTTCTTTTCCAAAAGTTTTTCAATCACATCCGCAACGGTTCCGGGCTCGTAGCCCCAGGAAGACAGGGCATACAGACCACGGCCGACCAATACAAACTGGTCGTAACGGATGAGTTCATTATGAACCGCCTGAACCGTAACCACTTTTTTATCAAAGCCAGTCTCAGCGATCTTATTGGCGATCTCAACAAAATGAAGGGGTTTTGAAGCTTTCTCAAGAACAATAATAGCTTTATCGCGGATGCTTCGGGGATTGACATGGCGCCATTCCATTAGGCCCCATCCTGCTTCCACTTGGCGGGCGCGCTTATCCGTCTTAAGGCAGGAAATAATCAATTGGCTGGAAACGGATTTTTCTTTGAATAAATTGAAATTTTTGACGGCAGAAATGATCTGATCCTCTGTCATGACATCTCCATGCTTCTTCAGGGCGGAAATGCTGGCTTCGGCAATCTTTCGGATATCACTTATGGTAATATCTTTAAACATCCAAAAAGCCTCTGAAGTAGCAGTGCGTGGAGACTTTCTTAGTTCTGAATCGCAATTGAGTGAAAGGACAATAATGCTGCCATCCACTTTAGAAGCATTGTAAATACTCTGGAGCATCTTATTGATGATTTCAGACTCCAGCATCACACCCCCTTCCTCTTCAATAAATTGTTTGGCTAAACGGTTGACGAGCCTTAATTTAGTATTGCTCACTGTTCGGCGCAGTTTGTTGAGGGCGATATTTTCAATCTGACGGATACGCTCACGGGTAACCGAATAATGCTTTCCAATCTTATCCAACGTTTGCCTTGGTTTGTTATTGAGGCTGAAACGTTTGATAATCACGTCCTTTTCCTTGTCGGTTAAAACCAGGAACATATCATCAATGACCTCTTTTAAGTTGAGACTGTTCTCTTGCAATACGGCTAAAGCCGGATTTGCTTTGGAATCTTGTTGTCTGCTTGATGTGCTGTCCATAAGATCTAAGGGGGTTAAGGCTAAGATGTGGAGGACAAGGTTTGGTAATTCAAATGTTAATGATTTTTTTTATTGAACGTCAAGGGCATTCAGAAAGGTGGGGTGATTTGCCTCCTCTTCTCTCCCATAGAAATCAAAAAGATTCTTTAGAAAGGCTACTATTATTATATAAATTTACCAATTTGTCAACTGATTTTATACTATTTTTTCAAAGCTCGTCTTTCAGCTTTTCTGGCAGATGCTTTCATTTTATTTTTTCTCACTCTTAACTTACTCTTAGGCCTCTGTATCCTTGCCGTGCTTAGCCCATGTTGTTTACTAGAGGCTCGATTCGTCATATTCGTCTGATTTTTAAACAGCGGAGTTTAGTTTATCCTTTCTTTGACATAAATGTCAATACTCATTTTATTTGTATTTAAAAAATAAAAAAATGCCTTAAATAAGCCAAATATCTACTATTAACAACTTTTTTCTGCCAATAAAAAATAACCAATTTTATAAAAAAATGTAGATATTGAATGTTTAAGGGGCTTAAAAGTTGACCTATTCTAATGCCAAAAGCGCGAACATCACTCCTACTCCAACCAATAAGCTCAATAGCTGAAATAAAGAATTGAGAGGTTTAACGTCTTTATGCATCTCGGGGATCAGATCAGAACTGGCAATATATAGGAATCCTCCAATCACAAACGGAATAATATATCTCAGGACCGCTTCGGGGTCTAGATTGAGCATCAGAATGAAAATCGCCCCAAAAAAAGCAGTGGCAGCGGTAATAAAATTGAAGAAAAGAGCGCGCTTCACACTCATACCGGAATGCAAAAGAATTCCGAAATCCCCCATTTCCTGAGGAATTTCATGCAAAAGCACAGCTACTGTCGTCGCAATGCCCACCGGAACACTCACTAAAAAACTTCCCGCAATCACCATTCCATCCGTAAAATTATGAATCGCGTCTCCAATTAAATTCATATGAGCCAAAGGGTGAACATGATCATGAGTGGCCGACATATGGCAGTGGCGCCAGTGTAGGATTTTTTCCAGTACAAAAAAAACCAAAATTCCCCCCAGAATATAAAAAGAAGTGGAAAGGTCAAACAAGCCTTCCCCCACCAATTCCGGCAGCAAGTGAATAAATACGTCCCCCAGCAAAGCGCCGGCCGCGAACGAGACAAAGAAAAGAAGGATGCGTTTCAAATAAGCCCTCTTAATGGCAATCGTAAGCACGCCCACTAAAGAAAAAAGACTGACAATCAGAACACTGACGAGAGTATAAAGCCAAGCAGATGGCATAAAATAAAAATTAAAATTGTAATTCAATCCCCACAGGGCAGTGATCCGACCCCATCACGTCAGGGAGGATGTAAGCGTCTTTAAGGTGTTTTTTGAGCTCTTTCTGGATAAAAAAGTAATCGATCCTCCAGCCCACATTCCGCTCCCGGGCGCGGCTTTTCAGATCCCACCAACTGTAAAGCTCGGGTTCCGGATGAAACACACGTAAAGCATCCAGATACCCCTCATTGATCACCTTATCGATCCACTTGCGTTCCACAGGCAGAAAACCGGAGATATCTTCATTCTGCTTGGGGCGTGCCAGGTCAATTTCGGTATGGGCGGTATTCACATCTCCGCAAAAAACAATTTTTTTGCCCTTACGCTTCATTTTATTGATGTGCTGTAAAAACGCGTCATAAAATTCCAGTTTGTAATTCAGGCGGTCGCTGTCCTGCTTGCCATTGGGAAAATACACATTAAAAAGCGCAAATTTCTTAAATTCCGTCATCACCACTCTCCCCTCGCAGTCAAACTTCTCAATGCCGAATCCGGTTTCAATATGCTCGGGCTCCTCCAGGCTAAAAGTGGCCACACCGCTATAGCCTTTTTTGGATGTAGCAGAATGCCAGAAGGAATGGTAGTGCTTATGATCCGTCACCTCTTTTCCCAGCTGGTCGCGATGGGCTTTGGTCTCCTGAACACACAAAATCGTAGGCTTTTCCTTATCCAGCCACTTTAAAAACCCTTTTTTCAGCGCCGCCCGGATGCCGTTCACATTCCAGCTGAGTATTTTATATTTTTTCGCCATGTAATTTTATTTAAAAACGAATTCAATATAACAGGAACTTCTTTTTAAATAAAATTACATTTTTCAATTTGGGTATGCTCCCGCGAGGAAGATGTGAGCTTTGCGTTCTAAAACGGAATGAGAGACAGTAGGAGCGAATGAAGTGTAAGAGGCTAGGGTGATATTTTGCGATAGAAAAATGTTGCGCTAGCAAGCAAAGCCCTTTTGGGCCCCAAATTGAAAAATAACCTTATGCGGGAAAGAACATGAAAACCGAAGCGGTTTTCATGAGTAAAAAAAAGACCCCCTAGGGGGCTTTAAAAAGGAGGGTGGTTCGTAGTGCAGTGGGACAATTATCTACGACTAATTTTTATTTTTATTTTAAATTAATTCGTAACCGTCACTGCACTATCTACGACCATCGCACATCCTATCATGTATAAAATTTGTATGCAAGACTTTTTTAGAAAACTCCTTGCCCAAACAAGACTTTAGGTTAAAATAAAATAAATTTATTTATATAATTTTCTCTGTTCTTATGTATAAAATCAAAATTAATGGCAAAGCCTATGAAATCGATGAAAAAAGTGACGATCACATGATGCAGCAGCTGGTGAAACAAGGCGTTGAAATTGTAGCCGCCTGCGGCGGCGCCGGCATTTGCCAAACCTGCGCTTTTAAACCGGTTAAAGGCAAATTTACGTCAAAAACCGAGACAGAAAAAATGATGGACCTCCCAGATGCTCAACGACTCTCCTGTCAATGCCTGCCTAAAAGCGACGGGGAGATTGAACTGATATATTAACAGCTTTAAGCGGTAAGCCATAAGTACTAAGCTTAAGGCTTACAGCTTATGGCTTAAAGCTTATTTGATATGCTTCCTAAAGTAATTCTTGTCGACATCATTCCCCCTCAAACATCCGACGCGGAAAGTCTGGCCCGATTAAACGAATTGGAACAGCTCTTAACAACCTACGGGGGTTTTGTGATCATCCGTAAAATCCAGCGCCGCCAGATTCCCCATTACAAAACCTATATTGGCAAAGGGAAGGTTGATGAAATTCTGGAGATCGCCTTAAAGAAAAAAGCGGATTATGTCATTGTCAACAACCTCTTAAAACCCGGACAGCTTTATAATCTGGAAGCGCTTTTTGAAAAACACAGCATTAAGGTATGGGATAAGGTGGATCTAATCCTTGAAATCTTTGCCAAACACGCCACTACCAAAGAAGCCAAACTGCAGATAGAGCTGGCCAAATTAAGGCATTTGGGGCCGCGCATAGCCAAAATGGGTATAGAGCTCATGCGTCAGGCGGGTGGAATTGGGACGAGGGGTAAGGGAGAAACCAATATCGAGGTCATGAAACGCCATATCCGAAAGCGGGAGCAAACCATTAAACGCGAGCTTCAAAAAATCGAAAAAAACCAAGCAGGCCAGCGGCGCAAACGCAAAAACACGGGCTTTAAAACCGTGGCGATTGTGGGTTACACCAATGCCGGCAAATCCCAGCTTCTTAATGCGCTAACTAACAAAAGCGTCAAAATTAAAAATGAACTGTTTGCCACTTTAGACAGCCGGATCGGAAAAGTCTATCTGCCCGACCTGAATGACTGCATGCTGATAAGTGATACGATTGGTTTTATCCGTGACCTGCCGCCCGAATTAATCGACGCTTTTCATTCCACTTTAGCTGAAACCATTCACGCGGACCTGATCCTCCACGTCATCGACACAGATGACCTGGATCGGGAATGGAAAATGGATGTGGTGAATAAAGTGCTCAGAGATCTGAAATGCGACACTAAAAAAATGATTTACGCGTTCAATAAAATTGATCTGATGCAATACGATGAAATGGAGGAGCTGGCCGGAAAATATATAAAATACAAACCGGTTTTCATCTCAGCGCTCAAAAAAACCAATCTGGAGGAATTGAAATCCAGAATCGCCAGACAAATTTAAATGGCTCCCCCGACTGGATTCGAACCAGTGACCCTTCGGTTAACAGCCGAATGCTCTACCGCTGAGCTACAGGGGAACGAAATTTATTTCTGATTTCATCCTGAATCAAGTTCAGGATCTGATTTCAGAATCAATTTTATATTTTTTAATTTAAAATTGCCCTCATAATCTATCTGAGCTGTTTACTTTTGGCAAGAGATTTTCAGGCTCATGCTGTACTGGATTTGCCTATATCTTTTATTTGGGCCACCCGAAAAGCTATTCGTGATTTACAGCAAGCAGGTCTTGTAAATGAACATCTAAATGAAGTGTTGGGTATTTTTGACTAATTCTTTTTTAACTTTATGCACAAGAGTGAGTCATAAAACTAAAAGAGTTGCTTTTTTGGCTTTTTTAAGACTCAAAATGCCACTTTCCTTCCAGATACTCTGCAATAGTATCCCCACCCTCTGGCATATCATCTTTATCCCAAAAATCTCGATCAAGTCTAGTTGTTCCACTTTGATTAGTACCTCCATGTCTCCCTTTAATTATATAGTTAATCAACTGATACCCACCATCAGGATTGGGAGATTTAACTTCAAATACAAGCAACCTTCCCTGTTCATCATTGATGATTCTAGTAACTTTTAAATTATCCAATTCCAATTTATTAGCCATAGCAAAGAGTACGATGAGCTTTGAAACATCTTCTTTGGAAAACGTTCGCACTTCTCTAATTTCTGAAGTTGCACTAACTTTTTCAACTTCGGCTTTCTGCCTAGCCAAATTTCCAGCATGGAAGCTTAATTTCACAGAATCTCTAATTTGTTCAATATCCTCACCTTGGGGGAGCCTTTCAATCTGCTCCAATATTGAGGTATCAGTTGTATCAATGGTCATTTCTTTGCTTTAGAATTATTTATAATATTATTATAACATATTTTTTATAATATACAAAGCAATACTCCAAACTACACGTCCAACTATATTCACATAAGAAATATTATTCCACAACAAAAACAGTTCTAACCTGCCTACCGCCTGCTCTGAGCAAGGTCGAAGAGGCAGGCAGGCTTCGTACAGTAGGGGGAGCCATCTATTTACAAGATGGCATTTTTTTGTTATAATATTATATTAATAAAAATTATATTAATAAAATATAAAAATGGGTCTAGAGTCCGAGCCATTAATTCAGCCCTCTGAGGAAAAAGCGAATAAAGAAAAAAAAGAAACTGAACGTCCAGTTATCCATGGGCTCAAACCTGAAAAAAAAGAAGAAATGATACTGAGTGAAAAAAAAGATAAGGTTGAAGCAGACTTATTTTTATTAGAATCCACACATACAGCCAGAGAAGAAATCTACAAAGATTTAAAGATAGGAAAAAGTAGTATAGATTCTATCGAAGATGCCCTAAAGTCTTTAGCAACTTCAGGAAAATTAAATTTTAATCTTCTGTCATCCGATATGCCAGAAAATGAAATTCAGGCTATGCAGTTGGCATTCGATAGAATTTCTGTTAAAGTTTTAGGGGGAGGAAAATGGCCCTTACCATCCCTACAAGAATTCCATAAAAAAGGCAACTTAGAAGACATAAAAAAAATTGAAGTTATTGTTCATCCACTCTATGGCCTTTTAAAGGGTGAACAATGGGATCCTGAGCAATGGGAAGAATCTATGGGTGATGTAGAAAAATATATAGAAAAAAAGATTATAAAAATAGTACAAAAAATTATCGAGAAACTGAAGGAATATCCATCTTATATTCCTTCAGCCTATCTTTATATAATGGAGATATCACAGGAACTAAAAGCGATGCAACAGCCACCAAAGGAAGGGGTGGTGAGAGTTTTTAATATGCCAAGAAGGTCACTTTTGAATAAGAATATGAGAGGGGCAATGGATCAGCTTCTAAAGAAGTATTCTGGGGAAAATGTTGCTGTAATAGATTCATACCATGATGGGACGGGACGTTTAAATGATTCAGATATTTATTTTTTTCAGGATAATCTTCCTCAAAATACCTTGGTTGAAATTCAAGGCGGATATCTCGGAGGTTGTTTAGATGGAGCCTATTTATCATTTGAAAAAGGTGCCAGAAAAGGGAGGCAAGACATAAAATTACAGATAGACTTTGATCCTTCCACGGGGTTCATGGGCCCTTCCTTTTCAAATTTAAATGAAGGTGAAACGAAAAATATATTTCGCAATGCCCCCCAAATAACCTTACCGCCATTTGAAATAGAAACGATACAGGATGTCATAAAATGGGTTGAATCAAATTCAGGCTTCAATACCTTTTGGAAGAACTTCGCAGAACCTCATCATCGAGAGCAGCTAGAGGGATATTTAGTTTCTGCCAAAGCTACCTAAAAGTTCTAAAACTATCCCGCCCGTTCCGATAAAAAACACTATCACACCACAAAAACAGTTCTGATTTATCTGCCGTAATGATAACAAAGGTAGACGTCTTCCAGTCGGAGGAGCCATCTATTTACAAGATGGCTTTTTTATGTTATCATAAAATATATAATCATTCACAATGATATGATGTCTAAAGAATCAGAAAAAATGAAGCCAAAAGGCAGACAAAAAGTACCTCCTGCTGAATTAGAAAAAATTAGAACAGCAGAAGAAGTGAGAAAAATGATCGAAGACAAAACTGCAATACGAGGCGTAAATAAAAGGGAAATTGCAGAAAAAATGTTAGAAAGATATGATATGGAAGTCACTAAATATATTTCTTGCCCTGCCATTTCCCAGTTAATAGGCATAGAAGAGGAAGTTGACCCAAAACATTTTAAAGTATTGCTTATAATGGCTATTGAAAATACCCCAGATTTTGAAGGTCAGGTATTAGAAGCTCAGGACCCTGAAACATTAAAGATGATATTGCAGTATCTTAAAGAGGAAGGACTCCCCGAGATAAGTAAGGAAATAGATTTTTATGAAGACATTTTATGGTTAGCAAAACTTGAAAAAAGTGAACTTGAGACAATTGATGAAATTTTTGATAATGAAGAATTAGTTCTCATTGCCATGAGATATTTAGAATCATGTAAAGAAAGTGTTAATGATTCACATCTTCAAGAGGCTTATATGGTAGATATGGAAAGGGACTTTTTACAAAGGGCTATAGAGGAGCAACCTAGATTGATTTATGAGTATTATAAAGAATTTCTATATGCTGTGATTACAAATCCTGAAACATTAGAAATTGTTATGAAGTTGTTTAAAGAAAAAGGCTATAAAGTATCTCCTGAAATGTTTAAAGAACCGACAGAAGCAAATCAGTCCTAACCTGCCTACCGCCTGCTCTGAGCATGGTCGAAGAGGCAGGCAGGCTTCGTACAGTCGGGGGGGGAGCCATTTTTTGTACAACAAAAAATGGTGAACTCTACTAAATGAGAACGTTCGTAGTGAAAAAGAAGGAGCTTGCGAAGACTATTAAATTAAATTTAATTATTATGACTCAAGAATTTGATTAAGACCTTTTTCAACTTCTTTCATTATTTCTGGGGCATTGCTGAAATGCTCATTTTTGCTTAGCTGGATGAACTTTTTTTTCTTTTGCAACCTTTTGCTTACCTCAATACCCTTCTTTGCGTAATCCTTTGCATCATTATCTTTATGTATGAGTTTATTTATAGTAGCCAATCCCAGATATGCTGAAGCTTGATTTTCGTCAAGAATTAGACAACTTTCAAAGGTATCCATTACATTAGCATAACAATCCTTAAATTCATTCTTGTTACTAGCTATATTGGCATATAGATTGATACATTTTTTTAGAGAATGGGATCCAGCCTGATATAACTTCAATGCTATTAAGGGTAAGATAATTTCTTCTGAATCATCATCAATCGAATTTATTATATCTCGATATAATGGTACAAGATTCAGTTTCATACTCGTTAATACGAATACAACTATCATTGGATCCCCATTGTATTTTTTCAATATGGCATTCAATATTTTTTCATCAATTTCATTCCAAGGGGGAGTTTGCTTAAGCCATTCCATTTTTTGAACATCACTACCATTTTCAGGAAAAGGCTTCATTCTATTGCTAAATACATTATTTAATAGGTTTTTAAAAAAAGGCATTGTAAAAAAATTATTATCTTAATAAAGATTGTATTTCAATTTATCATTAAATAACAATAAATATTAGTGAAGTTATTTCGTTATTGAATTAAATACAGCCTTTTCCATGATACAACCTATACCACAAAAACAGTTCTAACCTGCCTACCGACAGGCAGGCTTCATACGCTATGGGGAGCCATTTAGATAGGAGCTATCAATCTCTCTTTATCCTTTTTTTTGAGCTGTTTTATTTGGTATTCACGTTTCGTCGCTGCTGACCTTGTTTTTAATTCCTCGAAGTAAATAATCTTCACAGGCCTTCTTATACGAGTGTAGTGAGCTCCCTTTCCTTCGTTATGTTTTTCCTCACGTTTCTTTAGATCAGTTGTGTAACCCGTGTACAGGGTATTGTCGTTGCAGCGTGCTATGTAGATGTAGTGTTTTTTCATTACGGTAATTTTGCCACTTTTCGAACTTCAGGTAAAATAGCCAATCTTTTTTGCTTTATTTCCTTGCTTTTAATAAATTTTAAGTATAAATTCTATCCACTCGATTAATTAATAATCCCATCACAATGAGAAATTTTAATGACAATAGACGATCTGGAGGAGGAAGTAGGGGGGGATTTGGAGGAAGAAAACAAGGAAGATCCGAAATGTTTCAGGCAACCTGCTCTGATTGCGGCAAGAGCTGTGAAGTTCCCTTTAAGCCGAGAGGAGATAAGCCGGTTTACTGCAATGATTGTTTTAGAAGGGGTGAGGATTCGGGGTCAGGCAGATCCGGTCGATCTGGCGATAGAAGAAGTGGCGGCAGGGATTTTGGGAAAGCCGGCTTTGGAGAAAAGCGGATGTATGAAGCCACTTGTGCGAAATGCGGGAGTAAATGTGAAGTCCCCTTCCGGCCCACGAGTGATAAGCCTGTTTACTGCAATGACTGCTTTGGTGAAAGCAAAGGCAGAGATTTCGGACCAAAAAAACCTGACCAATCCAAGGAGCAGTTTGAGCAACTAAATAAAAAACTTGATAAAATTTTGAGAGTTTTGGAAATCATTAGCCCCAAAAAAATACATATTATTAAAAAGTCTGAAGTAAAAACAGAATCATCCGACTCGTCTGTAGAAGCTTCAGCGGAGACAGAAGATAAAGAAGAAGTTAAGAAGCCAGCAAAGAAAAAAACACCTGCGAAAAAGACTTCAAAGAAAAAGGCGCCGGCAAAAAAGGCTGCAAAAAAAACAACAAAGAAAACACCTGCAAAGAAAAAAGGGAAATAGAAAGAATTAAAACAACCGTCCTAATTTATCCGCTCTGGGTGGGTATCGTTTTTCAGAATTAGTCCATTTGCATGGTCATATGGTAAAATAAAAATGAACTATCTCGATCTAATTGAAATTTGTCCGCCTGAGGCGTACCAATTTTCAATTTCTAGTTTCCAATTTAATTTTATCAATATGGAAAAAGAAAGCCCAGATCCAAATTCAGATGAAGAACTAAATGCTATTAAGACATTAGAAGACGTTGCAACCGCATTCCGTGTGCATGATAATGCTGTTGGTGTAAATTGTGAAGAGAACAGAGAATATGAAAGAGTAAGGCAACTTAAAGAACAAGCAGTAGTAATATTCAGACAAGTATCAACAATATTGTTTGAAAAAGAAACACAGCCCGTATCAGGCAACCCAACAAAGGAAATGGAAACAGTATTTGGCTTTAAAGACCTTATAAAAGAATCTTTAATCGAGAAAAGAGTTGGTCAAAACAGAAAAGTATTAATTCCTCTATTGAAAACCCTTGCTGAAATAAAAGCAGAAGTCAGCGCTGACAACAAGAGAATTAATGAATTACCTGCCAGTGGACATCCAGCAGCAGCATAAGTATTTCCTTAAAAATTCTTGTACTGAGCGCCCGCCTGATCCGGAACGGGCAGGTAGCCGAAGTATAAAAATTTCTATAGCCAATGACTTTTGGCTTATTTTCAACCAGAAGTTGACACGCCTTTGGTGGGAAGCCATTTTTTAGATATGTGATATAATAAAAAAAATAAAAAAGGAGATATGAAAACAAAAATCACTCCAAAAGAGATTGAATCGCTTAAAAAATATGTGCAGGCGACCAATTATCTGGCAGTGGCGCAGATTTATTTAAAAGACAACATCCTTCTGGAGCGGCC
>Ga0114920_10000632_pt1 | contig 15365 bp, 19 predicted proteins | sample ChitaG_FD_88683 | JGI IMG/M metagenome (GOLD analysis project Ga0114920, IMG submission 88683) | Deep subsurface microbial communities from South Pacific Ocean to uncover new lineages of life (NeLLi) - Chile_00310 metaG | ecosystem: Environmental > Aquatic > Marine > Oceanic > Sediment ... | reverse complement strand
GTGAGTTCTTTGACGTGATCGAAGATCTCGTGGCGTTCGGCCATCTCTGCGCGAATCTTCTTTTCGGCATACATGACTGTCGTGTGGTCGCGGCCGAATGTCTGGCCGATCTTGGGCAAAGAGAGATCGGTGAGTTCGCGGCACAGATACATCGCTATCTGACGTGACTGCGCCAGGGCGCGGGTCTTGCTAGGGCCGCGGAGCTCTTCGATGCTGGTCTCGAAATACTCTGCGGTGGCCGCCATGATGGCCGCGGCGCTGATCTGCATCGTGGAGGCGTCCGACATCAGGTCACGCAGCACGACTTCGGCCAGGGCCTTGTCGATTGCGGTCTTGTTCAGAGATGCGAAAGCGGTGACGCGGATGAGTGCGCCCTCGAGTTCGCGGATGTTGCGTTCGATGCGGCTGGCGATCAACTCCAGTACATCGTCGGGAACGTCCAAGCGATCCATCTGAGCCTTCTTGCGCAGAATTGCGATCCGCGTTTCCAGTTCCGGTGGTTGGACGTCGGTGATCAGACCCCACTCGAACCTGGTCCGTAACCGGTCTTCGAGAGTGGCCAGCTGTTTGGGAGGCCGATCGGAGGAGATCACAATCTGTTTGTTCGCATTGTGCAGGGTGTTGAAGGTGTGGAAGAATTCTTCCTGGATGCCGTCTTTGCCTTCGATGAACTGAATGTCGTCCACGAGCAGTACGTCGATATCTCGGTAGGTGCGCTTGAACGATGCACGCCTGTCGTCGCGAAGCGAGTTGATGAAGTCGTTGGTGAATTCCTCAGTAGAGACGTACTTGACGCGCATGCCTGGGAATAGCCGTTGGGCGTAATTCCCGGCGGCGTGCAGCAGGTGGGTCTTGCCCAGCCCGGATTCACCCCAAATGAACAGGGGGTTGTATGCGCGTGCGGGGGCTTCGGCGATAGCAAGGGAAGCCGCGTGGGCGAATCGGTTGGAAGAACCGATGACGAAGGTGTCGAAGGTGTAGCGGCGATTCAAGTTGATCGAGACGTTGTCGTCAGTTCCCGAACCGTTGGGTTGGCGGGAGAAGTAGGTCGGCCAGCTCTCTTCTGCGCTAGCGCGAGCAGCTTCGTCTTCGTCTTCGTCTTCGTCTTCGTCTTCGGCGTCGGGGGAAGCGGAAGCGGAAGCGGAAGCTTCGCGAAAATCGTGATGGGGCTCGTCGGCTTCGGCAGAGTCCGGATCATCGATACGGACACCCAACTCGACGCGTTGGCCGAGTTGTTTGCTCAGTGCGGTGATGATCGGTTCGCGCAGGTGACGCTCGATCTCGTTCTGGACGAACGGAGTAGGTACTGACAGCAGCGCGAAGCCCTCGGTGATGACCAACGGCCGCACCAACTTGAGCCAGGCACGCTGTTGGGGAGTCAAGGATCCAGTGCCGGTTTCACCATTGAGCTCTGCAACGACCGCGTTCCAAATAGCGACAAACGGGGGATCAGGGTCCGCAGTCAACGAGCCACACCCCTTAGCGGCCGGCCCAGGGTCGGCCAATAGGGCGACAACGAACTGTCCACAAAGCTATCCACAGGTTGTGGAATAGGTGCGTTCGCCGCCGCCGCGTTGTCTACCGGCGTGGATGTCGTTGGCCGGAGCTCGTCACGGTGTTGTTGCATTCCGTGGGCCCGCGGCGGAGTGGGAATCCGCGCTCGGTTGTCTCGCGCCGTCCCGACGTGGAATCGGCATTGGCAGAAGCTAACAGTTTTCTTCCCGAGTGCCAACAGTTCGGCAACATTGGCACGATCCGAATTCGGGGCCTCCCAACAAGTTCCTGTTGAGAGTGACGGCTGTGGTTGGTGTGATAGCGGCTAGGGGAGGGGACCGCCGAAGGTAGGGCACGCAGGTTTGACCCAGGGAATCCTCGTCAGTACCCTCGAACAGTCGCCCGCACGTGGCGATACGGCTGCGATCCGGCTCTGCCGGGGGCCGCGCCGGTTAGTAACGCGAGACCGACGAGCTTACCCAACGGCCGACTGTGGCCCGCCTGCCATGAACTTCCACGCAAGCGGGACCGTGGGGGCCAGACATGACGAGGAGTGACAGCCGTGGCCAAGGGCAAGCGGACCTTCCAGCCCAATAACCGCCGCCGGGCGCGGGTGCATGGGTTCCGGCTGCGGATGCGCACCCGCGCGGGGCGGGCCATCGTGGCGGACCGGCGCCGCAAGGGCCGTCGTTCATTGACTGCGTGACGCGGCACAGGGCCTGAGGCGGTGCTTCCGGCGCAGTACCGGATGACACGGTCGACCGAATTCGGTGTCACGGTGAATCAAGGAACGCGAGCCGCACAGCCGGACCTCGTCGTATATACACGGTCGGATCAGACTGGCGATCCGGGACCGAGAATCGGCCTGGTCGTGTCGAAGGCAGTGGGGAACTCGGTGCAGCGGCATCGGGTGGCCCGGCGCCTTCGGCACGCAGCATTGCGCGCGCTCGATGATCTCGGTCCTGCAGACCGAGTAGTTATCCGGGCCCTGCCAAGTAGTCGCCACGCGATATCGCCGCGCTTAGAACAGCAACTACGGACAGCGTTACAACGCATCAGGGTGCGCTCCGGGGGATTTAGGTGAGGCCACGCCGGTTCCCGCTACGGGCGGTGCTCTTCGTGATCCAGCTGTATCGGCACACGATTTCTCCGCTGCGGCTGCCATCCTGCAGGTTCACACCGACCTGTAGTCAGTATGCCGTCGATGCCCTCACCGAGTTCGGCGTGATACGTGGCGGCTGGCTGGCGGTGGTGCGCTTACTGAAGTGCGGCCCATGGCATGGCGGGGGATGGGATCCGATACCGGATCGAGTGGCCGACCCTGCGGAGTATCAAGGCGACGCAGCCGAGGCCGGCCGCGGCGTCATCGATGACCTGACCAATACGGTGCAGCAAGGGGAGAGTCGGACGCGTGTTTAGTTGGTTCAGTCTCGACATCATCTACTACCCGGTGTCGGCGATCATGTGGGTGTGGTACGAGGTCTTTGCGTTCTTGCTGGGCCCGGCGAACTTTTTCGCGTGGGCGTTGTCGGTGGTGTTCTTGGTCTTCACGCTGCGCGCGATCCTCTATAAGCCGTTCGTTCGGCAGATCCGTACGACGCGCCAGATGCAGGAACTCCAACCGCAGATCAAGGCGCTGCAGAAAAAGTACGGCAAGGACCGCCAGCGCATGGCGCTGGAGATGCAAAAACTACAGCGTGAGCACGGGTTCAACCCGATCCTAGGGTGTCTGCCGATGCTCGCGCAGATCCCGGTTTTCATCGGTCTGTTTCATGTCCTGCGCTCGTTCAACCGAACGGCCGGGTTCGGCATCGGACATCTGAGCCTGTCGGTGGAGGAGAACCGGAGGCTAGGCAATTACGTGTTCAGTGCCGCAGACGTGGGTAACTTCCTGGACGCGAACTTCTTCGGCGCACCGCTGGGTGCGTTCATGACCCAGCAGAGCGGACTCGAGGCGTTCACTCAGTTCGGCGCCTTTAGTCGACCGGCGTTGATCGTGGTCAGTGTGCCGGTGATGATCGCTGCCGGCGTTGCGACCTATTTCAACAGCAGGGCATCGGTGGCCCGGCAGAGTCCTGAGGCGGCGGCCAATCCGCAGACCGCGATCATGAACAAGCTCGCCCTCTATGTCTTCCCACTCGGTGTTGTAGCCGGCGGCCCGTTTCTGCCGCTGGCCATCATTCTCTATTGGTTCTCCAACAACATCTGGACGTTCGGCCAGCAGCACTATGTGTTCGGCAAGATCGAGCAAGAAGAAGAGCAAGCAAAGAAGGAGGCCCTGGATCGCCGCGCCGCCAATGCGCCGGCCCCGGGAGCCAAGCCCAAGAAGAAGAAGGCGGCTGCAGACCGCGGCGCCGACTCGGGCGAGAGCACCCCTGAGGACGACTCGACGCCGGACGGTGCCCGGGAAGCGAAGTCCAAGGACGGCGCCGTCTCACGGCCCGGGTCGCCGGGTGCGGCGCAGCGGGCGACCACGCCTGCGGCGCGGAACGCAGCGGCGAACCGAACCCCGAAACCCGGCGCCCGGCCGAAAAAACGGAAACGTTGACCCGCGGGCGACCGCGAACGAGGGAGAGGTGTTTATATGACCAACACAGAAGCTGCCGCCGCCGACACCGCGGAGCGCAGCGACGACGCTGACCAAGTTGAGGGCGACGCCAATGGCGCGGCCACGGCTGGACGCGGAGGGGAGGACAGGTTGGTCGCCGAAGGCGAAATCGCGGGCGACTACCTGGAAGAGCTGTTAGACCTGCTGGACTTCGACGGCGACATCGACCTCGACGTGGAGGGGGACCGCGCCGTGGTGAGCATCGACGGTGGCGGGGACCTCACAAAATTGGTCGGCCGAAAGGGCGAGGTACTCGACGCGCTCCAGGAGTTGACCCGGCTGGCCGTGCACCAGAAGACGGGCGAGCGCAGCCGGCTCATGCTCGACGTTGCCCAGTGGCGCAAGGGTCGCCGCGACGAGCTGTCGGCGCTGGGATCCAAAGTGGCACATCGGGTGCTGGAGACCGGTGAGCGCGAGGAGTTGGCGCCAATGACGCCCTTCGAGCGCAAGATCGTCCACGACGCGGTGACGGCCGTGCGCGGCGTTCACAGCGAGAGCGAGGGCGTGGAACCGTCGCGCCGCGTTGTGGTTCTCACCGACTGACCCCGAGTTACAAGGGTGTAGTTCGATGGGCGTGGTGTTGCAGCCGCGATGTTCGGAGGATGTTTCACGTGAAACACGCGAAGGTACCGGCGCCTCCCGCCGCGGCCGGAACGATCTTCGGCGAGGCTGCCGACAGCGCATACCGGTTCGCGCAGATCCTGGCGGGAGCAGGTGTCGAAAGGGGACTCCTGGGGCCGCGCGAAGTCGATCGGGTATGGGACCGGCATGTGCTGAATAGTGCGGTGGTATCGGAACTGCTCACCGCGAACGAACATGTCGCCGACATTGGCAGTGGGGCCGGACTGCCCGGCATACCGTTGGTGTTGGCGCGGCCGGACATCCGCGTGACGCTCATCGAGCCGCTGCTCCGGCGCAGCGACTTTCTTCGTGAGGTGATCGACGAACTCGGCCTTGATTGCCGAGTCGTGCGTGGACGCGCCGAGGACCGAGCGGTGCGCGACGAGGTTGGGGAGGTGGATGCGGTGGTATCTCGGGCGGTGGCTTCGTTGGACAAGCTCACGAAGTGGAGTGCACCCTTGCTACACCCGGGGGGCCGGATGCTGGCGATCAAGGGGGAGCGAGCCGAGGAGGAGATACGCGAGCATCGCCGCGCCCTGAGGAGGCTGGGCGTGACCGAGGTGAAGGTGATGAAATGTGGCGGGCGGTTCGTGGATCCACCGGTAACGGTGGTCGTAGGGTTTCAGGAGTCGCCGTGGGAAGAACGGTTCCGGGGAAGGAAACGCAAATAATGGTCGCTCCCGAGAGTGGGGGATCGCAAGCGATTCCGCCCGATGTTTCACGTGAAACGTGGGACTCCAATGACGCGGACACGCCGATTGGGGCGGAGGCCGAACGAGCGGTGCGGCTCATGCAGGCGGCGACGCAGGGGCAGCTGCCCCGGCCGGCGCGCCAACGGGTCTTCACTATTGCTAATCAGAAGGGCGGCGTGGGGAAGACCACGACTGCGGTCAACATCGCGGCCGCCTTGGCGCTGCAAGGATTGCCTACGCTCGTGATCGACCTGGACCCGCAGGGGAACGCGAGCACTGCTCTGGGAATCGAGCACCGGCCCGGCACCCCATCTTCGTACGAGGTACTGATCGGAGATGTCCCCGTCGAGACCGCGTTGCAGCGCAGTCCGCACAACGAACGCCTGTTCTGCATCCCGGCGACGATCGATCTTGCCGGAGCCGAAATCGAACTGGTCAGCATGGTCGCCCGGGAGGGCCGGCTGCGGAGTGCGTTGGCGCAACTCAAACACCACGACTTCGACTACGTCTTCATCGATTGCCCGCCGTCCTTGGGATTGCTGACGATCAACGCATTGGTCGCCGCGCCGGAGGTGCTCATTCCGATTCAGTGTGAGTACTACGCGCTCGAGGGTGTGGGTCAGTTGCTGCGCAACATCGAGATGGTGAAGGCCCACCTCAATCCGGAGCTGGATGTGACGACAGTCGTTCTGACCATGTACGACGGACGGACGAAGCTCGCCGATCAAGTGGCGACCGATGTGCGGGACCACTTTGGCGATAAAGTGTTGCGCACTGTCATCCCGCGAAGCGTGAAGGTCTCCGAGGCCCCGGGCTACGGAATGACGATCATCGACTACGACCCCGGCTCCCGAGGAGCGATGAGTTACTTGGACGCCAGCCGGGAGTTGGCTCAGCGAGGCGTGGAGGGAAAATCCCGATGAATGTGTGCCCGATGAAAACTGATGTGACAAGAAGGGGGAGTCGATGAGTAGCGCGGCACGTAAGCGCAGCGGGCTTGGCCGTGGCCTCGCTTCGCTCATTCCGACGGGTCCGGCGGATGGGGACGGGCCAGCGACCCTGGGCCCGCGGATGGGCACTGCGGCCGCCGATGTCGTGATCGGCGGATCACCCTCAGCGCCGGGAGCAGATTCGGGAGCAGATTCGGTCGGCGCGGTGTACCGGGAGATCGCGCCTTCGGAGATCGATCCGAACCCGCGTCAGCCCCGCCAGGTGTTCGACGAAGAGGCACTCGCCGAGCTCGTGCACTCCATCCGCGAGTTCGGTTTGATGCAGCCGATTGTGGTGCGGGCGATGTCCGGCAGCGAGGCCGACGACTCCCCGCGCTACCAACTGGTCATGGGGGAGCGGCGGTGGCGCGCCGCCCAGCAGGCCGGCGTGGACACGATCCCCGCGATCGTTCGCGAGACCGCCGACGACAACATGCTGCGCGACGCGCTGTTGGAGAACATTCACCGCGCGCAGCTAAATCCCCTGGAAGAGGCGGCGGCCTATCAGCAGTTGCTGGAGGAGTTCGACGTCACCCATGACGAGCTCGCGACGCGGATCGGCCGTTCACGGCCCGTGATAACCAATATGATCCGGCTGCTCCGGCTGCCGATCGCCGTGCAGCGGCGGGTCGCGGCTGGGGTCCTGTCGGCCGGTCACGCGCGGGCTCTGTTAGCCCTCGACGGTGGGCCAGAACTGCAGGAGGAACTTGCGGCACGGATCGTGGCCGAGGGGCTGTCCGTGCGCGCCACAGAAGAGGCCGTGACTTTGGGCAACCGAGACCAAGGCGGGGCCCCTGCTGGGCCGCGCCGAAAGCCGATCCAGATGCCCGGTCTGCAGGATGTCGCCGAGCAGCTGTCCACCGCCCTTGATACCCGGGTCAGTGTGAGCCTCGGCAAGCGGAAGGGCAAGATCGTGGTGGAGTTCGGGTCGGTGGATGATTTACAGCGGATTGTGGAGCTCATGAACACGCCATCTCCGTGAACGGGCATACCGGCGAATTACGTCACTGTGACACTGTCGCTGCGGGCCTGGCTGCCCGACGCATCCATCAGCGGAAGTGCGCTGTGCCACAGGCGAATTCGTACCCAGCCCGGGGGCAACGGATTATTTACGGCCAGAACGGGCTGCTCCCGGCCGCGGCTTCTATCCTGGAAGGGCTGCCGTACATTGTTGTGCGGCGTGAAACCCCAGGAGTGTAGTGGCCACGCGAATCACGCCTCTGCGGCTCGAAGCATTCGAGCAGTTGCCGAAGCACGCCCGGCGTTGTGTGTACTGGGAGGTCGACCCCCCGACGTTGGGCAGCGGCGACCAGCTGGCAGACCCAGAGTTCGAGAAAGAAGCGTGGCTGTCCATGGTCATGCTCGAGTGGGGAACCTGCGGGCAGATAGCGATCGAACACGGCGACGGGTCCGAGGGCGGAGGCCCGCCGCAAGAACCGACCGATGAACGTTGCCTCGGATACGCCTTCTACGCGCCGCCGCGGACAGTGCCCCGGGCTGCGCGCTTCCCGACAGGGCCAGTTAGTGCGGACGCCGTTCTGCTTACCTCGCTCGGCGTCGAGCCAGGCCAGGGTACTGAGGTTCTGCCAAGGACGCTGCTTGCCGCGGTGGTCGGTGACTTGGTTCGTCGTGGTGTACGCGCGCTGGAAGCGTTCGGTCGATCGCCCGAGGCGGCCGAGTTGTCCGATCCGACCCGGGTGACGGCCGACGCCATGCCCGTTATGGCAACGCTCGGTGACTGTTCGGTCTACCAGTGCGTGCTGGACACAGATCTGCTGTTGGATGTTGGTTTCGTGGTGGTGTCGCACCACACGTATTTTCCGCGGCTGCGGCTGGAACTAGAGTCGGGTCTCGGTTGGAAGGCTGACGTCGAGGCAGCGTTGGAGCGGTTGCTTCGGAGCGCGCAGCTGCAGCAGCCGGTCGGCGCGGGGGCCAATCCCGGCAGCTAAGCCTGGCGAGCTTGTTCGACTGAGTGCTCGTGGGCGAGTAGCTCGGCGAAGGTGAAAGTACCGGTGGGCCGGTCGTTCTTGCCGAGCAGATACAGTCTCTTGACGGCGGCGAGCATGCCTTCGGCGATTGAATCGCGCGATTCCGGCAGCACCAGCGTGGCGCGGTCTCCTGGGTTGGTGGCATAGCCGATATCTACCTGAACGGTCGGCATCCGAGTCAGGCGAAGTAGGTCCCACGTTCGGCCGTGAACGCGGCTATCACGTAATCCCGTGCGCGCGACCACTTCTCGTTGGATGAAGTCGGCCAGGTTGCGCCCGATGGTGGACACCGAACCGTGCGAATTCCCAAAATGGAAGGAGGCGACGCCGTTTGCCGACGGTGTGGCCTGTGCCGCGCAGCGCAGGCTGATCATCAGGTCGGCTCCGACAGAATTGGCGGTGTCCGCGCGCTCGGCGTCCGACGGCGCCCGGTTGGTGGGGCGGGATAGAAACGTGTCCATACCGATCGCGGCCATCCGGGCTTCGAGGCGACGCGCCAAGTCCCACAGGATGTCTGCTTCGCTGACCGGACCCTCGGGGCTGTTCATGTTCAGCCCGGGATCGTCACCGCCTCGTCCGGGATCGATGATGATCCGTTTGCCGGAAAGGTGAGGCCCAGAACTACGGACGAGCTCTTCCTCGCGGATTGCGTGCGGAGACCCGCCGGTCACTCGGGAACTCAGAAAGTATAAGGAGCGCAACGTTTCCGGTCCACAGATGCCGTCCGGATACAGTCCGCACTCCCGCTGGTAGGACATCAGCGCATTGTGGGTCAGCAGACCGAAATGTCCGTCGACCAAGTTTGTGTAGAAACCCAGATCTTGAAGCCGCGCTTGCAGCGTGGCCACATCGTCGCCGTACATCGGCGCGCCAAACTGGTGGTTGAGGGTGCGCGCGCCGAGTCGGTAGGAGGCTTCCTTGAGAGAGCGATAGGTCGCCTCGCCGACGACACCGTCCACCAGCAGGCCCCGATGCTGCTGGAACGCTCGCACGGCATGGTCAAGCTCCGCGTCGAACATATCCAACGCAACCCGCTTGCCGGTGGTCAGGTCCTCGTCTGGATTGTCGATCAAGCCCAGGGCGGATAGGGCGGCCCGAATCTCGGTGACCGCACCCCCGCGGTCACCGCGGCGCAGACTCGACATAGGCGCCATTGTCTCAGACCAACTGGGGATTCGGTAAAACCCCAGGCAATCTCACAGGCGCTGAATTGCAGCGTCAGATCAGCAGGTGGTCCGGTGCTAGACCAGTCCGCTGAGTTCCCGCAGCAGTGCGGCCTTTCCCTTGGCGCCAACGATCCGCGTGACGGGGGCACCATCCTTGAACAGGATCATCGTCGGGATCGACACCACTTGGAAATCGCGGGCAGTTGCCGGATTCTCATCGACGTCGATTTTGGCGACAGTCAGTGACCCGGCCTTCTCGGCGGCGAGCTCCTCGAGTACTGGGGCAACCATCTTGCACGGGCCGCACCACGTTGCCCAGAAATCCACCAGCACAGGCGTTGTGCTCGCAAGCACATCTTCGGAGAAGGAATCATCGGTCACCGCTACCGTCGAACCAACGCCCGTATCGCTCATTGCTGTGCTCCTATCAGATCGCTGTCATCGGTTGACGAATTGGAGGTTTCGGCGAGCCAGCGCTCCGCGTCGATCGATGCGGCACAACCACTTCCAGCAGCCGTGATGGCCTGCCGATAAGTGTGGTCGACGAGGTCGCCCGCGGCGAACACGCCCTCGATCGAGGTGAACGTGGTGCGGCCGCGCACTCTTACGTAGCCCGCATCGTCCAAATCCACCTGGTCGCGCACCAGCTCGGATCGAGGGTCGTGACCGACGGCAACGAAAACCCCCGTCACAGCCAGCATGGACTCCGCGCCGGTGTCTGTGTTGCGCAGCCGGATTCCGGTCACCTTGGGGTCGCCCTCGATGGAGCTCACCTCGGTGTTGGTCAGGAATCGGATCTTCTCGTTGCTCTGCGCTCGCTCGAGCATGATCTTGGACGCGCGGAACTCGTCACGCCGGTGGATCAGCGTCACGCTGCGGGCAAACCGGGTCAAGAAGGTGGCTTCCTCCATCGCGGAGTCGCCGCCACCGACCACGGCGATGTCCTCGTCCCGGAAAAAGAAGCCGTCGCAGGTGGCGCACGTGCTCACGCCCATGCCGAGCAGGGCCGCCTCACCGGGGACACCCAACTGCCGCGCCGCCGCGCCCATGGCCAGAATCACCGCGCGTGCCCGGTACGTCTCACCGTCGACGGTGACGTTCTTGATCGGTCCGGCCAGGTCTACGGCGTCGACGTCCTCCATGCGAAGGTCTGCGCCGAAGCGCAGCGCTTGCTCTCGCATCTGGTCCATCAACTCGGGGCCGGTGATGCCGTCGCGGAAGCCGGGATAGTTCTCGACCTCGGTCGTGGTCATCAGCGCACCACCGAACTGGGTGCCCTCGAACACCAGTGGTTTGAGCTGGGCGCGGGCTGCGTACACGGCCGCCGTGTAGCCGGCCGGACCGGAACCGATGACGATGACGTCATGGACGATGGGTGAGGTCATGAGTGCCTTTCTGCCTGCGGCGAGAGTTCGAACAACCGCGGTTGCGTAAACAACCGCGGCTACGTAAACACCAGGGTATGCCGACGTGTTCCCACCGACCTCTTCGGCGCGTCCCAGGGGGTTCAGCGTGGAGGTTTTGCAGCGGCATAGGTCCCGGGAGTTTGGTGCATGATTCGTCGGAACGCTGCGATGTAGGCGCTTGTCGAGGTGAAACCGCTCCGGTGTGCGGTGGCAGTCACCGACTTGCCGTCGGCGAGAAAACCTAGTGACACGATCACGCGGATCAAAGTCCGCCATTGGGTGAACGTGACGGCTAGTTCGGAGGAGATCAACCGTTGCAGGGTGCGCTCGGTGGCCCCTACCCGGCGGGCAAGCGCGCCAAGGTCGTGCCGATGCTCAGGGGAGCGAATCATGAGATCAAACATCGTCAGTAACCGGGGATCTTTTGGCGTGGGTAGTGCCGGCCCGCCCTGTCGACGCCATTGGAGGTCGAAAATCTCGTGCTGTAGAGCGCATTCCAGCGCTTGTCGCTGTTCGCGGTGGCGGCTGTTGTCGTCTAATGCCCGCAGGATGTTCTGTGCGAGTGGAGTCAACATCACGGCAGTGGGTTGATCAGGGCAATCCGGGGCGGCGGGGGATGCGGCGGGGGATTCAGTGCCGAGCAGCAGGGTTGTCACCTCACAACGCACGTGTGCGCGGTGGGAATGCTCCACTGCTGCAGGAATGATGATCGCCCGGGAAGGGCCGGCGATCATCCACGTTGCTGCCGGGGTTGTGACCGCTAGAAGCCCGGTGCGCGGTGCGACAACTTGTGTCAGGGAGTGACTGTGTGCGCCGACAGTGCCCCCGGGGCCCAGGAGTAGCTCTCGGACCACGTTGGCACCGTCATCGCCGTTGCTTTGAAACATTAGTTCCGCCGGTGCTGCTAAGGCTTGCGCGCGAGGACGGTCCAGTGGTCTTCGTGGATCTGCACCCGAGCCTCTGCGAAGCCGGCCGTTGCTAGCCGGTCGGCCACGCTGGCCGGTTCTACCGGGTTGTAGATGTCATCCATATGCAGCGCGGCGAGTTCCTCACTCGCGCAGCTGTCCGCAGCAACGAATAACCCGCCGGGTCGCAGCACGCGGGCAACTTCGGCAAAAGCGCGGTCCTGCAGGTGCACGGTTGGGATGTGATGGAGCATCGTGAACGACACCACACTGGTGAACCGGCCGCCCTGAAAGGGCATGGCGGTGGCATCGGCATGGACGACCTCGACGTTGGTTCCAGCCGACCGGCTCGCCAGTTGCGTGGCCAAGCCGGCGTCGAGTTCCACGGCGGTGAGGTGGGCAACGTCGATGCGGAGAAGGTCAGTCGTCATACCTGGCCCCGAACCAATTTCGAGCACGTCATCGCCCAAAGGGATTCCGTTGAGGGCGTTGGGCATGATGACGTCACGCAGCTTCTCACGCCAGTAATCGGTGACGAGTAATTCGAGATGATCTTTGTTCATAGTCCACCACGGTAGGCAGCGACGACCGTGGCGGAAACCACGCATTAGGACATTCTATAGCGCGAACACGACAATCTTGTAGATGTGGACGGCCGCGGCCCCCGGAGCGTTCCGCTCCGTGGCGTCGGTCAGTGCGGTGTAGATGGGCAGGGTCGCCGCGAGCATGCTGGCCGCCCACCACCCCTAAAACCTCTAACACCACCGACACACGAGCTTCAATCAGATCGTGGTGGTGGTGTTGCGCCCGGCTTGTTTCGCCTGGTACATCGCCGAGTCGGCGCGGTCAGTCATCGCCGAAACCGACTCACCGGGAACGGCCAGGGTGGCGCCGATGCTCACTGTTGCGTTCAGCGTCCGCCCGAGGTGGTGGATAGGCTCGGCGACCCGACACCGGATCTTCTCGGCGACGGCCTGCACCTGGTCAGTGCTGTCGATGCCGGGTAGCAGAACCAGCATTTCGTCGCCACCTGTCCGGCCGACAGTGTCGCCGCCGCGGACGCAGTCGCGGATCCGGCTCGCGACGGTGGAAAGCACGACGTCACCCACGGTGTGTCCCCAGGTGTCGTTGATGGCCTTGAAGTGATCGACATCGCAGAACAACACCCAGGTGCTCTCCGGGAACGCGCCGGTCCTGAAGTGCGGTTTCGAGACGAGCGATCGTTTCGGCGTGGTTCACCAGACCGGTGAGGGTGTCGATGCGCGCCAAATGCTCGAGTTCCCGCTGTGTTTCGACCAACTCCTGGTGCTCGCGGAGTAACCGCTGTTCGTACGCGCGACGCTCAGTGACATCGCGAATCGACGCCGAGACATACGGGCGCTGTTCGATGCGCAGCGGGCTCAGGCTGATATCGACCGGGAACTCCGTTCCATCGAGATGCAATCCCCACAAAACCAGACTGCCCCCATTTTTCGCGGCACTGGCGCAGCGAAGAAGTCCGCGCGGTGTCGAAAGTGCTTCCCGCGGAAGCGCGGCGGAAGAAGTATCTCGACCTCACAACCGACCAGGTCTTCCCGCGGATAACCGAACATCCGGTCGGTTTGGGCGTTGGCAAGCGCGATCCGTCCATCCGGCCCCACGATCACCATGGCGTCAGGAGCCGCCTCCAACAGGTCATGAAACAGCGAATGCGCCCGCTGCTGCTCGGAGGCCAAATCCCGGATCACGGTGACGAAGCCAGTGACTGAGCCAGCCGGATCACGGATGGCGCGGACGACCACGCCAACCCGGAAACGGTTTCCGCCCTTACGCATTCGCCAGCCCTCGAACTCACAATGATCAGAGTCCTGGGCGGCGGCCAACTCATTCTCGAGCATTCCGCCGGCTTGCTCGTCATCGGTGAAGAACATCGAGGCAGGCCGCCCGAGCACCTCAGCATCCGAGTAGCCCAACAAGGCTTGCGCTCCCGCACTCCAGTGGACAACCTTGCCCGTCGGATCGAGCTGCATGACCCCGCGATCGATGACCGCGTCAAGCATTACCTCAACGCCATCGAGTCCCGTGAGAGGGCCCCGTTGAGGGGCGGAGCGTGTCATCGGGGCCTGTTCTGCGAAATGTTGCCTCCAACCTTGCTCATCGCACCATAGCGGCCGTTGATGGAGCACGCCCGCCAGGACAACGCTGCAGCGGCGGTCTCGCAGGGTTCTCTAGGAGGGAAGCACCGTGTCGGCCAGCAGGCCGGAGTGCGCGGCGGTACAGGTCGGCTCGACCACCACCGCCCTGATCTGGTCCGGCGTGCCGGTGGGAAACAGGAGTAATACCGCGGACCGGCCGAATACTTCGAGCGGGCGGCCGCCGAGCACCGTCATCGTGGGGGAGTAGCCGAGACCGGTGAGGCAGGACGCATACCGCTGTGGGTCGGCGAGGGGACCGAGGTCATAAGGCTGGGAAAGCGCCACCCGGAGCTCCGCGTCGGACACGGGGAAGCCGGCGGGCGCGGGTCTCTCAACGGTGATTTGGCCGGCAGTGGGGCCCGACGGAAACGCGGGACCGGGATCGCGGGTCAAGATGAGCGCGCCGAGAACGACGGTGGCCGCCGCCGCGCATATCCCGGCGACCAGCCAAGCCCGCTGCCCTCGGGTGAGCTGCGGACGCGACACGGCGTGCCCGCCGGCCGACGGTGAACCGGGACGTGCGGCGCGTAGTGCGGCGCCCACCCGGGCGGTAACAATCTCCGGTACGTCGGGCGCGGTCTGCTCATCAGCGCCCAGGTCAGCCAGCTCGCGCCGGACCGAGTCGAGCCGGGCCAGCATGCGTGCCGACTCAGGATCCGAGCGCGCGCGGCTGCGGACCCGCGCAGCGGTGGCGTTGTCGAGCAACCCGGCCTGTAGGTCGGCGAGCAGCTCAAGCGTGGTGGGCACTGGATCTGGATCGGGACTGGAGTCAGGGCCGGGGCCCCCGCCACTGCCCATCGCTGCCCCCGCCCCTGATCGCTGGCTCCGAGATTATCGGAGCGGGCTCACTTCGCCATGTCGGCGCCCACGGAGACACAGCCCAGCGAACCGGCCAGCTTGCTCCGGGCCCGCGAGCACCTGCTCTTCACCGTGCCTTCGGCCACCCCGAGGATGCGGGCGGTCTCGGCAACTGAGTATCCCCGCATATCGACGGCGACGACTGCAGCGCGCTGATCGACGGGAAGGCACATCAAGGCTCGCTCCACCACGATCGCGGTGTCTACCCGCCTAGTCGGGTCGGCATCCCCGCACAGCTGAAGCTGCTCGTCGAGTACCTCACACGCATGGGACTTATTGCGCCGCAACCGGTCCAGGCAGGCATTGACGACGATGCGGTACAGCCAGCTGCTCACCGCCGAGTCGTGGCGAAATCTGTGAGCCGCGCGGTGTGCGGCCAGTAACGCGTCCTGCAACGCATCGGCGGCGTCGTCGCGATTGCGGCTGGTGAGCAGGGCAAGCCGGTAGAGCTGACGGTGGTGCCG
>Ga0114920_10000631_pt1 | contig 15367 bp, 15 predicted proteins | sample ChitaG_FD_88683 | JGI IMG/M metagenome (GOLD analysis project Ga0114920, IMG submission 88683) | Deep subsurface microbial communities from South Pacific Ocean to uncover new lineages of life (NeLLi) - Chile_00310 metaG | ecosystem: Environmental > Aquatic > Marine > Oceanic > Sediment ... | reverse complement strand
TCAGCCCGTGTATTTTCACCAGCGAGGAAAATCCACTTATTCCTCGGCTCGCTCTCCTCTTCGAGGAACCATGCCCGCTCGCCTCCGGATGGCTTCCTAACCAGATTGCCTGACTTTCAAAGAGATTGTCCCGGAAACAGGGATGCTTATCATCCCCGATTACAGAACGAATCCTGCTTGTCTGGTTTCGAATTTTTTGGTATCTTTCTCTCAAATGGAAAGCGTAAAGAAAAAGGATAAGGTGTTTCAAATTTTTTGCCCCTGCTGTCAGTCTCTCCTATGGATAGACTCTGTTACTCAAGAAGTGGTTCAATCTGAGAAAGGAGCAGGAAAGAAGAAAAAGTCCTTGGATGATCTGCTGATGAAGGAAAAGAAGAGAAAGAGTGAATTCGACAGAAAATTTGAGGCGACTGCAGAACTGGAAAAAAAGAAGAAGGAAAGGATTGAAGAGAGATTCAAAAAGGCCCTCACTCAGACCGAAAAGGAAGATTAAAGCTTTTTGGATTTTTTCATAAGGCCTTAGAACTCGTTCCCGTTCTTAACTCCCGATCTGTGTTTCGTCCTCCCTGATTTTCGGAGCCATGGTGAATCCCGTAAAGCCATAAAGGGCAAGGATAATGACAGCTACGTAATTCATTATGGCCCATGGAAGATAAGCGATTGTGGAAACTCCGATGGCCCCCGTGATAAAAGCGCCAGCCATGCTCCAAGGGATGAGAGGAACGATGATGGCGCCGCTTTCCTCGATAATCCGGGATAGATTTTTTGCCGCAAGGTTATTCTTCTTGTAAATCGGCGAGAGAAGTTCTCCGGGAATGATCATCGACAGGTAAGAGCTTGCCGTCATCATGGCTGTGACTATTGAGGAAAGGATGGTTGTCAGAACGATGCTCCATATTTTATTCGCAAATTTCATCACGCGGTCAAGAATGACTGAGAGAAGCCCGGTGCGCTGCATGATCCCCCCGAAACTGAAGGCGGTGAATGCCACCAGTTGTGTCTCCATCATGCTCATCAGGCCTCCCCGGGAAATCAACTCGTCCACCTCTGGCACTCCGGTCTGGGCCTGATATCCAGTATTCATGGCTGTTGCGACATCTGTGATCGAAGCCTTCTGGAAGATGATGGCCAGGATTCCGGCCACGAAGGAGGAGATGAGCATACCTGGAATGGTCGGTTTTTTGGTGAAGGCGAAGTAGAAAACAATGGCCATGGGCAGAAGCAAGAGGATATTGAACCTGAAGTTGGCCTTCAATGTTTGGGTGATAAGCGTCATGGTCTCGGATTCCACTTTTTCTCCGCCGTACCTTAGTCCGACAAAGAAATAGATCGCAAGGCCTATGAGCCAGGCTGGCGTCGCGGACCAGAGCATGTGCTTGATATGGTCAAAGAGGTTCGATCCTGCGGCGACAGGAGCAAGATTGGTCACGTCCGAGAAAGGAGACATCTTGTCTCCGAAGTATGCACCGGCCACGATGGCTCCTGCAGCCGGTCCGAGAGGGATTCCCAAGCCAATGGCAATGCCGATGAAAGCCACTCCCAGAGTGCCTATAGTGCCCCAGGAAGTTCCCGTAGTCAGGGATGTGAGAGAGCATACAAAACAGGCCGTCACCAGAAAGTATTTGGGGGATATGATCTTAAGCCCGTAGTAGATGACCATCGGAATGGTTCCGCAGGCGATCCAGACGCCGATCAGAATGCCGACACAGAGCATGATCAAGATTGCTGGCATAGCCTTGTGGATGCTGTTGACGATGCCTTCTTCCATCTCTTTCCATTTGAAGCGGAGGATGAGGCCGAGGGTGCCCGTGATAAAGGCTGCTGCCACGAGGAGAACCTGGGCGGGGATTTTGTAGACTCCGTAGCCGACCCCGAGAAGGATCCCCATGGCGACCAGAGGAATCAGAGCTATGACAAGGCTAGGTTCTTTAGATTTTCGTGTTTGATTCTGTTTTTCATTCACCATTTTCCTCTCTCTTCCCAGATTTTATATGTGAGTCCTGTTGTGAAATCGCAGATTATGTTGATGAAAATGTTCCCTTGGCGATGAGTTTCTTGTCGGCCATCATCCGTCTTCCCTTGGCGAAAGAGTCTGTCAGGTTCAAATTTTTATCGAGCAAAATCAAGTCCGCATCTTTGCCGACCTGGATTTCTCCCTTTTGCCGAAGCTTGTAAAATGCGGCCGGATTCAAGGTGAACAGCTTCACAGCATCCTGAAGATCGAGGATACTTTTTTGCACCAGGTGACGGAAATTTCCCAAAAGACTTTGCTGAGTGGCTATAGTTAGCCCCTGAAGGTTTCCTTTTTCATCGAAGACAGGCATGCTTCCGTTGCTGTCTGAGCTGATCGTTACCTGGCTGAGGGAAGCCTTTTTTTTAATGCTGAATCGGATGGCTTCTCCGATGCTCACTCCGCTACCCTCTCGATCTTCAGGATCATGTCCTGCGGTGAGGTCAATGTATCCTCCTGATTGAATAAATTTGATAGCATCATCGAGGAGTTCCGGGTTGCGGTTGACATGTGTCGGAATAACCTGGGTGACAGGAATTTCGGTCTCTTTGATCAGCCTGAAGAGCATTTCCAGCTTTCGCGGGCCGTCACCGAGATGGACATGGAGGATACCCGCCTTTCCACCGAGCAGCCCTCCAACTCGGCATTCTGCTGCCAATCGGGCGAATTCTTCAAAAGTGGGTTGTGACGAACGGTGGTCTGATATGGCGATCTCTCCGCCTCCAATGACCTTATCTATGAGTATCAGGTCGGAGCGGATACTTCCCGTGATCGTCACAGGAGGAATTTGGTAGGACCCGGAGAAGATATAGGTTGTGATGCCTTCTGCGCTAAGCCCTCTTGCCTTGGCCAGGAGAGATTCCATGTGGCGGGTTGTTCCATCAGTTCCCAAGCAGCCGATAACAGTCGTAACCCCGCACGAGATGATGTCCTCAATGGTAATTTCAGGAGCCCTGGTCGCGGGTCCGCCCTCTCCACCGCCTCCGAGTATGTGGACATGGCTGTCAATCAGGCCGGGAATGACGATTTTTCCTGAGGCATCGATAACCTCGAAATCTATTCCTTTGATTTCGATTTGACCTGGATTGCTGACGGCTCCGATTCTGTCACCGGCTATCAGAATGTCTTTTTTGCCTAGAGGCTCGGGTGCAAAGACCGTACACTGTCTGATGAGTGTCAGCATCTTTTCCTCCGCATTGAACTCCTTGAAGGAGGCTGTGAATATTTTTTTACTGGTTAAGTTATCATGGAATATGTTTATTTTCAATAGGGGACGTTCCCCATATAATTTTTGTTGGGGAACGTCCCCATATAATTTTTGAATTTTTTGTCAAATTTTCTTAAAATAGATAAATAAGATAAACTGGATAGTCAAAATGGAAACGATCGAGGAAGAACTGAAACGAGTGGAGCCTGTCATACAGCGTATTAGCAGTCTTGCACTCCTTGGAAAAAAGATCGTAATACAGGGCAAAGAAAATTTTATCAAAAAAGGCCCGAATATCATCGTCGGGAATCATATCGGAACATTTAAGGACGCTGCGATTCTGTTTAAAGTTGTCCCCCGGCAGATATTTTGGACATCCAATAAAATGGTTTTTAATAAACATGATTTGAATCGTCTCATCAGAAAACATTTCAAGAGACACATGAAAAATTTCGGGCTCTTCGTGGATCTTCTGCTCAGCCCCTTGAAATCCCTTTTCTCCTCTTATTTTGCTGCGATCATAAAAAAGGCTGGGGCCATTCCCGTGGATATGGAGCAAAAAACGAGGACGGCCATGCAGCGGTGTCAGGAATACCTGGAAAACGGGAGGGCGATCATTGCCCTTCAAGGCTGGGGCCGTGTGCTGAAAAAAGATCCGAATCCTTATGTGCACACTTTCAAGAGAGGAACGTCCATCCTTTCCTATAACCTGTATAATGAGGAAGGGATTTCTGTTCCTGTCACTCCGATTGCCATGTTTGGAACTCAGGTTCCTTTCCTGGTTCCGACGAAGGTGAAAGTTAATGTCGGTGAGCCAATGTATATTACGGATTATTTAGGGGGGGGATTTGAAGAAAGTGTGGAAAGGTTCAGAAGAGCTCTTGAGGACAGGGTGAAAAAGCTTCTCTTTGATATTCTCGAGTGGTGAGATATCCTCTCCTGATTTTCGACACGGTTCTCCAACATGAAAAGAAGGGATTCAAGAAATTCTTAGAGGAGTAACCTTCCCTCTTTAGCAATCAAATTTCCTTTGGCTTGGATGGTGACTTTGTCCACCAGGGCATCATAATGATGCGGGCTTGCATTTTTTCCCAAGCCGTAGGAGTCGCCGATGGCAAAATGAGCGGTCCCATAGGCTTTTTCGGCCTCCAGCATGTTCGCAGTGATCCGGGCCTTCCTGTTCGTTCCGATGCCAAACTCGCCTATGATTCTTCCTGTTTCGTCTTTGCCGATGTTCTGGAGGATGGCAGCGATTCCTTTTCCGCTGGCGCTGACCAGTCGGCCTTTCTCAAACTCCATCACTCCGCGTCCCAGCTTGTCGTCAATCAGTCTGATGACCAGTTTTCCTGAGAAAGTCTCCTCCACGGGGGCCGTGTAACATTCGCCCGCAGGGAGGTTTCCATGCATTCCTTTTCGGCTGATATCCCCATTGTCGTTCGCCCATTTTCTGCCTTTTACGCTGAACCGGATTCGAGTGCCTTCCGGGTTCTCCACGAGGACGTCATCTGCATCCTTCAGAGCTTTTATTACTTTTTGGGTGAACAGGTCCATTGCTTTGAAATCGATGTTCACCAGGCGTTCCATCATTTCTCTTGTCAGGCCAGGCATCATGCAAATCCGGCCGTGTTCCATTCCGGTTTTGACCATGTATCCTCGAAAGGGTTTTTCTTCGATCCTTGCATCAAGCATGTAGGCGATCACGTTTGCGTTTTCTGCCATTTGAGTGAAGAGACGAGTCGGTTGCGTGATGGGGCGGAGAGTTTCGGTCATGAGATAAGTGGTTGATTCTGCCCCGACCTTCTTTGCCCAGTAGGCAAATGCCTCTGCAATCTCCATTTTGTCTTTATCCGTCACGAGCAGGAATTTTTCGCCCTTACGGAGGCGGAGAGACTGTTTGACGGCCTTCTCTCCCGCTTCAAGAAGTTTGTTCATCCTCATTTTACTCGTAATCTGGAGACTAAAGCTTATCCAAGTCGATTATTCTTCTCCCTCGAAGCGGGAAAGGACATCGGAGCTGATCTTCAGGAAAATGTCATATTTGATCTCGACTCTGTATTCCTCTCTCAACTTTGTCATATAAGACAGGAAGAATTTGTTTCTTTTTTCTTCGAGCAGACTTTGCTTCTCTGTTTCCTTGTCCTTTTCAAAATCTTCCCGAGTGACTTCCTTTCTGTCCAGCACTTTGATCAAGACATATCCGCCATCGAATTCGATGGGATCGCTCGATTCTTCTATGGGAAGCGAAAAGGCAAGCTGGTCGATTTCAGGATTTTCTCCGACAATGCTGAGGTATTGATTCCGTTCGTGTTCGTTGACGGTTTTGTATTCAAGCCCGTATTTTTCAGCCAACCCCTCAAGATTTTCTCTTTTGAGCTCCTCTTTGATATTTCTTACCTTTTCAGCCGCCAGCTCTTTTTTCTGTATAGTGGTGACCTCCTCTTTGACTTCATCCTCCACTTCCTCGAGTTCTGCCTGTTTGGGGAGTTCGATCTTTTCAAGCTGGGCAATCCCCACTCCTTTATAAGTAGAGATGGGAGTGGAGATGTCATTTTCCTGAAGCTGGAAAAGCATGCTGCTTATCATCCCTGAAGAGTCGATATCTTCGATCGGCTCCCGCTCTTTGAGGAGACCTGGCGTGATGACTTCTATCCCGAGGATTTGAGCGGCCTTCTTCAAGCTTTTCTCTTTCTTGGCATTTTTTTCTAACTCAGAGACTCTTTCTTCGGCTAGCTCCCTGGCCTTCTGGTCTAAGAGAATATTCTGGATTCTATCTCTGACTTCTATTAACGGTCGTGTTCGGGGAGGCTTTTTTTCTGTGATTTTCAGGATGGCTATTCCTTCGTCAGATTTTATGATGTCAGAAATTTCTCCTTCCGAGAGTCTCCCTATTTCTTCCTGTTCGAGAGGCGGAAGGATTCTCCATTCATAAAGGCCCCAATCTCCTCCGCCCATCGCTTTGGAATCCTTGGAGTAGGTTTGTGCGAGTGCGCCAAAATCTTCACCATTCCTGATTCTCTCAAGGATGCTACGGCCCTCAGCCTGGACGAGTTCCTGCTCTTTGTCTTCATAGGGGATGTGGATGCGGCTGACTTTTACCGATTCTGGCTCTTTGAACTGCGGCTCATTCTCCTTATAGTATTTCTCGATTTCCGAATCATTCAGTTCGATTTCTCGCTTTATGTCTTCTGTTCTAAAAAAGACAACCGATGCTTCGCGTCTTTCCGGGATTTTGTATTTTTCTCTGTTTTGGTCGAAGTATTCCCGGATTTCACTGGGTGAGGGCTCTTCCTCCAGTTCCATTTTATCCGCCTCAGCGGCGACATATTCCATCTGGACGGATTCGTTCTTGTTCTTGTAGCTCTCCCAGAGTTCTTCTGGAGTCACGGCAATCCCTGCTGTGAGGACTTGTATGACTTTATTGGTGATGATGTCCTTACGAACACCTTCTTCGAATTCTGAGATGGGCATCCTGTTCCATTCCAGTATTCTTTTGTAGGCATCGAACCCGACGAATTTGCCGTCCTGCTGAAAGACAGGATAGTTCATTATCCTATCCCGCAGTTCCTCTGGGGATGCGGTTATCCCTAATTCCTTGGCCTTTTGGAGCAGAATGGTCTGCTGGATAATCTGCTCGAGTACTTGCTGAGGAATGTTGAGCTGCTGAATGAGGTTTTTGTTGATATCTTGAAATTCATTGCTCAGCATTTCAAGCCGCTGCATGAGATTCTGGTAATAATAATCGGCTGAGATTTTTTCGTTCTTCACCTTGGCAATCGTGCTTGTGGCTCTGGCTTCACCCAGACGCCCGGCTCCACCCCAAACTGCGAAGATGGTGACGATAAAGGCAATGATCACCAACCATAAGGTCGGAGCTAAGGATTTGACGTTTTTTCGCATTGCTTTGAGCATGTTATCACCTCAATAATGATGAGTTCATCGTCCGATGGATCTTTCGCGAGCCATTTTTTTTTCATCCTGAAAATCCATATCTATCTAACCTGAATTATTCATAAAATCCGCTGACATCTTATTCTGTCACTTCTTAAGGATATCTGATTATGTTATGTCAGCATCTTTTACCCGTCGGGCGAGCCGATCTCACTGCATCTGCTTTGTTGCGACCCAATCGCTGTGGATGACCACAGCTTCATGGGCCGACGCCTCGCATCTACAGCAACCTCGACTCGTGAATCATCCAGGTTAATTAGCTTTCTCTCAAAAGATGTCTCGAAATGACCAGACGCTGAATCTCAGAAGTTCCTTCATAGATGGAAAAAACCCTGGCATCCCTGTAGAGCTGCTCGATCAAAAATTCTTTCGAGTAGCCGTAACCGCCGTGAATCTGAAGCGCCTGGTACACAATCTTGTTGGCGGCTTCTGAAGCAAAGAGCTTGGCCATTGCCGCCTCTTTGGTGAAGGGCTTCCCTTTATCCTTCAAGTCCGCAGCTTTATAGGCGAGCAGCCGTGAAGCTTCTATGAGTGTCGAAATGTCGGCGATCATGAATTGAATGGCCTGAAATTCAGAGATTTTTTTTCCGAAGGCATCCCTTTGCTTGGCGTATCGGACAGCTTCTTGGAGAGCTCGGCTCGCGAGGCCGACAGATTGGGCGGCGATTCCGATTCTCGAACCGTCAAGGCTGCTGAGGGCGATTGAAGCGCCTCTTCCCACTTCTCCCAAGAGGTTTTCTGCGGGCACTCGGCAATCTTCCAGGGCAATTTCAGAAGTTAAGGAGGAGTGCAAACCCATTTTGTCCTCGATTTTGGAACAGTTATACCCTGGCATGTTTTTCTCAACGATGAAGGCGTTCAGCTTTTTTTCATCGGATTCAACTCCAGCTGTGGTAAAAATAATAGCGGCTTCGGCGTCGTTTCCGCTGGTCACCCAGGATTTTGTTCCATTCAAAAGGTAGCTATCGCCTTGTTTGACGGCTTTTGTTTTCAGGTTTATCACATCCGAACCAGCCCCTGGCTCTGTGAGAGAGAAGGCGCCAATAATCTCTCCTTTGGCGGCCTTAGGAAGGTATTTTTTCTTCTGCTCCTCACTTCCGAATTCCAGGATAGCATGACAGAAGAGCGCGCAGTGAACACTGACTATAACCGAGACAGACGCTGAAACTTTGCTGATTTCCTCCAGGGCCAGGATAAAAGAGAGGTAATCTGTTTTTGACCCTCCGTATTCAGAGGGAACAGTTATACCAAGGATTCCAATCTCACCAAGCTTAGTCAGAATATCCCTGGGGAATTCTTTATGATCTTCAAGGGTTTTGATTTGAGGAGCGATCTCTTTTTGGGAGAAATCCTTGACCATTTCTTGGAGTAATTTTTGGTCGTCAGTGAGTTCAAAGTCCATTTTTAACCGAATTCTCCTCTCGAAGAAATTTAGATATCTCCAGTCATTGAGAATGAGATTTTCATGTCTCAGTTCAGGAAGATCTCAATTTTGCTCTCTGAAAAGAAGGCAGAAGCTGCGCATATGTTGTAGCGATGTCTTCAATAACCACTTTTGTTTTGCCCACGAGTGGCATGAAATTCGAATCTCCAATCCAGCGAGGGATCACATGAAGATGGAAATGGTCAGCCACGCCCGCTCCTGCGCTGTTTCCCAGGTTCATGCCTGTGTTAAAACCGTGAGGCCGGTATTTCTTTTTCAGAACACTCAGGCTGAGTTTGAGGAGGTCTGCCATTTCGTCGGTAGATTCTTTCTTCGCTCGTTCGAATGATGAAAGGTGTCTGTACGGAGCGATCATTAAATGCCCCGGAGTGTACGGATATTTATTCAACACGATAAAGTTGTTTTTGCCTCTATAGAGAATGAAAGCATTCCTGTCGTTTTTCATTTGAATAGCCCGGCAGAAGATGCATTCGTTCATTTTGGAAACTTTTCTCACGTACTCCTTTCTCCAGGGAGCAAAGATGTATTCCATTATTTTTTATTGATCATGTTCTTCAGGATTTTACTCGGTTTAAAGTAGAGAACTTTTTTAGGAGGAACATGCACAGGTTCTCCTGTGCGCGGATTTCTACCAGACCGGGAATTTCGCTGACGGAAGCGGAAACTTCCAAATCCCCTGAGCTCTATTTCTTCGCCTCTCAGAATGGCGTCTTTGATCGTTTGAAAAAAAAGATTCACACCAGTTTCTGCTTCCTGTTTTGAGATGTTCATTTCCTTCGCAATTTTGTTGATTAAGTCGGCTTTAATCATCTTTTTCCTCCTTTTTATTTGGTTTTTGAGATGGCTGTATTTTCTTCAATTGATCTCTAAAGAGGTCACCCAGAGTAAGCTTGCCGTCTTGGCTTTGGACATATTTCTGGTATTCCAATTTTTGAAGCTCCAATTGGGCTAACCTGAAGCTGAGTGATATTTTTTTCCCCTGGGGATTCATTTTAATGATTTTTGCATTGTGTTCCTCTCCGACGGAAAAAATCTCCTCTGGCTTTTCTATCTTTTTCTCGTCCAGTTCGGAAAGAAAAACGACGCCTTCGATTCCTGGGGTGATTTCCACAAATACACCAAAGTCGGTGAGGCGCACGATTTTGGTCTTGACAATGTCCCCAATTTTTTGTCGGTTGAAGAAATCCTCCCAGATATCGCCTTCAAGCTGCTTTATGCCGAGAGAAAGTTTCTGTTTCTCCACATCGATGTTGAGAATGATGGCTTCCACTTCCTCGCCAACTTTTAACTTTTTTGAGGGATGTTTAATTTTTTTCCAGGAGATATCAGAAATATGGATGAGCCCCTCGATTCCCTTCTCCACTTCCATGAACGCACCAAAATCAGTGATGTTTGTGATGGTTCCTTTGATCCTTGAGCCCGGACTGAATTTCTGCTTGAGCATCTCCAGGGGATGAGGCGCAGCCTGTTTAAGACCCAATGAAATCCTTTTGGAAGAAGGATTGATGTCCAGGATGGCGACCGCAACTTCTTCTCCAGGAGTGAGGATTTTTTTGGGATGAACGGTTTTTCGTGACCATGTCAAATCTGAGATGTGGGCCAATCCTTCCACTCCTTTTTCCAGTTCAACGAAGGCTCCAAAATCAACCAGGCTGACCACTTTCCCTTTGACTTTCTGTCCGACCTTGTATTTTTCTTCCACGTTTTCCCATGGGTCAGGACTCAATTGTTTATACCCGAGTGAAATTTTGTCATCATTTTCATTGAAATCGAGAACCACAACTTCCACTTCCTGGTCTGACTGGAAGACTTCTGAAGGATGACTGATTTTTCCCCAGGATATATCAGAGATGTGGAGAAGCCCTTCCACTCCTCCCAAATCGATGAAGGCACCGAAGTTCGTCAAGGACCTGACTTTGCCCTTGATTTTTTGTCCTTGACTGAGCTGCTCGAAAACCTGCCTTCGTCTTTTTTCCCTCTCATCTTGAAGCAAGAGCTTTCGGGAAAGGACGGCATTCTCGCTTCTTCTATCAAATTTTATGACTTTAAATTTGTATGTGTTTCCTATGAGGTCTTTCGGCTCTTTGACTGCTCTTGTATCGGCGTGGGAGTCAGGAAGGAAGGTTTTGATGCCCACGTTGACAGTGTATCCGTTTTTTATTTTCTCAATGATCTTTCCCGTGACCCAGGTGTTATTCTGATAAGCCCTCTCCAGGTCTATGAGACTCTTCATGGCGACAGCTTTTTTGTGGGAGAGGATCAGATATCCTTCTTTGGAGTCGCTCCTTTCCACGACGGCTTCGACGGTGTCTCCAGATTGAATCTCGCCGATTTTCTGGTCGTTGGTGAATTCCTCTCTGGGAATGATCCCTTCGGACTTGAATCCGATATCCACGAGGACATGAGAGGACGTGACCTTGAGGACTTTTCCTTTGATTATTTTCCCCGGGACGATTTCCTTGGCGTTGAACTGGTATTGATCCAGTAAATTCTCGTATTCTTTTGAAGAGATGTTTTCTTCGTTATCTGTGTCTTTGGTTATCTCTGACATTGGACGATCTTCTCCCTATGATGTTGATGTTTAAAGCTGGCCTTGATCTTGTCTATAGCTTCTTGGATGGCTTCAGGAGGAGTGGATGCCCCTCCAGAGAGACCAATTTTTTTTGATCCTTTCAACATTTCAAGATTGATTTGATCCGCTTTTTCGATGAAATAAGTTTTGGGCAGAATCCTTTTTGAAATCTGGAAAAGTTTGTTCGTATTGGAGCTGTTTTTTCCTCCGATGATGAAAAGTGTATCGACACGGGATGCCAGTTCAGATGTCGATTTTTGCCGTGTTTGAGTGGAATGACAGATGGTGTTGTAGACTCTTAGCTCCTCTGTCTTTTCGATGAGAGCCGCCACGATTTTCTCGAGGAGGTAAAGGTCCTGTGTAGATTGGGCGAGGACCGCTCTCTTTTTTTTTCGAGGCAGGCGTTTCACCTGAGCTTCATTCTCTATAATGATCCCTTTTCCCTGGCTGAATCCTATCAGCCCTTTTATTTCAGGATGTTCTCTATTGCCGACGATGATGATTTCTTCCCTCTGCCTGGCTAACATTTCGACTAACTTCTGAATTTTCTTGACAATCGGACAGGTGGCGTCGACGATCTGAACATCCTTTTTTTCGAGCAGCCCGTATGTATCAGGGGAGACTCCATGGCTGCGGATGATGACCCGTCCTTCGTTAAGATCGTCCAGGTTCGTGACGGATTGGATTCCTTGTTCCTTGAGATCCGCAATGACTTGAGGGTTGTGGATCAGGTCGCCCAGACAGCAGACTTTCCCGGTTTTCTTCTGCCGTGTTTCCCTGGCGATCTTGAGTGCCCTTCTGACTCCGTAACACAATCCTGAGTTTTTAGCTATGATGATTTCCATTTTTTTCGGGAATATGTAAAAGAAATATATTAACCGAGTGGGTTCGTTTTGTCAATTCTAAGTATAGATAAAATCTTAACTTAGCTCCTTTTTGGGAGATGAAAAATGCCCTTTTTTCTCTTTTTGTCTGGGAACAAAAGAGAGGACGTTTGGCGATTCAAATCTCAGTGAGATTCTCTGGAATCTTGACTTTTCATCTCCAAACCGAGGAAGAAATTATCATCCTTTTTCAGAGATAGCGTGTAGTTTATTGAGTCGGGCTGTCTTCTTCTGAGATATTCTCTTCTTCGAGTATTTTGGACATCTCCTCAGGAGAAGGCAGGTCTTTTATGTTATTCAATCCAAAATATGCGAGAAATTTTTCAGATGTTCTGTAGATCAGCGGATTCCCCGGACTTTTTTTTCTTCCAACTATCTTGGCCAGTCTTTTCTGGAGGAGTGTTTTCAGCGTATGAGAGGAATCCACTCCTCTGAGTGCCGATATTTCAGCCAGGGTTATGGGCTGATGATAAGCGATGGCAGACAGGGTTTCGAGAGCTGCGGAGGAGAGCCTGTTTTTTCTCTCCAACTTGAGAAGACGCTTGATCCATGAGTCATGCTCTGGCTTGGTGGAAAAGAGGTAGCCTCCCGCAGCCTGGATGATTTGAATGCCCCTTTCGTTTGTCACGAAAGTCTCCAGAAGTTCATTGATGGCCTGCTCGATTTCTCTCTCATTAAATTCTGTCAGGACGCCTTTAATTTTTTCGAGGGTAAGAGGTTCCAGGGACATGAAGATTAAAGATTCGATGATTTCTTTCAGGCGGTTTTCCATCAGCTGCTCTTCACGTTTTTCTTCCGAATCCAGACCTTAATCGGCCTGAAGTGGGTTTCCTGCACGGCGGTGACGATTCTGGCTTTGATGAGTTCCAGGAGGCCCAGGAACGCCACCAGGGCTTCTTCGAAGGATTCCTGCCTGTTGAAATGATCCAGAAAATCGAGGAAATCTTCCTCTTCAAGATGGTCCAGGATCTCTTTCATCTTTTCTTCTAAGGAATATTCTTGCCCTTTGATTGTTTTAATCTCCGCTGTTTCTTTCCGCTTCATCAGAGCAAAGAAGGATTCAGCCAGATCAAACAGGGAGACCTCGGTATACTCCATCTCGTCTTCTGAAAACACTGCAGGAAGAGCCGTCCTCTTCCATCTTTGCATTTCTTCCTCTTCTTTTTCTTTGAGAAGACCGCTGGCAGCTTTCATTCTCTCATAATCCAGCAGGCGGTCGACAAGGATTTGACGGGGATCTTTTTCTTCCTCAAGAGGCTTTTCTCGAGGGAGAAGCATCTGGGATTTAATATAGATCAGGAGGGCCGCTACGAGCAGAAATTCGGCTTCCCGGTCGAGGTTGATTCTGTCTTTCTGGTTGAGATAATCCAGGTATTCTCTGGTGATCGTGGCCATGGGGATGTCGTGGATTTTGATTTTTTTCTTCCTGATCAGGAAGAGAAGAAGGTCGAGGGGTCCTTGAAAAACCTCCAGCTTAACCTGGTAGTGAGACGAAGCTTCCATAGGGATCGTGTGCTCTAATCAAGGCCGATCGCAGACCTGACTTCCTCCATAGTCTTTTGAGCGACCTGGCGGGCTTTCGTGTTGCCCTCCTCCAGAATATCCCAGACACGCTGGGGATTTTTTTCGAATTGGCTTCTCTTCTCCCTGAAAGGAGCAAGAAGCTCGATGAGGCTTTCGATGACGACGTTTTTGCACTCCAGGCAGCCTATTCCGGCTGTTCGGCATCCCTTCGTCAGTTCCTCTCTTTTTTCTTTTTCCACGAAGGCTTTGTGCAAGGTGAACACCGGGCAGTCATCCGGCTCCCCGGGATCAGTCCTCCGTTTGCGCCGTGTATCGGTGATCATCGGGGATATTTTCTGACGGATGACCTCTGGTGAATCCTTGAGGAGGATGGAATTCCCGAAGGATTTACTCATTTTGCGGCCGTCTGTTCCGGCAAGCTTCGGGACTTCTGTGAGGATGGTCTGAGGCTCAGGGAAGATGTTTCCGTAGAGGCGGTTGAATCGCCGCGTGATCTCACGAGCAAGCTCTAGATGATAAGCCTGGTCTTCTCCTACGGGCACCGCATTGGCTTTATAGATAAGGATATCCGCTGTTTGAAGTACGGGATATCCTAGGAATCCGTAGGTATTCAGGTCCTTATCCGGAATCTCTCTCTGCATCTCCTTAAAGGTCGGGACTCTCTGCAGCCAGGGAAGGGGAACGATCATTGAGAGGAGAAGATAGAGTTCCGCATGCTCTTTGACATCGGATTGAACGAAAATGACGCTTTTGTCCGGGCCCAATCCGACACTCAGCCAGTCGAGCGCCACTTCAAAGGTGAAATCTTTGATGATTTTCGAATTCTGGTATTCAGAGCTAAATGCGTGCCATGTCACGATGCTGTAGAAACATGTGTGCTCTTCCTGGAATTTGAGCCAGTTACGGAATGCTCCAGCCAAGTGGCCGAGATGGCAGGGTCCTGTCGGCCGTAATCCGCTGAGAACGACTTTTTTCTTTTTTTTATTCATTTTAAAGCAGAGCAATGGAATTTATGACAATGAATACAGGATACATCAGGATCCGAAGTATCCCGAGGTATATCAAAGCCAGAAGAATCAGAAAACCGAAAGGGCGGATGCGTTCGTATTTCTGGATGGCTTCTTCAGAGAGAAAGCCCATCAAGACGCCGCTTCCATCCAGCGGAGGTATGGGAATGAGGTTGAAGATGGCGAGCAGACAGTTGACGTATGCCATGTAGTACAGGATGAGGGCAAGCACTCCTAAAGGGTAGAAACCGCTGGAAAACCCTCCCAATCCAAGGATGTTGGCCCTGAGGAAGTACACAACATTGGGGTTGATGAGTTTCAGGAAGACTATCAGGATGAGTGAGATTGTGGCCACGGTCAGGTTCGAGGCGGGACCGGCCGCCGATATCCAGAGGTTGTCTCGACGGGGATTTCTCAGGTTGAGAGGGTTGACAGGAACAGGTTTGGCCCAGCCGATCGGGATGAGACCCATTATCAGCATGATAAACGGAAAGATGACCGTACCAATGGGATCGATGTGAACAAGAGGATTTAAAGAGACTCTTCCCATACTGTAGGCAGTGGGATCTCCCAGTTTATAGGCGGCCCACGCGTGAGAGGCTTCGTGCACAGTGAGGGCGAACAGGAATGAAAAAACTAAGATGATGATAGATGGTACATCCATTTTTCTACCTGAGTCATTTATAACATATGAGTCCTGAGTCGTAAAGCAAAAAGCCCCATCAGATACGATGGGGCCTTTTTATGGATTGATTTTACAGGATCAGCCT
>Ga0114920_10000630_pt1 | contig 15374 bp, 26 predicted proteins | sample ChitaG_FD_88683 | JGI IMG/M metagenome (GOLD analysis project Ga0114920, IMG submission 88683) | Deep subsurface microbial communities from South Pacific Ocean to uncover new lineages of life (NeLLi) - Chile_00310 metaG | ecosystem: Environmental > Aquatic > Marine > Oceanic > Sediment ... | reverse complement strand
GACCGGCGCTGGACTAACCCCAGTGGGAATCATAGAAGGACTAAGCAACCTACGTGATAGGCTTCATCTTCTAGCTGACCTCACACAGGACCCAGAGTTCTGGTCAGGTCAGTTTACTGACGCTGAGCGAACCGGGTATGCTCAGGAGCAGTTAGACCTGCTTAATCAGTTCAATGAGCTTGGTCTCGCAGTGCAGCAAACGATGCCTATCCTATCGCCTGAGCAGCAGACCGAGACCAGGGCTTTGTTTGAGGAAACTAGGCAAGCTGCCACCGAGGCCCAAGTTATAGTGAAGACTCAGTTGGATCGTGCTATAGCGGCCAGAGAGCGTGGTGAAGAAGGCTTCGCACTTCTGCCGTCTTGGGAGAATTTTGCAACTAGGACCGGTGAGTTAAAAGACAGCATCCGCGATTTCGGGCAGTCCCTCCATGAATGGGTTGATGTAATGGCTAAGTGGGAGGGTTATCCAAAGACCGGCCATAGTGTAATGAACTACTACACCCGCATCGCGTCCGTGCAGGATCAGGGCATTAAGTACATCAGGGAGTCAGCACAGGAACTAGGCGACGATCCTCAACTCCTAAGAGACGCGGCTTTCGGTTATGAGGATTCAGTATACCGGGAGCATAAGATGACCCCCGAAGCTCGACGTAAACTAAAGCCCTTTTGGGATCGTCTCTTCACTCGCTGGCAGGATCACTTAAAGTTCTACCAAGAACATGGCGGCTTGAAGCACGGTTTCAAGGAGAACCTACTCTGGCGGCTTGGTAAGAGACTCGTCGAAGCTCAAGAGAAGGTTGATAGAAGACTCAAAAAGGGTGGAAAGAAACTAGCCGTCGCCAAGCAAGAGGTGAAGGACATTGGAACCTTGATCAAACGCGCTAAGGGTTTGACGTGGTTGCACATCCCGCCGATGTACTTTGAACAGCACATGCTTAGAGACCCAAGCGGGTCGCACAGAGTGCTAGCGGTCGCTGGCCGTAAGAGGCGTAAGCATATGATGTTGGCGGACCTAGTTGAAGAAGGTGTGCTTGATCCTAACAAGGTTAATATCCTTGACATCATAGCTGCTGAGACTCGAAGATTTGCTGGGGATGTGGCTCTGCTGGAGATAGTTCAGGCGGCTAAGGAAGAAGGAGTTGCCATACCCAGAGAGGGGGAGTACCGTCGGAAGCGTCCAGACGGTTATGTTCGTGCTCCTGATGAAGCACCGGTGCTTCGTCGGTGGTGGGTAAGGCCACAACTTGCAGATGAGATTCATACTATGGTTCATCTGAAAACCCCTCAGAATGTTTTTGCTAAGATGCGACGAGTGTTTAAGTTTGGTCAGTTCTATAATCCACTGTTTCTTCCAACTTACAGCTCCATCCAGGGCGTCGGTCTTGGACTCACCTGGCCGCACAAGGGGTTTTTCGAGCACTGGGCTAAAGGACTTAGTGACGTATTCAACCGGACTGATGACTTCTACAAGGCATATGATGATGGGCTGTTTCCACAACCTTATAATGTGCCGCATCGAGAGTATATGAAGTCCATTGAGTGGGCTAAGGCTAACGGAAAGGAGAGACTCCTAATGACTCTCCACCGTATTTTGCCACACAGAGCTTTATTCTCGGCTTATAAGGTTGCTCATGGTCTGGCCTGGGAGTTAGACAAGTGTGTCAGAATGGCTGGGCATAACTACTACAAAGACCTCCACCCTGAGATTTCTAACCGTGAGTCAGCACAGAGAGTGGCTGAGTACATGGGCAATTATGCTAGAGTCCCTAGAAAAACGGCGCGGGAGCTTGACTGGGCATTATTCACACCAATCTTTAAGATTTCTATGGGTCGACTACAGGCCGGTATGATCCGCTCGGCGGTGAAGAGCGTTCCAAAGATGCTCAAGGGCGAGCCACTGACGACTAGACAGAAGACCGACGTAGGTGGTCTGCTTCGCGTATTCACAATGATGATGGCCTTTGATATTCTGATGAGGTCACTCGGCTTCCGTGCCGAGGATTGGTTGTGGAAGTATAAGAAGGATGTACAGACTAGTGAAGGTCCGAAGGAGTTAGTCGTAGCCTGGTCACATCCCTGGAAGATAGGCATTAAGTACATTCATAGGATAAAGCGGTCATTCCGCCCAGAGGTTGAGAACGTCTGGATCGACCTTGCCAAGAAGATGAAGTGGGAGGTTCAGCCGATCTTTAGAACCAGTTGGGAATCCATCACTGGAGTCTCCGCAACCGGGAAAGCGATCTGGCTGCCGATGGACTCAGCGCCGGTTAAGGTAGCCCGAGGGGTGCTTTACAGTCTGACCCACGCCGCGCCGATGTTGCAGGCAGCTGGTTTGGCTGAGCCAGAATTCTACGACCCAGAGACCGAGGCGGTGATGAGGAATGAGGTTGGTAGGATCATGGCCCTCTTGTCACGGCCATTTGTAGGTCGCTACTTAAGAGGCAATGAGGCCATGAGAAACCTCTGGGGTTTGTACAAAATCGAGGAGATGTGGAAAGCGACTGAGAAGGGAATGGCTAAGGAAGGGCTTGTTCCAACTGATGCGCAAATAAGGACTTATATTGATAGACTCACAAGATTCCTTGAGGCAACCGGGCACAAGCCGATGGCTGAGGATCAGGCTAGTCCAGAGGAACTGGAGGTTTTTCGGTCACTGTATGGTGCTAAGCCTCCGACTCTGGAGGAGATTCTTCAGAGACAGAGGGATCTTGAGAGTAGGGAGACACTTTGGGACCTGCGAGAGCCTGCGGTGGAGCCTTAGTATAAATGTAGTAGAACTGATCCCCTTCTCGAACCCTTCTGCAAACACCTAGGTCAGTAAGAGTCTCCAGGGTTAGTCTAAGCTGGTGACTATCCGTGAATCTATAAACGTCCGAAAGGATCTGTCTGAAGGTCAACTTTCCTCTAACTCTTAGAGATTCCTCAACCTTCGGCACGACGACCGCGATAGGACTACTTCCATAGCCTATAAAGGTCCCTTCCATGTTTTCCTCAGTCCGCTCTAGAATGACTAGGGCGCGGCGGAAGTCTTCAGCACTAATCAACATCTCATCGGTCCTAGAAGCGCAGAGGATCTGACTCATCTTAATCGTCAGAGTGGCTCGCTTACTCACGTAGCCCTCAAAGAGTGGATCTTCAATGACCTTCCTGCCTACCTGGGCGGTGTACCACGCAATGCGAGCTTGCATGAAGTCATCAGTGTAGTTGAACTCGCCTAATAGAAGAGAGATTCTTTCGAGGTCGGTTATTAGGTCCTGTTTCAGTTGCTCATCTGGCTTTACAAGGAGTGGATTAGGAATGATCTTTCCCAAGCGGGTCTCGTAGACAAACACCATGCGGCTGATAAGCCCGGTTCCTATAACCTCGGGAGCCAGTGACATCTGAATCATCGCCGGAGTAGTAGCACCGAGGATGTTAACCCACATGCCTATTATGTGATCCTTGCCTTCATGCTTAGTGTCGTACCTCCAACTATCCGCGAAGGGGTCATACCAATCACAGAGGTTGGTTATGAGGTCGATGTTCTTGTAGCTCAGGAAAGAGGTTAGTTCAGAGCTAAAGGCCGTGATGGAGCAGTGTATGAATACCTCACCCGTTTTGGGGTCCACGTCTGACTCAGCGCCCTGAGCGATCTCGCGGATGAGTGCCTCGCGGGTAGTGGCGTCGGCAACGAATTTGATTCCCGGAACTGCACTTAGGATCTCCTTCGCCGGGCGCATGGCGGTGGATTTTCTTGTCCCACTTGGGCCTACAAGAATGACGTAAAGGTTTGGATAAAGGATGTGTTCCCAAACGGAATAGACTTTCCTTCTAAGCACGGCAGCAATGGTGGAGATGCCGCACCAAACCTTATACATCTCTGGTGGCTCGGTTTCTTCAACATATAGAAGATATGAGTCGAGCCAATCGCTTAACTTCCGTCCCAATGGTTACCCTCAGATTCTGAATGCAACTAGCGATTGAAGGGTCCTGATAATCTCTTAGAGATTTCGGTTGCCAGTTCTCGTAAATGGTGCTCATGGTAAAAAAGTAAAAGGAGATCAGCGGTAACAGTGGCTCGCTTAATGGGATCTTCACACAACGCAACCTGTATGATGTTTACCTCGTGGGTTTGACCGTTGTATACACATCTTAGGGAGCGGTCTCGCTCACGTAACATGTCCTCTAAGACCCTGATCGCGTTCATAGCCACAGCTCCTATAAGCCCTCACTTAAAAGAGTTCTAGTAATCTCTCAGAGATCTCATCCACCATGAGACTCTCATTCGGTCCTTTAATCAGTGTCATGTCCTTGATGTTAAACCCAGCCTTGACCTCCACTGGGAGCACGAACTCACGGACCCTCCAGGTGATAGGAATTTGCAGTCGATCTATTAAGGCCTTTAGAATAACTGCATGATCTCCAGGATCGTAGTCTAGTGAGACCTGAAAGACGATGTCATCATGGACTTGGTTTAGTAACTCAACCGGACCAAAGAAGTCCTGGTCTTCATAGAGATAAATCAGGCCGTCGCGGTTTATCTTATCTGCTATGGTTGACTGAGGAAAATGTGCGTAGGCAGCTTTATGTACATCATGGCCTAGTGGCTTGAGAAAGATCCTCTTGCGGCCTAGTGGATTGACTATCATCCTACCTTTATTTAGTGCTTCTTGAATCCACCGCCAGTAAGAGTTCCTAATCCCTGGGTAGGCTTTGTGGTAACTCTCTATGAAAAACCTGGCCTCAGCTTCGGAGCAGTCAAACTCCAAGGCAAACTGCCGGGGACCTTTACCGTAGTTGAAACTATGGTTATTCTGCTTGCCCCAGTATCTCTCTGAGAGTAAGCCACTACCAACAGAAGACGAGCCGTCCTCGTCTGAGATTTCCTCAATGGGTTTCTGAAAGATCAAAGAAGCGGTCAAACAGTGAACATCTATGCCACTCTCAAAAGCCTCAATCATCCGTGGTTCAGGTGCGCAATAAGCTACGATGCGGTTTTCACCCTGAGCAAAATCAACATCGTAAAGTAGGTATCCTTTATCCGCTAGCATGAGCCTCTTACTAGAAGGCGGTTGGTTCTGGAGATTCATGCCGGTACCGAAGATAGTCTTAGATGAAGAGAGCCTGCCGGTTACGGCACCAACTGGATTCATGGAGCATCTAAGGCGGTTGTCTTCATCTAGTTTAGCATCATAGTATGTGCCTTTCAGCTTGCGAAGGTGCCTAATATCTCGTATCAAGACCGCCTCTGGTATGCCCTTCTTTGCCAACCGCCGCATGGCATTATCATCCGTCGTTGGCTTACCGTCTTTAAGATAAGGTTTGATCTCTTTCTCGACGTAGAATAGTGCCTTCACTTGCTGGTGGCTATTTGGGTTGATCTCGTAGCCACACAACTCTTGTAGCTCCTTGGTCATCCTGTCTATCCACCAGCCGGTGGCCTTACTTAGACGCTCCTTTCTCTTGACGTCCATTCTAAACCCACGTCCATACATGAAGGTGAGGGGCTCAATGAGTGAAACCTGTCGGTGGTATGCGTCTAACATACCGAAGCGTTCGAGGTCTCTAAGTTGTCGAGGCAGGATTTCTAACACAATGGCGGCGTCTAGACAGTTATAAGCCCAGAAGTCCTCGAGACTGCCGACCAGCTTCATCCAGTACTTGCCGTCATCCTTATAGTAAGGTTGCTTAGTGTGGATCGAAGTGAGAAACGCCAACCCCTTTTTGAGATCTGGAGTTAGTATCCCCTGAGCAACCATCGTGTCCTCACAAGGGTGGAGCTTGATGCCTAACTTATCAAACATGAAGGTCCCATCGAAGGTGAGGTTTTGTCCGACTTTAACAACATGAGGACTCTCAAGTAGCTCAGTTAGGTCTCTCCAGATGATTGTCTCTTGTAAAGGGTCCCAGTAGTCTATATTCCCATGCTCCATGAAAGGGACGCACATTACATCAGTGGCGGACTTAGCGATGGCGAGACAAAAGACCTCACCTCGAAGGACCTCGATGTCGAAGCCGATTTGTCTGAGGGTCATGCAGGCGGATATGTAGTCTCTAACCTCGATGAATGAGGGATGGGTGTGAAGAGTACGCTGCGGAAGGATGAGTTCAGGGTATTGAGATTCTTCTTTAGCACGTCTTAGGTCATAGAGGATGATGTACTTTAGTAGTGGGTCTCGCCCTGGCAACGCGGCGGCTGGATGTCTCGTAAGAAGAACCTTTCGGCCTGGCAGTAGGGTCGAGTCTACAACCGAGCCACGCCACTTCATGATCTCTCTCTTTCCGGTGAGAACATAAGCTGGTACTTGGCCCAGGGCGACTATAATGTTTGCTGAGCAGGAGTTTAGTTCGGCCTTCAGTTGCTCTATATATCTCTCACCCTCTGAGGTGATCTTCGGGGACTTGTCTTTGACATTTATGAAGTGCTTGATGTCGTTGTCTGGAGGTCTTTCTTTAATGACATTATTTATGTAGCATTCTGTTCTGAGGATGCCCGCTTGGTGGAGCAACTTGTTCAAAACGTCTCCACTCTCACCGACAAAAGGTTCACCAAGACGCTCCTCAGTTGCGCCAGGTGCCTCACCGACGAGGGCGATCTTGGCAGAGAGTGGCCCAACGGGTGGGACTAGTCTAGGCATCTTGTCTTTTCTTCCAGTGAGAGCACCCGAAGGACTCTCCGAAGGGGTAGGGGTACAGTTCCCGCGCGATGATCTCGAAGCCGCTTGACACACCGAAGTCGTCCAGCTTGGGCTCTAGACTAAGCGGCACATACTGTGGAGGGTCAAAGGTGCAGGGACCTCTGGTGTCTACGCCGGGCTTCCCCTTCCAGTGGTGACAGTTTACGCACCTGGTATTCACTTCGCTTTCTCCTTACCAGTCCAGCCATTCACCTCATCCCAGCGGTGGCCGTCCTTAGTGTAGAGAGAGTGGACTACCACCCACTCGTCATCTACCATCATGTGCACCACAGCAGACCGAGCTGTGGGTAGCTGCTTTATGCACCCACCCTCAGTTTCAGTGTATGCAATGAAGTCAGCCCGCCATAAGTAGGGGCCACTTCTAGGCCAGAGTAACCCATCCTTACAAGTTTTAGTAATGAGACGGCAGAGACGTTGAAGTCGCTTAAGCATCTATAACCTCCTTTATAACCTCTTCGGTGGTTAGTTCTCTCCACTCTCCACACCAGTCCTGAATTCTATACACTCGGGGTCTGACACCCTGGAAGACTGGCTGAGGTGCTGACCTCTTAGGCAGGATCATAGATGGTTCTGCCATACCGACTATCATGACCCCTGGTGGGTGTGCGAAGCAGTAACCGAATTCTTGCCCCTGTTGGCCTCGGAAGTAGAAGCAGTTACCGCAGCGTTGACTAGGAGATTTACTGTTCATTTAGTAGCTCCCTGGTCTACCTTGGTGAACTCTGAAGATAAAATTGCTTTTGTAGTCCGCATTTAACTCATACCCAAACGCCTGCATGTTCAGGTTCGACGCGGCGAGTAGAGTATTACCACTACCAAGGAAAGGAACTAGGACTCTATGCGCTTGGGTGCAGAAGGTCTGGAGGATCTCTTGCATTAGGTCTATAGGCTTTTCGGTTGGATGGGACTTGTCTTTGGACTGAAGGAAGTCAAACACGATGGACCGGCCTTGCTTAACTATTCCAGGATCACCCTTCCGAGCATAGAAGAAGAACTCGTAGTCAGGAGTTAGGGCATAACGAGGGAAGGCACAAAAAGCGTTGTGCTTATACCAGATGCCTGGAGTTCTCAGGCACTTGAACCCGGCTTTGAGAATCAAGCTATGAACCACCTCGAACCAGGGATGCGGTGCGAACCACATAACTATCCAACTATTATCCGACATAACCCGATAGAGGTTCTCGAAGAGGGTTGAGAGAAACTTAATATAAGCGTCCGGTTTGATTCCTTCGAGATAAACTTCTCCTTTAGCCTTGGAGAAGTCAGTCCCACTGGGTAGAGTATTGATATTCACTCCCCAAGGTGGATCGACGTCGGCGAAGTCTATACAACCATCAGGGAGTTTCTGCACCGCTTCTAGGAAGTCTGAGGTGATAAATGAGTCGCAGAGCTTTAGCAACTGGGTATCATAGCTAGTCTCTGCACGGCGGCTCTCAAGACGCTTAGCGAGTTCGGCTATTATGATATTCTCGCGGAGCTTATCAAAGGCTTTCAGCGCGTCGGACTTATTCTTACACTCACGAAGCATAGGAATCTCCTTGAGTGCCTCAGCTAGTTGAATGTCGGTGCTAACACCGGAGGCGCTTTTGCCGAGTAGCTTAGCCGTGTCTGCCATAGACCAGCCCTCTGCGTCAGCACGAGGGGTTATTTTTTCACCATACTTAGTGATATGAAGGCGGTTGATCCACTCAGTGGCTTCTAGTTTCTCTTGCCAGGTTAGATCTTCCCGCTCGATGTTTTCGAGAAGTTCGAGGATCTTAGATTCTAGTTCATCTGTGTCCTTTGGGTAGATCATGACGGGCACTTCAGAGAGTTCAGCCTGAGTGCAGGCTCTGAGACGCCGACCACCATGAATAAGCAGGTAAGTCCCATCACCCGCATCGCGGACACCTATTGGACACTCCAAACCATGCTGGCGGATAGACTCAGCGAGAGAGTCTATGTTAGGATACTCTTGGCGGATTCTGTCGCCTTCAGTTATAGTGTTAGGGTCTATGCGTTTGAACTCTGGCACTTCTTAAGTTCCTCCATGTCTTCAACTGCGTCGAGGTAACCACGGGCATAAATCCGATCTTGGTAATGTTCAAGCTCATCCTGGCTCCACTCCCGTCGTTGGCGCTCAAGTTCGGCGCGGCTCCATTCCCCTTCAAGAGCCTTTCTTTTCAGAAACTCACGAAGTTTCATTTTCACCACGCTCCTTTATGTCCTCGACCGCGTCGAGGTAGCCTTGAGCGTACACCATATCAAGTTCTTGGATTTTCTTTTCACGATGGGACCTGACTGGTCGGGTAGACAAGGCATGTTCGATGCCAGGTCGACTCGGCCAGTCACCCTTAACCTTCTCTCTTAGAAACTCACGAATCTCCATTTTCCTCACTCTCCTTTGTGCAGCAAAGCACTCTATACAACGGAATATCACACCATCCCAAAAGCCCGTTTCGTCTCGTTGCATCGGTCGGCCGCATTTCTCACACCTCATCCTCTCTTTGACCTCCCAGAAGTTCAATAAGTCTAGACTTATCAAACTCACTTAACTCCCCCATATCCAGAACGAGTTGTCCCATGCCTGACTTCTTTGAGGACTTCCTCTGAAGTGGTTTAGGCGTCCGCCGTCGAGTCCTCATTTCGCGTAGTAGAGTCTCAACCTCCTCATCAGGGAGTTCTGCGACGCTTCTCTTTAGGTCTTTCAGCTCCAAGTTCTGCCTCCTTCATGGCTATGGCTAGGTCTCTAAAGCGAATCTGCCGGTTAAGCAACGCAGACACAACGTGGTCGCGGTCGGTCTGCAACATGGAGATGAGATCATCAAGGGCGGCCTGGAAGAGTCTGGACGCTAAACCCCAGGGGATGAGTTCCTGCTCTTGCGGACCTGGATGAAGTGCCTGCCATTGCGCAGGAGTTATCTCGAAGGTGATTCTAGGTCTGCGATTCAATGATGACCTCCTCGATCCCCTCACATTCGTACTCATGGCCAGCCCAACACCATTCATGCATCGGGCCAGCACTACACTCAGGACAGTGAAAGGACGACTCTCCAAGCGCGATCCATTCGCAGCACTCAACGCATCTTTGTGGGTGGTCTCTCATCTGCTCTTCCTTCCTTTTCTCTTGTTGTAGTCCTCCTCCCACTTCTCAGGGTCAACCTGTTCTTCAACTGTCGTGAAGCGGTGTCTGCATTCAAGACATATCCGACGGCGGCGAGTGCAAACTGGCCCTTCGATTGAGCGGAAGTCTCTGGTTTCAATTATGTAAGTTTTCTCGAATTTGCAGTTTGGGCATTCCATTATCAGAACTTATCCTCACCACCTATGGTACTGATTATGAAACCTATTATGATTCCGATGCATATGAGAACTAGATGGTGGGTCATTCTGCCGCTTCTCCTATGAGTTCTAAGGCCGCTTTCAAGTCGTTAGCGCAAGCAGCACAGATTTTCTCTTTACCATAGCAGGTGAGTACTCCCTTTATGGAACTTAGGAGTGTTTGGTGCTCCACCGCGCAGGCGTAGAAGGCCTCCACTATTTCGTTATTCAAAACAACCGGGCCTGCTTCAATCCGTCGCATACGTTCGTGTACTTCACGCCAGTTCTCAAAGTCAGGGGCTTTCAGCATCCTGTCCTCCCTTCACCGCGCAGAACGCACGGCATAATACCGCTGGGGCATCTTCAATCATAAGTAGCTTTCCAAGGCTAATTGCGAGAGTCCTCGGTAGCTGACAGATAACAGCGTCAACAAACTGAGACCACTTTGCCGGGGGCACCAACTTCGACAACTCCCACGCGGCGGCGATGTCGTGTGGGTAGTCGGGTGCATGGTAGTAGGCTCTTTGATGGATATTTTCAAGGAGTCCAATGGCGACGCCACACCGGATGCTTGTCTCCTCACGTTCGAGGTAGACTATCCAACCACGTATTATGAGCTTCCATTGCGCCAACACCGCGCACCACCGCCGCAGACAGTCGTTGTCAGGGTGCTTCAACGCGGGCGTGTTGCAGTGGGGACAGTTAGTCATGGCTGCGCCCCTTCGTCCATTGCCATAAGTTTGTCCCTTACCCTTGCAAGACAATCCAATATGCTGTCTGTGCCCATGTCGGGCCGGGTAACAACACTGAAACAGTAATCACAATAGGGACCAGTTTCCTGCGGTGTAAACCGCTTTTGACACTCTTTTCCGCAACCATCACATTTAGCCATTTTCCTCCTCCTCTCCCGGATGCGGTTTGGCTTCGGGAAACGGGGGCAACGGGCCATACCAGAAGTAGTGCTCTGCGAATTCTTCTGTAGAGGTTAGTTCATTCTGGTCCCTAATATGATAGAGATGTGACTCGGCTCCTGCCTTGTAAGCTGAAGTCACAGCCCACCAACCCAACCCGGTGGGGGCGTTCTGCCATTTCAAGGGGGCTAATTTAACCACTAGTGTCATTTCTCCTCCTTCATCACGAGCGCCGCCACGCCCGCCCGCACTATGGCAAGTGGACGGGTGGGGCCGTCAGCCCCAAATCCTAGACCTCGTATATGAAAACAGGAGTGGACACGACGGCCTTCTTTGACAGTGGTGGCGTATTCTACGAGTCTATGAACGCCCCACTCGTTGCTCAGCGCCAGGATATGGTCCACGACCTGGTTGGCGGCTCCATCCTCGGTGGCGTATTTAGGAGGTAGAAAAGATCGTGTCTTACCATCTGGAGCTAACCATTCAGAAGGCACGCTTCCCCCACCAATATCAAATTGCCAATCCATCAGTTGGGCAATCCATGTGTCTAGACATGGTGTAGCCTCATGGTCGTCAATCGCGACGCCACAGGTGGGACACTTAGGATTGCTGTTCATCAACTTTCCCCTTCACAATACTTCTCACGGAGCACACTCAGCGTCCACTGACTCGTAAGTCGCCTCGAAGATGTCTGGCTTACACGGGTAGAACTCACCCTTGATGCCACGAATGATCCAGTCTCCAATCTCAGCTTTCATACGTCCTTCAAGGGTCTCGATCATGAGTACAGAATCACTAACTTGGTCGATTGCTGCTCCAGCGAACTGACCCCATGTTTCTAGGTCCGTCTCATCATCTGGTCCAAGCCATTGCACGGCATCAATCACTATTGGCTTCTTGCGAAATTTCATGTTCACTCCTTTTCATGTTCCTCGCGGAGCACTCGAAGATGCTGCCGCGCTCCACAGCTTGGACACCGAACATGCCAGCGGTCAGCGCGATGCGTAAACCGCCTGCCGCAATCACACTCAATCGTGAGCATGTTGACTACAGCTGTCCATCTGCCTTCCACTATTCGCACGACGCCTCTTGCTTAATAATACGGTAGTCTTCGCCTACGCATTCCAAGTCAGTACCGGGATACGGGTCGCGTAGCATTGCTTCTGGGAAGTTCTCAAACCACCCCGGCGCACTGCCCTTTGTCGTGTTACCGTCGCCTTGCAGAATAGGCTCAAGGTCTAGATCGAGCCGTCCCCAGCGGATGCCGTAGCCGTCAAGCCCGTGGTAGACGATGGTGCCAACGCGACCGTCTGGTAGTTCGACTAGAGTTCCGGGTTTCAAACTTCTCTCCTTTTAGTGCGCCCCGTAGTCCGACCTCCACGGACAGTACGACTGCGTAGCACGGGGCGCTAACTGCAAGTTAGAATTCTTCTATGGTGGCCTTCGACAGCCCCGCATGTTCTTTTTCATACTCGTTCTTGTAGCAGTCTTTACACAGCACTGGGTAACCGTGTTCGTCTCGGAAACGGATGCCGCAATGACTGCACTGCAAGCCACATACGATGTCCTCTGCAATACTCATTCGTGGTCCCCTTTCTTAATACAGGGTCCGTACGTCCCAGAACCTAACCGGTTGCTTACCGTCTACGGCATGACTGGGCGTCATGTTGATCTGCAAGACCCGCGTGTTACCACGCCGCACGGACCCGAAAAGCTATTCAATTCTCTCTCACAACGTGACCGTGTCTTCGCAGAACCCCTGCTGCTACACTGGTCTGCTTTATCACGTCATCGTACCCATAGTTCTCAGCCACAGCAATCAATTCACGGGCTGTTACCGCCTCGTCATCGAGGAGGTACTTCTTCGCGTCGTTCACCGACATCATTTATCCTCCCATGATTTTCTTGTAGGGTCCGTGGCCGGACCGAGGATTGGCGCGCTGCAGCGCCTACGTTTTACCCAGGCCGCTCCCGACTGCATAGTTTGGAGCAGGGCCATGCCGGGAAATACCTGCTCTCCACTGGCTCCTTGCCACGACCACGGACCCGAAAACCTGATTCAAATGCCCGTCTCTCCGGGCCGTCACCCACTTCGCAAGCATCTCTCGGGTTCAGGACTTTGCTACGTTTGCGACAACGCCGCCACCTTGACTCGTGCTGCATCGGTACGGATTATCCTATGGTTGTACATTTCGCAACCAGCACGATGAATAAGCTCAGCTACCTCTTCTCCAAGAACCTCCGAATTCCGTTCTGGAGTCCAAAGCCCTCTCGCTCAGTCTCCGAGAGAATAGCCCGGCCTTCAAGGCCGACTAGGCTTTCCATCGACAACGAGCCCGAGTGCTTGACACCGAATGCCTTGAAGAAGTCAATCACTCGGTTCTTGGCACGTAGGACTTGACGTTCATCGTCACCCTCACGCGGCAGCATGATGGTTGAGGTGAAGTCAAAGACGTTTACGTGGTCTGGCGTGTCGTAGCGGAGTAGCATGAACTGGCCTACGTTGTCCTTACGTGGGCGGAGTTCTGCTCCGATGATCCTGATGCCTGCTACGGTGCCATCAGGTAGGGTAGCCATCTCTGGCGTACCCTCTAGGTCGATGTCTAGAATTCCGAATTCACCGCTCATCTTTTGTTCTCCTTTTCCCAGTTGCGTTCAGAATCTGAGGGCAACTAGGCCCTCTTGTAACCTAAAGAAACAAAGGCTTGTCTTCGACCTTCCTACCAGCTTTTTTCAGGAGTGCTGAAATATCAGGCTCCTCAGAAGCATCAAACCTCCCCGCGCCGATTCGAGTTCTGGCCCTGAAGCGACCGTCATTTTGAGTCAAGAGGGCATACTTTAAGCCCTTCTCGGTCTCCTCAACCCTAGCCACATAGATTTCGCCAAACATCAGTAGGATCTTAACGTTGGCTTTTCCCGAGACCATTAAGCGGGTAGTAGTTCTGCCCGTGACCTGATCTTGTGTTATGTCGATATGACCAGTCGCTATGAAGTGACACGGTAGCATCGAACAGATGTTTATCATGGATTGAAGTTTCTTTTGCTGGGTTTGATAATCCCTCTGCTCAGGTATGCCGCCGGTTCGAGTGCCTCTTTGTAAGATGCGGTTCATCAAAGCGTCACCGAATGTAGTTATGCTGTCAATACAGTAAGTGCCTATGTGGTCAAAGAGACCTTTGGACTTTCTAGCTCGGAGGGTGCTAAGCCAAAGCTCGTAGGCACTAGGTGAGTCACAATCTTCTTCCTCAAATCTTCTGTCTACGAGGACCTCGCCTCGGTCGATGCAGCCGAGGGACTTGAGGGTTTCAGTCCCATGTGGGTCAAAGGAGTCGATTAAGATGGGCTTCGGCGCGGTGTGTAGGGTCCAGGTCTTACCGCAGCCGCTGTCGCCGTAGATGATGAAGTTGGGGAATTTCCTCGCGGACTCTTTTTCATAAGTCTGCCTTATTTCCTCAAAGGCTTTCTTTGGTTCTAGCATTCTAGTTTCTCCTCAAACTTGTCTAAGGCTTCTGATAGTCTTGAACTTATCCTGTCCATGAGGAACTTCTTTACTTGGTAAGTGGCAGCGGCAGCGAAGAGGGTCCAGGGGATAGAGACTGTGATGGTGATCTCTCCCTGATCTACCTGGGCCTTGAACTTCAGGAACTTACTCACCTGCCGTTCCATCTCATCTCGCTCTTTATGAGCCGCCGTTAACATGTCCATAAGGTGCATGTTACCTTCTTGAAGGGACTTGACCTTATCAACTAAGTCTGACGGTGTCATCAGTGACCCTTGGTCCTTCTTTCTAAAAACAAGCACTTCGCCTCTCCTTATTCGCCGGTTTTGGTAATGTCAGCATTTTCTGCCTTCTTCTTATACTAACTCCAGAACCCACCCCAGCTCAGCAGTGCCAAACCAAGAGCGTACCATATTAGGTCTGCCAAAAGGGCTAGACAACCCTCCCCCACAGTGGTCTTTCCTGCCCCAACTTCGAGGCCCACCTTCAATACAATCATCGTTATAGATATGAAGAACCACAGTAAAACCAGCCACCGAGCAAGTCCCATTATGTGCTCCCTTCCACAAGGTGAACAACCTTCTCAACCCTTTCTTGTGACTTCCTTGGGTCCCAGAACTCGACCTTAAAGCCTTGAGGAAGGTCGTTTAGACATCTAAGCGGGTTGAGCCAGTCACCAGTAGCGCAACAGAGGTCGTGGTATTTGCAGACCCCGTAAAGAGTACAAGAGCTTGACCTCTGTGGGAATGCCTTAAGAAAAGAGTCTGAGTCCTTAGCCTCAGCTAGGCGCTCAAAGTCCCACTGGATAAGATCAAGGTAGTTGTTCACTGTCCAAAGCCAGGCTGACATTTCATCTGCACCTTTACGAACTGGCAAGCGGAGGAAGACTTCGTCTGATGCCCGCTTTTCTAGGGTTTTGTAGAAGAAAGCGCCGTTGACTCTCGCGCCGAAGACCTGATCATAGTCGTAGAGGCAGTAAAGGACATG
>Ga0114920_10000628_pt1 | contig 15380 bp, 25 predicted proteins | sample ChitaG_FD_88683 | JGI IMG/M metagenome (GOLD analysis project Ga0114920, IMG submission 88683) | Deep subsurface microbial communities from South Pacific Ocean to uncover new lineages of life (NeLLi) - Chile_00310 metaG | ecosystem: Environmental > Aquatic > Marine > Oceanic > Sediment ... | reverse complement strand
TTATCCGTATAGCACCTATCACCTTTTAGGAAAAGCTTAAGCTTTTCCCGTCTGCACAACCGGCATGCAGCCCTAACATATCGAGCCAATGTTTTCCCTCCCAAATGTTCAGGTAATTTCCGTCTACACCCTTCTCCTCTTCTGGGGCCTACAGCCATTATGCGGAATGGGAGACACATCCCTGAGCATGGTAACAGAACAACCACCCATCTGTAATGCCCTTAAGGCCGCCTCCCTTCCGACTCCAGGGCCCTTAACGCGGACTTCCGCGGTTTTCAGACCTAAGGCCATTGCCTTCTTTAATGCACTCTGTGCTGCCAACTGGGCAGCAAAGGGGGTGCTTTTCCTGGAACCTTTAAAGCCTATCTGTCCTGGACTTGAGGAGGCAATAACATTACCATTCATATCGGTGATGGTAATGATAGTGTTATTAAAGGTAGATTGGATATGGACAATCCCATTAACAACCATCTTTTTCTCAGTTTTGCCCTTGGTAGCCTTCCCCGTTTCCTTGGCCATTATCCCTCCAGGAGTCTATCTTTTGCGTCTTCCAATTATCCTTCTCGGTCCCTTCCTTGTTCTTGCATTTGTATGAGTTCTCTGTCCTCTCAGTGGGAGACCCTTTCTGTGCCTTAATCCCCTGTAAGATCCCATATCCATCAGGCGCTTTATGTTCATGGATACTTCCCGTCTCAGATCACCTTCAACCCGAAAGGATTCATCAATAGTCTTTCTGATTCTCGTTATCTGCTCTTCCCCAAGTCGATCTGATTTGGTATCAAGATTTACTCCCGCCGTCTGCAGAATCTTCCGAGAATCACTTCTGCCTATGCCATAGATACGGGTCAGGGCTATGTCGATTCTCTTTCCCTTTGGTAAATCAACACCGGCAATTCTGGCCAATACGCTCTCCTTTAGCAGTCTCTTGAGTTTGCCTGCCCTGTGGAATCCCTCGAAGAGGGACCCGCAAACCGGAAATTCCACAGGGTGAATGTTAAAACCCTGTTGTGAACTCAACAAACACAATAAACACTAACCCTGTCTCTGTTTATGCCGAGGATTATCACAGATTACCCTAAGCACACCTTTCCTCTTGACTATCTTGCAATTCTTACATCTCTTCCTTATAGATGATCTAACCTTCATGATCTCGCTCTACCTAACCCCTTTTTCATAAAACCCTCGTAATGCCTGGTCAACAAATGAGTCTCTATCTGGGTTATGGTATCCATACCTACACCAACCACAATCAAAAGGGCTGTTCCCCCAAAATAGAAAGGAACCTTTAGCCTGTAAATTAAGAGCTCAGGCAAAATACAGATAATAGAAACGTAAATGGCTCCACTGAATGTTATCCTTGTGAGTACTCTGTCAATATATTCGGCCGTACTTCTACCAGGCCTAATACCAGGGATAAACCCACCGTATTTCTTCATATTATCCGCAACCTCAGCAGGGTTAAAATGAATGGCCGTGTAAAAGTAACAAAAGAAGATTATAAAACCTACGTAAAATAAGGAATGGATAGGCATACCTGGTGCCAAGGAGCTTACAATGAATTGAAGCCAACCAATCTGCTTCACGTTTAAGAAATTTGCTATCGTAGCTGGAAACATAATAATGGAAGAGGCAAATATCGGGGGAATCACCCCGGCGGTATTCACCTTTAGGGGAAGATGCGTGCTCTGCCCCCCATAAATCCTCCTTCCTATAATCCTCTTTGCGTACTGGACTGGTATCTGTCTCCGACCTCTTTCAACGAAAACAATAACCCCAACAATGGCTACCATAAAAACAACCAAAAGAAGCCCAAAAAAAGGACTCATCTCCCCTGTACCCATTAGGCGAAATGAATTGCCAGCAGCTGAGGGTAACCCGGCAACAATCCCAGAAAAAATGATTAATGATATACCATTTCCGATGCCCCTCTCTGTTATCTGTTCGCCAAGCCACATCAGAAAAGTTGTGCCGGCAGCTAACGTTATCATGGTCATAAGTCTAAAGCCCCAGCCCCCTACCGGGATAATCAAAGCCCCTGAAGGGCTTGTCATACTCTCCAGACCTACCGATATACCCAAACCTTGTACGAGGCTCAGCATCACGGTCCCATATCGTGTATACCTTGTAATCTTTTTTCGCCCAGCTTCTCCCTCCTTTTTCAATTTTTCCAAGTGGGGAACAACAACTGTGAGAAGCTCAAGAATAATAGCCGCGCTTATGTAAGGCATTATACCTAAGGCCATGACTGAGAGCCTCCGTAAAGCCCCACCTGAAAACATATCAAACAGACCGAATAAGGTGCCAGCTGTTTCACTGAAAAAGGCAGCCAAAGCTGCTGAATCAATACCAGGTGTTGGAATGTGACACCCCACCCGGTAAACTGCCAGCATCAAAAGAGTAAAAATTATCCTCTTCTTAAGTTCAGGGATCTTTGCTATATTTTGAAAACCGCCAATCACTTTGAAACTACCTCTACCTTACCGCCAGCAGATTCAATCTTTTCTCTTGCTGTCTGGCTTACTTTACTAACCATTACCGTTAATGGATAAGATACATCCCCCTCTCCCAAAAGCTTTGTCGCCTTGGCCCTCTTTAGCAAACCGGCCTTGAGTAATGTATCTCTGTCCACTATTTCGCCTGACTTAAAACGTCTGAGATCCTTTATGTTAATAATTTGATACTGTTTCCTAAAAATATTCTTAAAGCCCCGTTTCGGAATTCTTCTCTGTAGAGGCATTTGCCCCCCTTCAAATCCTAAAGGGACTCCTCCACCAGAACGTGCGTTTTGCCCTTTTGTCCCCCTGCCTGCAGTTTTTCCGCCTCCTGAGCCTTCTCCCCTGCCGAGTCTTTTTCTCTTTTTCCTTGAACCCTTCGCTATCATCAATTCGTGCAACTTCATATAGGCTCCTGCAAATCCATCATCGCTCAGGCCAAGATTTCCTCTACAGCCTTACCCCTTGATCTTGCTATTTCCTCTCGGGTCCTCAAAGACCTAAGCCCGTTGAGGGTTGCCTTAACCAGATTATGCGGATTGTGTGAACGTAAGCATTTGCTGACAACATTACTGACACCTACAGCCTCTAAAACCGCCCTAACTGCTCCTCCAGCTATAATACCAGTTCCAGGGCGAGCTGGCTTAAGCAGAACGGAACTCGAACCACATACCCCGATTACCTCATATGGAATAGAATCCTTTACGATTGAGACTGCCTTCATATCATTTTTGGCCCTCTCCCCTCCTTTTCTTATGGCTTCTGGTACTTCATTTGCCTTTCCAAGTCCGGCACCTACCATACCTTTACCATCACCAACAACTACTATAGCGCTAAAACTAAACCTGCGGCCTCCTTTTACAACTTTTGCAACCCTATTAATATAAACGACCTTCTCGGTTAATTGGGCTTCTTCATCTTCTTTAATCAATTACCTCTCCCTTGTGTGACGCTTATCAAAATTCTAGACCATTCTCTCTTGCTGCATCAGCAAGCGCTTTAACCCTCCCATGATACAGAAAGCCGTTCCTGTCAAAAACCACCCTCTTGATACCCGCTTTCCTCCCTTTCTTTCCAATAGCCTCACCAACCAATATCGCACCTTTTATGTTACCTCCGATGCCTTTAGCCTTGGAGTCAAGATCCTTGGCCACTGTTGATGCTGTTACGAGCGTTCTCCCTGCACTATCATCTATAATCTGAGCATATATATGCTTCGCTGCCTTAAAGACAGTTAAACGTGGGCTTTCGGGTGTGCCTTTTATTTTCTTCCTCACCCTTTTTTTCCTTCTCAACCTCGCCTCTCTTTTGTCTTTGGCACAGATCATAATGAATAGCCAACTCAAAGATGAACTCAGGGGCCTCGCCCCAAGCAGAATCTCCGACACATTTATTTATGTTTTTGCTGCTGTCTTTCCTGCCTTTCGTCTAACCGTCTGTCCCAGATATTTGACCCCTTTTCCCTTATATGGCTCTGGGGCTCTAAAACCTCTGATCTTGGCTGCTGCAATCCCTAAAAGCTCCTTGTCTATCCCATTCAAGACTAACTTATTCTTCTGATCAACCTGAACCTCTATTCCCTTGGGAATATCATATCTAATAGGATTCGAATAACCCAGATTAAATATCAGCTGATTACCTGAATGCTCAACCCTATATCCGACACCGGTTATCTCAAGGGCCTTCTTGAATCCCTCGGTAACGCCTAAAACCATATTGGCTATCAGCGAGCGAAAAAGACCAGAAAGTGATCTTGATTCCCTCGAATTATCAGGAATTGACAACACTATCTGTGAACCATCAATATCTAACTTTACTTTAGGATGAATGAGGCGCCTTAACTCCCCCTTAGGTCCTTTCACGGATAACATTTCACCATCAAGCTTAACGTCTACGTCTTTTGGTACAATAACGGGTTTTCTACCTATCCTCGACATACCCTACGCCTTCCGCTGAAAAACTTTAATCGTTGCTACCAAACCGAGCAAATAATCTCTCCCCCTATTCCCGTTTTTCTTGCCTCTCTATCTGTCATTATCCCCCTAGAGGTTGAAATGATATTGATACCAAGACCATTTAATACTCTGGGGATCTTCTTACATCTTGAATACATCCTGCAACTCGGCTTGCTTATCCTTTTAAGCCCTTTAATAACAGGGCTCTTGTCCTCGTTGTATTTTAAGTAAATTACCATAATATCTTGCTTGCTATCTTCGATTGTCCTGTAATTCCTTATATATCCCTCGGCCTTTAATATCTTTGCCATATTGATTTTCATTTTGGAGCACGGCATTTCTACTTTATCGTAAGAAGCCATAATCCCGTTTCTAATTCTCGTTAGCATATCCGCAATAGGGTCAACCATCGTCATTATGCATGCCCCTTATCCATCACCTACCAACTAGATTTAACAACCCCTGGTATATCACCCCTTGAGGCCAAATTCCTGAAACAGATCCTGCAAACCCCAAATTTTCTCAAAAACCCCCTGCTCCTGCCACAAATAGGGCACCGGTTATACTTACGAGAGGAAAATTTCGGCTCTCTCCTTGCCTTTACAACCAAAGATCTTTTCGCCAAAGCAACCTCTTTCTTATCTCCGAAACAACAATCCCATCTTCTCAAGCATAAAGCGGCCCTCGGCATCTGCGTTGGCAGTAGTAACAATGGTAATATTAAGGCCCTTTACCTTATCAATCTTATCATAATTGATCTCAGGAAATATAATCTGCTCCTTAATGCCTATTGTATAATTACCCCGGCCATCGAAGGATTTATCTGACAAACCTCGAAAATCTCTAACCCTCGGAAGGGTTACATTAAAAAGCTTATCTAAGAAATGGTACATCCGCTCCCTTCTTAGGGTAACCATACATCCTATCGGCATCCCTTCCCTAACCTTAAAGCTGGCAATAGACCTCTTGGCTCTTGTAACAACAGGCCTTTGCGCACTGATAAGTGCTAATTCCTCTACGGCTGAGTCGAGAACCTTAATGTTATGTATTGCCTCACCGAGACCCATGTTGAGAATCACCTTTTCGAGCTTTGGTGTCTCCATAATATTTCGATAACCAAACTCTTTCATCATAGCTGGCACAATCTCTCTAAGATATTTTTCCTTTAATCGGGACACGCTAATCTTTCCCTTTTATGAGTCATTATGATGAGTGTCCAAAGTTTAAAGTTGAGTCGTTAATTCGTCGATTAGTTTAGTAGCAAAAAATCAGACTACTCAATTATTTAACCGCTCAACAACTCAACCATTCCTTTACTTATCTAAGATCTCCCCACACTTCTTGCAAAACCTGACCTTACTGCCATCCTCAAGCACCTTTTTGCCCGCCCTTGTTGCCTCAGCACATTTTCCACAGACAAGCATAAGATTAGATATATGAATTGGAGCCTCTTTTTCAATAATCCCCCCTTTAGCGCTTTTAGGTCCAGCCCTTGTATGTCTCTTGACAATATTCAGTTTTTCTACTACAGCCCTCTCCTTTTTCGTAATCATCTTCAAGACCGTGCCAATCTTTCCACTTTCCTTGCCAGCGATTACCATTACCTTATCATTCTGTCTTATGTGAAACTGCTTCTTAGCCATAATGCATAATCTTCCACTTAAAGCACCTCGGGTGCGAGGGAGATAATTTTCATAAATCTCTTTGATCTTAGCTCCCTGGCGACAGGGCCGAAAATTCGTGTTCCAATTGGTTCATTTTGTTGACTAATCAATACAGCCGAGTTATCGTCAAACTTTATATATGAGCCATCCTCTCGCCTAATTTCCTTAGCTGTCCTGACTACAACTGCCCTTAGAACATCACCCTTTCTTACCTTGCTATTAGGCAGAGACTCCTTAACAGATACCACAATGACATCTCCTACCCTTGCGTATCTCCTCCTTGTCCCACCAAGCACCTTTATGCAGTAAAGTTTCTTGGCACCGGAGTTATCAGCTACGGTTAATAATGTTTCAGCCTGTATCATAGCAATAGTTCCTAAGTGAACTAAAGTTTAAAGTGCCTGAAGCGCCTAAATCCTTAACGCCGGCTGGACCTATCCACAATTCTAGCTCACTTTAGGCCTGCCCGTCCCGCTCTCGCTCAGGCGAGTTTCCGAATTCCGGAACTCGGAAGCGGGCGGGTACTTATAAATTTGGGCACTCTTCTAATCCAGAATCTCTAACACCCTCCACCTCTTCAACTTACTTATTGGGCGACTTTCGATTATTCTGACTTTATCACCTATCTGACATCTGTTATTGGCGTCGTGCGCCATGTATTTTGCCCGGTACCTGATGTATTTCTTGTACTTCTTATGCCTGGCCAATCTTTCAACCAAAATCTTTGCAGTCTTATCCATCCTGTTATTGAGAACAACCCCTATCATCTCTCTTCTTTTACCACGTCTGCCCAAACTATGCTCCAGCTTCATCTCCCCCGGTATCCTTCTCCCTCAATACAGTCTTAACCCGGGCAATGTTTCTTTTTGTCTTTCCTATAGAAGTATGGTTACTCAACTGGCCTGTCGCCATCTGGAACCGAAGGTTAAACAACTCCCTTGCTAATTCCTTTTCCCTCTCCACTAACTCTTGGATACTCAGTTCTTTTAACTCCTCTGCCTTCACGCTGTTACAAGCTCCTGCTTAGAAATTTAGTAGCAAAGGGTAATTTATGACCGGCAAGCCTAAAGGCCTCTTTAGCTATCTCTCGATCAACACCTTCTATCTCATATAAAACCCTGCCTGGTTTAATCACTACTACCCAACCTTCGAGATTACCCTTCCCCTTGCCCATCCTTGTTTCTGCGGGCTTCTTAAATACTGGCTTGTCTGGGAAAACCCTTATCCATATCTTACCACCCTTCTTGACATGTCTCGTTATTGCGATCCTTGCAGACTCTATCTGTCTGGCAGACATAAAACCGCACTCTGTCGCCTGGAGGGCAAAATCACCAAATTCAAGGTCTGAACCTCTATAGGCCTTCCTTTTCAGTCGCCCCTTCTGCACAACTCTATATTTAACCTTTCTTGGGCTTAACATGACATTTCTCTGCTATTTTGTTTTATTAGGCCAAATCTCACCCTTGAAGATGATTACCTTTACTCCTATTACCCCGTAAGTTGTAAAGGCCTCAGCAAATCCATAGTCTATATCCGCCCTTAGGGTATGCAATGGCACCCTACCCTCTCTGTACCATTCTCTCCTCGCCATCTCCGCCCCTCCCAGCCTCCCACTACAGGAAATCCTTATGCCCATAGCACCAAATCTCATGGCCGTAGCAATACTCTTCTTCATGGCCCTCCGAAAGGCAACCCGGCGAACTAATTGAATAGCTATGTTCTCTGCGGCCAATTGGGCCTCCAATTCCGGCCTCCTTACCTCTTTAATATCAATAAAGGTCTCCCGTTTTATTTTGATCTCAATTTCCTTCCTCAGGTTTTCTATCTCTGCCCCTCTCTTGCCTATTATAATCCCCGGCCTCGAGGTGAAGATCCTAAGCTTCACCTTGTTAGCAGCTCTCTCAATCTCTATCTTGGATACACCGGCCTGCTGGAGCCGCTTCTTCAAGAATCTCCGAATCTCATTGTCTTCTATGACAAGTGATGCAAACTCGGAACCGGCAAACCACCTGCTATTCCAAGTCCTGTTAATTCCTAATCTCAATCCTACTGGATGTACCTTTTGGCCCACTAAAGCCTCCTTCTAATCTGTTAAGCTAAGAGCTGTAAGTTATAACCGCAAACTTTAGGCACTTTATCAGCCTGAGGCTGATTTAGCTCACTTTACGGACTTTAGGCACTTTTTACAGGGCTATCTCTCATCAAGTATAACCGTCAGGTGACTGCTTCTCTTTCTTATCCTTGTTGCCCTACCCATAGCCCGTGGCCTAAATCGTTTTAAGGTTGGTCCTTCATCAGCAAATATGTGCTTTATAAACAACTTATCCACATCAATATCAGGATATTGGCTGGCATTGGCAACAGCAGAATTGATTAACTTGCGCAAAATAAGGACCCCTCTTTGTGGAGCGAAGGCCAATAAGTTGAGTGCCTCTTCAACGTTTTTCCCCCGTATCTCGTTAATAAGTAGTCTAACCTTCCTGGGGGATACTCGTATATATTTCGCAATAGCCCTGGTTTCCATGGCTCAAATAAACACAATTTGGAAATATTAAAACCTGCGGGTATTATCTGCCCCTTAGCAGCAATCGCACCTATCCGTATGGAAAGATGGAATATTGAGCAGCCCTATTTTTTCTTTCCTTTCAAACGCGATTTCTTATCGCCTACAGTATGGCCGTAAAATATTCTTGTCGGCGAAAATTCACCTAATTTATGTCCTACCATATCCTCGGTGATAAATACCGGAACGAATTTCTTCCCGTTATGCACAGCAAAAGTTAGCCCTATAAACTCCGGCAATACAGTAGACCGCCTGGACCATGTCTTGATAACCTGATGGGTATTCTCATCCCTCATCTTCTCTACTTTTTTCATCAAACTCTCGTCCACAAAAGGTCCCTTCTTGACTGAGCGTGGCAACCTTTTCTCCTTTCCTATTTCCTTCTTTTAATAATCAATTTGTTGCTTATTTTGTTGCGTCTAGTTCTAAAGCCCTTAGTAGGAACGCCCCAAGGTGTAACTGGATGCCTACCACCTGATGATTTCCCTTCTCCTCCTCCAAGTGGATGATCAACCGGATTCATCGCCACACCTCTTACATGCGGCCTTCTTCCCAGCCAACAATATCTCCCTGCCTTGCCAAGGGAAATATTCTCATGATCTAAATTTCCCATCTGCCCAATGGTCGCCCGGCAATTCAATAAGATCATCCTCACCTCGCCTGAGGGGAGCTTCACTTGTGCGTACTTCCCTTCCTTAGCCATCAATTGGGCATACCCCCCTGCACTCCTTGCTAGCTGCCCACCATGGCCTATATGTAATTCTATATTGTGTACATGCGTACCTACGGGAATATTCCTTAAGGGCATAGCATTACCTGGTTTGATCTCCACATCGCCTCCTGATTCTACCCTATCACCAACACGCAACGTATCTGGGGCCAATATATAAGTCTTCTCTCCATCCAAATAGTGTAGGAGGGCAATCCTTGCCGATCTATTAGGGTCGTACTCAATGGAGGCTACCGTAGCCGGAATATTATCTTTGTTCCTTTTGAAATCAATGACCCTATATCTCCTTTTGTGACCTCCTCCCCTATGTCTCATAGTCATCCGGCCAGCAGAATTCCTGCCGCCAGATTTCTTTATTGGCTTCAATAAGCTCTTTTCTGGCTTACTACCTGTAATTTCCTCAAAAGTTGATACCGTCTGAAATCGCCTTCCAGGTGAGGTCGGATTATTCTTTTTGAGTGCCATATGCCCCCTTTAGATACCTTCAAAAGATTCTATCTTCTCACCTGGAGCAAGCCTTACGATCGCCTTTTTCCAGTCTGGCCTTCTTCCCACATTCCTTCCTACTCTACGTTCCTTGCCCCTGACATTCATCACCTTCACGTCTAAGACCTTGACCTTGAATATGCTCTCAATAGTATTCCTGACCAATATCTTATTGGCACGTCTGTCCACCTCGAAGGCAAGTTGATTCAGTTGCTCCTTTTGTCTTGTGCCCTTCTCTGTTATCAGAGGCCTCTTAATTATCCGATAAAGATCCATCACTGAACAAGGGCCTCCTCAACTTTCCCCAAGGCAGGTTCAACAAATAAGAGGTAGTCATGACTTAAAATATCATATGCATTGAGTCCCTCAGCCCTTATGAGTTTAACCTTTCTGATATTTCTGGAGGATTTTTCAAGGTTCTCATCTGGCTTTTCCGTAACGATGAGAACATTTTCTAGATTAAAGGCCTTTAAGATTTCAAAGAATTTCTTGGTCTTTATCTCCCCAAGATGAAACTTATCAACTACAACGAGTTGACCAGCCCTCAACTTATCGGCTAAAGCCATGCGTAAGGCTGCCTTCCTCACCTTCTTATTAGTCTTAAGGGAATAATCTCTTGGTGTAGGCCCAAAAGCGACACCACCACCCCTCCTCAAAGGTGAAGATGCCGCTCCAACCCTTGCCCTACCCGACCCTTTCTGCCGCCAGAGTTTTCTACCGCTAGCCCTTACTTCAGATCTATTCTTGGTTGAAGCACTACCAGAACGAGAACTGGCCAACTGAGCCCTCACCACCTGGTGAACTATATCTTCCCTGCTAGGAACGCCGAAGACCTCATCCCTTATGTCTCGCTCGAAAACCTTCTCGCCCTTTACATTGTATATATCTATTAGGGCCATTTATCGCTTTGCTCCACTGAAAAATGAAAACTCCAAAGGTCAAATTCCTCTCTTACGTTTCGCATTCTTCATTCTACATTTCGCAATTTCCAACTGTTTACCCTTACCTCTAGAAAGCTCCCTCTGCTGCCAGGAACTGCACCTTTTACCAAAATCAGGTTCCTTTCCTTTACTACATCAACCACCTCTAGGTTCTTAACCGTCACCCTATCATTGCCCATCCTTCCGGGAAGCTTCTTCCCTTTCATCACCCTGCTGGGCGTTGCACTGGCACCAATTGAACCCGGAACCCTGTGTGAGCGACTGCCGTGACTTGTATCTCCTCCACTGAACCCCCATCTTTTAACCACCCCGGCAAATCCCCTTCCCTTACTAATACCCGTTACGTTTACCAGGTCTCCAACATTGAATATCTCTGAAGTTATCTCCTGTCCAGGTTCAAGTGAATCAACATCATCTACCTTTATCTCCCGCAAAAAGGCAGAACCACCTTTTCCTGCTGCCTTGAAATGGCCCAATAGAGGCTTATTGAGTCGTTTGTCTTTTTTTGGCTGAAAGCCTATCTGAATAGCATTATAGCCCTCTTTCTCCACCCTCTTAATCTGGATTATATAGCACGGGCCCACCTCCAACACCGAGACAGGAACACTTTCCCCATTCTCACGAAACAGGCACATCATGCCAATCTTCTTTCCCAAAATACCCTTGCCCATCCTCTCCTTTTCATCTAAAGCTTTATCTCTACATCCACGCCAGCCGCAAGATCCAATTTCATAAGGGCATCCATTGTCTGCTGAGTGGGTTCCAAAATATCTATCAACCTCTTATGGGTCCTTATCTCAAACTGTTCTCTCGATTTTTTATCCACGTGAGGCGACCTTAACACACAGTATTTACTAATTTCTGTCGGGAGTGGTATTGGACCGACAATCTTTGCTCCAGTCTCCCTTGCAGTATCCACAATCTCGGAGACAGATTGGTCCAAGAGTTTATGATCATAAGCCTTTAGCCTAATCCGGATTTTCTGATTATTCATAACAGCTTCCGTGTCTATTGCACTATATCACTTATGACCCCTGCACCAACCGTCTTACCACCTTCCCGGATGGCAAAGCGGAGTTCCTTTTCCATGGCTATTGGGGTTATCAAATTTATCTCCAGAGAGACATTATCACCAGGCATAACCATCTCTACTCCCTCGGGCAGGGTAACTACACCGGTCACATCTGTTGTCCGGAAGTAAAATTGAGGCCTGTATCGATTGAAAAATGGTGTATGCCTCCCTCCCTCCTCTTTGGTAAGTATGTAGGTCTCCGCCTTGAATCTCGTATGGGGGGTTATGGAGTTAGAGTGGGCTACAACCTGTCCCCTTTGAACCTCCTCTCTCTTGATCCCCCTGAGAAGCACACCAATATTGTCACCTGCCCTACCGTCATCAAGGATCTTCCTGAACATCTCAACCCCTGTGCACACTGTCTTTTGCGTCTCCCTGATACCAACAATCTCTACCTCATCACCAACCTTTACGATGCCCCTGTCTACCCTGCCGGTCACCACGGTGCCCCGACCTGATATACTGAATACGTCTTCTACAGGCATCAAAAATGGCTTCTCTATATCCCTGACAGGCTCTGGGATGAACTCATCAATGGCATCCAATAACTCCATAACAGGACCGCAGTTGGGGCAGTCCTTCTTGCCACAACCACACTCCAATGCCTTCAGGGCTGAACCATGTATGATAGGAGTGTCGTCGCCTGGAAACTCATACTTCGTTAACAACTCCCTGAGCTCCAAGTCAACCAGCTCTATCAACTCCTTGTCATCAACCATGTCGGTCTTGTTTAAAAACACAACAATGCTTGGAACCCCAACCTGTCTGGCCAACAATATATGCTCCCTGGTCTGGGGCATAGGACCATCATCTGCACCAACAACCAAGACAGCACCATCCATCTGTGCTGCACCGGTAATCATGTTTTTGATATAGTCCGCATGACCCGGACAGTCCACATGGGCATAATGCCTGTTTTCGGTTTCATACTCTACATGGGCAGTGGCTATCGTTATTCCCCTCTCCTTTTCCTCTGGTGCCTTGTCTATCTCATCAAAGGATATGTATTGAGCAAAGCCAACCTTTGACAAACACAGGGTCATTGCTGATGTTAACGTCGTCTTGCCATGATCTATATGACCGATGGTGCCGACATTTATGTGTGGCTTTGTCCTCTTAAACTTTTCCTTGGCCATTCTCGTTACCTCCTCAAAATAAATCCCATTTCTAATAGTACCCCCTGTTAGAAGGCTTAGAAGGGGTCTTGAATCCCTCCCAAACCAATGATTGTCTTCTTCATCCCTACCCTGAAGGACAGGGTGTTCTAACAGGGTAAAGGCAATATATCATACTATTCAGTCCGCCTCCAGCAGATTAATCCTACCAACGATAATGCGCAAAGGCCTTATTTGCCTCTGCCATCCTATGTGTGTCCTCTTTTTTCTTGAAAGCACCTCCCCTCCCCTTAGAAGCGTCAATCAATTCACCGGCTAATTTTGCTGCCATTCCCTTTTCGCCCCTTTGTTTAGCACAGGCAAGTATCCATCTTATACTCAGTGTCGTCCTTCGTAAATATCTGACCTCAGTAGGAACTTGATAGGTGGAACCACCGACCCTTCTTGATTTCACTTCAACCGCAGGTTTAATATTTTCGACAGCCTTCTGAAAAACAGGCAAAGGGTCTTCCTTGATCTTCTGATGGATAATATCAAATGCCTCATAGAGTATAAACTGGGCTAAGTTCTTTTTCCCTCTCCGCATAATTCTATTAATGAATTTAGCGACCAGTTCACTCTTATATTTCGGATCAGGCAAGATCTCCCTTTTTATGACCTCTTTTTTTCTTGGCATTCCAACACCCTCGGAAACCAGGTTATAACTTAGTGCTTCGATTCGCAAATACGGTGACGTATTTTAATAACTTATATTGATGAGATCGCTCACTCGGCTCGGCCGAGCTCGTCGCGGGCAGCACTAAGGACTTAGATGCCCTTAGGCCTCTTAGCCCCATATTTTGAGCGACCTCTCCTGCGATCTTCAACGCCTGAGCTATCCAAGGTCCCACGAATTACATGATATCTGATACCAGGTAAATCCTTAACTCTCCCGCCCCTGATCAGAACAACGGAATGTTCTTGCAGGTTATGTCCAATCCCCGGTATATAGGAGGTGACCTCAATTCCGTTTGTCAACCTTATCCTCGCAACCTTACGTAAGGCCGAATTAGGTTTCTTAGGAGTAGACGTATACACCCTGATACATACCCCCCTCTTTTGAGGACACCCTCTCAGAGCCGGTGTCTTGATCTTCCTCTCTACATTCTGTCGCCCTTTTTTAATGAGTTGATTAATTGTCGGCATTTATTTCCCTACCAAAAAAGATATCCTGCTCCCCATGGTTTAGCTCTCTTTCCCCTGTCAAACTGTTTCAACACCCTTGAGGGATTCCTGTTCCATTTCTATATCTAATCCTCTGTATCTACCCAAACCCGTACCCGCCGGTATAAGCCTGCCCATAATAACATTCTCTTTAAGGCCTCTCAGATAATCTATCTTACTCTCCACGGCTGCATCCGCCAAGACCTTTGTGGTTTCCTGAAAAGATGCAGCTGATATAAAGCTATCCGTATTAATTGATGCCTTTGTAACTCCCAACAAAAGCGGTTCACCAACAGCTGGTTTTCCTCCTCTTGCAATAATTTCCTGATTCTTTTCCTCAAAACGCCACTTCTCTACCTCCTCTGCCAACAAGAGATCTGAATCTCCAACATCCTTAACTACCACCCTCCTCAACATCTGCCTCACAATCACTTCGATGTGCTTGTCGTTTATCTTCACACCTTGGAGGCGATAGACCTTTTGGACCTCATCGACAAGGTATCTGGACAGTTCTTTAGGGCCTTTTATTCTTAAAATATCATGAGGATTAGCCGAACCTTCCATGAGTGCTTCCCCTGCCCTCACATAATCCCCATCAAAAACGCTTACATGTTTACCCCTGGATATAATATACTCAACCGGTTTGCCAACTTCAGGAGTAATAATCACCCTCCTTTTACCCGATACGTATTTTCCAAATGATACCGTTCCATCAATCTCACTCAAAAGGGTATGGTCCTTGGGTTTCCTGACCTCAAATAACTCCGCGACCCTTGGCAGACCTCCGGTAATATCTTTGGTCTTCGTGGTTTCTCTCGGTATCTTGGCCAAAACATCACCAGCATGAACCTCATCTCTTTCTGAAACCATAATAATCGCACCTGTAGGAAGGAAGCACCTGGCTGCTGCCCTTGAATCACCAGAAAGCTGGATTGTCTTACCTTTTGAGTCTTTGATAGAGATCCTTGGCCTAGCGTCTGGATCACCGGATGTAACAATAATCTTGCTTGATTTTCCAGTTACGGGATCCACCCTCTCCTGCATCGTCTTACCTTCATAAATATCGCCAAATTTTAGCCTACCAGAGACCACTGTCAAAATCGGTATAGTGAAGGGATCCCATTCTACCAAAAGCTCGCCGGGATTTATCTCCTTTCCA
>Ga0114920_10000627_pt1 | contig 15397 bp, 13 predicted proteins | sample ChitaG_FD_88683 | JGI IMG/M metagenome (GOLD analysis project Ga0114920, IMG submission 88683) | Deep subsurface microbial communities from South Pacific Ocean to uncover new lineages of life (NeLLi) - Chile_00310 metaG | ecosystem: Environmental > Aquatic > Marine > Oceanic > Sediment ... | reverse complement strand
GCGCAAATGCCGCACCCCTTGCAGTAATCGAGATCCACATGATAACCGCTTTCGGTTTTTATGACCGCCATATCAGGGCAGAAGTTGTAGCAATTATCGCAACTGTTACAGACACCACAGGAAAAACAGCGGTTGGCCTCTTTATCCGCCGCATCCGTATCAGGAATCCGGCCATCCACAATAATATTCTTTCCCCACTTCGCGGTATTGATGCGGGTGAAATAGGCGTGATTTATATCTTCCAGGCCCGCGACCTCAACGATATGCCCCGGCCTCCTATAAATCTCTCCCTCTAAGAATGCCTTAATCTTAAAAGCCGCCAGCCGTCCTGAACCGACCGCATGAGGCACGGTCCTGGGGTTTGGCAGAATATCTCCTCCGACGAAAAGCTTGTTGCTCAATCGCTGATCCACACCCGAAAAATCAAAGATGTCCTTTCTTTCTTTCCGCACCTCGGGAAAGAATGATAGATCCGCATCCTCCCCTATGGCGGAAAATACCTTATCGGCGTATAAGTGGAAATCCGATCCCTCTATCGGCTCGGGCCTGGCTCTCCCGGTTTCATCCGGCTCGCCGAGTTTCATCCTCGAAAAAACAATCTTGAGAGTCCCATCGCCACTTTTCTCTATTCTTAACGGCGCCGCAAGAAATTCAATCTTTATCGGTTCCGATTTGAGTTCCTCAAGCTCTTCCGCAAAAGCGGGCATCTCCTTTTCGGTTCTCCTGTAAACCAGGCATACATCGCCGCCCAGACGGTAGGCCGTGCGGGCGACATCGCAAGCCGTATTGCCGCCGCCGATAACAACGACCTTTTTCCCTTTCAGGTCGATTCCGGCGCCGGAGTTGACCGTTTTCAAAAATTCAAGGCCTGCTTCAACTCCGGGTAGATCCTCCCCTTTGACATTCATTCTTTTTGAAAGATGCGCACCTGTAGCCAGAAAGATTGCGTCATACTCCGATAGGTGACCCGTATCGAAATCAGAACCCAACCGCATATTTGATCTTAAATCTACCCCTTCCAGAATCCTGGAAAGCTCGGCTCTTAGTATGTCCTTCTCAAGCCGGTATGACGGGATCCCGTACTGAAGAATTCCGCCCGGGAAATGATTCTCATCGTAAATCGTCACATTCAAGCCCTCCCGCCGAAGATAACACGCCGCCGCCAGACCCGCCGGCCCGGCTCCGATTATCGCCACTCTTTTCGATGTCTTCTTCGGTATCGACAATGAAATCTTATTTTCTATTCCCCAATCCCCTATGAATTTTTCAAGCAGACGGATCTCGATTTCTGTATCGAAACTGTGACGATTGCAATTGGCTTGACAGGGATAATAACAAACCCTGCCGCAGACGGCAGGTAACGGATTGGTCTCAGTCAACAGTGCGAAGGCTTCTTTGATCTTATTCTCCTTCATAAACTCGAGATAGCCAAGGATATCTTCGCCAGCGGGACAGTTGTAATTGCAGGGCGGGAATTTATCCTTGTGAACAGGAGTGGACGACCGCCAGGAACCGGTCTTATTCCAGCTCATCGATTGACGGCTGACTGCCATTTCCGGCATCTCACCAACGGTTTTGAATACAATAAATTTACTTAAAGCCATCCACCGATTCGTATGCTCTTCCGGCTGCCTGAATATTCCGCTTGGTTTTTTGCGGCACCAATTTCTCCACCGCCTTTAGCAAATTATCGAGGCTTAGATCGCCGCTTATCTTTGCCAACGCGCCCAGCAGAGCTGTGTTTACCAGGGGCTGGGCGCTCGATCCCAGCCCTTGCTCAAGGGCGATCCCGGTCGCATCCACAAAAAAAGCTCGATATTCCGATAACTCCTTTAATTTTGCTTTAGAATTTACCAGTATCATAGCGTCTTTCTTTAACGAGGGTCTGAAGGTTGGAGAATTCCGATATCGGGTGCCAGCACGATACCCATGTCCGCCTTATATATCATACTTCTTAAGTAAATAAATTCCCTATCGATCCGCAAGAATGCCGTCACCGGCGCTCCGCGACGCTCCACCCCAAACGAGGGGAAGCTCTGCACCTGGTATCCCTCCCTGAAATATGCCTCGGCCAGGATCTCGGAGGCGACCACCGCTCCCTGTCCACCCCGTCCGTAAAACGTGATCTCCTTCATTGTATCAACATTATCTCTCAGGATTGATTCTCTCTGGACGGCCACCTTCAATAATATCTATCCCTCTTTGAGAAACTCTCATTATTCTTTCAGCAATTGCCTGGCGATAACCAATCGCTGAATCTCCGATGTGCCTTCGAATAATTCCGTAACTCTGGCATCCCGATACATCCTCTCGACATGGTATTCCCGCATATATCCGTATCCGCCAAGAATCTGAACCGCCTTATGTGTCACCTGCGATGATATTTCGGAGGCGTAAACCTTGGCCTGCGCGGACTGAAGCGAATACGGCCGGCCCTGGTCCTTCATCCAGGCCGCTCGGTAGACCTGAAGCCGGGCGTTTTCTATCATGATCGACATATCCGCCAGATGGAACTGGATAGCCTGAAATGCCGATATCGGTTTGCCGAACTGTTCACGTTCTTTCGAATATTGCAGGGCTATATCGAAAGCGGCCTGGGAGATGCCGACAGCCATAGCCCCGGCGCTAATCCTTCCACCGTCTAAGGTGGACATAGCGACGTTAAATCCCTGGCCTTCATCACCAAGCATATTTTTTTGGGGAACAAAGCAATCATTAAAAATCATCTCCGTTGTCGGGGACGCTTTGAATCCCATCTTCTCTTCAATAGTGCCGATTTCAAACCCATCGGTCCCCTTATCCACCAGAAATGCCGCAATCCCTTTCGGGCCTGAGCCTCTCTTCGAGGTGGCAAACACGATTACGCTGTCCGCCAGGGCGCCCATGGTGATGAATATCTTGGTGCCGTTGATAACGAAGCCGTTATCCTTTTTAACATACGTGGTTGATAAAGCGGCGGCATCCGAACCAGCCCCGGGTTCCGACAGCGCAAACGCGCCGATCTGATCCCCGCTGCACACCCCGGGAAGATATTTCTCTTTCTGTTCGTCAGTCCCGAACCGGACAATCGGATCTCCATAAAGAGAATTATGTAATGACAGCACCGCCGCATGAGACGGACACCCCCTGGAGAGTTCCTCCACTGTAATCATGTAGGAAACGGTATCCATGCCGCCGCCGCCGTGCTCCTCCGGCAGGGCGATTCCCAGCAGACCCAGATCTCCCATCTCCTTTATCAGGCCCATATCCATTTTCGATTCGGTATCGAACTCTTGAGCCTTCGGTTTTAACTTCTTCTCGGCGAAACCCCGGGCTACCTCCTGGACCGCCAACTGATCTTCCGTCAATTCAAAATTCATATCCCCAATCCTCTATAAGAAAACTTCACCGTAAAACATCATCCTAGAAAATCGTCTTAAATCCACGATGCGAGATACCTGACCAATTTTGGATGCGCTGATTGTCCATCTCATATTGACGCATTACATCGTCCAGATCAAAAGGCTATGATGGAACGCAGTCCTTCACCTTTTCTTAAAATGTCAAAAGCGTCGTTTATCTTATCGAGTGGAAATCTGCCTGTTACCAGTTCCTTTACCTTTATCTTTCCCAACCGGCAGAGTTCGATCAGTTTTGGATAATCAACGGGACGACAGCCGAGCGACCCCACTATTTCCATCTCACGATACATGATCCTGCCGGCGTTTAACGAAACGTCTTTGTGGGTATATCCCAGAACCACTAACCGGCCGCCGCTCCTCAAGGCATTGAACGCTGTCTCTATGGTGGATGGGTTGCCAATCGCCTCGATGACGATATCCGCCCCGCCGCCGGTCAGCTTTTTGACACTCTTCGTCCAGTTTTCATCGTCCGACGGATTAATCGTAATATCGGCCCCCAATTTCTTCGCCCATTCGAGCTTTTCAGGCGATATATCAACGGCGATTACCGATCCTCCGACTACGGCCGCCATCTGGACAAGATTTATGCCGACGCCGCCGCAGCCAAGAACGACAACCGTATCCCCCGGCTTGACCTGCGCCCGATTCTTAATAGCATGAAAAGGCGTGGATATAGCGTCGGCTATGATGGAACCCTCTTGCAGAGGTATTTCGTCCGGCAGGTGGAAGATATCCTTGGCGGGAGCGAGAAAATATTCAGCATAGGCGCCATCGATATTATTGCCGAACATCACCATATCGGCACATATATTTTCACGCCCGGTACGGCAGAATTCGCATTTACCGCAGGTCAGGACAGCTGGCGCCAAAACCCGATCACCTTCGGTAAAACCGCTGACATCCTGACCCACGTTGGCTATTGTCCCCGATGGCTCATGACCCAGAACCAGAGGCGGTTTTTTAAAAGTCGGCACTCCGTGATCTATATAATGCAGATCTGTATGGCATACGCCGCAGGCCGCCGTCTTAATCAAGACCTGCCCAAAAGCGGGTTCCGGGGTGGGAACTTCCTCAATCTTTAACGGTTGATTCGGACCGTAAAATACCGCGGCTTTCATCGAAAACTCCTTTCACTCACAATAATAATCCCCCACGCATGAAAATCACCGCAGGAATTAACCACCATTATCTGAAAATAACTCATTACCCTGTTGACCGCCGGCTTTTCTCGTGAAAATCATCATACTGTCGTCGCCTTCATCATCGAAACAGACCGTGCAGCCGTCGCTTTCGAGCTCCTTCACCGGAACAGTCTTGACCTCGAATCCCAGCGATCTGTAATTGTTCACGGCTTCCTCCAGTCGTGCTCCGGAAGCGGTGAATTGTTGCTTCCAGCCTTCGGCCTTCAATTTATCTATTAAGCTGGTTTCCATCAAAACAACTCGTCTTCCATATCGTTCCCGACCGGCAGCTTACCGTGTTCCTGAAGATACTGCTGAATCAATTCACTTTCCCGCTTGGTATACATCGGATTTTCCTCACATATAAAATAAGCCGCATCGCCCGGATTTCCCAGACATTCCGACAGGCCCTGCCGCAAGTTTGCCGTTCCCGAAATCCTGATCACCTTCTTCTCAGCGTCGAGCAATTGAAATACGCCCTCCGTATCCGGTACCGATTCCACCGCTTCTTCGTCCAATGACAGCCACGGTTCAGGCGGCAGGATGACCGGTGTGATCATCTGCCGCAGCTGACATTGCAGGCATCGTTCGGCTTCAGATCTCGCCACCTGCTCCTGAAATGTTTCCTCGATCAGGCCGAATCCCGATTTTCGTTCTCCGGGGCTGGCTACTCTTGCTTTCTGCCTCGGACGATTAACCGAATCGCTGGAACTATCCAGACCGGGAGCATCGAGGTCGGCCAGATCAAGGATAATTTCAAGAATCCCATTGCCCCCCAGGTATCTATCTATGGCCTCCGCCGCCTTCCGTCCATCGGCTATGGCCTCCACCACCGACGAAGGCCCATGCACAGCATCCCCCGCGGCGAAAACCCCATTGATACCGATTGCAAAATTCCCATCTATATCCAATGGCTGTCCGGGACCTCTATGAAGATTTTCAATATGTTTGAAGAGCCCTCGGTCGATTTCCTGACCGATGGTAATGATCACAAAATCAGCATTAACATATTTAGTTTCATTTTCATCGTATTGCGGATCAAACCGACCCTGTTCATCGAACACCCTTGTGCATCTCACTAATTCCACGCCCGATACCTTATTATTCTGGGATTTGAATTCCTTAGGCCCCCACGAGGGATGAATCTCCACACCTTCTTCGATGGCCTGTGTTATCTCCCACTCATAAGCGGGCATTTCATCTCGCGATTCCAGGCACACAAGATGGACGTTGTCCGCACCCAAACGCAAAGCCGTCATGGCGGCGTCGATAGCGACGTTACCGCCACCTATGACCGCCACCTGGCCGGCAAGCTGCGGCTCATGAGATATTTTGGCCAGCTTAAGGAATTCCAGCCCCTGAAATATTCCTTCCAGATCGGAGTTATGGATAGGCAATTTTTTGCTTGTCGACGTTCCTGCCGCGATCAGAATCGCATCGAAACCGCGGGCTTCAAGCTCGGGAATCCCGAACTGGCTGTCGATTTTCTGATTCATTATGAAGTTGATATCCATTTTATCCAGGATCTTCAATTCCCGCTCCAGAATCTCTGGAGGCAACCTGTAGCCGGGAATACCATGACGTAACATGCCACCCGGTTTATCGGCATCGTCATACAGATCAACCTGATACCCCGAGACGCCGAGATAATAAGCCGCTGTCAAGCCGGTTGGGCCGGAACCTATCACTGCTATTTTCTTGCCGGTATCCGGTTGTTTTTCAATCAGTGAAAGATCTTCGTCGGTTACGTAATCCGCCACAAAACGCTTCAGGGCACATACGGCCACCGCTTGATCGATTTCTCCCCTGCGGCAGACATCTTCGCAGGGATGGAAACAGACATATCCGAGTATACCAGGGAAAGGCACGCGAGACCGAATCAGTTCCAATGCTCTATGATTGCTGCCTGAAGCTATCAGCCGCACATAGTGGGGGATGTCTATGCCAGCCGGACAACTCCCGACGCACGGAACCGGAACATCTCTTCGAACAGCGGGAACACTCTCTTTATCGAGCAATGCCCCGGTAGGACATACCTCAACACAGGCGCCGCAGAACCGGCAGTCGGCCTCTTTGAGCTTAGCGCCACCGACTGTCCCCACCCATGAGCGACCATCCTTCCATACAGCGCCCAGTGCCTTTACGCCCCTTATATCGGTGCAGATTCGTACGCAGCGCAGGCAACCGATACAGAGATTAAAATCCCGGTCGAATAGCGGGTCACTTTTGACTACCGGATAATGCTTCGGTTTATATCTTGGGGCATCAGGGGGGATACCGATATAATCGCCGACTTTTTCCAATTCGCAGTGACCGAGGAGGATGCAACACCGCTCATCCGGCGGGACGTTCAACGAGCACTCTGTGCGGCTGCATCCCTCCTTCTGAGCGCAGGTCAGGCAGGCGTGGGGATGATCGGCGAGAATTCTACTCAAGGCTTCTTTTCGCCGTTGTTTTATCTTTTCTGTATCCGTCCGGACGACTATTCTTTCTTCAACCGGGGTGATACAAGAATTCACAGGCTCGTCGCACCCATCAACCTCGACCAGACATAAGTTGCAATGGGCTTCTTTTCCCGTGGCAGCACCTGCCTTCTCTCCCAGAATTCTGATATCTGCCTGATAGATGGAATCCGCCCGGGTCACATCGCTGGCCGGGGATAGGTCGGGGTGATAACACAGGCGCGGGATATAAATGCCTGCCGAATCAGCCGCCTTGAGAATGGTCTCCTCCCGGGAACATTCAATATGGTACCCGTCAATCTCAAAAGCGAGCTTTGCCATCGCTCTCCTGATATTCTAATTCGTTGCCCATTCGAAATTACAGATCAATATGAGCTTTGCCTGCAGCAGAAACCGACTCCCTATCTACCAGGAATGGGTAATAGCGCCAGGAGTGCAGGCAGTAACGCACGGTAGGGGAGGCCGATCGGAAATCGGCTTACAGGGTGCGCAGTCGTATTTCAGTTTCTTGCGGTGCTCTTCCCCAACAGCAGCTACCTCATCATCATAATCATCCGTGATAATTTCCAGGATGTTTACAGGGCAGGCATCAACACAGCCATGATGAGGGCATTTGATGCAGAGATCGGTATCGATGGTGATGAAATATTCTCCGCTGCCGTCTAAGTATCCGTAGTTGGCTTTCATCAGGCACTTTTCCGTTGTTTCTCCAATAGCGTTTTTGCGAAAAGGGCGGCGCCAAGACCGCCCGCGATTTGAGTATCATATTTCGACTTCAAGGACTCAAGACCCAATTCCTTTTCAAGCCTAATAATTACCCCGCTATTCTTGGCGATACCGCCCGTTATAGCGAAATCTTTTTCCACCCCGATGCGCTCCAGGAGGGTAACAACCCGGTGCGCCATGGCCGAGCAATATGCGGCCAGCACCCGCTTCTTAGACCATCCCTCCCGGAGTAGAGAAGAAGCCTCGGACTTGGCGAACACGACGCAGGTCGAGGACACGGGCGGAGGCTCCTCATCCACATCCAGTGACAGATCCCCTACGTCTTCGATCGGGATAGCCAGCAGATCGGCGAATACCTCCATCCCTCTGCCGGTTCCGGCGGCACATTTATCATTCATGAGGAAATTGGTGACTTTCCCTCTTTCATCACAACGAATCGCCTTACAGTCCTGCCCTCCCATATCGAGAATGGTCCGAACCGTCGGCCCGTACATGAGATTCCCTCCCCGAGCATGGCAGGCTATCTCCGTAATGGCGCGATTAGCGAAAGGAACATTCACGCGCCCATATCCGGTGCCCACAATATAATGAATATCGTCCATTGTCATACCGGTATCCTGGAGGGCCCAGTCCATTGCTTTTCTGGCGCTGTCCGGGCTGTCGGATCCGGTACGCATATTTGAGTATGCATATAGCTCACCGTCGACGAGGATTACGGCTTGAGAACTGACCGAACCTACATCCGCACCAGCGGTGATCGTCTCGGCTCCCTTCCAATCCCTGGTTTCGTCACGCCAGTTATATTCTTTCCAGCGCCAGAATTCTTGTGTCATTATGATCTCCTGCCAGACCAGGCATGTCTAACTAAATTCTTATACATATCAAGTTATCCTCCTCCAGAAATAGCTTGCCTTTATCAAGTCCGCTCCGATTGCTGATGTTTTCTACGTTCTGCTTTGTCCCGACAACATAAACGCCACTGCTGTCGGCGCGCGTTCTTATCCCCTCAATTTCTTCCCTGTCCGGCCAACGAGACCATCCTTTACGATGCATATGATATAAAAGTGTCGGGCTGCCGCCGTAAAGAGTTATGACCCTAGCATCGTCCGGCAGCATCACATCCAATTTCCCGGCAAATTTCGTGTTTGGTAACTCATCTATAGCGTGCCGGGCAAATGTGATATTCCTGGCGACCGACAATAAGGGGATAATCGAAAACGCAAAAATCAGGGCATATCTTCCGAAGTTTCTTTTTCCGACAACCAGCCTCTCGAACGCCCTTGCGATTACAAATGATGCGGGAAGAAGAACAGGCAACTGATAATAATCGTGAACATAGTTTCCGCGCGCTACCACCAGCAGGAATATGACCACGCCAATCAGCCAATAATTGATGACTCTTTCTATATTCCTTGCTTTCAAGAACAATCCCACAATAAAAGCGGCGAAACCTCCGTAGGTAAGCAACCTCTCCGAGATCCTGCTGAAAATCAGACGGTTATAAAATTCCCAGCTCAATAATAGATCCGGATTCAGCCATTTATCGGTAACGGGCATCCATATGCCGAATGTATTGCCATAATTCAAATATATTCGATGGGCGTTATAATAGTAAGCGCCAGTTACAGCAAACAATATGATAACGTAAAGCCAAATATCAATTCTCCTTAAAAAGGCCCATCCATATTTATTCAATGAGAGCCATAATATCGGCAGACCCATATATAACGACGGTGGCTTTATTAAAATAGCTACGGATAGAAAAATCAGAGATGCCATCCAGTCTATGATCTTACCGTCGTTGGTCCAGCTATTATAGTGGTAAATTGCGATGATCAGCGATAATAATAATAGCGACTCCGGCATAATCGAAGTGCCGAAATAAGTCTCCATTGGCGAAATGGAAAAAACAGCGGCCGCCGCCAGGCCATACATGCGCCCACCCAAAACCTTGCCAAATAAAAATAAATAATATGCGGTTAACATACTGAAAAGCAACGATAAGACCCTGCCTATCCACTCATGCACACCCACCATCTTGTAGATCACGGCAATAAAAAAGGTGTATATCTGAGCTTCGGTTTCAACATAACCCGGGCCGAGGCCGCCCCAATCGATACGAGGCATTAAGGGATTCATATCGCCCTCATAGAAATTGCGAGCGACTGCCGCGCTGTCGGCCTGACGCCAGCTGTGCCAACCTGTTATGGGCCAGGGAACCCAGAACATATGCAGCAAAAAACCCGCGCCTATGGCCGCAAATAAGATCTTCTCCAACCTATTCAGGCTCCGAAAACGCCCCATGATATTGGTTCTGATCATTAAATCTCGAACTCCTTAATCGCAATAATCTCCAATATTCATCCCACCTGATGCGCCGGATTCCTATGGAAATCACGTGCTTTTTTGCAAACTGGCTCCTGCCGCTACAGCTGCTCCCAAAGCACCGATGTATTCCGCGTTATCCGGAATAATTACCTCTGTTTCCAATCCCCGAGTAAGAGAATCCACAAAACCGGGATTGTAAGAAACGCCCCCTACAAGCGCTATATCTTTATTGATTCCCACCCGCCGCACCATAGATACGATACGGCTGGCAACGGCATCATGAACGGCGCGGGCGATATCTGGCTTGGGTGTTTTGGCATGCACCAGCGAAACCACCTCGCTCTCGGCGAATACCGCACACTGGGCATTCATGGGAATGGCTTTGGTGGACTCCAGCGAAATCTTCCCGAAAGCCTCCAGGTCGAGTTCCAGCGCTCTGGCCATAGCCTCGGTGAAAGAACCTGCGCCGGCGGCGCACTTCTCATTGATGGCAAAATCCTGGACCTTTCCTTTTTCATCGCATTTTACGGCCCGACCTTCCTCAGCGCCCACCTCGATTATCGTACGTACGGAAGGATGATAATAGACCACCCCTTTAGCGGCGGCGGTCACTTCGGTAACTGATTTGCTGGCATACGGCGCGACCTTCCGGCCGGCTCCCGTCGCATAAACCACCTCAACATCTTTCTCTGACAAACCAGATTGCTTCAAGGCCTGGCTGAAGGCTCTTTCTGCGGCCACCAAAGGTTCGAATCCGACCGGCTCCTGTGCTCTGGCCAGGACCTCCCGATCTCTCAGTATCAGGACCTTGACTAACTTGGCCCCTATATCAATACCCGCTGTAGTCATCATATCTCCCATATATTATCAATCTTTTGCTTCACAGTTCACGACTTCTCAGCCTCCAGCAACTGTAAATCCAATGTTTCCATAAAAGAATCGATCCTGGCCATGACCCGTTTCTCGTCGAATTCGCGTTCATCGCCCATATTACCTTCAAAGGTCATGACCGGCACGCCGGCTTCGGCTATCCCCAGCCGGTTCTCCATAATCCCGCATGACAACCCTTCGCAGCCACGATTCAAATGTAGCATAACGCCGTCCAATTGCCATTGCTTCACAATCTGAAGCATCATCTCGGTCTTCAGGTCCGGAGAGTAAAAGTGCTGCCACTCCGGCTTGGAGAGATTCCAATCGGCCAGTATTCTCAAGGCCTGGTCGCGGGAGGTGATCTTTTCGCCCTTTTGAATAGGAGTCGTTCTCGGTCCCCAGGTGCCGTCGGCCTTGGTCTCCCAGATGCCGATTAGCCCAAAAGTATACAGCGAACCGATAGATATGGCACCGTATTGCTCCAGATAGCGAAAAACCTTCAAGAATCCCCACGGCGGCTGAGTATCGGACATCAATCGGCATCTCTCTTCCGGCAGAGCGGCGATGTGATTCTCGACTCTATACTTAACTTCATCCCGCAGCTCCTCATAGAAATCCGCCACCTCTTTGGAATGTTTAGCCAGCGTGCCGTGCACATAGAGAGAATACATGGTCTTTTCATCAAGGGGAGCAGGTTTGGCCATATTATAATAGCAAATCTCGGCCCAGGTCGAGGTTGACCTCAGCTCGTTCTCTACGGCTTCGATTAAGAGCTCGTCTTGATATTTTCTCCCGGTAACCTTCTCCAACCACTCTATAGCCTCGTGCATCTGGTTGACCACGAACATCAGCCTGTTTTCATCGAGTTCATTGTATGGGCCGACAGAGACATCGATACAGAAATAGGGAATCTTTTTGTATTCGGCCACGTGTTGATACCATTTCGCATGGCTGCAGCAGATATGATCCTGGTAACAGAAATCAGGATTCGGATATTCACCACCGAACTCATATTTATTGAGATACATCGAGCCCCAGTAATTCCGCATGTAGCTGCATAAATCGCGGGCCCATCCTTTGGCTTCGGCCGCCTCCATACATTCCTGCGAGAATGGCTTATCGAACGCTATCGAGGCTGCATAAGGCTCGCCTGTAATATTGTAAACATCGCGGCCCAGGCCTGCAGGGATGGCATCGAGTGCCCAGGCACCCCCCGTCCAGCGGATACCGCCCTTCTTGTGCGCCTCCTGATAATCCCTGTAATATTTGAGCCGCAGCTCTTTGGCCTTGTTCCAGCATTTTAGCGGTTCTGCTCTGTATTCTGACATAATTTTCCCCTCTTGCGGACAACCGCCTAAAATAGTTCCTCTTCGCCCAATATCTCCAGAAATGCCTCTACCCTGATCCTCATCTGTCCAAGTGGCACGGTGACGTCGAATTCCAGAAACAACGACGGGTATCCATTCTCGTTTAGATAATTTTTTAGAATCGGCATATCGCATTCGTGCGGGTCGCAGAATTTTTGCTGGATCAGAATAACGCCGTCGATCTTGAAATCCTTTGCCAGCTGCAGAACGTGCGGAAATCGCCGGCGTTCCTCCCAGTCCTTGGTCGGGCAGGGCGGACGATCTATATACCTGTTGGCGATGTCCTGCAGAATATCACCATTTGATTCTGTAAGGTTCCAGAAATAACGCGAGCCGGTGCAATGATCGTCTGTTACGATTGTCGCACCAACCGACTCCACCATTTTGACGAACTCCGTATCATCGTCTTCCGATCCGACAATCATCAACCGCGCTCCCGTCTCCCGCTCGAGATTGCGGGATTTCAGCTCGGGAAGAATCCTCTTCAATTCGGTACTGTGATCCTTCTTATCGACGAAAAACGATGAGGCCACCATGACCATGGCTTCAAGGCCCGTAACCGGTGGATTCGGACCCTTGCGAAGGTCATAGACCTCATGCATCAGGCGGCGGTTTTCGTTATGCAGATCGACGCTTTCATGCAGGGCCTCATTGGTGATGGTTTTGCCGGTCCACTCCTCCAGAGATTCTTTGAACTTCTGCAGTTCGCCCTTGAGATACGGACGGGAATGATCAGTCTGCACTTTATTCGGCATGTAGAGGTAGTAAGCGTAATCGACCGGAACGTGCTTCTTCCATGATGTGAACGATTGCCGGAGATGAAGGCAGGATTGCGCGATCATAATCCCCTTCATATAATCATATCGCCCTTTGAGCCCCTGGGCCAGAACGTCGCGGCAGAAGGGGCAGAACATGCCGAAGATATGCGGTTCGGTGACATCCTGCGGTTCATGAGAACCGAGCATTCGAACCGGCAGATGCCCGGCGGCGTAGATTATCTCCTCCGGCGCGTAACTGCAGAAACAGCCGACCACCTCACCGCCGTTTTCGGCCAGCCAGTTTCTGGCATAATCATGCCTTTTATCGTACCATTCGAAAAATTTTGAAAACATAACTCCTCTGCAATGGTTAGGTTGCCTTTATTCCCTCCAGAAATATCTTCAGAAGCTGATCTGAGAGTCCTTCAAGATCGGGGTTTCTTTTCCGGTCATACCACATATACATCCAGTTTAAAGAGCCGAATAAAAATAACGCTGCCAGGTTGGCATCAATACAGCCAGATCCCGGAATATTCTCATTTACAACATCCCTGACCAGTTTATAGTATTCCTTCCTGATTTTCAGAATCTCATCATAATAGGCACCGGATAACGATTCTATTTCGTGGGAGCATACTTTAAGATCGTTCATCTGTTGAGAGAAAAATTGAAGATGGTTATCTATTACGGCCTTCAACTTATCCGCCGGCGAATGAGCTTTTCTTAGCTTTTGCTCGAGAGAATTCACCAGCATGGAGAATGTGTTTTCCTGCAGGGCGAAAAGCATCTCGTCTTTGCTTTTGAAATAATAGTAGATCCCTGAAAGACCGATCCCCGCTCTCGCCGCCACCTTCCTGACCGATGCTCCCTCGAAGCCATCGTCGGCAATGACTTTCGATGCAGCCTTTAGTATAGAGCCTAACCGCTTTTCATACTGACGGTTACGCCGTATTGGGATTGATTTTGTGCTGGTCTCAGGTATCCTGGGTTCCTCACCCGAAAATTATTAAATCGAACGTTCGTTCTAATAATATGGAAAAGTCATAGCGGTGTCAAGGGAAAAATGGAATGATCACCGATATTTATTACAGTTCTGATTGCCCGCTGATGGTATTTCAAAATAAGTTCAGCTACTTATCGAACTCATTATCTCAATTGATCAAGAAAGAGAAGGCTGCCCTTTCGTTGGGCAGCCTTCAAGCAAGAGGACACTATTCCTGGGGCTATTTCAGAAGCATCATCCTCCTGATCTCGACATTACTTCCAGCCTGAATCTTATAGAAGTATATCCCCGAAGCGACCGTTCCGGCATCCCAATTGACTGAATGCCGTCCTGCATCTTTATAGCCGTCAACCAACGTTGCTATCTTACGGCCAAGAAGGTCATAAACGTCAATCGTTACATGTCCAGCTTCAGGTAGAGCGTATTCGATGGTTGTTCGAGCGTTGAAGGGGTTGGGATAGTTTTGCACGAAAATGAAGCCAAGTTGTTCGAGACCTGTTTTATAAGCTATATTAGGGGTGCTGAGGTCAATCTCTCCGGGAGGGACTACCTGGTTGTTATTGATCAGGTCAGCGATAGTCTTAGCCTGTTCATGGTTTCCGCCAGCATCATCTATGACGTTATCGCAATAGGTGATGGCCTGAGATACCGTGGCTCCATCTACGCTGATAACATCCATCTGGTGGAAATTACCGGCGACGACGTTAAGCAACATGGCCATTAGCTGCTGCCTGGCCCGATCTATCATGTCCACCGAACCCTTAAGGTTCAGCAAGTTCTTCGCAACAGTCAACTTGTCGGCGCAATCTTCCGATACCGGCGGTTCGTAAATAACTACCTCGTTTATTCCATTGTTGTTGAAATGGGTATCGACCAGGTCGAGATAGTCGCAGAGGGTCGCGGCATCGATCTGGGCATTCCCCCTGCCACTAATTGCGACCCCAAACTGATGTTTCCAGAAGCCCTGCGTCCGAGGATTGGCCGTAATCTCGATGCAGGTCAAAGAGAAATCAACAGTCGATGTTTCTCCTCCGACAATTGTAACCGGAACATCTTCCGGAGATACGCTGTAACCCAGAGGTGTTACTATCGTAGCTGTGTAGTCCCCAGCAACTACCTCACAGATCTCGTAATAGCCATTAGCATCGGTTACGGCATTGGCAGTTAACGCTCCGTTGCCGGCCTCATATACGTGAATCACTACACCCGATAGTCCAGTACCAGGGTCAGGGCAGTCGGCTGTCATATAACCCGCAACGCATCCAATAGGAATAGGAACGTTGGGGGTTCCGGGACCGGGG
>Ga0114920_10000626_pt1 | contig 15410 bp, 13 predicted proteins | sample ChitaG_FD_88683 | JGI IMG/M metagenome (GOLD analysis project Ga0114920, IMG submission 88683) | Deep subsurface microbial communities from South Pacific Ocean to uncover new lineages of life (NeLLi) - Chile_00310 metaG | ecosystem: Environmental > Aquatic > Marine > Oceanic > Sediment ... | reverse complement strand
TGTTTGATGACATTTTCCACAATATTATTATCTGGTCGTAAATTATGATCTTTGAAACGTTTAATAAGATTAGGGAATCTGATTCTTAAGATATTCATTCTTTTAATGAGCTTGGCCTGCCTTAACTCATCTTGATGGTTCTCTAGATAATCTATTGCCCTTAAAGCGGTAGACAAGGTTTTACACCTACAGATGATCTTGGTAATAAGAAGGAATTTTTCGGCCCAAAGTTTATTACCACCGGTATAGTGATACTTAAGGTAGAACTCTGTTGCCCGATAGGCATGGTAAGTACAGAACTGATGAGGTATTCCTGGTAAGAGCCAGCGGACAGTTCCAAAAAACTCGGGCAGGAGATCACTAATAACCCCTTTAAAAGGATATTTTATTACCATCTTGATAATAATGAGAAACCAGGCGACATTGGTCTCATCTTCTCTTAAGACTAATTCCCAGTGGACGATATCTTGGGTCTTTAGATCTACAGCTAAAAGCAGGAACCACTCCACACCTTTTACAAAGATACTCTTTTCATCTATGAAAAGATAGCCAGACCATCGAGGTTTAAGTTCAGAGGCCACATCTACTGTAGACTTGCAATTAGCGCCTAAGGCATTGATGATCTTAAAGATTCTGTAAGGGGCGATTCCTAATTGTCGGCTTACTGCTCGGTAGCTTGCCTCAGAATCATAATACAGCTCACAGGCTCTAATTTGCATAGAGAAATTGACCGGATGATCCTGATTAGGTTTAAAGGCTCGCCTGCAATCATTACAGTACCACCGTTGATAATACAGGTTCCTTTTGCCAAATTTTAATTATAAATATCTATCATCTTACTTATAGCAATTTGTTTAATTTAATTTTTTAAATAAGATATATGCACCTAAAAATAAAGATAATGTTCCTCCTATAAAAAAAATATTTGATATTAGAGAATTTCCATTTGCTATATTATTTGCATTAAAACTAAGTAGAGGTCCTAATACAAGAAAAAATGTACCAAATATCAATTGATACCAAGGCCATCCTATTCTAAAAACAATTTTAATATTAGGACCTATAGGCCATTTTGTTTGTTGAGGAACTGTTTTAAACGAAATAATGCTTTCTTGCTGAGCGATAATTCTACTAGGATTAACTGAAAACCGTATATTATTACTAAAATAAGATCTTAATGGAATACTGCTCTGCTGTGTAGTTATTTTATTAGATTCATCCTTAATTAAGATTTTTCTTAATTTTCTTTTTGATAAATTAATTAAATTTTTATTGACTTCATTATTTCTCGGTTCACGGTTTACTATTTCAAAACAAAATTTTTGAAAATTATTAACAAAAAAATAAGATATTTTACTTATTACTCGTTTTTTATTTTCTTCCTTAATACATATATCCTCATGGCGTGGTGTTATTAATTCATAGTTCTTTAAATTGAAGGGTCCTCGTATTTGCCAAAAAGAATCATTCTTAAATTGAGTATTATTATGAAAGCAATCTACAATAGAAGACCAATTATTATATTTATTACCGTTTTTTAATAAACATTTAAAATCATCATATAAATACGATATCGCAACCCATAGATTATATGGCGTTTGTTTTTTTCCAGAAAGCTCTCCAATTATTTTCTCTTTTGGTATAATATCATTTGTATTAGGGTACTCTTTAAGAATTAAATCAAAATAATAATCAGATCCGTTTTTATAAATATGAGCAATCTTAGCAAATCTTGTGAAAATCCAATTAATTTTCTGAGAAGAATCATATTTATCCTTATCATCACCTTTTTTAAAGCTTTCATTTTGTCCATATACAAGAAGGACGTCTTTTAAAATATTTGGATAACTATCTGCCCTTTTTATAGCATTTCTTGATAAATTTATTGAAGAATAATTATATCTAACTATAAAATCATATGGCAAGGAAAGAATATTATGAATATCTTGATAATATAAAGGCTTATTGCAAGTATCAAACAACATCCAAAAATATTTCTCTTCCAAATTATTCATTTTTAAAATCCCTTCATGAATTTTCTAGTATTTGATTAACCTAAATATAAAAAAACATACTGCTTCCAATTATTCAATACTATAATTTTTTTAAAAATCCTTCTTTTTTACATAAAAATAAAATCTTCATTTAAAATTTATCTTTTCATTTTATTATTTTTTATGAATTTATGTACCCCGCTTTCCCTATCCAGCGATTAAACTGATATGTACTAGCTCAACAATTCGGTAACTTTTTCTAACTTTTCATAAGGGGTGATATATGCAAGTCCCCCGTGTCCTCTTAAGTGGTTATATTCAAATAAGAAGTTTCCTAGATTATAGATAAGATCTTTGATCGAGTCAAGTGAACGAATTAGGATAGAAGAACTCATTTTTGATAATCTTCCAGAAGACCTCCACCTTACCATTGGTTTGAGGCTGGTCTTCCCCCGATCAAACGGACACTCAGTTAAGCGACCATGGTCATTTTTTCATATTCTTCAGGACTATGATGTCCGATAGAAGAATGTAATCAAGCAGGTTTTCAAGTTTTTAAACCGTGGGGCAGACTTCTGATTGATGTTTCCGATGAGGAATATTTAAGAGAGACCTTTCAGCCCAGATCCTGGGAATGGATAGACAAAAAACATTTTGTCAGTCGGGAACGTTCCCTGAGAAAAATACTCTTAATAGCTCATGTAATTTACAAGAATAATACGGTCTATGCTCCAGGGTAAATGATAAATGTGTTAAAAAATTAAATAACGTTTTAGGGAGAGTTGGGGTTGAATTTTTAGAAAGTATCTGTCTGCACTATCTCAATTAAGTTGATGTGCACTCTCTGGAATTACCTCGACGGCAAAAGACCTATTATTGTGAATGCTTTTTACTTATAATTATTATTTCCCAACGATGGTTATATTCAAAATCTCCAAATGGTAAGGGTCGCAGATCATATTTTTTTTTCCACCAATCGGGTGCTTGTTCAAAATGATATTTTACATCTTGTACTAATTTCGGATTCAAATGTTTAATTGCACCCAACAAAGTTCCCCGGTTATAATAAATCTTCTCATGTTTTATTGTCATCCCAATTTCCCTGCATATTTTTGATATTTCACCGGGATTAAATATATGTCTACGACCCGGACTTGCAATTCTGAAATACTTCTGCCAAAAGTGTTTGTCATCAGATTTCTCTAAGATGATGTGCGCAAGCCTAATTTCTGCACGTGAAACTCTGTAAAACTCATGGAGTGCTTTGGGAATGTTTAAGTATTGCAATCCTTGTCGACATGTAACAAGATCAAATGTATCCTCTGTGAATGGAAGTGCTTCGGCATTTCCATGGATAATGGAGATACTGCTTCGATCCGATATTTGATTAAGCATGTCGATACTACAATCCAAAGCTGTAACTTCCCAACTTTTCGAAAAACCATGTTTTGCCACCAAACCCGTGCCAGTACAGACATCTAACATTTTTCCCAGTCCGTGAGGGCAAGGTACAAGAGAATTCAGCAATTCGGGGTCCTTCATCCAGCCGGACTCTAAATTATAGCGTAACGCTCTTAACTTGAACGTTTTATTTATTAAATATTTTGATTTATTCATATAAGCTACTTACCGCTGTCTTTATCAAATTATCAGTTTCTTTCTTAAGTTCTTGTACTGCAGAGTCAAAATCCTTATATCTATCAGTAGTTGGTTCTAATTGAATCGCCGATACAATATTCCGTATCTTTTTCAACATTTCAGGGTAAGCTTCAATATGTTTTTGTCCGGGTACCCGAAACCCCAATAAACGTAACTCGATCACATGAAGCATTACTTTTTCCCTCCAACCATCAACTTGTGAAAGTAATTTAGAACAAAAGAAATTTAAATCGGCTTTTGCTGCATCTCGTATTGCTGGACTCATCCCCGAGCAATCAATACCCTGTATCAAAATCGTGAGATCACCTGTTGCCTGATTGCATGAATCAATGATTTCATTGAGAATAACCTGTAAGCTCAATACTGAAGATAATTGCTTATCCATAAGCATTTCTATCTTTCTCCTTTTCCATTCGCGATTTTCAGTAAGTTTTGAAAGGAAAAAACCCATTACAACTCCAATTATAGTAGCTAGAATTTGAATTACTGCATTAACATTGAAAAGTGAGTTATTTGCCATTACCTAATCCTCAACCTCCTTTTTGGATTTTATTTATAATATTTTTTGCAACTCTAAGGCCGAAATCTCTCCAATTTTTTTTTGGTGGCTCCCAAGAAGCATTCTGACGACACATCTTTGCATGTTCGTTAGTAACCCTATTAAAAGGAGGAGAAACAATTCGCAATTGTTTGTGATTTTCATACAAATCCACCTCAGATCGCATTGCGATGACCCCTTTACCGAGCAATAGAGATTCCTGCTGAACTCCGGCTGAGTCTGTAATTACACAACTAGCATATTTGAGGAAAAGTTGGAACTGTGTAGGGGAGAGATGTTTAATTAATCGAAATCTTGACTCAGACTGTAGACTTCTGTAGAACCTTTCCCACCTGGTGTCTGGGCGTGAGCATAGGATAAATATAGGAATTTGTATCTCATGAATTAAATTGCGAATCCAACTTTCCAACCTATCTTGATACTCGAGTGAGGAGCGCCGATGCAGAGTACTAAGGACAAAGCCATTATTCCACTCATTGATATCATCAAGAGTAATAAGATGTGTTTGCGTTATGCCAAGATTTGCAATCGCTTCTCGAAATGTGGTAGCACTTTTTATAGACAGGGGGATTCGTTCATAAGTTAATGAACAAGATCCGATGCTCAAATCTCCCACAACAGAAATTTGATTTCCTTGGATTCCCTCTGCCAAAAGATTACTTTTTTCTCTGGGGGTCGGAGTAAAGTGAAAAAACGCATATTTAGAGATTTTTCGACGTATAGAGTCTTCTATATCTAAATCTGTTGGCTTTTTCAACCTGATTCCAGCCTCCACATGGAAAACAGGTATTTTTGATTCTGATGCAACATATGCACCTAATAAGGCGCTAAGCGTATCTCCAATTACTATTACTATATTTGGTCGTTCTCTAGACAAGGTTTGTCGGAGTGAGTTTGACGCATTTGAATACCAATCAGGTTCGTAGGGTCCTTTTGGACGCCCAGAAAGCCATTTTTCTTTGCATAATTCTGCTATTCCTAGATCGTTAAGCGCAGCAGAAGCAATTTCTGTATGCTGACCTGTCATAAAGATTTGAACATTCACATCGGTTTCTTGAATGAGTGCCTGTACGATTTGAGCACTTTTCGTTATCTCGGGTCGTGTGCCGAGGACTACATCTATGTGAATCATTACTCTTTCAACCTTAAAAATGTTAGTAGACCATAATGGTCTGAAACTGGAGGGAAACCATCACACCCTTTAAACACGATATTGCATGATTCAACGTCTATACCCTCCGATACACCGACATAGTCAATCCGACGACCAGGTGATAATTTAGAATCTGCCCAAGGATTATCCTTAGAAAATGTATGGCCTAAATTTGTGTGTCCAGCTTCTAGCCACGCATCACGGAATCGAAGTCTCTTATCATTGAAAATTATATTCACTGCCGGGGAGTTTGGTGTGTCATTCAAGTCACCACATAAAATCAATCGATAATTAGATTTGAGATGATGATTAATCAAAGTATTCATGGTTGACTCTGCTTGATAGGCACGGCCTTTATTTGCATTAATATGATACGCATAGTGTGTATTGGCAATCCATATTTCCGGATCGTTGCAATGTCTAACCAATTTAACTTGCTGTAATATTCGAGGCATGTCATTGAGAATCATAGGCAATTGAACTGATTTTTTTTGAATACTTTCTTGCCGTGTGAGAATGGCAAGCCCCTCTTCTCTACCAAACCAACATCCACTTTTTGAGTAGTGAATATAATGGTATCCGGCAATTCTACCAATCTGATGACACTGAAGCTGACCATTGTATCTGGATACCTCTTGTAATGCTACAATGTCTGGTTTTTTTTCTAATAAAAACCTAGAGATATTGATTAATCTACTCTCGAGGGGCTTGTTGATGTTCCACTGATTCAGTGTTAAGACAGATAGTCTAATCATTGATATTCTACCTCCCACGACGAACGTAGATAGTAATTTCATGTGATGTCTGATTACAATCGCGTGACTCAAATCTCAGTGCAATTCGGCATTGAGTAGAGGTGACTGGTGATAGAACATCAGACAGATTTAACGATATCCGACAGGGGCCTTCGGCAACTGGAATGATGCTGACTAGTTCCTTCCCCGCAATATCACACACTACTTGTCCAACTGTTGCACCGCCGGGCGCCATTTCATAAATTTCAGCAACGACGTTTAGAATAGCGGGTGTATCTGGAAGGAACATGTAAGGAAATTTCTCGGTTCCTTCTCCAGGTATGTCTTCCTTTAGAATCTTTATCGTACCTCTACCAAGCCCGCTCACTGGGCAGGTCCGCGCAGGCATAGGCCATGTGGTTCTGCTAAACAATGTTCGAATTTCCGACAATAATCCTCTTATTCCACGTAACTTATCTGCAGGTGGCACATTCTTACTTGTAAGGAGATCCTGTATAGCACGGATACGCCTTGTCACGTCTTTTACTAGACTGTGTAATGATCTTGCAAGAGAGTTACTAAAATCTTTGTCTAATGGCATCAAACCCTCTACAATTATTTCAATCTGGGTTTGTAAATCTGCGATTGTGCATGGTCCTCTTCGCAGATTACTATCAAGAGAGAGCAAGAGGCAAATAACATCTACAAGTTTACGAGTTGCTCGAATATACCGCAACTCCCGTTCGGACAAATTTTTAATGCCCATGCTTCTTCTCGGTTGAGAGGTATATCTTGTATATATTTTTGCTACATCATGCAATTGGTCAATTAACGAATCGAAATCCTGAGGATTGAGAACATCCTCCCAAGTGTTAATAATTGAATGTAGACACAAACGTGCTTTCAGAATATCTCGACGAAATGACACGATCTCGAACGCCTCATCGGGAAGCGTTGCCAAATTTTGAAGTTCTTTGTATGCCCCATGGAATAGTTCAATCACTTCGTCTCTATTGCCTTGCCGTACGGCATCCTCTGCCGTATCATATAACGACAAAGACTCATAGTATTTTGAACGCCAATCCTTAAATTCCTTGGCCATCATCGAATGAAATACAGCAGCCGTTTTATATTGTTCAAGTAGTGTTGCGAGCTCAGCCATAAATTCCATGCCCCACATAAGTTCCGGCTCAGATTTAGTAAATGTGTATGTGTAGATGAATAGCTCAGTACTATTATATTTAATCCTATATGTCGTCGTTCTATCAACAACTTCCCAAGTATTCTCCTCTTTTTGGGAGATTACTAGATCACTGGTTAGCGGCACTCTGTTAACTTCAAATGCTTTTCTAAATACATCCTTAACTGCGCCATTTTTTATGCACTGATTCTCATTTGGTTTTAAACAATACATATATTTCAATATAAATCCTTTTAAAATTGCTTCTTTTGAGATCGCTTCTAATCGCAATCCAACCTGCTTATGAAATTCGATGGAAGAGTCTAATAGACTCGATGAAATTGCCAGACAGGCATAACCGCGCACGTCAAGGCTAGTTCTTTGGTCTCCGATGATGTCGCATAATGATGTAAGAACCATAGTGGATAGTTTTTCAAATTTGCTTAATCCCAAACATGCATATCGCTTTAGTAACGGGTCTATTTCAGTAGATAGATATGAGAAAAATACAGGATCGAGGACTGACTGATTTTGAGAGTCGGCACGTCGTGAAAGACTAAGGAGTGTTGCTGCGACCGTCCAAAGATGAGAATTTTTGAGACCCTGAAGCAATACGTCTACTACAGAGGCATCTGGTAATCTGCCAAGCGCAATTGCCGCTGCCCAACGAACATGATTATGCTCGCGTTGGTCTGCCAGTAATTTTGCAAGTACGGGTATACAACGATGAGTTCCGATGTATCCTAGGTTCTCTGCCAGCGCTATTCGTGCGTTTAAAATCTTAGTTGATTTAAGGACTTCCATCATTTTACTTTCTGCATCATTTTGTATAAGAGAGTCCGATGTCATCAAAGAGGCAAATGCTCTTAAGCATAAGGCAGATTCCGTCGCTATTAGCTCATTTTCGTTTTGTAACTGCTTTAGTAAAAAATCAAGTGTACATAGATCATTCTTTCCTTCAAGTGCTTCATCAATCTTGGCCAGTATTGGATCGAAATGAGTATCGCCACGGGAGACAATAGGTACGAAAATATGCCGTGCTCTTGCAAAACCCTGTAGTTGATGCCAGTCCTTTTCGTCAATGATAAACGTAACCGTTTTAGATGCGATACTCCGTGTAGAATTACTCCCAGCAATCCAATGCTCAATTTGACTCCCCTCATCAAGCATTACAAGATGTCTTAGATATCCATCGAGTGTTGCATTTATCACCTTTCCTTTCAATTGAACTGGTCGTGAGGTTAAAGGTTCTCTCCCTTCAACGCGAACACTTAGAGTAATACCTGCTTCAAGAGCAGAAATAGCAAACTTTGCAAATCTGGCACTTTCCTCTCCTGTAAATGTAATCTCCATATTCATCGCCATACTCTCAATTCCTTTGGGATTTGGTCGAAAAACCAGCAACATTTCTTTCTATTCCCAACATCGAATATACTCCGAATTTCATCTGAGAGCCATGCATCAAGCTCTACCCTGCGTTGAAGCCTATATACAGTGAATTCATTCATTTTTTGTGAAACATATCCCGGATGACATACCACTTCACTCGGTATACCATTATTTGCGAAGCTGTAATCAATTGCATTAATTACTAGGTGCTTTAGTTTATATATTACTATTGGGAGTCTATCAGAAGCTTCAAATAATTCACAGAAAACACCGGTAAGCTTGTTTTGCCGTATTAATAATTGCCTTGTAGGAGTACTTGGAAGAAGGTCTGCTATAACATCTCTAACATTAGGATTAATGTCTAGATCGTGATGAATACAGCTGAAGGCGGGATAATCTCCAGTTTCATTAATGAATTTCAGCAATTGCTCTCTCAATTCAGTCATGATATCCTTCTTGTCTATTTTTGTAACATGATTCGTGGCATATTGGGCAAGTGATTTGCTTATGTTTTTATCTTTATCTAATGAAGGACCTATAAATCGCCCACGAGAGTCGACAAGTGTGGGTATCATGGATGGTTTAGAAATGGAAGTTCCAGAAGAAATATTTAGGTGGATTCCAATTACAGTCTCGGGTGGAAGAGCTTTGCACAGACTGGGCAAACGCCCGTAAGTTGCAAAGGCCGCCACTCCTGTCAGAATTCCAGTCTTAGTAAGTTGCACGATACCCCTATCAATCTCAGGATTCTGTGCGCCGTCGTCAGCTGTAATATATAAGGCGGCTGTTACTCGTGTCATAGGATACCCCTCCTACGGTAAAGCATCAAACAATACTCGCTCCATCTCTGAGGCGGCGGGCTCACGACCGGTATAGAGCTTAAATTGATATAACGCTTGATATAAAAGCATACGCCAACCAGGTGCAACTTTCCAGCCTAATTTTTCCCCAGCCTCTACAAGTTGTGTTCTCTTTGGAGAAAAGACAACATCTAGGAGAAGAGAGCTTCTTGGGTGAGCGGTCAAATTAACAGGAGTATTTGAAAGATCAGCTAAAGGCGTAGCATTCACAACTAGCAAAGAGCCAAATTTACCTTGCTCACTTAATGAACACTCACCATCGAGATTTAAATCACTTACCAGTTTCTTCCGGTTTTCCACAGAACGAGCTGCTATAAACACCTTCAATTTCTTCTGTTTGAGTCCATATGCAATTGCTCTTGCAACACCGCCACTCCCAATAATAACTGCGCTCTCTTCGCTTAATCCTTCGATTTTTTCCAAGGCCATCAGTGCGCCTTTCCAATCAGTATTATATCCTATAAGCCGACCATTTTCGTTCAGGATAGTGTTGCAGGCACCAATTACTTTTACTTCAGGAGTTACTTCATCCAAGTATCCGATTACAGCCTTTTTGAACGGCATAGACACGCCTAAACCTCGAAAATTGAGTAATCTTACACAGTTGATAATTTGCTCTAGATTCTGTGTTCCTATGGCAATATATTTGAATTCTAGGCCTAACGCTTTATATCCAGCATCGTGCAATTTTACGCCTAATGCACTCGGCTTTCCTGCAACAGATCCACATATTGTTGGGATGGTTTGATTCATTCTTTAACCTCCTTTATATTTTTATATTATTTTCTTGCATCTTCAATAAACCCCGCCATGCTAATTGCCATGTATCTGAGTAAAATATTATTTTTGCTTGCGACCAATTCTTTCTATTCCATGCTTCTAATATCCCATCTTTGAACACTTTGTTGGCTATTGTTTTACCTGCAATAACTATCAAATCAGAGTCATGGAGAATAGCACATAATGAAGCTGCAGTCCCAATATAAACACCTGCAGATCGAATGACATTTTTTTCTTCATGGTTTAGATTTCTCAACCACCATTCTGGTCCTAACAACTTGGTGATAGCCCACCCTGATGCTGTTACATCAATACATCCAATTTGACCGCAAACACATAATTTTTGGAAGGATGTTAAAGGGATGTGCCCAATCTCACCAGCAAAACCTTGTTTACCGAAAATAAGTGAGCCCTGTTCCACTATAGCACCCCCAATACCAGTACCTATGACAATATAAGAAATCGATTCGTCACCTTGAACACATCCTAACGCCTGAGCTTTTGCATCATTGGTTACCATTGTCGGAATCTTCATTCTCTTCAAGATTTCGGCCTGAAGATGACAGCCAGTTAACGGTAGGTACAATGCCTTATGAATTACTCCTGTTCGATCTACTAACCCGGGGCAGCAAATTAAAATATTCGTTGGCCAAATGGTGTACTGATTACAAATTTGTTGGATAGACCGGCATATAGCCTTGATAATGCTTTTCTGAGTTTTTGGCGTTAATATGTCTAAGAGGGGATGTGATGAACTTCCAGGGGCTATACCAACTCTTATGTGAGTGGCACCCACATCAATTATTATCTTGCGTTTTCTTAAATAGCAATCCACATCTGTCCTCTCGAATGGCAATTTATTCTAGTATGCTTTTTTCTAATTAACCTTTTGCTCATGATTGTGTATAACTTTCCACGAATACTCGAAGTCACATACATTTATTAAAACTATTTAGAGTATATATTAAGCACATTTTATTTGCAAACTAAAATTATAGTACGCGTATCAAGTGCGGGATTTGGGTGGAGCGCCCGAATAGGGCGCGGAGCCGGGTGCCCGCTGTTATGTGCCGTTGCCCCGCATGTTTAATATAAATATTCACTTTTTAATTTCTTCAATCAGGTACAGGGGTCAGATACAGGAGTCAGGTCTTCATATTTGACATATCATAATTTCTTAAAATACACAAAAGTCTGATAAAAGTACGCCAAAAAAACTTTCCCTATTTTAGTCTTAAAATTATTTTTATGAATAAGAAAATTAAAAAAGACAGAAATAGAAAGAAATCATATTACTCGCCTACTCTGTCCTTTTACCTGAAAGATTCTTCCTATGTAATTAGGAAATATTTTTTTAGTAAACTCTGTAAGGGTTTTCCTAAAGATTAGGAGTTGCCCCGTCGGTGCTTTTTTGTATAAAGCTCTCCAGAGTTCTGTCCAGTAACAGTCCTTTCGCCTGAAAATTTAGATACATTTTGTATCTTGCCTCTTCGGCTTCTTTTCTTTTTAAATAAAAGAAAAGGTCTCTCCCGCTACCTTCATACAGGTTACAATATTTAACTTAATAAATTTATAGAATAAAAAATATTTAATTTATGTGTAATATTCCACGCTATATATTATATATATGTCATAAATTTTAAAAATCCTTCTTTCCACCAAAAATAAAAAACCAAAACCTTAATTCAAGAAAAAAGTTATGTCAAATGTGTAGACCCTTCTTTCTCTTCTATATACTTTTAATTTCCAATTCTTTTAATACTAGCACTACTTATTTTTATTAGTGCATCAGTTAAAATATAACTTTGTTGAAGTAAAGTTCATTGTTTTCGCTTTCAACACTTTACCAATTATTATTTTATCCTTATAGTTACTTAATTAAATCCAGTATGAATATATTGATGTTTTTGTCCAGAATTACCGTAGGGCAATTGTACTGCATAAAAGGTATGACCACCGACGGGAATTCCAAAAAAAACAGCATCTCCAAATTCATCAGTAGTACCTAACTTACTAAAAGGATTATCCAAAGAAACATCATAAGTAAAGATACCTCCACCTGCAATTGCAATATCAATCCGCACTGTTCCAGTCGATAAAGAAGCGGGGGCTTTGATGTAATTCTTCTAACCAAATCCAGAGATGTTAAAGGGTCCCCTTGACATTCAGCCAAATAATTATTATGTCAGTCTATAGCAGCTTGTTTATAATTTCTATAAAATCACCGACAATTTCATCTCCAATTTTCCAATAATTTTTATAAGATTTTTCCCCATTCATCACTACTTCATAATCTAAATGTTTTCTTAATTTTATAATATTAGAATCAAAAAGATTTAACTTATCTTTATTTAATAAAGGCTGTATCATAAATGATATTTCACTTATTTGTTTAAATAAAATATTCAATATTTCTTGACCATCAGAAATATTTACAGGATCGCTTTTCTTTTCAATTTCCCATTTACTCTTTACTATATATATAACTGAAATTTTTTAATAATTATATTTTCAGCAACTTCTTTTTTTCTCTCCCTTTTTTCTGCAAAATAATCTATTTCCTTACTGTTTTTATAATTTTGTTTATAGTTCTTGAAAAAATTACTTATTGCTTCTGTATCTTCTATTTTAAATATGTCGAACTCTTTTTTGCCAATACCATTAATCGAAGTGCCTAAATGCTATATCTCTTTATCGTCTAGAATGATATAACGATCATGATATTGATTTGATTTCCTCGCATTAATCTTTTTCCCTAATTTTCTTAGGTCGTTTAATAAATCTAAAAATAAATCTTGTATTCTTGATGTAATCAATGTAATTTTAATTTGTTTGTTAATGCTATTGGTGTATTTAAAAATTTCTTCGTCAAGATATGGATCAATAATTACAATTGAATCTTTCGCTTCTTTCATAATATCAAGAACTACTTTTTTACCCTTAAAAGAATCATCTTTAGAAAAATGGAATTCATCCTTATTTAAAATTGAACTTGCTAAGAATTCAGGTTTATATTTTTTTAAAATCTCACCAATAACAACATCGTGCCAATAAATCAAATGTTGATAATTTCGGCCACATTTACTAATATAATTCCCTGTTTCTTTTTCTTCTACCCACCAACTATTCCATTTAGCTAACAATTTTTCATATTTCCTATATGGAATAGAGTCTTTTGGTAATAAATTTCTTATTTCTTCTCTAATCCTTGATATAAATTCTCGTGCTTCATCAACTCTTAAAACTTCTTCATCTGCTAAAGAAATCTTATTTTCTAATTCTCTCTTTATATTTTCAGGGTTTTTTATAATCTCTCCATTGTTTATATTCCATCTCCTTTTACTAAATATTTCATTAAAAAATATAATCTAGAGGGGATGTCAGGGGACAATTTTTTCTCTATATCGTACATCCTAATACATTATTTTCTAGTCATTGGTTTTCTATACGATAATAAATCAAGTATTCGTATGCCTAAATCAAGCAAACGGTAAAGTTGTTGATTTGTAAGTTGAAATTCTGAACGATGAACTGCCTGATTTCTAACTATCCAAAAATCGCGAATTAGAGATTGAAGTTCATTAGGAACAAGTTCTCGTTTTGTAAGAACATCAATTGTTCTAATAGGAGATACGTGTTTAGCATTTTTAAATAATTGATAGTATGTCGCTAATTCAGAAATCATAGATTCAATTTCAATCGCAATTGAAATTAAACCGCCTCTCGGATCCTTTGTATACTCCATAATTCTCTTCCTTATTTCATCAGGCTTTGATTTAAATTCAAATTTTTCTATTTCTAATTTTTCAATATCCTCTTCTGCTTTTTCCGTTTTTTCTGTTAAGTTATTCAATTTACTTTCTAGTTCAATTTCGAAATCACCTTTCTTGAGTCTTTTAATTCTAGAAAATAATTCTCCAATATTTGGAATAACAAATATAATAACAGCAAGTAATGTTAAATAAAACGATGTGTCATCATAGTTTATATTTGGCCAAATAATTCTGGCAATAATAATTAAACATATAAAAATTGCGGTTAAATATGGAATTTGAAAAACATTCTTTACTCATTTCATAATTTAATCTCCTTTGAAAGATTTTCAATAAGTATAACTTATTTTATATTATACTTGTTACTAAGATCAAATCTTTATTGTTGACAAATTATATTTGATTCTTCTAACTAAATTCTGCAAACTAGTATTATTAAGCATTCCTCGCTTAATCTTTTTCTTCCCACACTAACAGTGTCACAATCAAACCCCTTATGAAAAATTAGAAAAAATTACCGAATTGTTGAGCTAATACATCTCTTTAGTTGCACCATTTAGGTGTTTACTTCCTCTCGGAGACTTCATATAAGAGTCATAACTAATATTCTACCTATCCATACTTAATTTACAATACTTCAAAAATAATAGTCTTTATTTCCTTTGGTTTAATCGCTATTTCAACTCCATCATTATAGGGTAATTCTTCCTCATAACTTTCATCCAATCTCCCCAGATAAACCTTGTGTATATTAACTCCTAATTTAATCTTTCCAGTAGTCTCTCTATTGGTAGGATTATAAATCCTGACTACCAATTTATCTCCAAACTCATTCTTTTTAATAGCACTAATCTCTAAATACTTACCTTCTAATTGAATAAAGCTAAAGCTACTCGGCATATTTCCCTGTTGATTTTTTAGTTGTTGGGTTAATATTTTTGTCTTATATTGTCTTATCTTTTGAGAAATACGGGCATCATCCCAACTACCCTGATGAGGTATAAGGGTATAAGAAAAAGTGTTTTCTCCTAAACATTGTGCTTCTGGTGTGGCAAATGAAGGACCAGCATTTCCTTTTTTATATTCCAAATCCCCCCTGGATAACCAACCTACACAGCGGAGTAAAGTTAAAGTTATGGTATTATTATCAGGAATTATCTCGTATTCAGGTAGTCCCTGATTCAGTACTGCCAATCCATATTCTTTATTGTTAATATCTATGAATCCTGAATTATGAGCAGTTTTATAAGCTTTTTCTTTCCAACCTTCACTATCAGGTAGATTAATGGAACGCTTTACTACATCAAAATGACCTTCAGCATAAACCTG
>Ga0114920_10000625_pt1 | contig 15413 bp, 10 predicted proteins | sample ChitaG_FD_88683 | JGI IMG/M metagenome (GOLD analysis project Ga0114920, IMG submission 88683) | Deep subsurface microbial communities from South Pacific Ocean to uncover new lineages of life (NeLLi) - Chile_00310 metaG | ecosystem: Environmental > Aquatic > Marine > Oceanic > Sediment ... | reverse complement strand
TTCTGCTTTAGCATTTTCTGCTCGGTATTAAGACTGAACTCCATTGTATTTGTCCCCCTCATAACTTGCTCTCAAAGAAAGCTATAACGCTGAGACTATGATTCTTATTTACTCTGCTCCTGAGTGATTCTAGCCGATGATTTTAGCTGGCTGTGGAGAGAACAATACCCATCAAGAGAAGTTGAAAAAACAGCGTGTTAGAGTGTGCAACGTCCGCATTTAGGCAAAACTAGGTAATAGAACTTTAGATGATTGAATTATGCTTGTCAAGCTACTCCCCATTTATGGTTTTGTTTGCATTTGTTTGTTTTTTGTCATTACGAGGAGCGTAGTGACGAAGTAATCTCAAACAATTGATATAGTCAGGCACGAGATTGCTTCGCCTTCGGCTGGCAATGACACCGCCAACTAAAACCGAATAGTACCAATAAAAACACACGAATTGACTTTGCCGCCGAGCGCTTATATTATACATACACATTAATAAGAGGGGCGTTAAATATACGTTACCAGCCAAACCAAGGAGGTGAACAGATGGGGGTCTAACACTTGGCAGGGTCTATTTATCCGAGAACGACTAAAGCACTGCAATTTTAGCCAGGAATAATGTTGACCTTAAAGGAGAAGTATAAAAATGACACAAGGTTCACAGCCAATATATAAAATTAAGGTGGATAAGAATATATATGTCACCATGCGTGACGGAGTTCGCTTGGCAGTCGATGTCTACCGTCCGGACGCGGAGGGTAAATTCCCTGCCTTGCTGGGTATGTCTGCATATGGCAAAGACCTGCAGGTACTACCTTTAATAACACAAAGAAAAGCCGCAGGGTCCCTTCTTTGGGATGGCCCGATTGAAGCTGGAGATCCCGAGTACATAGTGCCAAGGGGTTATGTCCACGTAATAGGCGATGTACGGGGAAGTGGTGACTCAGAAGGAGAACACATCGGCCGGGCTGATCCAAACGAAGCGCCGGATGGCTACACGCTTATCGAATGGATAGCCCAGCAGCCGTGGTGTGACGGGAACGTGGGGATGCTCGGCATATCGTATTACGCTATGTATCAGGTTAAGGTAGCTATGGAACAGCCGCCGCATCTCAAAGCTATATTCCCCTTTGAGGTACATGTCGACGCGGATCCGACCGGTGTTATTGGTCAAGGCTCATGGCGGATATACAGCGGACGCCCCATGGATCCGGGGCCAAATAATGGTAGTGGTATGGCCCCAAAAAACTATGTGTCAGCGCTGCAGAAGAATCTTTCCAAGGAAGAGTTCGAGGAATTGCAGCAGGAAAGGCTAAAGGATCCAGACCTGATACAATACAGTTACTTCTGGAGCGTAGCCAGATATCCGTTTAAATGTCCTATCTTCGCTGATGAGCTGTTAGACCCTGATGGCAAGTACCAGAAGTCACAACCAATGCAACTCCAAAAGGTAAAGGTTCCCGCTTTCACCGGCGGGCCGCTGACATCAGGTTGGATCGACGGAGCCCTCGAGTTATTCAACAGAATAAATGTGCCCAAGAAGGTTCTCATGGTGCCTCCCGGTACCGTAGACCGTCCATGGCGTACCCAACACGAGGAACTGATAAGATGGATGGACCATTGGCTTAAGGGGATAGACACAGGGATGATGGATGAACCGCCAATAAAGCTCTTTGTCACGGGAGCCAATCAGTGGCGCTATGAGCAGGAGTGGCCTTTACCAACAACTAAATGGACAAAATTCTACCTCCGTACCTGGAACCGCCTTCTGGATGAAGAACCTGACGCCGATGATAGCGAGCCTGATTGTTTCATTCAAGAGCCCCTCTCCATGACCACGGAGGTCAAATCAGTCAAGTATACTACCCCTCCTCTGCCTCAGGACATGACCGTTATTGGACCAATGGCTTTCAATTTCTATGCAGCCATTGACCAGGATGATACATGCTGGAATATACGGTTGAGAGAGCTGGATGAGTATGGAAATGCGGTACTGGTGTCACCCCCACAACAAACGGACCTGGCCGATTGCTGGCTCAGGGCATCACGCCGAACCTTGGATGAAAGTAATTCAAAGCCCTGGAGGCCCTGGCATCAACTCAAAAAGGAGCTAGCTAAACCGGGACAGATATACGAGTATAACGTAGGGCTTGAAGGAATTTCACATGTATTTAAAGCAGGGCATCGCATTGTGGTGGAGATTTGTTGTCTGGATACTGTCCCTGGCCACATGCATCTCTGTAGCAGCAAGACGACACTGCATAAGATTTACCATACTCCAGAATATCAGTCACACCTGCTTTTACCCGTAATTCCATGACGAGATAGAAGAAAATGGTTATCACCAAACTGGCTGACATTATTACCGTCAGCCAGTTTGGTGTTTGGGGACAAAGGTCCAAGGATTAATCCCTATTTAATATTGACATCTTCTCTCTGAATGACTTACCCTAAATTTATCCCCCATGAAATAGACAAAAGACCATTCGATAGCTTCGGACGGTAAAGAAGAGTTGATTAGAAGAAGGCTATGACAATCTACCTGAGAAGTGAAACATACAGTGGAATTCCACTGACTTTTTGTTTGGGAACTGGCAACTCTAACTACTTTTACTAGCGCTATACCCTGGGTTGATTCACGAAGTATCTATACAATCCGTACAGGTTTTGGGAAGATTTTCAAATTTAAGGGATGCACTTAAACAACTGTGTAGTCCTAGTAATCTAGTAATAATGCTGGAGGGTAAAAATGGAAAGCATGAAATGGAGATGGCAAGAGGGTGACATGACTGTCACTCGGACTACACCCTGGACAGGTCCCGGGTGCCATAATGGCTGTGGTCTATTAGTGTATAGTAAGGATAACCAAATTATTAAGGTAGAAGGCGATCCGGAGACCCCGTTCAATCAAGGGCGTCTCTGCCCCAGATGTCTGGTTCTACGAAAAGTGGTCCACCACCCTGACCGCCTGACTCACCCGTTAAAGAGGGTTGGTAAAAGAGGAGAAGGCAAATGGGAACAGATTAGCTGGGACGAAGCCTACGACACAATAGTTGACAATGTAAGAAAGATACAACAGGAGTACGGTCCCGAAGCTATATCGGTATGGCACGGTACTGGCAGAAATGTATGGCATCTGGGAGCTAAAATCTGCTATTCTGGCTTCGGCAGTCCCAATGTAACCAGCTTGCTCAGTGGTCTGGCCTGCTATGGGCCAAAGATAGTACAGAATACTATGACAGCAGGCTTCTTGCCCCTTCCTGACTGCTCGCAAATGTTTGCCGACCGCTACTATAATCCAAACTGGAAAAATCCGGAATGCCTGATAATATGGGGGAATAATCCTTTCGTTGCCCACGCCGACTCGGTCCGAGGAGACTGGTTTATAGAATGTCTCAAGAGAGGTTCTAAACTCATCGTTATTGACCCCATGCTTACATGGGCGGGCTCCAGGGCTGATATCTTCCTTCAGCTTCGACCTGGAACGGACGCTGCCGTAGCTCTGGGAATGCTCCACGTTATTATTGGAGAAGAGCTCTACGATAAAGAGTTTGTTGAAAAGTGGACAGAAGGTTTTGACCGTCTCAAGGAAAGAGTAAAGGAATTTACTCCCGAAAGGGTGGAGGAAATCAGCTGGGTACCCAAAGAAAAGCTGATAGCCGCCGCCAGGCTCTATGCTACCAGCAATCCAGCTGCCATACAGTGGGGAGTTACTGTAGAACAGCATAAGAATGGAATGTCAAACATCCTGGCTATTCAAGCCCTTTGGGGTGTAACCGGAAATGTAGACGTGCCCGGTGGCAATATACTCAGCCAGCCGGAATATTTCTACAGGGTGCCGAGGTTCACCTGGGGATGGGAAGACATACCTAAAGAGATGAGACAGAAAAGGATAGGTGCCAAGGAATACCCGTTGGTTACCATCGCCCTCTGCGATCTTGTTTATGATGCCATTGAATACGGGAAACCATATCCCCTTAAGATGGCCTGGCTTCAGGGCACCAACCCGATTGCCACTATTGCCATGGATCCGAGAAGGCTCCATAGAATCATGCAGGAAAACATGGATTTTGTGGTCGTTCTCGACTTGTTTATGACACCATCAGCTATGGCCTGGGCCGATATCGTTCTACCAGTTGCCTCGGCTTTAGAACGGGATAGCATCAGGACGGAGAACTACGGGAATGCCTGGTGGGGGCCGATACGGGCTGTTAATAAGGTAATTGAAGTGGGCGAATGTAAATCAGACGAGCAAATCATCCTGGACTTGGGAAAGAGACTTAACCCGAAAGCCTTCCCGTGGGAAAATGTAGATGAAATGCTTGATTTCGAACTAGAAAGAGCCGGTATAACTATTGCCGAGTTAAGGGATCAAGGCATACCATACTACCCGTTTGAATATAAGAAATACGAGAAAGGCAAACTCAGACGAGATGGCCAGCTCGGATTTGAGACAGTAACCGGCAAGTTTATGTTTTATGTGAAGCAAATGGAGGATTTGGGGCTGGACCCGCTTCCCTTCTGGGAAGAACCACCGCAAAGCCCGGTCAGCACACCCGAATTGTTCAAGGAGTACCCGCTGGTACTGACCACCGGAGCCAGGCGGTGGGGACTATTCCACTCTGAACACCGGCAAATACCCGAGATGCGTGAGCTACATCCCGACCCAGAAGTTATAATTCATCCAGATACTGCCTGTGAGTATGGTATCAGGGACGGAGATTGGGTGTGGATAGAGAATAACTATGGCAAATGCCGTCAGCGTGCCAAACTGTATCTAGGGCAACACCCTAAAGTCGTCAATGCCGCCCATGGATGGTGGTATCCGGAAAAACCAGGACCAGAACCATCGCTATTCGGTGTTTTAGACGTAAATATCAACCAGTTACTAAAGCCCGGTGAATTCGGTCCAACAGGGTTCTGTGCTCCATATAAGAGCAACATTTGTAAGATCTATAAAGCGACGGAGGTAGATTAGTGTCTAAACATGGTTTGCTTATAGAATATGAGTACTGTTTCGGTTGCCATGCCTGCGAGTTATCTTGTAAGCAGGAACACGATCTGCCCATCGGGAAATGGGGTATCAAGCTAGCCGAGTCGGGCCCGATGCAGATTGACGAGGATAGGTGGTCGTACAACAATGTTCCTATCCCCACTGACCTTTGTGACCTCTGCCAGGAGCGGGTTAAAAGAGGCAAACAGCCGGCTTGTGTTAGTCATTGCCAGGCTGGAGTTATGAAATTCGGCACACTAGATGAATTGATTAAGTACATGGAGATAAAAACTAAGGCGGTTCTCTTCGTGCCGCGTGCGCCAGTTAATATCTAGTCTGTATGCTTTCTGAGGAGGGGAAATAGATATGATAACTAAGACACCATGTCACTTTTGCTCCAGTCATTGTGGTATGTTAGTAAATATAGAGAATAACCAGGCAGTTAAGTTAGTAGAAGCCCCCTGTGAGCAGAGTTGCCCGGCTGGGATAGATGTTCCCCGCTATATGCGACTGATTGCTGATGGTCGATTTGATGAGGCAATAAGTGTACTTCGGGAAAAGGTCCCCTTCCCCGGAGTATTGGGCTGTATATGTACTCATCCCTGCGAAGCGGAATGCCGCCGTGGTGAATCGGATGAAGCGCTTTCAATAAGAGCCTTGAAGGGTTTTGTCTCCAAGCACGATACCGGTACCTGGAAAGAGAAGTCTAAGGTAGCCAAACCAAGCGGTAAAAAGGTGGCCATAGTTGGTTCAGGTCCGGCTGGTTTGACGGCTGGTTATTATCTGGCAAAGCTAGGGTATGGGGTAACCGTGTTTGAAGCACTGCCCGCCGCCGGCGGTATGTTACGGGTAGGAATACCAGAGTACCGGCTACCGAGAGAAGTACTTGACCGGGAAATCGAAGAGATTAAGTCAGCCGGGGTAGAGATAAAGACAAATAGTAAAGTTGGGTCATTAGACAAGCTGTTTGAGCAGGGGTACAGTGCTGTTTTTGTCGCTGTTGGTGCTCATCAGGGTGTAAAGTTACCCCTTCCAGGGTCTGAGCTTAATGCGGTGCTACTCGGTCTTTCTTTTTTGAAGAATATAAATATGGGTGTGGAGTCGAAGATAGGCAAAAGAGTGGTGGTACTGGGGGGCGGCAATGTTGCCTTTGACTGCGCTCGCACCGCCCTGAGATTAGGAGCTACCGATGTCCATATGGCCTGTGTGGAGAGCAGAGACAGCATGGTGGCTACTACTGAGGAGATTGAGCAAGGCGAGGCAGAGGGTATTACCATTCATAACTTACAGACCTTTATCCAGATCGTGGGTAAAGATGGACAAGTTAGTGGTGTAGAGTGCCTTAACGTACGCTCTTTTGCGTTCGACAGTGAGGGACAACTGCATGTTGATGCTATCGCTGGTTCAGAGCATATTCTGCCAGCAGATACTGTCATCTTTGCCGTAGGTCAGGTGCCTGACCTTGAGCTTATTGAAGGAGTTAGCGATATCAAGGCCAGTAGGCAACCCACATTAATTGCCGATTCAGTTACTATGACGACTGTCAAGGAAGGGGTGTATGCAGGTGGTGACGCAGTTACCGGGCCAGCGTCAGTCATTGAGGCAATAGCTGATGGCCGGCGGGCGGCAATCTCCATCGATAAATTCCTTGGTGGAAAAGGAGACATCGATGAAGCGCTAGCGTCACCTTCGGTGGAAATGTCCCCTTCCGGTATTGGTGAAGTGGAGGGCTTCAAATATCGTCTGCCGATGAATATGATGCCCGTTGCCCAGAGGACTGAAGGTTTCGTCCAAGTTGAGTTTGGTTTTGACCAGGAACAGGCAATTGAGGAAGCAAAGCGCTGCCTATGGTGTGATATGGCTGACGGTGATCCAGAACACCTGATAAGTTATGGCTGGTCATGCAAGAGGGGTAGGGCACATACTGCACGGCGTTTTGTCTCGTAAACCGTTTTTTGCTCAATCCCATTTCCTTCAAATGAGAGGAGGAAAAATTTAAAAAACGGGGTTTCGCCTCTCTTATACTCTCTTAATAACCAGACTGTATGTCACTGTTCATAAAAATGATAGAATATAGACATGGAAAATAAGATATACGAGCCTAAAGAAATTGACAAGCTTGATTTAGAAAAATATGGATTGTCGTATCTTGAAGGTAGAAAAATTCTAACTTTGCCTGGTTCTGATATGAATAGGCTTTTACTCGCATTAGGTAATGATGATATATCACTTAATGTACCTATACCCTGCACTCTTGATAATGTGCAAGAAGTACTTTCCTATTCTGAATGCCGGAGATGCGGTAATTGCTGCTTACCTAATCCGATGAATCCGGGAAGCCCGGGGGTAGAAATATTCAAAGAAGAGCTTAATTCAATTGCCGATTATCTCCATTTACCTTATGAAACCTTAAAAGAAAAGACAGCCGTTGGAAAAGCCGTGCCCTATCCATTCCAGATGACCAAGCTAGCTTTTACCAGATGGTTGCCTCTGCCCTGTCCGTTTTACATTGTGGAGCACAATGAATGCCAGGTGTATCCGGTTAGACCTGTTGTCTGTAAAATTCATCCTATTATCTTCACCGGCGATGATACAAATATGGCAATCAAGATTAACTGCGATTACGGTAAGGACCTGATTATTGGTGCCTATAGATATGTGAGAACGAATGACCCCAATCTTGAGATAAAGCTATAATCGGTTACTTCATAAATATTCAATCTATAGGCCAACCCTGAATTTTATATGGTAACCTTAGCTGACCTGCCCAATAATAGTACAAACTCACGATTTAGCTTGTCTATTAATCACCCTCCGGGATTATGTTAACGGCAGTGCGGAGGTTCACCTTGACGAAATACAATTTTTTAAAAGAAAGAGTCGCTACACCTTTGTGCCTAGAAGAGATCATCGAGCTCCCGATTCCCCTCGGGCATCTCGCCATGTTGAAAGGTATACTGTTGAAGAAGTTCGCTCTCCCTCTTAGTATACATCGGCTCTTCTTCATAAGTGAAGTATCGAGCCTTTTCATTAAGATCTAGCTGCGCCTGCAACTCCAATTGCAGGTTCATTGCTCCTTTAATGTAGACGATGTTCTCCTGCTCATCCAGCAGTTGAAAGATACCCTCTACCTCCGGTACCTGGCTCACATTCTCCGGGATAAACTCGAGCCATAGTTCCTTGCGAGGTGGCAAGATTGGCTTGCTGAGCTCGAATCTTAAATCGCACTTGAGGCAACGACAACCCTCAGCCTCAGCCTGCTCACTACTCAGGGGAAGTTCCACCGCTTCAAAACACAGGATTCGCTCTTCGGCGGGGCGAAGACTAGGCTCAACCCTGGCTTTTTCTATAAAGCCCTCTTCCCTGCCCAGGTAGGGTGGGATTTCCTTCTCCTCGCTCAGTTCTTCCTCGATGAGACCTTCACCACCCAGGTATATATCAATTGAGATAGCGGCTCTCCTGCCTGTAGCTATGGCTTCAATGACTGAGGCAGGCCCGCTTACAACATCGCCGCTGACGAAGATACCCTTCAGGTTGGTCTCTAGAGTATCTGATGAGGCTTTGATTATTCTGCGGCTGGTGAGTTCAAGTCCACTTTTTTCTACAAATTGGCTATTAACTGCCTGACCGATGGCAAAGATGACTGTGTCTGCCTCTATAGTATGCTCCGAATCCGGGACTGTCTCCAGTTGAAGCCTGCCTTCTTCATCGAACTTCATCAATTTCACCTGGAGGCACTCAACACCCTTTACCTGCCCGTTTTCACTAAGAATCTGTTTGAATGAGCGTGAAGGGTAGTATTCTACCCCTTCGTCTTCTGTCTGTCTGGCATCGTGTGAAAGAGCCGGCATAGTTTCTCTTGACTCCAGAAAGGCCATAGCAACCCGTGGGACTCCAAGACGCTTGGCAGTACGTGCTACATCGCAAGCCACCCCGCCACCACCAATGACCAGCACGTTCCCGCCCAGCTTTACTTCCTTCCCCTCACTGACGTCCCTGAGGAAATCAAGCCCAACAAAGACTCCCTCGAGGTCATTGCCTGGAATAGGAAGCTTGCTTCCAACCTGTAGTCCAATGGCTAGCAAAGCAGCATCATACCCATCTTTAAGGAGCTCACTGGCATTCTCTACCGGGCTATTCAGCCTGAGCTCTGCGCCAAAACTCAAGATTTCTGCGATTTCCTCATCTAATATCTCTTGTGGTAACAGAAACCTTGGAATTGCTGACCACATCATACCACCAGGCTGTGGTGCAGCTTCAAAAATGGTGACTGAATGTCCTAACCTACTCAGGTAATAAGCTGCACTCAGTCCGGCAGGACCTGACCCTACGATGGCAACCTTTTTACCCGTGGAAGTAACCGGCTTGAGCTTCTTCTTCCAACGTTTGTCGTCGTGTTCGGCAGCAAATCTCTTCAGAGTTCTAATGGCAATTGACTCATTCAACTCCCCACGCCGGCACTTTAACTCACAATCACGGGGGCAGATATAGCCCAGCACTCGGGGAAAGGGTACCTTCTCCCGAATAACTGCGGCAGCTTCGGCGAATTTCCCTTCGCTAACAAGATGCACATAGTGAGGTACATCTATTCCAGCAGGGCAGGTGGTCCGGCAGGGGGCTTCCTTGAATTCCTCTTTATCCTGCAGAGCGCCGGTGGGGCAAACCTCAACGCAGGCAGTACAGAATCGGCAGGCTGACTCACTAGGTGTGGGACCTATAGTGCCCACAACTACCCGTCCCTCTTCATCAAAGACAAAGTTAAGAACTTCAACTCCCCGTACATCCTTGCATACCCTGATACAGCGCGTACAACCGATGCAGAGGTTATAATTTCGCTCAAATAAGGGTTCGTCCTTTATGATGGGCAGGTTTCCAAAGATGTAACGAGGAGTCTCCTGCTTAATTCCAATATACTCAGCTATACTCTGTAGTTCACAGTTGCCGAACCGGGGACAGCACCTCTCATTCTCCGGTACATTTGTGGAGCAGGGGAACAGAGCACAGCCTACCCTTTGAGCGCAGGTAAGACAGGCGTGGGGGTGTTTGGTCATAATGAACATGAGCCTGTCGCGGCGGAACTCCTCTGCCTCAGGGGTGGTGGTGCGGACCACCATTCCTTCCGTTACCGGGGTACTGCAGGCACGCTGCAGTACCTCCATTCCCTCAATCTCTACCATGCAGAGCTGACAGCCCTCCCACACTAGGTCCGGCTTTTTGTTCTTAATGCTTGTTTTACCGCGGTAAATGGCCTGGGCTGGTGTTAGACTCTCAAATGGAGGCAGGTCAGGGTGGGAGCAGATATGGGGGATGTAGATGTCTGCCTGCAGGGCAGCATTTAGAACGGTCGTTCCTTCGTCAACGGTAACTTCAGTTTCATCAATAACTATCTTGGCCATCTTTAAAGCCGTAGTTAGCTAGCATTCTTCGCCTCTTAAGCTTTTCTGGCGCTCTTAGCCTTACCTCTTTCCAGCATGGCGGCACCGAAGACGGCTGCTCCTATCCCACCAGCGATTTGGGTCTCAAAGGGAAGACCCTTGTCACGCATCTTTGGGGCATACCATGTCAGTTCCACAGTGGTGACTCCCATTTCCTTCTCTAGCCTTTTTACTACTCCTATATTCTTAGCTATACCGCCGGTGATGACGAATTTCTCTTCTATGCCAAGGCGGTTCAGTAGCTCACATATCCGGTGAGCCATAGCAGAACAGTAAGCAGCTATGATATCATTCTCAGGCACCCCTTCCTGTAATAAGCCAACAACCTCAGTCTTGGCAAATACGGCACAGGTGCTGCTTATCATAGGTGGCTCTTTCTCGATCTGGAAGGACCTTTCGCCAATCTCCCAAACGGGCACCCCTATAAGGTCAGCAAACACTTCCATACCCCGGCCAGTGCCAGCAGCACACTTATCGTTCATCATAAACTTCATTACTGCGCCTCTGTTATCGCAGCGGATGGCCTTGCAGTCCTGACCACCCATGTCCATCACCGTCCTTACTTCTGGACCGTACATGAAGTTAGCCCCTCTGGCATGGCAGGCTATTTCGGTTATCGCTCGCTGGGCCATAGGTACATTCACCCTTCCGTAACCGGTGCCAATACAATAGTCAAGGTTATCCGCTGTCAGGTCGCTTTTCTCTAAGGCCATATTCAAACACTTCCAAGCGCTCTCGGGGCTATCATAACCGGTACGCGTGTTGCTGTAGGCATAAAGCTCACCGTCAACCATGACCACTGCCTGCGAGCTAACAGAACCAACATCAATACCGGCAGTAATAAATTTTCCTTTTTTCCAATCAATGTCCGGATTTACCCAGGACGTCTCCGGCCACCTCCAGAATTCTACTTTTTTGGCCTCAACCATTCCTGTTTCCTCCTTCCTAGTATTTAAAGCTTGTTAAGTCGTCCCTTCTTCGATTGTCTCTTTTTCTACAACCCTGGCTTCTACCTTTTCCCCGGTAATTCCGGCGGCGGCAGCCGCAGCTGCACCCAGGGCGCCAACAAAATCTGGATTCTCTGGTACCCTAATATCCATTTCAAGCTCCCTCTTCAGGGATTCTACGAAACCATCATTCCTAGCTACCCCACCGATCATGACTATATCATTCTCTATTCCCACGATGCGTGCTACAGAGCCAACTCTGCCGGCTATGGCATCATGGACAGCACGGGCAATATCCTGCCTGGATGTCTTCTGGTGGATAAGTGAGACTACCTCGGATTCTCCGAAGATAGCGCACTGGGCATTCATCGGGATGGACTTTGTGGACTGGAGTGAGATCTTAGACATTTCTTCTATGGGTATCTCCAGAGCTCGTGCCATGGTATCAACAAAGGTTCCCGTGCCAGCGGCGCACTTCTCATTGATGGCAAAGTCAAGAACCTTTCCCTCGGGGCTAATTTTGATTGCCCGACCTTCCTCAGCACCAACATCGATGATGGTTCGCGCTGAAGGAATAAGCCGAATCACGCCTCTGGCGTCAGCGGCAGCATCCGGGATAACACCACCGGCAAAAGCAACCCTCTGCCCAGAACTGCCGGTAGCTACTACCTGGCTAACATCTTCCCGCTTCAGCCCGGCTTTCTTGAGTGTCTCATCATACAACTGTTCAACAGCCTCGGCCTTGTTTATGCCGGATGGTGCCCCAGCTTTTGCCATTATGTCACCGTTCCTGGCGATGACTATATGTACGTTTTTACCACCGACATCTATTCCCGCAACTATCATTTTTCCCCCTTATCTTTGTTTATTAATCAGCTACCTTCTGTAGCCCAAGAGTCTCACGAACGAAGAGGTCAATAAGCCTGTAGGTTCGAGTTTCGTCAAACTCTCTTTCATCGGCCATATTCCCTTCAAAGGTCAGCACTGGCAGCCCCATGTTTTGTAAAGCTATCTTCGTCTCCATCTGGTGCTGGGCTGTCCCTTCGCAGCCACGGTTAAGGTGGATTATCGCCGCATCACACTTCCACTGCTTGGCTATCTTGGTTACGAAATGGTTCTTGTACTTGGCTCCGTAGAATTGCGCCCACTGTGACTTGCCTTTAAGCTCGGCCTCTGCCAGCAGCCACAGGGCATGGTCTCGGTCCTTAATGGTTATTCCCTGTTCTGCGAGGGTAGGCCAAGGCACCAGGTCTCCCTTATCATCATGTGTCCACCAACCAATGAGGGAATTGGTGTAGAGATTGGCTACGGCGATTATACCGTACTGCTCCAGATATCGGTATACCCTCAAGAACCCCCAGGGGGGCTGAGTATCTGTTATCACCCGGCATTGCTCATTAGCTACGGCGGCAATCTGATTGGCTACCCGGTCCTGAACCTCTGGATAGAGCTCATACTTGTAGAAATGGGCAAAGTCGGGGTTTGATTTCTCCAGGCATCCCAGCACATACAGGGAGAACATTGTCTTTTCGTCCAGTGGAGCCGGGACAGCCATATTGAGTTCGCATGTCTTTGCCCAGTAGCAGGCAGAATCATAGGTGTTGTGGACATTCTGAATTAGCTTCTCGTCACTAAACTTCCTGCCAGTATGTTTCTCCAGAAATTCAATTCCATCATGGATCTGATCTACAACATACCTTATCTGACGGTCTTCTATTTTATCATAAGCGCCGACGCCGACATCGAAACAGAAGAACGGAACATCACCACCTTCAATTTCGTCAGCTACCTGTAGCCACTTGGCGTGCGAGCAGCAGATGTGGTTCTGAAAGATGAAGTCTGCCTTGGGCCATTCCCCGCCGAAGGCGTATTCGTTGAGCACGATGGAACCCCAGTAGTTACGCAGATAAGCGCACAAATCTCGAGCGCAGCCCCACTTGCCCTCGGCTGCTTCCTGATACCTCACCTGAAGTTTGGGATCAGCCCCAACGGCGGCTCCGTAAGGCTCCTCAGTTAGTACGTGAATCTCACCCTCGAGTGACTGAGGAACAGCATCGAACATCCAGGCGCCACCCTCCCAACGGAGAGCACCACGGTCGTGTGCCTCAGCATAGTCTTTGTAATACTTAGCCCTTAACTCCTTGGCTCTCTGCCAACAATCTAAACCCTTAGTTTTGTATTTTGCCATCTTCCCCCCTTTAATTTAACTTAATTTAATAGGATTCTAGACAAACAATTCCTCGGCCAGTATTTGCTCGATGAATGCTTCCACCCGGACGCGGAATTGCCCTACGGGAACAGTGACCTCAAATTCGAGGAAGTAACAAGGGATATCGTTATCTTCGAGGTACCGCGTCAGGCTTGGAATATCAAGCTCATGGGGGTCGCAGAATTTCTGCTGGGTCAGTATTGCACCCTGAACCCGGAAGTCACGAGCTAGCTGGAGAATATGGGGAAAGCGCTTTCTGGAACAGTCTTCCATTCCCCAGTCCTTGTTGGGACATGGCACACGGTCGCAATAGTGGTTGGCAATGGCCTGAAGTCTGTCCTTCTCTGGAACGACTTCATCCCAGAAGTACCTTGAGCCGGTGCAATGGTCATCAATGACGAAGGTGGCTCCTATTGATTCCACCATTTCTAAGAACTCCCGGTCATCGTCCTCGCTACCAATAATCATCAGCCGGACTCCTGTCTCTCGGTCAAGCTTGCGGTCAGGAAGTTCCTCAAGGAGTTGCCTTAATAACTCGTTGTGTTCTCTCTTGTCCATCAGCTGGCTTGCCCAGACCATTGTCATAGCCTCGGTGCCGGTGATAGGCGGGTTATCCTGTTTTCGGAATTCATAGACCTGCTTCATCAGGCGCCGATTGGTGTTCAGGATGTCTATGCCACTATCTATGTCTTCGTCAGTGATAGTTTTTCCAGTCAATTTCTCGAGGGCTTCCTTGAATGCAGCTAGCTCTCCCCGCAGGAAGGTCTTGGCTCTCGGACTGCGTACGGCATTAGGCATGACGAACCAGTAGAACCAGGGAGTTGGCACATGGATTTCCCAGGCACCAAATGCCTGGCGCATATGAAGACAGGCGTTGGATTCTATTAGTCCATCCAGGTAGTCGTTGTATTTCCCCTTCAGCCCTTGGCTTAGGCAGTCGCGGGAGAAAGGGCACCACATGTCAAACATGTGTGGTGTGGCGAGGGTAGGCGGCTCATGCCCACCTAGAATTCGAACAGGAAGGATATTTGCTGCATAGAGAAGTTCCTCCGGCACATACGTACACATGCCGCCAATTACCTTCCCTCCTGTTCTCTTCTTCCAATCCTTGGCATACTCATGCCGCAACTGCCAGACGTCGTTGAATTGTTTTAGTATTTCTGATGCTTCCATTCACTACCCCTTAACTTATATTTAATATGCTTCTAACACCGAGTTAAAATACTCGTTGGCTTTTTCAGTGAGCAGGTCATGGTATTCCTGGAACAGGGCCGCGGCCTGGGGCCGCAACCAGTCCTCAGGTAACAGTTCATCAGGTAAATCAGGGTCATAAAACGGTAACTTCCGGTATTCGTGAATCAGGGCAAATCTTTCCACAAAGTACTCACTGGCCTCGACAGGCTCACCGGCCTGAAGGCGCCGCAGCCAGTTCTCAAATCTGGGCTGGTATTCCGCCATAAAACTGGCGTACTTCTCATGTATCCGGCCCAGGTCCCAGCATGTCGATACTACTTTCCTGGCATCGGTAAGGCCCTGCTGCCTGGCCTGGAAGATTTGAATATGCTCAATGACGCCAAGCTTTTCCGCCAGCTCTATCACTTCCCGGGTCAAATCATAGGGTGAAATCATAGTAGCCCCTCCCAGCGCCCCATATCCCATCCAGATTAGCTCGCGGCGCAGCGTGTCCCTCGTCTTCCGCTCCCGCTCGGGAATAGAATAGGTTACAATATTCCAGGTCCCGTCCCAGCTGGTGTCCTTTCGTACGAAGATACGCTGCGCCCCTTTGGTAAGCAGGCTGTGCCCGTTCGGCGTCAGCGAGTAGTAGCTTTTTCGTCCTTTGC
>Ga0114920_10000624_pt1 | contig 15418 bp, 14 predicted proteins | sample ChitaG_FD_88683 | JGI IMG/M metagenome (GOLD analysis project Ga0114920, IMG submission 88683) | Deep subsurface microbial communities from South Pacific Ocean to uncover new lineages of life (NeLLi) - Chile_00310 metaG | ecosystem: Environmental > Aquatic > Marine > Oceanic > Sediment ... | reverse complement strand
TTTTTGGTCAAATGCAACAGTATATTTTAATTCCGCTATTTTTAATATATGGAGATAATGAGAGAGAGATGTTGAGGGAACTTCAGAGACTCCCGGGAGAGGACACTTTGGCTCCTCGGGTAGGACTCGAACCTACAACCTAGTGGTTAACAGCCACCCGCTCTGCCAATTGAGCTACCGAGGAGCAGGCTGTCCATAATTTAGCAAAATTTGTGGCAAATATCAATGTCATGGTTAGGTCTTAGATGACAAGATGATAGGTACTACGGCTAGATTGCCACGCTCCCTTCGGTCGCTCGCAATGACCTTCTAATGTGTTGTCTCATCAAAAACGGTAGCTTGCCTGTTTGACTATCTTCCGATAGTCCTCCCCCCATATTTCAACAATTTTGCACATCTCATAAAGTCTTGACCTGAGTCTGACTCCAATTCTGTCTACCAGAGAATCATCGCCTTTCTTGAAGAATGATTCTCTTCTGTCCTCTTCCTCTTCCTCTTTATCAAGGTAGTTTGAGGTAAAAATCGTTAATCTCTTGTTGCTGTATCTGTTGTTGATGATGTAGAAAATTGTCTCCTCTACCCAGGCTGTTGTTCTTTTTGCTCCCAGTTCATCCAAGACAAGAACTTCCTTCTGAAATACGGGAGAGAGCACATCTGATTCGGTCAATGATGAGTCGGGAGTGTAAGTACTCTGGATATCCCTAATCAATTCTCTAAAATCACAGAAATAACAGGGAACCCTTTTCTTTTGAATTAGCTCTTGAATGATGGCCACAGCCAAATGCGTCTTCCCTACTCCGCAGGGACCTATGAATAGAAGACCAATCTCCTGGACAGGGTAATTCTTGACGAATTGTTTGGATATTTTTAAGGCATGGCGATGAGAGTCGTTATGAATCTCAAAATTTTTAAAGGTGCAATTTTCGTATCTGCGAGGGATGTGAGCCTGCTCGATGAGAAGCTGACTTTTCTGCTCTTGGTAACAACTGCAGCGTGTGGCTACAGTCTTTGTTTTGGATTCTTTAAGAACCCAGCCAGTTCCCTGGCAATGAGGGCATGGTTTTTCTGGCATCAGTTTATATATCCCCTAAGCTGTTGGAGTCTATGCGAACGAGCCAATTTTCTCATGGCTTTCTGCTCAATCTGTCTTATTCTTTCTCTTGTCAGATTTACCATATCTCCTATTTCCTGAAGGGTTCGTGGTATATCATCATCTAATCCGAATCTTAATTTTAACACAAGAGCCTCTTTTTCATCCAGCTCCTCTAACAATTGCCTGATTTGGTCCTGGACAGAGTTTTTAATAATCTGGTATTCAACAGAGGGGGAAAGAGTATCTTTTATCCTATCCCCCACTTCAACATCATCATCAAAGTATTTATCGCTCAGGGAGATTTTCTTTTCAGAAAGAATTTCCATGTCTTCTACATCTCCGCTGGTGATTCTCATACGCCGTGCTATTTCTTCTCTTGTCGGTTCTCTTCCAAGTTCCTTTTTAAGCTGAGAATCTGTTCTTTTCATCTCTGATATCTGGTCAGAGACCTTTTGCGGAATATGATAAATGCGCGAATATTGAGTAAGAGCATGAATGACGGCTTGTCTTATCCACCACACAGCATAAGAGATGAACTTGACATTCCGGTTGGGATCGAATCTCTTGGCAGCCTCAATAAGGCCAAGATTACCTTCGTTTATAAGATCGGGCAAACCTAACCCCATTCCTCTATATTTTTTCACATAGACAACAACGAATCTGAGATTCGCCTCGATCATTTTTTGCAGCGCCTCTTTGTTCCCTTTCTGGATTAGTTTCCCCAGCTTTTTCTCTTCTTTCTGAGTGAGTGTCTGGAATCGTGATATCTGGTCAAGGTAAAGCTTTAAATTCTTTGAATCAAGGTAATCCCTGCTGTCATCTCTCATCGCTTTTCTTTTTTCTCCTCTTTCTCTATTTTTATGATTTTAGCAGGACTTATCCGAATCAGACTTCTTTTTCGAATTTCAAATTCATCCTCTCTTCCTTCAAAAAATTCTCTTCGGATATATTCCAGAAACTCATTCACTTCTGCTTCAATCTCAGCTATTTTTTCTCTCATGTTCAAAATCACTTCCACTCCAGCCAGATTAATGCCCAAATCTCGAATCAAGCTCAATATAAGCTCTAATTGTTTGATATCCTCTTCAGTGTAAAGGCGTGTGTTTCCATCGCTTCGAGAGGGCTTCAACAATCCCTCTCTCTCATACAATCTAAGGGTTTGGGGGTGGATATTGTACATCCGCGAAACACTGCTTATATGATAATAGTGTCTAGGTTCCTTTTTTTTATCCATTTCAGTGAATCCCCATTTTATTTCTTGGATTCTCACCGGATATTCTCTCCAGTTCACGCATCAATTCTCTGATTCTCTCATCGTTAAAAGGAGGAGGCACAATTGAGACCTCTACGTACTGATCTCCTCGAGCTCTTCTCCCTGGCCGAGGAACTCCTCTGTCTCTCAGCCTGAATTTCTGCCCGGACTTTGTTCCAGGAGGGATTTTGATTTTCGTTTTACCGTAAAGAGTCGGAACTTCAATCTTTGCTCCAAGGGTAGCCTCTGTCACTGTAATCGGCAATTTCACATAAATATTTGACCCTTCCCGCTTAAAAAGAGGATGAGGGTCAACTTCTATAGTGATAAACAAATCTCCAGTAGGCCCTCCCCCTCTTCCTCCATTTCCTTTTCCAGGGATGCGAACTTTTGAGCCAGTATCAACTCCTCCTGGAATCCTTACACTGATAAGCTCTGTCTTCTGAACAAGGCCATTTCCATGACATGAAGGACATCCTTCCCCTTGAGCTCTGCCCGAACCACTACATGAAGGACAAGTCGTCGAAAACTTCATGAATCCTCGCTGTAAGCTGGAATGGCCGCTTCCTCCACACACAGGACACGCCCGCTCACCTCCTCTACGCACAAAACCTTTTCCCAAACAAGTAGAACAGGGAACCATTCGTGTCAGCTGTATCCTAGTTTTTATGCCATTGATAGCATCCATGAAACTCACTCTCATCGCATAGTGAAGGTCTTCGCCTCTTTCCGCTCTTTGCCAAGTTTGGGTAGCTGTCTGACTAAATATATTTTCAAAAAAATCCCTGAATGAGGATGTCCCAAAATTAGAAAAATCAAATCCTTCGAACCCAGAAGAATAAGCCCGCTGGCCTGGTCCTCCTGGTGGAATATTGCCAACAAAGCCGAACTGGTCGTATTGGCTCCTTTTTTTGGGATTGCTTAAAATAGAATAGGCTTCCTGGATCTCTTTAAATTTTGATTCCGAAGCTTTATCACCTGGATTGAGGTCAGGGTGGTATTTGCGCGCAAGTTTTCTGTAAGCTTTTTTTATCTCAACTAAGGAGGCTTTCCTGTCAACTCCTAGTATTTTATAATAGTCCTTATCCATGCTTTTGCCCTATGTCGCTGATCGTAATCAGCGGTCAAATCTTCAATCAGAGTTAAGCAGGAATTATTTCTTGTCTTTCTCTTCGTCAACAACTTCTGCGTCAATAACCTCTTCTTCTGCTGAACTTTTAGATGAGGATTGGTCTTCTGCTTGACTATCAGCGGCATTCTGTTGTTCTTGAGAAGGGCTTTGTTGAGCTTGTTGCTGGGCAGCTTGCTGATACATCATCTCTGTCAGTTTGTGAGATACTTGGGAAAGCGACTCCACGGCCTTTTTGATTTGATCTATATTATCGCTTTCAACAGCTTTTTTGGTGTTTTCGATTTCAGATTGAACATGCTTGGTTTCTTCTTCAGGAAGTTTATCTTTATTTTCCCGCATCAGTTTCTCTAAGCTATAAACCATTTGATCAGCCTGATTCTTGATATCTATGAGTTCTCTTCTCTTTTTGTCTTCTTCAGCATGAGACTCTGCATCTTTTACCATATTGTCTATCTCTTTCTCATCAAGACCACTATGTCCGGTAATAGTGATGGCCTGTTGTTTTCCAGTTCCCGTGTCCTTAGCAGAAACATGAAGGATGCCGTTAGCATCAATATCAAATGTCACTTCTATCTTAGGAATACCACGGATAGCAGGAGGAATTCCGTCGAGATGAAATCGGCCTAATGTCCTGTTATTAGCTGCCATCTCTCTTTCTCCCTGGAGAACATGAATCTCAACGCTCGGCTGGTTATCGGAAGCTGTAGAGAATATTTCTATTTTCTTTGTTGGGATGGTGGTGTTTCTAGAAATCATCTTGGTTAAAACACCTCCCAGCGTCTCTATACCAAGTGTCAGTGGAGTCACATCCAAAAGAAGAACATCTTTGACTTCTCCTGATAATACGGCTCCCTGGATAGCTGCACCAGCTGCCACAACTTCGTCAGGGTTTACTCCCTTATGGGCTTCTTTTCCAAAAAGGTCTTTTACCAGCTGTTGAACTTTGGGTATTCGAGTTGAGCCTCCAACCAGGATGACTTCGTTGATATCTCCAGGTTTGACATTTGCATCAGCAATAGCTTGTTTACATGGCTCCACAGTCCTCTGAATAAGGCCATCCATGAGTTGTTCTAATTTCGCTCTCGTGAGCTTCATAAGTAGATGTTTGGGACCAGAAGCATCGGCCGTGACAAAAGGAAGGTTTATTTCAGTCTCCATCGTGGTCGAAAGCTCCATCTTCGCCTTTTCTGCTGCTTCTTTTAACCTCTGAAGAGCCATTTTATCCTTGGTTATATTAATTCCTGAATCTTTTTTGAATTCGGCCACAAGCCAGTCCTGGACTCGCTGGTCAATATCATCACCGCCAAGGTGTGTATCGCCGTTAGTCGACTTGACTTGGACAATACCTTCACCGACTTCTAAAATAGATACATCAAAGGTTCCTCCTCCAAAATCATAAACAGCTATCGTCTGGTCCTGCTTCTTGTCCATCCCATAAGCAAGAGAGGCTGCAGTAGGCTCGTTGATGATTCGTACTACATCTAAACCAGCGATTTTACCAGCGTCTTTAGTTGCCTTGCGCTGGCTATCATTAAAATAAGCCGGTACAGTTATAACAGCCTTTTCTACCTTTTCGCCAAGATAATCTTCTGCGGATTTTTTCATCTTTTGAAGAATCATGGCTGACATTTCAGGTGGAGAATACTTTTTGCCAAGAGCTTCAAATCTAACATCTCCATTTGAAGCCTGAGTTATTTTAAAAGGAACTTGCTTGATTTCTTCTGGAACTTCTTTATAGCGTCGGCCCATAAATCTTTTTACGGAATATATAGTGTTCTCAGGATTAGTTATTCTCTGCCTTTTTGCGACCTGCCCTACCAACCTTTCGCCTTTTTCATTAAAGGCGATTACAGAAGGAGTTGTCCGTCCTCCCTCCTCATTAGGTATAATCACAGGCTTATCACCTTCCATAACTGCAACAACAGAGTTTGTTGTTCCAAGATCGATACCTATAATTTTAGCCATTTTTTTTCCTCCAATTTTAGTCTATAATTAATATATAACCTGAGTTCATAATTGTCAAGTTTTTTTATTTTTTTCTTTTTTCAGATTTATATAGGCTCGCTCAGGAACCAAATCCTACTATTAAACCCGATGAGGGTATCGGGCTCTACATTTATTCTTTATTCTTTACTCTTTACTCCTTACTCCTCACACTTCACTACTTCCTTTTCTCTCCTTACTCCTTACTCTTTACTCTTCACTCCTCTTTATCAGGATCGAGGATAAAATTTTCTTTCATCAAAAGTTGAACTTCATCGCGTGCTTTCTTGATGATTTCTTCAGCTATCTTGAATCTCTCTTCAGCAGAAGCCTTGATTCTGGCAACTCCCTGTTCGATTCCTTTGCTTCCTACAGCAACAGCCTCCCTGGGAAATACTTCCCATTGATCCATGTTGGGAACAATGTACTCTTCGTGAATCCCATTATCCTCTGCCACCTTAGCTAACTCTTTAGCTGCTTCTATACACATTTCATCTGTGATTTTGGTAGCTCTTATGTCGAGTGCCCCTCTAAATATTCCTGGGAATCCAAGGGAATTATTAACCTGATTGGGAAAATCTGAACGCCCAGTGGCAACTATTCTTGCTCCTGCTTCTTTAGCTTCCCAGGGCCATATCTCAGGAATGGGGTTGGCCTCTGCGAAGACGATAGAATCATCAGCCATATTTTTTACCCACTCTTTCTTGATAACTCCCGGTCCTGGCTTGGAAGCAGAAATGACCACATCAGCTCCTTCCATGGCTTCTTTGATGTCTCCCTTTATTCCCTTAGGGTTTGTGGTTTCGCAAAGATGCCATTTCTCTTTGTATTTTGTCTTCAATAGATCCCTGTCTCCCCTGTCTTTGTGCAAAATTCCTTTTGAATCCACAGCAATTAGGTTTTCCGGCTTTACACCAGCAATAATAATGATCCTCGCAATGGCAATATTTGCAGCACCTGCTCCTATTAAAGCAACCTTTATATCTTCCAGCTTTTTCCCGACAATTTTTACTGCATTTAATAGGCCAGCCACCGTGACACATGCTGTCCCCTGTTGGTCATCATGCCAGACAGGAATTTCCATCTCTCTTCTTAATACATCTAAGATATGGAAGCATTTGGGATGAGAAATATCCTCCAGATTTATTCCTCCAAATGTAGGCTGTATCCATTTAACAGCCTGGATTATTTCATCAGGTTCATTGGTAGCAAGACAGATTGGAAAAGCGTCCACACCTCCTAAATATTTATAAAGTAGAGCTTTTCCTTCCATCACAGGCAATCCAGCTTCAGGTCCGATATCTCCAAGTCCTAACACTCTTGAGCCGTCAGAGACGACTGCTACAAAATTCCATTTGTTGGTCATCTCGTAAACTTTTTCCACATCTTCATGAATCTTCCTACAGGGTAAGGCTACGCCTGGTGTGTACCAAATAGCAAAATCTTCAAAACTCCTAATTCTGCATTTTGGCATGATTTCAATTTTTCCTTTATAAAATGGATGAAGCCGCAAAGCGTCTTTGGAGGGCTGTTCAGCCTTTGCTAACAACTCTTCCACTGAAACTTCTTTCATTGTATACCTCCTTTTACTTAAAATAGGTTTTATTAAAAATTAGATATGAATATAAATCCCTTTTCTATGATTTCCATGAAAGCAGTTAATTATAGTCCTCTCCTTTTTCAAGTCAAGCTAACATTGTGTTTTTAAACCACACAGCCTGAGCCCAATTCATCTATGTAAAAAGCATCTCTCGCTGTTTGGTTCTTCAGGCTTCTTGGTGACAATCATCGAAATATTACACTCATTCGCCTTATCGATAACTTCCTGGTCTCTGATAGAACCAAGAGGATATATGATGGCCGTTATCCCATTCTTAGCAGCAACCTCAACTACATCTGGAAATGGCATAAAAGCATCTGAAGCCATGACACACTCTCGAGGGCCGTATCCTCTCTTTGAATACCTAATTGCGTTTTCGGCTGCATCTATTCGACTCCTCTGTCCAGAACCTATTCCGTGAACCTTATCCTTTTTACCGATAACCACTGCGTTTGATCGGGTGAAGCAGGCCACAATCCAATTAAAAATAGCTGCTTCAATCTCATCTGAAGAAGGCTTTCTTTCCGATACTATATCAACCGATTCAGGCGAAGTTATCCTCGAATCAAACCTTTTTTGGATCAACAGTCCACCGCTCACTCTCTTGAATTCCAATCCGCTATCCAAAGCAGGCTCATCGAGAGAGGCACCCATTTTTATGACTCGAAGCGACTTTCTCAAAGCTAAAATTTCAAGGGCTTCGGGAGTGAAATCTGGAGCATATACAACTTCAACATTTCTTCGGCTTTCAACTAAAAGCTCAGCCAAGGGTTTATCAATCCTGTAATTGAAAACATCGACACTTCCAAAATTAGAAAGTGAATCGCAATTCCATGCTTTTTCAAACACCTCTTTTGGCGACTCCCCCAAAGCGACTCCGCTCGGAATCTCATGTTTAATCAAGGCACAGATGAATCTATTTTGAAAAACACCTGTTAATTTCTTAACAAGCCTCTGACCTAAATCCATATCCGCGACATTGATATAACTCAATCCTTTTATTCCTTCCTTCAAGACCTTCATCGTGGCCATGTTCGGGCCTGAGGCTCCTTCCTCTTCATAAAAGGCAGCAGGATAGCCAGGATTCTCTCCATATCTCATCGATAATTTCTTCTTGAAGCGTTGGTTTCCGAAATTGAGAGTCTTGGGAAACTCTTCTTTGATTTTAGTCCTGTATAACTCGCGTGTTTTTTTACCTATTTTTTCCATCGATAGTTTTTTTCCTTTCATATTTATTGATAATGGAAACATCATATTCCCTTGATTCTATATTCGATGAAAAAATACAGGCTACAGCAACCCTGAAATCCTTGCTCCTTCCTTCAGGTCCGAGTGCCTCATACACTGATTCTGCCATATCTTTGGACTTTTTTTCATTAAGCTCTAAATCAACGGGTTCTCCTGAGAATGGGACTAAAGGATCTTTATTTTCTCCTTTGTATGTGGATATCATCTTACCCTTTCCTGCTATTAAGGAAAACTCAAAAACATCTCTTATCGAGGAGCCATCTTCACCTCTTTTAATTATGGCTAAAGCAGCTTTCTTACTGGAAACAACACAACCACTTATCCTCGGAGTAAAGATAGGAGGATCGGGTTCATAATCCCACCTGGATAGCGTGGAGCTTATGATTTCTGAAGGATCCTGAAACTGGCCCATCCCTTCCTTTATATCAAGCGTCTGTCTTCCGTTGCTGACAGCGATCCCTCGGTAAAGGCAAGCGGCGGGATAGACAAGCAATTCAATCTTTCCCTCCTTGAGGATTTCTTCATCTGTAGCCTTGGCCCAGATGATATCATCCTCTTCGACCAATTTCCTTGCCTGACTGGAAGGCGACCTTCCTGTGATTGCATATATAACGATCACATTTTCCCCAGATCTGTCCTTACCTATGATTATAACCCGTCCAGGGTATTCTCTTCGCGCTAAATTTTGAAGTCCTTTTCTCACTGTATTTCCATTTTAATCTAATTGTTGGTTTTCTAACAAGATTACATGCTGAAAGAAAATTTATTCATAATCACCTTACTTTAGTACAAAGCCTAATTAATATTTCTATAGATAACACAGGAGATATTTTGAAGTCAAAATAATAAAGGGTAGTACTCTTGGGAACGTTCCCATTTACTTGTCTTCCGCCATCTTTTCAGATAGAATCTCCTTCCATGATTAAAAAGAGGTGGTTATGAAAAAAGCAGAATTACCAAAGAAAGCCTATAAAAATTTAGAATTTTTAAGCTCTATTGACGCCCGCACTGTTAGGATTTTGAGTGAGTATTTAGAGCCATTGGTAAGGCTAAGGGAACAAAAAGTGAACAATACTGTTCTTTTTCTGGGATCATCAAAAGCAAATCCTGAAGAGAAAGACTCAAAACTATCAAAATATTATTGGGAAGCTGAGGAATTGGCTTATGACTTGGCTAAATGGGCTATAAAATTGAAACCCAAGGGCAAAAACTTTGTCATCTGTACAGGAGGTGGGCCTGGCATCATGGAAGCGGCTAACCGGGGAGTTTTTCGAGCAGGAGGCAAATCCATCGGAATGAACATTTCTCTTCCCTTGGAACAAGCCCCAAACCCATATGTCCCGCCAGAACTTTCTTTTGTCTTCCACTATTTTTTCATGCGAAAATTCTGGTTAGTATATAAGGCAAAAGCTGTTGTGGTCTTCCCTGGAGGTTTTGGGACCTTAGATGAAGCTCTTGAAATGTTAACCTTGATTCAAACAGAAAAAATCCGTAAAGACCATATCACCATCCTTCTTTATGGAGAAGAATATTGGCGAGAGGTTATTAATTTTGAAGCTCTTTTAAAATACAAAACAATCAATCCTGAAGACCTTCAGCTTTATTCCTATTGTTCCAATCCAAAGGAGGCTTTTTCTTTTCTAAAAAAGAAACTTGTCAAATTTCTCTAGATATTTACTCTTCGAGATAAATACAAATAGACGAAAAGGCCAATAATGATTCCAATTCCATCGGCGATAATATCCAGAATCTCAAAATGGCGTTGAGGAACAAAGTATTGATGGGCTTCATCCAAAATCCCAAGGAGAATGCCGGAAAATATTGTTATCAAACATTTTGCCTTTAGAGAAGATTTCAAACTTTTGAAATAGCCGAGGGAAAGAAGAAAAGCCAAGACAGCAAATTCTAAGCAATGAATGCCTTTATCAAAGAAAGGAATGTTTATACTAATTCCGGAAGAAGTAGAAGAAACAAAGAAAATCAGGATATAATATAAGACGGCAGGTGCAAAATAAAGGAAATTTTTAATTTTCATCAAAAATTTTTTCCGCAGAAACTCTATTCTATAAAAATGGTTGAAAATTTTTCAAGAATAAATAAAACATTGTATCTTTTATTTTTAATTATCTTTTTGGCCGCATGTGCTAGGATAAAATATTTTCCCCCTGAAAATGTCCAGACTGGCCTTGCTTCCTGGTATGGGCCTGGATTCCATGGAAAAACTACCTCGAGCAGAGAAATCTATAACATGTATGATATGACAGCAGCTCACAGAAACCTTCCCTTTGAAACATATGTCATGGTCACAAACCTGAACAACGGAAAATCCATCATTGTCAGAATCAATGACCGGGGACCGTTTATAAAAGGAAGAATAATCGACCTTTCCTATGCTGCAGCCAAAATGCTGGACATGATAGGCGAAGGGGTGGTTCGTGTGAAAATTGAAGTGCTTCGGGATATATCGCCAAAAAAATCAGAACAAAAATTCTCTGTACAGGTGGGCGCTTTTATTTTCAAGAAAAATGCTTTGGCTCTCAAGAAAAAACTGCAAAAGAAATATAAGGGAGCTTACATATCCATATTTGAAACACCATATCAAACATATTACAGAGTAAGAATTAAAGCTCGCAGCTTAGAATCTGCACAAAAAATCGGGAGAAAACTTATCAGAGATGAATATACAGTTCTTCTGATCGAAGGTCAGTAGAAAAGGAGATAATTTTCTTTTTTTTTATTCTTTTCTTTTATAAAGATAGGCTAAAGGATTTTTTTTGTTTTCTTTTCCATCATGCACAGCAAATTTTCTGCCGCTCCACAGGGAAGCTCCTCCATACTCTCCCTTTTTATCAATGGCATAAAAACTGAGGCCAATCGGGGAAGACCGTCTTTGTTTAAAAGGCGAGGGAGAAGCTTCGATTTCTGAGCTATTCTTTCCAACGCTTTGAGGCAAGCCTCTTCTGGAGAAAAGCCTCTTCTCATAAAATCGACTACCTGGTAGCTTCCGCAATTAAGAATATTGGCCTCCCCTCTTCCCGTTGAACCTGCTGCTCCAACATCATTATCCACATAGAGACCGGCGCCGATTATAGGCGAGTCCCCTACTCTACCTGGAATCTTGTAGAAGAAGCCGCTGGTTGTGGTTACTGCTGCGAGATCCCCTTTGGCATTGATAGCAATGCAGTTTATTGTTCCATGGGTGCTGATATATGATTGTAATTCTGGCTCAAGCCCTTCAGATTTTGGAGGATACCAGAAATCTCTGTCTGAAAGCATTTCTTTTCGTCGAAGCCATATTTTTCTTGACCTATCAGTCAGCAGTTTTTCTTCTTTAAAACCATGAGCCTTGGCAAATCTTAAAGCTCCCTTACCTACAAGGAGAGCATGATCGGTGCGTTCCAAAACAAGTTTGGCCACTTTAGAGGGGTTTTTTATATTTCTCAAACTGGCCACTGCTCCCCCATTATGGGTGGGACCATGCATAACTGAAGCATCAAGTTCGACAACTCCTTCCTCATTTGGAAGGCCTCCATACCCAACGGATATATCATTCGGATCATTTTCGATGATATTGACACCGGCAATAACGGCGTCCAACGGGTCTTTTCCTTCCCTGAGGAGCTCCATAGCCTTCTCTGTAGCTCTTATTCCGTTTCCGCTGGCTACTACTCGCATCCTTCCAGCAGTTTCTTCTCCTCTTATTAAGTTTTTCCCTCCAGTCAGTATTGCGGCTAAACTTATACCCATTCCCGTTTTAAAGAAATCTCTTCTCGAATATTTATCTTTCATTTTACCTCCTTTTTTTTCTCCTGCTGCTTTTTCATTTTTTTAACTTACTCAATTTGTTAAAGAGAATCAATGCATTTTATTACAGAAAAAGATATCCAAATTGACAATAGACACGATGTTTAGTATAAATCCTTTTCCTCACTAATACATGAAAAGAAAAATTCTATTCTCCGCCTCTCTCTTTCATGCCCTTAATGATGCAGGCACTGTCACTGTCCCTATGATTATTCCTCTTCTCTACAGTCAACAATTCATCATCACCAAATATTTCCATATCGGTATTCTCTCTAACCTCGGACTATTAATGACTTTCTTCTTCCAGATTATAATCGCCAATGTTTCCCATAAATTTGAATACAAACACATGCTCTGCTTAAGTATTGTGGGCATCTCCCTCTCCCTATTTCTGATTACTTTTTCCTCCATTTTTGTTTCTCTGCTTTTCTTCTATCTTTTCATGAGAATATTCACCAGTTTCTACCATTCTATAGGGGTTGCATGGGTTTCAAAAACTCATCCCGACCAAGGACTCGATTTTGCTATGGGTATCCAAAGCGGTTCAGGGAATCTCGGCGTCCTGATTGCTTTTGTATCTGTAGGTTATCTTGCTCAAACTTTTAATTGGAAAACACCATTAAAAGTCTGGGCTGCTTGTATCTTTTTCCTCGGCATAATAAGCTTCTTATCGGTCAGAAAAACCTCTACTAAGAGTAAAGAAACATTAAAATACAACCTTTCTTCATGGATAAAGACAATGAAAACAATCAAAATTTATATCCTCGGATTTGTTTTTGGAGGAGCATGTTGGGGGACAACAGTTTTTTATGCTCCTTCTCTTTTTAACCATAAATTCCATGTCCCTATAGGAAAAACAGGAATCTACCTCGCTCTATGGATTTGCATTGGAAGTATTATGCCCTATCTTTTTGGATATCTAAGCCAGCGATTTGGCCGCTGGAAAATTTCTCTTACCGGTTTTATCGGCTCAACTATATTTCTTTTCGCGTTAGGAACAGCTCATAGAATAGAAGTGGCTCAAATAAGTCTTCTTCTTTTTGGGGCTTTCCTCTTCCTTATCTATCCCGCTTTTCAATCCTTTGTTGGAAACAAGGTGCCATATAAAAATCAGGCTCAGGCTTTCAGCCTTGTAGCCAATATCCAGATGCTTACGGGAGCAATCATCGTGCTTGTTGCCGGCTTTCTCTCAGATAAATTTGGAATAAATTCGCCCTTTATTTTGCTTGGCATACTCGGCAGTATAATTTCTATTTTTTACCTAGTGAAGCACCCTCCTCTCAATCTTAAGTTATCTGCTAGTTAAAGGCTCAAGGAATCAGTAACACAGTGAATCCGTTAGATTTTTTTAATCTTACGATTTTTTCAGTTTGAGGACTTTACCTGGAAGGCTTCCATTCCATTTGCCTTCAAACAGGACAACTTTGCCGTTAATCAGCAGGTACTTAACCCCTTCGCTATACTGGTGAGGGTTGGAGATAGAGGTTTTAATCTTGATATTTTTCTGGTCAAGAACAACAATGTCTGCTTTGTATCCTTCTTTTATCCACCCTCTATCATCCCAATTCATGACTTTAGCAGGAAGTGAGGTCTGAGAGCGTATCACATGGGGAAGAGAAACAGACTTTCTCTGGAGGGCGTATTTCTTGATTTTATGGAGAAAGGTTGAATAGGAGCGGATATGGGTGAGTCCAATTCCATAAAAAGGTGCGGTCCCATCGCTTCCTGTTCCCACATAATCTTTTTTCATGATGTATTCAATATCTTCCTCACACATCTGAAGAGGAACACACTTGGCCCCCATCAGTTCCAGCTCAATGGCTGTATCTGCTATCGATTTTCCTTTTACCGCAGCAACCTGTTTTAAGGATTTTCCCTCAAGCTTTCTTTCTACACAAATACCTACAATGAAATTTTCTGGACCCACAAGATTATCTATGTACTCTTTAACTTCCTGTCGAATCTTTTTTGCCTGCTCAGGATCTTTCATCCTTTCGAGAAACAGCATTCTCTCCCTTGAATTTTCAGAACCTTGAAAATTTCCCAGGCTGATCAGGGATTGACCTACAAAACGGACAAGCCTTTTCCGAGGAAGTTCATCGAGGAATTGCTGATGGCGTTCACTGATTGGAATATAGGGAGTAACCTTTTTATAAAGCTCGATCAATTGTGAATCTCTGAGATGATCAAAAATGGCTTCAATATCCAAGGCTTTTAGTCTTTCTGTATCTTTCTTCCCAAACCAGGTTGACCTCGGAATTAGAGATCGGTAAGGATATCCGCTCGAGAATCGATATGGATATTGATCGGCTGTAATTTTTAATCCACTTGATCGCGCTTCTTCTATAAGCGCACAGGCTTGTTTTACAAGACCCCAGTTCGACTTCCCCATAACTTTAAAATGAGATATATGGGCAGGAGCTCCCGACTTTTTGGAAATTTCAATAGCCTCTTTAACCGCATCAAGAAGTTTATCCCGTTCATTGCGGGTATGGGTATGGTAAATTCCTCCATAAGGTGCAATGACTTTAACTAATTCTATAACTTCCTCTGTCTTTCCAAATGTACCAGGTAGATAAATAAGGCCAGTGGATAGCCCGTAAGCACCCTGGTCCATCGCTTTTTTGACCAGAGCTTTCATCTTTTCTAATTCTTCTGGGGTGGGCTCTCTATCTTCCCTACCAAGCACAAGCCCTCGCACCGTACCATGCCCGACGAGAAGAGCTGCATTCGGCCCTATTCCTTCCTCCTCCCATCGCTTCATCTGATCTTCTGCTTTCTCAAACATTAGCCAAGCACTAGATCCGCACTGGCCGACGATGATTGTTGTCGTTCCTTGCTTTAGATAATTCAAACAGGCTCTTTTTTCAGGGAAATACATTCCTCTATCCACATGAGTGTGGAGATCGATAAAACCCGGAGTCACATAAAGTCCTTTGGCATTTATAACTTTTGCTGCTTTTCCTCTGATCGATCTTGCTACTTTTACAATTGTGTCATTTTTGATGGCGATGTCTGCTCTGAAAGCTGGCTTCAAGGAGCCGTCAAGGACTCTTCCGTTCTTTATCAGGACATCATATTCATCAACATTTCCTTTTTGGGCTGGGTGAGAAACTGCTATCACTAAAAAGATCGCAAAAAACCAGATTAGACTCAAAGAAAAAATTCTTCTCTTCATAATTCCTCCTTTATTCAATATATATATGGTTAATCTCCCATTTAGTTGTAAAGATTAACATCTTTTTTACAGAATGTCATTCCTTCGAAGCCTGTGCCTGCGAAGCCGGGTAGCAGGTACAGGAATCC
>Ga0114920_10000623_pt1 | contig 15442 bp, 16 predicted proteins | sample ChitaG_FD_88683 | JGI IMG/M metagenome (GOLD analysis project Ga0114920, IMG submission 88683) | Deep subsurface microbial communities from South Pacific Ocean to uncover new lineages of life (NeLLi) - Chile_00310 metaG | ecosystem: Environmental > Aquatic > Marine > Oceanic > Sediment ... | reverse complement strand
CCTAGGCGACCTCACAATGACAACTAAACGGTCATGCCCCTCGTAGGAGGTGGAGCTTATGGAGAAGGATGAGAAGATTTTTGTTGCTGGTCACGAAGGAATGACATGTTCAGCTATTCTGCGTTGTCTGAGCGAGGCCGGCTTCACCAACCTGGTCATAAGTACCGCCTCCGAACTAGACCTAACTAACCAGAAAATGGTCTTCGACTTTTTTATGGATGAGAAACCGGACTATGTTTTCCTGGCGGCAGCTAAGATGGGTGGCATTCTGGCAAATAGCAGATACCCTGCCAAATTCATCTACAATAATATACAGAGCCAGACCAATGTAATTCATTCTGCCTGGAAGTCTGAGGTAAAGAAACTGCTTTTTTTAGGCAGTTCCTGCGTCTACCCCAAAGGCTGCCCTCAGCCTATGAAAGAGGAGTATCTCATGTCAGGCAAGCTGGAGCCTACTAGCGAGCCTTATGCTATTGCCAAAATCACTGGCATAAAGATGTGTCAATCCTACAATTCCGAGTATGGAACAGACTATATCTCGGTAGTCCCTGCTGACCTTTATGGCCCCAATGACGACTTTGACCCTGAAACAAGTCATGTTCTTCCGGCTTTGATAAGAAAAATGCACCAAGCCAAAATCGGTAACAAACACGAGGTGGTTGTCTGGGGCACCGGCTCACCAAGGCGGGAGTATCTTTATGTGGATGAGTTGGCTGATGCCTGTGTTTTCCTAATGAATAACTTTGATGAACCCGAAATGATTAACGTTGGTTCTGGCGAAGATTTATCAATTAAGGAATTGGCATTACTAATTAAGGATGTCGTTGGTTTTGATGGAGCTATAATTTTTGATGAGTCAAAACCGGATGGTGCCCCACGAAAACTCTTAGATAGCAGTAAAATAAGAAAGATGGGCTGGGTGCGGAAGACCAACCTTGAAAAAGGCATCAGGCAAACATACCAATGGTATATTAATCGTTCACCGGGCAGTCATTCTGAGCCGAAGGCGAAGAATCTCACGCTCAGGGCAGGCTCCGTGACCGAAGAATCTTGAGACCCTTCCCCTTCATTGCGTTCAGGGTCAGGGTGACATAGAGAGTGTCTGGACGCTTACATGTATAAAGAGCATGTAGGAACTAAATAAACCGCACAGACGATTATTAATATGTTTTTAATGATGGAGTTGATAGAATGAAAATATTAGTTACTGGAGCAGCGACCACACAGGAATGGAGGGAGGTAAAATGAGCATCAATCGTGTTCTCATCACAGGTATTGCCGGGTCGGGTGGCAGCTACCTGGCTGAATACATCCTCGAACACCATCCAGAAGTCGAAGTTCACGGGATAGCCCGTTGGCGCAGTAATACGGCTCAAAATAATTTGGGTGCCATTTACGACAGGGTGATTGTCCATGAGTCAGACCTTATGGATTTTGGTTCTGTTCTTTCCGTCCTCCAGGAAGTTCACCCCGACGTGATATTCCACTTGGCTGCCCATGCAAACGTGCGCGTGTCGTTCATCACTCCATTCAGTGTGTTGAGCAACAACATCCTCAGCACCAGCAACCTGTTCGAGGCAATCAAGCTTGCCCGGCTGGATCCCATTGTTCAGCTCTGCAGCACTTCAGAGGTCTACGGGCAAGTGGACCCTAAAGACATTCCCATCAAAGAAGATGCACCATTGCGACCAGCCAGCCCGTATGCTGTTTCAAAGGTGGCGGAGGATTTGCTGGGAGGGACCTACTTTGTCAGCTATCAGATGCGCATCATTCGAACACGTATGTTTGCCTATCTGAACCCGCGGCGTCCTGACCTTTTTGCGACTTCGTTTGCGAAACAGGTCGCATGGATCGAGCGAGGTCTCCAAAAGGAGTTGGTGCATGGCAATCTTGATTCGGTGCGCACACTCATTGATGTACGGGATGCCATGCGGGCCTATTGGGAGGCCATTCTTTATTGCCGACCCGGAGAGGTCTATAACATTGGCGGCACGACAGCCATGACGGTCGGCGAGTTCTTGGAACGCTTGATTGCCCTGAGTAACGTGCCCATCCCGACCCGGTGTGCTCCATCGCTCCTTCGGCCGGCTGACGTGACGCTTCAAATCCCTTGTGTTGACAAGTTCGAGCGAGAGACGGGCTGGAAGCCTATGTACATTTTCGAGGAAAGTTTGCAGGCTCTCCTTTCGTACTGGAGAACAGAGGCAGACCGAGCAGTAAAATCAGCCACCAGTGCTGATATTGTCTGGAAAAGCCTCAAGGCGTGGAGTTGAGGAGCAGAGTTCTTTGCTATCCTCATCCCTTTTTATGAAGCAGTTCTAATAGGAGTTGGCCGGAGTTGCTAAAATGAAAATATTAGTTACTGGAGCCGCTGGTTACATAGGTTCAATATTGGTTCCTGAATTACTGAAGAGGGGCTATGAGGTGATTGCCATAGACAATTTTATGTATAATCAGGCATCCTTATTGGATTGCTGTTATGATGAAAAACTAACCATCACTCGGGGAGACACTCGTGATAAGGAGCTGATTTCAAGGTGCCTTAAAAATGTTGACGCTATTTTCCCTTTAGCCTGCATTACTGGAGCCCCCGCTTATAATAGAGACCCGATGACGGCAAAGGCAACTAATTTTGATGCAGTCAAGATGATTCTAGAGCTTCGGAGCCAAGAACAAGCGATTATTTTCCCTACTACTAACAGTGGATACGGAATCGGTCAAGAGGGGATATATTGTACCGAAGAGACTCCATTAAATCCAATTTCCCTTTATGGCTGCCTCAAGGTAGAGATAGAAAAAATTTTGCTGGATGCCGGCAATTGCATTACCCTGCGGCTGGCTACGGCATTTGGCATCAGCCCTCGCATGCGACTAGATTTATTGGTAAATGATTTTACCTACCGGGCTGTTACTGACCGCTTCATTGTCCTTTTTGAAGCCCATTTTAAGAGGAACTATATCTATGTTCGGGATGTAGCCAAAGCATTTATCCATTGCCTGGAGAATTTTGACAGGATAAAGGATGAACCATATAATGTAGGCTTGAGCGATGCTAACCTGAGCAAATGGGAACTGTGCCAAGAGATTCAGAAACAGGCTCCGGAGTTTTATTTTGTTGAGTCAAAAATTGGGGAAGACCCCGACAAAAGAAACTATATGGTGAGTAATGCCAAGATTGAAAGAACCGGATTTAAACCGGAAGTTTCCCTTCAAGATGGAATCGCTGAATTGATAAAGGGATTCCAGATTATTAGAAGGAATCAGTTTTCTAACGTTTAGATGGATTATATGAAACTTCTACTAGGAGAGAAATGTATAAAGGGAAAAAGGTATTAGTAACGGGAGGGACCGGCCTTATAGGTAGACCATTAGTAGAGCTTCTTTTGCGAGCAGGTGCAAATGTTAGAGTGGCTTCCTTAGATGACGAAAGTAGATGTCCTAAAGGTGCAGAGTTCATGAGAGGAAACTTAATACATTGGGATTTTTGTCAAAAAATCGTAAAAGATATGGATTTTGTCTTTCATCTTGCCGGAATTAAAGGGTCTCCAGCAATGGCAATGAAAAAACCGGCGAGTTTCTTTGTTCCAACCATTAGTTTTAATACGAATATGATGGAAGCTGCCAGACAGTGCGGTGTAAAGAGGTATCTATATACCAGTACTATTGGTGTCTACTCCCCTGCCGAAGTTTTTTATGAGGATGATGTTTGGAAAACATTCCCATCGGAAAATGACAAATTTGCCGGCTGGGCTAAGCGGATGGGTGAGCTTCAGGCAGAAGCCTATAAGATTGAATATGGTTGGGATAATATTGCCATTGTCAGACCGGCAAATGTTTACGGTCCCTACGACAATTTTGACCCAAATACTGCTATGGTGATTCCATCTCTAATTAAACGCGCATTGGATGGTGAAAATCCTCTTATTGTATGGGGGGATGGGTCTAGTATAAGAGATTTTATTCATGCCAGAGATGTAGCTAGAGGGATGTTGCTTGCCCTGGAAAATATTACCGGGCAACCTATAAATCTTGGCAGTGGTGTTGGGGTTACCATCAGAGAAATTGTTGAGATTATAGTCAATAATATGGAAATTAAACCAGAAGTGGTTTGGGATACCTCCAAGCCATCTGGCGATAAGAAGAGAGTAATGGACATATCTAGAGCTAAGACTATTGGTTTTAAGCCCATGATTTCTATAGAGGAAGGAATTAGAGAGGTAATGGATTGGTATCAAGAAAACAAGGATATTGTGAATAAGAGATACAATGTATTCACGGAGAAGAGATTTATATGATATAGGGAAATCAGAAATACTGAAGTGATCTGGGAACCATTTTGACGCAAAGAAGGAAGCAATGAAAATGACAGTTCAAGAATTGGGAAAGAAAGCGAGTTGGGTTCGCTATCAAGTTTTAGAGACTGCTGTCCCTATAGGAAGAGGGCATCTTGGCGGCGCTTTCTCATGTACAGATATTTTAGTTGCCATTTATTATGGCGATATTCTTCGTTTTGATCCTAGAAATCCCAACTGGGACAAGAGAGACAGATTTATCTTGAGCAAAGGCCATACATGCACGCCTTTATATGTTATACTAGCTGACTTAGGCTTCTTTCCTTTTCTTGAGTTAAAGTCTTATCGTCGAGACGGCAGTTTGTTAGGAGGCTATCCTGACACAAGCACGCCTGGCATAGAATTGGATACGGGTTCTCTTGGTCATGGTTTGAACGTTGCTGCCGGATTAGCTTTAAGCGCAAAGATAAATAAAAAAGACTTCATTACTGTCGCTCTGCTTGGAGACGGTGAATGCTATGAAGGTTCAGTATGGGAAGCTGCAAATTTCGCAGGCCATCATCAGTTGAATAACCTAATCGCAATTGTCGATCGTAACTGGCAATGTGTAACTGATTTCACAGAAGATTGCAATCGCTTAGAACCGTTGACTGATAAATGGATGGCATTTAATTGGGAAGTTAAAAGAGTTAACGGTCACTCCTTTGAGGAATTGCTTGACGCTTTCAAAGATTTTCGGGTTCGCAAATCAGCGAAGCCATTAGCTGTAATTGCCGATACTATCAAAGGAAAAGGCGTCTCATTTATGGAAAGAAATGTGGCTTGGCATCACGGTGTTCCAAAAGGCGAGGAGCTTGAGATAGCAAGACAGGAACTAAGGAGGGCGTTGAAATGAATACTTATTGGCAAGATGTCGATGTCAGAGATGCATTTTTTGATGAACTATATAATATCGCATCAAAGGATCACAACGTTATGTTTCTTACAGGTGATATGGGGGCTTTTAGTCTAGAAAAGTTTCGAAAAGACTTAAGCAGTCAATATATTAACGTAGGGATAGCTGAACAAAATATGGTTGGTGTTGCAGCGGGCCTAGCCCTAGGCGGAAAGACTGTTTTTATATATACCATTACCCCTTTTGTAACTTTGCGATGCTACGAGCACATAAAGATTGATTTATGTTTTCACAATTTGCCCGTAACAGTAATAGGCGTTGGGACAGGTTTTACCTATGGCACTGACGGCCCTACGCATTATGCTATAGACGATTTAGCTATTATGAGAGTACTGCCCAGAATAACGATCTTTAACCCCTCTGACGCAGTATTGACTGCAGCAAGCGCAATGCTAGCGTATGAAACCCCCGGTCCTGTCTATGTCAGGATTGACAAGGGTAATTTCCCGGTGCTTTACCAGGATAAAGAAGATTTCTCTGACGGTTTAGCCCTGCTCAAAGAAGGTCGTGATTTAATAATAGTTACTACTGGTGTAATGGTACATCAAGCTTTTCAAGTAGCAGATGAGCTTGCTAAGCATTCAGTTGATGCGGGTGTTATGGATATATACAGAGTAAAACCTATAAACGAAGAGTTGTTTCTATCTTTAATCGGTCAGACGAATCGTTTAGTTACACTTGAAGAAGACTTGCTTACTAGCGGAATTGGCAGCGCTGTTAGTGAGATACTAGTTGATAGACAAAAAACTTTATCTGTGAAACGAATTGGAGTTCCTGAGCAACATTTCGCGAGATACGGTGAAAGAGAATGGATGCATTCCCTTTTACATTTAGATGTGAACAGCGTTACTAATACAATTCTTAATTGGAAGGGTTGAACCATGATTTGGACTGATAGAATAGCAACGAAAGAGGTCTTGAAACTAAGAGACAGATTTGAGTAAGCTTCGCTTAAAGAAAGTCGAGGAGTGAAATGGATCTTGGTCTCCAAGGGAAATACGCCCTTGTTACTGGGGGCACTCATGGCATCGGACGCAGTATAGCTTTGGCATTAGCTGAAGAAGGTTGCAATGTTGCAATTTGCGCACGTAATAAAGAACGAATAGAAGAAACGATGGCAGAATTAAAAGCAACGGGTATACAAAGTATAGGCATACCTGCTGATGTAATGATTCCAGCAGATATTGAACGGGTAATGAAAACCATCATAGACTCTTGGTCGACAATCCATATTTTAGTGAATAATGTTGGTGGTGGGGGTCGGTGGGGTAGTGATGTAGTTGAAGAAACAGCGGAAGATGTTTGGTTAGATGTTTACAACAAAAATACGTTGGCAGCGATTCGATTTACAATGAAAGTAATTCCATTTATGCGGAAACAGAAATGGGGTAGGGTGGTCACAATCAGTTCCATATATGGTCGTGAAGGTGGTGGCCGACCGTGGTTTGTTATGGCAAAGAGTGCTGAGATTAGTTTGATGAAGACTCTGGCAATGAACCCCAGCTTAGTTAGAGACGGTATCACTTTCAACAGTGTGGCGCCAGGTAGCATTATGATACCAGATACTGGATGGGACCCTGAGCGTAAAGAGAACCCAGATGAATTCAAAAAGGTGGTAGACCGTCAATTCCCACTTGGGCGTTTAGGTACACCGGAGGAGGTAGCGAGTGTCGTTGTCTTCTTAGCTTCCGAGAAAGCGAGTTTAGTTAATGGTGCCACAATCCCTGTTGATGGGGCAGAGGGTAGAAGTTTCTAAAACGGGAGTTAATTGTCATATTTTAGACGGGTATTTAAGATTGGATAAAACCATAGAAAGAAGTTGCGCAAAAGATTTATGCAGCTTACAGCAATACCAGTATTAATGAAGTCATATTAGACGGACGACCCAAAAAATGAAGAAAAAAACTCTTATATGTGGTGCCACCGGTTTCATTGGTAGAAATATTGCTGAATCCCTTGCCAAGAGGGATGATTTTGAAGTATATGGAACTTATCTAAACTCTAAATCACTGGATAATCCAAGAATCAAGATGATTCAGGTAGATCTTACCAATAAAGATGATATAAATCAGATAGTAAAGGGAATGAACCTGATAATACAGGCAGCCGCTACCACCTCCGGAGCCAAGGATATTGTTACTAAACCATATTATCATGTTACCGATAATGCGGTGATGAACTCCTTGATATTCAGGTCGGCATATGAACATAAGGTGTCTCATGTGGTGTTCTTTAGCTGTACTGTCATGTATCAATCAAGTGATGTACCGGTTAAAGAGACTGATTTTGATGCAAATCAAGAGATTCATCAAAGTTATTTTGGTGTCGGATGGACAAAGGTCTACATTGAAAAAATGTGTGAGTTCTATTCCAGACTTGGGTGCACTAAATACACAGTTATAAGACATTCCAATATCTATGGACCTTATGACAAGTTTGACTTGGAAAAATCACATGTTTTTGGAGCAACCATAACTAAGGTTATGACTGCTAAGGATGGTAGTAAGATCGTGGTCTGGGGTGCTGGTGAGGAGGAGAGAGAGCTGCTATACGTTTCCGATCTGGTGAATTTCGTAGAGCTTGCCATTGACAAACAGGAATCCAAATTCGAACTCTATAATGTGGGACATGGCAGTTCTATCTCTGTAAACAATCTGGTGAAGAAAATCATCGCTTCTTCAGGTAAAGACCTTAAGATAGAATATGATTTGACTAAACCCAATATAAAAACAAAACTCTGTCTTGACATAGCCAAAGCGAAGAACTCTCTCGGCTGGTTTTCTAAGATTTCTTTAGATGAAGGAATACAGAAAACGATTAATTGGTACAAAGCGAATATTAAGGTATGATATTTTATGGTTAGGAGTAACCGATGATTATTAGTAGAACCCCCTTTCGCATTTCATTTTTTGGCGGTGGAACAGACTATCCAGCTTGGTACCAAAAAAATGGCGGAGCAGTATTAGCCACCACCATAGATAAATATTGCTACATTACCTGTCGGTATTTACCACCATTCTTTGAACATAAATCCCGGATTGTTTGGTCTCAGACGGAACTTATCCAGGATATTGATGAAATTCGGCACCCCTCGGTAAGGGAAACCCTAAAGTTTATGGGGATTACTGAGGGAATGGAAATTCACCATGCCGCAGACTTACCAGCCAGGACAGGGTTAGGCTCAAGCTCATCATTTACGGTTGGTCTCCTCCACGCTCTTTATGCCCTCAAAGGCATGATGCCCAACAAAATGCAATTAGCTCTTGATGCCATCCATATTGAGCAGGAGAGAATTAAGGAAAATGTGGGCTCTCAGGACCAAACTTTAGCCGCCTCTGGTGGGTTTAACCGGATAGATTTTAGTGGAAAGAACAATATCCAGGTTCGACCCATCACCCTAAACCATCAGCGGCTTGAACTACTGCAAAATCATTTGATGCTGTTGTTTACCGGGTTTTCAAGGAATGCCTCGGAAATCGCCGGTGAACAAATTAAAAATATCCCCCATAAGAAAACTATTTTGAGCACAATGCGCCAAATGGTGGATGAAGCCATAAATATTCTCAATGGAGATAATGACCTGTTAGACTTCGGGAAATTGCTACATGAAAGCTGGCAACTCAAGCGCAACTTGACTGATAAGATATCTACACCGCTAATCGATGAGATTTACTCGACTGCTCTTAGTGCCGGCGCTCTAGGAGGAAAACTATTAGGCGCCGGCGGTGGTGGCTTTATGTTAATTTTTGCCAAGCCAGAGGTTCAACCAAGAATAAAGAATAAGCTCAAAAATCTTTTATATGTACCTTTTCGATTCGAGAACTTGGGTAGCCAGATTATTTTTTATGAGCCAAGTAGTTGAAAAAGTGAGTTTTATTTTAATAACCAAAGATAGGTTCAAGGTATCAGCCTAGTGACAGCGAAGGATACCCAGATTCTTTGCTTTCTGTTCATTTCACTTTGAAATTTTAATTCATGGGTACCATTTCTCAAACTCTAAGACTCCGACAATTCATAAGGAAGAGCCATTATGAAAACTGCTACAGAGCAGGCTCTGGGGGTATAAAGTGCGAATAATGTTCGGCGACCTTAAAATCGGTGATATTGCCAAAAAATATATCCAGATGGCACTTGATAAAAATTGGGTTTCAGAAGGAGCAAATGTTAAGGAATTTGAGCAAAAATTTGCCGATAAATTCGGTTATAAATATGCTATGGCTACAAGTTCAGGCACGGACGCTAATATTTGCTGCTGCGTTTCACTGTATGATTTTGGTACTAAGAGGGGGGATGAGATTATTGTGCCAGCATTATCCTTTGTAGCTACTGCCAATTCAATTCTAGCCGCCGGGTTTATCCCTAAGTTCGTTGATATTGAGGTGGAGACGCTAAATATCGACCCTACTAAAATTGAGGAGGCTATCACTGATAAGACTAGAGCTATTATGGTAGTTCATACCATGGGAAAACCCTGTGAAATGGACTCTATTCTGGAAATTGCCAAAGCCTATAACTTAAAGATTATAGAAGATGCCTGTGAGGCACATGGTGCTACCTATAAAGAGAGAATTGTCGGCAGTATTGGCGATATGGGGACTTTTAGCTTCTATGCCGCTCATGTAGTGGTCGCTGGCGAGGGTGGTATGGTTGTTACCAATAATGATGAAATGGCTAATGTGGTTCGGTCGGTAAAATCTCACGGTCGTCCTTTCGGCAGCATCTACTTTGATTTCCAGCGTATTGGTTTTAATTCGAGAATGAATGAATTGACTGCAGCTATTGGACTGGAAGGGCTTGAACATTTTGACGAAACCTTTAATAAACGCAAAAAGAATTTATATAAGCTATTGGAATTAACTGAAGAATTATCTAAGCACTTTTACTTTATCAAAGAGGAAAACTTTGAAAAAGTAAGCCCCCATGCCTTCCCGCTGGTTCTAAGAGATAAAAAATATGACCGCGATAAACTTTACCACTACCTGGAAGCAAAAGGTATTCAATGCAAGACTTTATTTGGAAGTTTGCCCACCCAGCATCAAGCATTCAAATTTCTAAATTATAGATATGGTCAATTCCCGGCATCGGAATATGTAGGTAAAAACGGACTGCACTTTGGCATCCATCAATACCTGAACGACGATGACTTACACTATATTAGTGATACCCTAAAAGACTATTTGAAATAAGATATACAGGTGGTTTAGTAGGGGAAGAATGAAGGGCATACCCTTCAAAACAGAATACCTCCCCCTCATGCAAGGAAGATATTCCTATCATGGAGAGGGGGATAAGTCCTTCACAGGTGAAGGGTAAAGGGGGTGAGGTTGATAAACAACCTCATATAGCCAATGGAAGCAAAACCATATCTGGTTATCAAGCCTAAGAAAGGCTGGCAGTTAATAGATTTCAAAGAGTTAAGAGAGTATAGAGACCTATTGTATTTTCTTGTTGCCCGTGATATAAAAGTGTGTAGTTGAGATAACAATGGAGAAACAAAAAAATAGTTTCAAGGTAATCTGGTTTTTCTTTAAACCATATAAACTACGTGTTCTTGTATTACTTATTTTGTCTCTACTGGTTGGTGGTTTGGAAGCTGCCACTGTAATCGCCATCTATCCGATACTGAGTGTCGCCTTTGATACCGGGTCTGGGCAAGGCAATGTTATTCTTTGGCTGTTTGGGACAATGGCTAACCTATTACCAATAGCCGACGAATTTATCGCCTATTGTGTGCTTTTCTTACTTCTTGCCCTTTTAGCGTTTGTAGTAAAGTTAATTTCCATAAACTTCAGGGTAAAGTTTGGCGCCAGCGTAGTAAAGAAGAATCAAAGCGAAATTTTTAACAAGTTTATTAAGGCTGATTATCAATACTTCATTGACCACAAACAGGGAGAGTTAATATACAATGCTACCTCAGCCCCACAACAACTCTCAACCCTAATCCTCGCAGTTACTGAATTAATATCACAAGCAATATTAGCCATTACGGTAATCCTTCTTCTATTTTCATTATCCTGGCAGGGAGCAGTAGCCGTGTTACTGCTAGGGCTAGGGTATCATTACTTTACCAGGTATCTTGGGGAAAAGGTTTCATACCATTCCGGGAAGGGCGAGATGGAAGCACTCAGAGACAGCAATGTAATCCTCAATGAGGTTATTAGTGGCATTAAGCAAGTGAAGGTTTTTGCCACCGCCGAGAACTGGATAGATAGATTTAGTCGCGCCATGAAGAAACGCTGGTATCATTTTATAAAGCGCAATGTATGGCAACAGGTTCCCACTCCTGTCCTTATGCTAATCCTGTATCTTTCCATAGGCATAATAGCCTTGCTAATTAAAATAATAGCCCCCGCCGGTTTTATGGAGTTAATCCCCATTTTTGGAACCTTTGCCTTTGCCGTTTTTAGGTTGGCTCCCATCGTGGGCACTGTAGGTTTCTTCACAATGCAGATTATGGGAGCACTCCCCGATTGTGAAGCAATTTACTCTATACGAAGTGATAAAATCACTCACATTAAGGATGGGGAGAAAGAATTAATCTCATTCAATTCTGATATAAAATTTGATAATGTCTCTTTTGCCTATAAAAGACGAGCCAAGACTATAGAAGATATTTCAGTTACTTTTGAAAGGGGCAAAACTACAGCTATTGTCGGTCGCTCAGGAGTAGGGAAAACAACGCTTATTAATTTGTTACTTCGCTTATTTGATGTTGACAAAGGTGAAATAAAAATTGACGGCTTAAACATCAAAGAATATAAATTATCATCCTGGTTAAATAATGTAGGTTTTGTTAGTCAGGATACATTCATCCTTAACGACACTGTGGAAAATAATATTACTTTCCGCTCCGACGGATATTCCGGTGAAGAAGTTATTAAAGCTGCCAAATATGCCGATGCCGATGGCTTTATTACTGAGCTACCGAATGGCTACGATACCTTTGTCGGTGATAAAGGAATGAGATTATCCGGCGGACAAGCCCAGAGAATTGCTGTTGCCCGAGCCATGATAAGACAACCCGAGGTATTGATTTTTGATGAAGCCACAAATAATCTTGATAATATATCTGAGGTAGCAGTCCAGAAAGCCATTGATGAAATATCAAAAGACCATACCGTGATTGTTGTTGCCCATCGTCTTTCAACGATAGTTAATGCCGATAAAATAGTTGTATTAGAAGATGGACGGGTTGTGGAAGAAGGAACCCATAAGGAACTGATGGAAAACAGAGGCGCCTATTGGGAATTATACCAAAGCCAACCCGTGTGAAATTTGAAAAATACCAGGGGAATTGTAGATGAAAGTTTTGTTGATTGTTGGGGAAGGGGATATAACGGTACGGCTGCTGGCTGGTAAGCCATTGGTTGCCCAGTTATTTTCGGGCAACTTCTATAAATGATCAAGTGGAGGGGAAAAAATTTGAAGAAGGAGTGAAGATTAAGCTCATGCTAGCTAAGAGATTTGAAAATGACGGAAAACCTACCCTTAGCATAAATGAGTTGCAAGAAAGCATTAAGAAACAAGTAGAGGAGAAGATAACCAAGGGTATTTACTCTTTTGAGAATCCTCCTTGTTGCATTTGTGGTAAAAGTAACTTCCAACTCTTATCAGAGAAGGATCGCTATGGATTGTACCTTCCTGTTGTTATTTGTCGGGATTGTGGACTAGTTCAAGCAAATCCCAGAATGACACTGGAAAGTTATGAGCAGTTCTACGAAATTGAATACCGAAAGCTGGATAGTGGAAGGGATGCCCCGCCAGACGAATTTTTAAAATCACTGTACCAGCACGGGAGCACAATTTATCAATATCTTACTAAAAATCTGATGAGGGAGATAGTAGGGTATTTTATTGTTGAAATAGGTTGTGCATCAGGTGGTATACTGCAATATTTCAGAGAAAAGGGTAACGAGGTATATGGTGTTGACCCGGATGCTGAATATTTAGAATTCGGTAGAGCTAACTATAATTTAGACCTTGAAGTCGGGACAATTGATAATGTAATTAGGTTGGGGAGAAGTCCTGACATCGTGATTTACTCACATGTGCTGGAACACATATTGGACCCAGTTAGTGACTTGAGAAAACTCAGGTTAAGCCTCACAAGGAACTCCTTCCTTTACATTGAACTCCCTGGTAATAAAAATCTAAGAAGCAGTTATCAACGTGATTTCCTTAGGTTGCTTCAAAATGCCCATGTATATTACTTTACCCAAACAAGCTTGAGGAATCTCTTGGGAAAAGCAGGTTATGAATTTGTATGTGGTGATGAGGTTATCCGCAGCATTTTCAGAAAGTCCTTAGCAGATACGGAAGTGGACAAAGGTCTATATAATATAACAAACGATTATGCCGAGGCCATAGCCTTTTTAAGAAGACTCGAATCTTTCCGACCAGTGTTTCTATTCCAGGAGTTGCTAATAAAGGCACTAGTGAGCTTTCTTAAAATAGTTGGGCTTTATAGCTTTGCCAGGAAAATTTATCTTCGAGGCAAATTGAGCTAATGCAAGTGATGAAAATTATTGCAATCATCTCTGCCTGCGGCGGTTCTAAAGGCGTGCCACGAAAGAATATCAGGCTGCTGGCGGGTAAGCCATTGATTGCCCAGAAGAAGGAGAAGTAAATGGATATTTATTCCAAAAACATCCCTTTCATAATCGCTGAGATTGGCATTAACCATAATGGGGACATTGAGATAGCCAAACAATTAATTGACATGGCAAAGAATTGTGGCTGTGATGCGGTAAAATTTCAGAAGAGAACCCCAGATGTATGCGTTCCCCCTGAGCGGCGAAACCTGATGTACGAGACTCCCTGGGGATTAATAACATACTTAGAATATCGGCATAAGGTGGAATTTGGGAAAAAGGAATATGACATTATAGACGATTACTGTAGGCAGCAGAAAATCGATTGGTTCGCATCATCCTGGGATATTGAGAGTCAGATGTTTCTCAGACAATATAATCTAAAATATAACAAGGTCGCTTCACCAATGCTAACCAATATACCTCTCTTGGAAGTCATAGCCGAAGAGGGCAAGCATACTTTTATCTCTACTGGCATGAGTACCTATGACAATATTGATAAGGCGGTAAATCTCTTTAGAAAGCATAAATGTCCATTTACGCTGATGCACTGCCAGTCGGCATATCCTGCCCCAGACGAGGACTTGAACCTGTCGTGCATCAAAACTCTGAGAGAGCGCTATAATTGTGACGTTGGTTACAGTGGGCACGAGGTAAGCCCTATGCCGTCTATTGTGGCGGCAGCTTTGGGTGCCGTTGCCGTAGAGCGCCATATAACCCTGGACAGAGCAATGTGGGGTAGTGACCAGGCAGCATCCTTAGAAGATAGAGGGCTTCGGATACTGGTGGATAATGCGAAGAGTATCCCCAAATTACTGGGTGATGGCATTAAGAAGGTTTCACCGGAAGAACAGTCCCTTGCCGCTAAATTAAGATACTTCAGAGAAAAGTAAAAGATAGGGATTTATGATGACAGTCTATTGCTTTGATATAGATGGAACTATATGCACTAACACCGATGGCGACTATGAACAGGCTATACCGTTTAAGGAAGTAATAGAAAAAATAAATGGTTTATATGACCTGGGGCATAAAATTATCTTCTACACCGGAAGGGGTTCTACTACAGGTATTGATTGGTATGATTTCACCAAGAAACAGCTTAAAGATTGGCAGGTAAAATACCATGAACTTATTATGGGCAAGCCGTATGCAGACCTTTATATTGATGATAAAGCAATTAATACCTCAGAGTGGTTAGCAAAATATGAACAAGGGTAGGACAGTTGGAAATCGAAAAAATAGAGCAAACCGGGAAGTATACAGGTAACGAACTTAATTATGTTAAAGAATTTCTGGATAACAAAAAGATACCCTGGACTTTACGGTTAGAAGAAGCCTTTACCCAGAGATTTGGCGTCCGGTATGCCATTGCTCATAACTCTGGAACTTCAGCATTGCATAGTTGTTTAGCTGCCGCCGGGGTTGGTCCTGGTGATGAGGTAATCAGCCCTGCCTTAACTGTGATAATGGACGCATTGGTTACATTGCATCAAAATGCAGTCCCCGTCTTTGCTGACATTGACCCAGATACATTCAACATTGACCCCAATGACATTCGCCGAAAGATTACCAAGCGGACTAAGGTTATAATCCCAGTTTCT